>Ga0163150_10009552_pt1 | contig 10700 bp, 10 predicted proteins | sample OliLakLV19P2IB_FD_148628 | JGI IMG/M metagenome (GOLD analysis project Ga0163150, IMG submission 148628) | Freshwater microbial mat bacterial communities from Lake Vanda, McMurdo Dry Valleys, Antarctica - Oligotrophic Lake LV.19.P2.IB | ecosystem: Environmental > Aquatic > Freshwater > Lake >...
ATCACGATGCCCCAGGGCACGATGTTGCGGCTCGCGTCGGCGACCTCGAAGTTGCGATACCCCCACCAGTGGCCGATGCCGTTGACGATGCCGGCCGCGCTGAACGGGATCCAGAGCATCTGTACCGCCCAGACGGTCGCGCCGATCGCGCCAAATGCAAGCAGATCGATCACGAACATCAAGCCGACGCCGAGAAAACTGTGCGGCGTATAGAGCTTGCGCTCGAGCCAGTCGTCGGGCGTGCCGGTGCCGTACCGGTCGAGCATGTGTCGGTCCTTCGCGGCGGCCGCATAAAGCTCGCTGCCGCGCAGCAGCACGGCTGCGATGCCGCGGGTCTGCGGGCTGTGCGGGTCCTCGGGCTTCTCGCAGGCTGCGTGGTGCTTTCTGTGCACCGCAACCCATTCGCGTGTCACGATGCCGGTGCTGAGCCAGAGCCAGCAGCGGAAAACATGTGAAGGCAGCGCATGCAGCTCGACTGAGCGATGCGCCTGGCTGCGGTGCAGAAAAATCGTGACCGCGGCGATCGTGATGTGCGTTGTCACGAGAGTGTAGGCGACGATCTGCCAGCCGCTGAAACTGCCAAGTCCGTGCACAAGCCAGTCGAAGCGCGCGTCTTGCAGTGTGGCCAGAAGTCCGGTCATGTACATCGGGAATCCTCAATGAATCAGCGTGGTCTGCGGGTGCCGCGCGACTTGGTCGAGCGGACCGCCTTTTCCACCTCGCTGAGCTTGGCGTCGTTCGGCTCGCCCTCGACGCGCGCGATGACCTTGCCCTGCGTGTCCAGCACGAACACGAATGCCTTGGCACTGTCGCGCGGGATGTTAAAAGCGCTTTTGAGGTTCGACTCGCTCAAGATCCAAGTCTGGTCATGGTAGCGCGCCGGGATTTTTCTTTGGCCCTGCCGATCGCGTCGTCCTCGCTCATGAAGAACGGCAGGTCGATCGCGAACACGTCGCGGACGCGCACCCCGCTTTGGTCGACGTTCTTGCGCAGCGCTTCGACCCACAAGCGGGTGTCCTTTGCGGCATCCGTGCTCGGCGTGACGATCGTGCGGGCACGGACACGTGCAGCAGCGGCAGGGTTGATCTCGGTCAGGCGGTCACTCATCTTGTGACCTTTGGCTGGGATCTCGCGACCCGGTGCAGCGCGGTCGTGGTCGTGGTCGCGGTCATCCGCGCCGTGCTGGTTCCGTCCCGGACAACGGCAAGCCGGACGTCTTTTCGCGATGATCATGCAGCCGCCCGAGCGTGCTGTCCAGCAGATGCGCCAGCTTCTGCGCGGCGCCATGCACCGCCTGCTCCAGCGTCGCGGCGTGGTCCGTCACCACCACCGGCTGCCGGCCTTCGAGGCGGGCCTCCAGCATGCAGCGCTGGTCTTGCTGCCCGCTCTTGCCGCCGTTCTCGTCGCTCAGATGAACTTCCACCCGGGTGACATGTTTGGCGAAGCGCTCCAGCGCCTGCTCGAGCGTGGCACTCACCTGCGCGGCCAGGGCCTCGGTGCCGTCGATGTGGACGTCGGTATTGAGTTGGATCTTCATGGGTTCTCCTGTGGGGTTCGGGAAAGACAGGTCAGTGCCGAAAGCTCGCCGCCACGCCGGTACGAGAAGGCATGCGCTCGGCGGGCAGGACATGGACCTCACCGCCCATGCTTTCGACCAGCGCACCCAGGTCGTCGAGCACGTCGTCCACGCGCGGGTTGCCGAGATCGGCGGGATCGATGCGCCCGGTCGACCCGTCGATCCGCCCTGCCACCTGGCGCTCGGCCTCGACCAGCAGTGTCGACACGCGGCCGGCCACTGCGGCATGGGCGACCTGCGACAGATCCTCGCTGCCCAGCCCGTGGGCCGCGGCGGTCGCGTAGGCATCGCTCCATGCTGCCTGCTGTGCCTCCTGCTGTGGCGCCGCCACGTCCCAGGCGCGTTGCCGCAGGTCGTCATGCGTGAGGCCCTGGGGGTCGACCATCAGGCCGCTGGCCATCAGGAAGGGGTTGTGGCTGACCTCGCGGAACCGGTGGTGGTGTTCGGGCAAGGCCGCCAGCATCAAGGGCAGGCCAGAGGGGCGCGAGTGGTGTTCCAACACGGCACGGTCGACCGCACGGAAGAAGCGCTCGGCGTCGTCGTCGATACCGTCCTTCTTGCCGCCTTGGCCATGGTGCATGGCCCCGTGGCCGCCGCCGATGCCGCCATATGAAGACACGGTGGTGTGCGGCTCGGTGCGCTCGCCGCCCAGTGCCGCGTTCATCGTCTGCGGCACGCCGGCCGCCAGCGCCACGGCATCGAGCGTGTTGCGATCGCCTTCGAACAGCTGCACCTTGTTCAGGCTCAATGCCAGCACCTGGTAGCGCCCCGTCAACTGCAACCACTGGCGCAGCGGCTTGGTGTGGAAGCTATCGGCCGCCACGGCCAACTCAGCCACCGGCCGCTGCAGCAGGAACACGCGGAACAGGCCCGGTGCACCCAGCACGGCCAAGCCGTCGAGCGTATGGTTCCAGAAGTCGTGGTCTTGTGCCAGGGCCTCGAAAGGCTCGAGCAGCGCCTTGACAGCATCGGTTGCATGCTGCTCTCGCAGCGATGTCTCCAGCGCCTTCACCAGATTGCCGAACCGGATCGGGTCCTGCTGGTTGTCCGGGTGGCGTCGATGGGTCGGCTGGTAGAGCGACAGGCAGGGCCGCCCCTGGAACGACGCCATTTCGGCAAGGCTCGCCTGGGTGAGTGTGTCGGGCGTGTGAGTGGTCTTCATGTCGCTTCCTTCGGCAGACGCGCCGTACGTTGGGTGGGACAAGACGCTCGATTCGCTGGCGTCCCTCGCGGGATCCCAGCTCTGGACTCGTGCTTCGGTTGCGTCGTTACATCGAGCGCACGGCAGTTTCGACCCTGTCGACGGACTGGCTTGTGGGCCCGCCTTCGACCCGGGCGAGGACCTTCCCCTGCGAGTCCAGTACGAACACGAAGGCGTTGTGACTATCCACGGGAATGCCCAGCGCGATTTCCAGCTTCTGCTTGGCAAAGATCCAGGTCTGATCGTGGTAGCGGGCCGGAATCATTTCCTTGGCGCGGCCAAGGGCGTCCGCCTCGCTCATGAAAAACGGCAGGTCGACCGCCAGCACGTCCCTGATCCGTACCGCCCTCTGATCCACGTTCCTGCGCAGGGCCTGCGCCCACTCGCGCGTATCGGCCGCGGCATCCTTGCTTGGTGTGACAATCAATATCGTCGGCTGTCCGATGAGTTGAGCGGCGGTCACCGATTTACCGGTCAGCGAAGTCGCCTGGAACGAGGGCAACGGGCTCGACTCCAGATCCGCGAATGCAGCGGTTGCGACCAGCATGGCGCAGCAAAGGCTCATGACGTTCCTGGCGGTTGATGGCATCTCGTTCCCCTTCGGTTCAAGCATGAGTACGCGAAGAGCCGCAGTTTCGGCTGCGGGTCCCCGATATGGCGCTACGCGGTCTACGCAGCGATCCCGCTAGCGCTACTTCTTCGCCTTGTCGGCACTTTGCGCGGTCTTCATGCTCGAGGCGGGCACCACCACGATCAGGTAGCGGTCCACGTCCCCGACGTATTTCGGGTCGTTGATGTCGGGCCAGTTCTTCTTGTCGAACGCACGCTTGGTGTCGAGCTTCGACCGGTCGACATTGAGGACGAGTGACTTGTCCTTCCCGGTGAAGGTGAACGCGCTCAAGGGGAACGCCAGCAGCTTGTCTTTGAGGTTCCACGACTGGTCGAATTCGAGCAGCGCATAGTGCACGCTGCCTTCGCCCAGGTTGACCACCAGGTCTTCGATCTCCCCGACATCCTTGCCATTGCGATCGTTGACGTCCTTGTCCATCAACTCGCTGGCACGGCGCAACTGCTGATTGGGCATCGACTTGAGTGCAAATTTGGGGCCGAAGTGCCGATCGACATCAGCCTTGTACTTCGGGGCGTTCCAGTCCGGATAGTATTGGGCTTCGAAACCCGGCGCGGCCTTGAGCTGCGACTTGTCGGCGTTAAGGATTACCTTGTCCCCATCCGCCGCCTGGTGGAACAGCCCGACCGGGAATGCGAACAGTTTGTCTCCCATTCCGAGAAAGCCGCCGAATGACAAAATGGCGTAGTGCACGCGGCCATGTTTGACATCGATCACGAGATCCTTGATCTCACCCAGATTCTCTCCCTGGGCGTTCTTGACCTCGCTGCCGATCAGCTTGCTCGCGCGCATGTCACGGGTGGATTTCATGGCATCGCTCGAACCCATGGCGCCCGTCGAGGTGCCCGTGGCGTGGGCATTGGTCTTGGCATCCGTTGCATAAGCGGACGCGGTCATCGCGATCGTCAAGGCGGGGATGCAGAGCCCGGCCAGTAGATTCCGTTTGAATTTGACGTTCATATTGGTCTCCGTCGGTTGGAGTACGGCGCCCTTCGACGATGAAGGACTTCTGCGAAGCTCCATTGTGTCGACCCCAAGATCTCGTCCGAAGCGGACGTCTCCCGAAGGGAGGTAGGCGCATGGTGAAAACTGCGTGGGAGCTCTCCGACAAGGCATTCGGGGTTGCCGCCGCGCTCGCGCGCTCCACCGGCGCGCGGCTTACCGCCGTCCACGCCGTTACGCGCGAGATTCCCACCGACATGTCGTTCCTTGCCGAAGCCAACCTGCGCGACCGGGAGAAGGGACCGGCCTCCCCGCCCGGGGAGGCGAGCGCGATCCAGGAGAAGGTGGCGGCCCTCGCCCGCGCGGCCGGGCTCGAATGCCCGCTGGTGGTCGAGGAAGGTGAACCGTGGGAGGCGATCGTGCGCGTGGCCGAGGAGCGCGACTGCGACCTCATCGCGATGGGAACCCACGGGCGCGAAGGCATGGGCGCGATGCTGATCGGCAGCCAGGTGCTCGCCTGCCCCTGAAGCGGTTCAGGCCCCGCCCGGCCCCGTCCAGCGTCGCAGCCACGACGACAGCCGGTCCTGTGAGAACATGGTTGCGTGATGGAAAGCAAATCGAATTGGTGGCAAGCCATCAAACGGGCAGGGTTGCGTTGGGTGGAAGTGGATGGCGACCAACGCGCTGCCGCCTTTGCCTATTACCTGTTGCTGTCACTCCTGCCGCTGGTCTTCATACTGGTGAGCGCAGGGTCGCTGTTCGTCGAGCGCGAGGTGGCGACAAATGAGGTCGTTCAGTGGATCAATCGATATGTTCCTCTGACCAGCGCACAGGAAAACGGCGTGATGGCGAATATTCACGGCGTTCTGGAAATGCGCGGGAAGATCAATCTGGCGGCATTTCCGTTGTTGCTTTGGGGCTCGCTGAAATTCCTGCGCACCCTGATTCGGACCACCAATCGCATCTGGCATTCGCCCACTTACAACTGGTGGCGATTGCCGTTGAAAAGCCTCGGCTTGCTCGGTATCACGATGGGCACTGCGTTTCTGGGGATCCTGCTGCCGGGCATCGCGCGGCTGGCCCGCCGCTGGCTCGCCACTTATCTCGAATTTCCCGACTGGGTGCTTGCTTTGATGCTCAATCTCGTGCCCTGGCTCGTTTTGTTCTGCGGAGCCATCATGATTTACAAGCTGGCCCCCAGCCGGCCCACCAAATTCTCCGAGGTCTGGATCGGAGCGCTCGCCGCGACGGTCTTGATCTGGATTGGCGAATGGCTCTTCCTGATTTACGCGGTCCAGTTCGCGCACTTCAACGTACTCTACGGCGCACTGGGCGGCGTCATGGGGTTTCTGCTGTGGGTTTATCTCTCAAGCTGCATTGGCGTATTTGGAGTTTGCTTTTGTGCAGCGCAGGCGGAAGTCCGGGCGAAAGGCAACAGCAACACGGACCGATCCCTTACCGCCAGGCCGGTGGGGATTCATGAATAAACTCAAACGGCTTTGGAGCAATCCGCGGTCGAGTCTCTGGTTCCGGCGTTCGCTGGTGCGACGGGCGGCTTGCCAGCGGCCCCAGGTTCTACGCGCGGCATTGGCAGGCCTCCTCTGTTGGGGCGTACTGACGACGGTGGCCAACGCGCAGGGAGCCGCGGCCGAGCCGAAGGCGCTGCCCGTTCCCACGAAACAAGGGCATTCGCTCGCGCCAGCAAAGGTGGGCGTGCAACCGGTCGCCCACGACGAGGAGATCCGCAAGCGCCTCCAGAGCGTCTTGGAGGCCACCGGTTGGTTTACCGATCCGCAAGTCCAGGTGCGGGACGGGGTTGTTTTTCTCAGCGGACGCACAGAGACCGACGAGATCAGGAAGTGGGCCGGCGACCTGGCGCGCAACACCCAGGACGTGGCTGCTGTGGCCAATCGGATCGAACTCTCCGAGCCATCCGTGTGGGACTTTCGAGGAGCGCGCAGCGGGCTGTCGAAATTGTGGCGTGATCTCGTGCGCTCCCTCCCGTTTCTTGTCCTCGCGCTGTTCATCCTGGCCTTGTCGGCGGGGGCTGGCTGGCTCATGGCGCGCAGCGCCCGGAAATTCCTTCGCGCACGGGTTCGGGCGAAACTTCTGCGCGCCGTCTTTGCGGGAGGCCTGGGCATGATCGTGTTCCTTGCGGGCACCTATATCGTCTTGCGCGTTTCCGGTTTGACCCAACTGGCTTTGACAATCGTCGGCGGAACCGGACTGGTCGGCCTGGCGGTCGGCATCGCCTTCCGGGACATCACGGAGAACTTCCTGGCCAGCATCTTCCTCAGCATGCAGCAGCCGTTCGAGACGGGGGACCTGGTCGAAGTCGCCGGAGTCACCGGCTATGTCCAGCAATTGAACGTCCGCACCACTGTCCTGATGACCCTCGACGGCAATCTCGTGCAGATCCCCAACGCCACCGTTTACAAGACCACCCTGCGAAACTTCACGTCCACCCCCAATCGGCGCGAGAACTTCGTTGTCGGCATCGGTTACGACGACGCGATCGATGAAGCCCAGGAGGTCGCCCTGAAGGTGCTGGTGGATCATCCTGCGGTCTTGCAAGAGCCAGAGCCCTGGGTGCTGGCGGACGACTTGGGCAAAGCGACCGTCAATTTAAGAATCTACTTCTGGATCAATGGCCATGAACACAGTTGGCTCAAGGTGCGCTCTTCCGTGATCCGGCTCGTGAAACGCGCCTTTCAGCAACACGGCATCAGCATGCCGGACGAAGCACGGGAAGTCGTGTTCCCGCGCGGCGTCCCGGTCACGCTGCTTGACGGGAAGCAGGAGGCGACGAAGGCAGCTGGATCGCTTGAATCATCCGGCGCGTTGCCGCGCTCGGAAGGATTGGACGCCGTCTCGACGAAGGCTGAAGCGGGGTTGTCCAGCGAGGCCAGCATCCTTGAGAAACAGGCACGTCAGGCCAAGCCACTGGACGAGGGGGAGAACCTCCTTGGGGCGACCGTTAGTGTTCGCCCCAGGACGCCCGCTAGGCCCGACGACAAAGAACACTGAACCATCAATAAGCTCAAACGCTCAAAGTTGCTTTGGAGCAACCTTCGTTCGAGTCTTGTTTCCTGCCTTCGCCGATCGCCAGCGGAGCGTACTGCCTTATCCACGCGCATCGAGGCGCTTCGCTTCCCGTCCTTACCCTCATGGAGAACCCCATGTGCACGCGGCAGCGATCTGCGCGCTGTGCGAGAAGATCTGCCAGGCCTGCGCCGACGAGTGCGGCAAGCACAAGATGGGGCACTGCCAGGAGTGCGCCGCGGCCTGCAAGCGCTGCGCCGAGGAGTGCCGCACGATGGCGGCGTGACCGGCGCCGCGCGTCGCATCCCGGACGGTTCCTGATTTGTAATCGAGCCCGGCCGGCCCAAGTCAGATGACGAATTTGTAATCTCGGCATGGTCCGCCGTCGTGGGCTGGAACTCGGCGCCCATGGCAGATCAGCGTGACTTCATTGCACTCAACGCCCAGCTTGCCGAGCAGTGGAAACCCATTGTCGAAAGCAAGCCGGGCCTGTCCGATGCCGACGACTGGGCCAAAGCGGATCGCAACTGGACGCGCACGGCGCTCGTCTTCCGGGCGATCGCCGCCGTCGTACACCGCGCGCGTCGAACTCACTTGCGCGCTTCCAGCGCTTCCCACCGGGCCAGCAACCTCGCGAGCTCGGATTCGATGTCCTCGTTGCGCAGGGCGAGCGCCTTGGGATCCGCCGCACGATCCTGGTAGATGGCCGGATCGGCCAGGCGCCGCGTGATGACGCCCTGCTCCGCTTCCAGCGCCTCGATCTGCGCAGGCAGCCCTTCCAGCTCCCGCGTCTCCTTGTAACTCATCTTCACCTTGGGTTTGGGCGCCCGGGACGCGGCGGTTTCGGCGGCCCGCGCCTGCGCCTTGCCTTCCTTCTCCGCACTCTTGCGCGCGCGCTGCCAGTCCGTGTATCCCCCGGCGTATTCCTTCCACTTGCCCTCGCCTTCGAAGGCGATGGTCTGCGTGACGACGTTGTCGAGAAATTCGCGGTCGTGGCTCACCAGGAACAACGTGCCGGTGTATTCCTGCAGCAGTGATTCGAGCAGCTCCAGCGTCTCGATGTCGAGGTCGTTGGTGGGTTCGTCCAGCGCCAGGACATTGGCCGGTCGGCTGAAGAGGCGCGCGAGCAGCAGGCGGTTGCGCTCGCCGCCCGAAAGCGACTTCACCAGCGCCCGCGCGCGTTCCGGCGGGAAAAGGAAATCGCCGAGGTAGCTCATCACGTGGCGCCGGCCGCCTTCGACCTCGACGAAGTCGCTGCCCGGGGAAATGGTGTCGGCGAGCGTCGCTTCCTCGTCGAGCGCGGCGCGGAACTGGTCGAAATACGCCACCTCGATCTTGCTGCCCAGGCGCGCGGTGCCGCTGTCGGGCGCGAGCTCGCCCAGGATCAGCTTGAGCAGCGTGGTCTTGCCGGTTCCGTTGGGGCCGATGAAGCCGATCTTGTCGCCGCGCATGATGCGGTCCGAATAGTCGTCGACGATGGGGCGCCCGCCGTAGCTCTTGCTGACGTGCTCCAGCTCCGCCACCAGCTTGCCGGAACGCTCGCCGGCGCTCACCGCCAGATCCACCTTGCCCAGGCGGTCGCGGCGCGCGGCGCGCTCGTTGCGCAGCTGCTCCAGCCTGCGCACGCGCCCTTCATTGCGGGTGCGGCGCGCCTCCACACCTTTGCGGATCCACTGCTCCTCCTGCGCCAGGACCTTGTCGAACTTGCGGTTCACCGTCGCCTCGATCGCCAGCTGCTCGGCCTTGCGCGTCTCGTAGGCGGCGAAGTTGCCGGGGTAGCTCATCAACGTGCCGCGGTCGAGCTCGATGATTCGTGTGGCCACACGATCGAGGAAGCGCCGGTCGTGGGTCACGACGATCACCGCGCCGGCGAAAGCCGCAAGGGTTTCCTCGAGCCATTCGATGGCGCCGACATCCAGGTGGTTGGTGGGTTCGTCCAGCAGCAGCAGGTCGGGCTCCAGAACCAGGGCGTGCGCGAGGCTCACACGTTTCTTCTGGCCGCCGGAAAGGTCGCCCACGCGCGCCTCGCCCTTGAGGTGCAGGCGATCGAGCGCGATCTCGACGCGATGGTTGAGGGACCACGCGTCGACTTCGGCCAGCGTTTCGCGCAGGCCCGCCGCCGCGGCCTCGAACACGGTGAGGTCCGGATCCAGCGCCGGTTCCTGCGCCACACTCGTCACCCGCGCGCCGGGGGAGATCCAGACCCGTCCATCGTCGGGCTTCGCGGTGCCTTCGACGATGCGCAGCAGGCTGGACTTGCCGGTGCCGTTGCGGCCGATGAGGCCGAGGCGTTCGCCGGGCTCGACCACCAGGTCCGCGTGGTCCAGCAGCGCCACGTGGCCATAGGCGAGGGAAACTTCACTCAGTTGCAGGACGGGCAATTCGATTTCCTCGGGTTAAAGCTCCCTGGCGCGTTGCCGCAACAGGAACTTCTGGATCTTGCCGGTAGACGTCTTGGGCAGCTCGCCGAAGACGATGGTTCGCGGGATCTTGAATGACGCGAGGTGCTCGCGGCACCACGCGCCCACCTCTTCCGTGGTCATGGATTCGCCCGGCTTCATCACCACGAAGGCGCACGGCGTCTCGCCCCACTTCTCGTCGGGGCGCGCGACGACCGCCGCCTCCATCACTTTCGGATGTCGATAGAGGCACTCCTCCACCTCGAGCGAGGAGATGTTTTCGCCGCCCGTGACGATGATGTCCTTCGATCGGTCCTTGACCTCGATGTAGCCGTCCGCGTGCCAGACCCCGAGATCCCCGGTGTGATACCAGCCCTCGCGAAACGCCTCTTTCGTGGCGCGATCGTTCTTGAGGTAACCCTTCATGATCGTGTTGCCGCGCAGCATCACCTCGCCCAGGGTCTTGCCATCGCGCGGGACCGGCTGGTGCGTCTCCGGATCGGCCACCATGAGGCCATCGAGCGTGACGTAGCGCACGCCCTGGCGCGCCATCAGTCGCGCGCGCTGCGTGAGGTCGAGCTCGCTCCATTCTTCCTGCCAGGCGCACAGGGTCGCGGGGCCGTAACTTTCGGTAAGCCCATAGAGGTGAGTCACGCTGAAGCCCATCTTTTCCATCGCCTCGATGATGGCCGACGGCGGGGCCGCGCCACCGGTGGCAGCCTCGATGCGATGCGCGAAGGTGCGTTTGACGTTCTCCGGCGCGTGTACCAGCATGTTGAGCACCACCGGCGCGCCACACAGGTGTGTCACCTTGTGGCGCGCGATCGCGGGGAAGATCAGCGCGGGATCAACCTTGCGCAGGCACACATGGGTGGCGCCGACCGCGGTGACCGCCCAGGGGTAGGTCCAGCC
>Ga0163150_10009553_pt1 | contig 10699 bp, 4 predicted proteins | sample OliLakLV19P2IB_FD_148628 | JGI IMG/M metagenome (GOLD analysis project Ga0163150, IMG submission 148628) | Freshwater microbial mat bacterial communities from Lake Vanda, McMurdo Dry Valleys, Antarctica - Oligotrophic Lake LV.19.P2.IB | ecosystem: Environmental > Aquatic > Freshwater > Lake >...
CACCTTCGATGGGACCGGCTCGCTCCGTGATCGGGGCGGCCCGGCGGGCGGCGAAGTATTCGCCGACCGCGCGGGGCACTCAGCCGGCCGCCCTCACCTCTCCCGCAAGCCCTCAACCGGCCGGGAGATATGCGAAAGGGAGCCTGATGAAGACCACCCTCGTTTCTACCCGCAAGTCGGCGACTGCGGCGGCGCTCCTGATCGCCGCGGCCGCGACGGGACTTTCGACCAGCGATGCCCGGGCCCAGGCCCGCGGAACGACCGACACCGGCGGCGCGCTGGGCACCACCGGCACGACGACCCAGACGCTGCCCCCCAGCATCACGCTGACGGGCGTGGTGCGCGACTTCAAGGGCAAGAACGAAACCGGCGGACACCCGGACTTCGAGATGACGCCGACGCGCGGCTACGCCCACTATGCCTACGAGTGCGCCGACGAGCTGGATGCCGACGGCAAGCCGGTGTACCGCAGCTCGGGCGAGAAGGTGACGACGCAGTGGAAGGACTCGAACGGGCGCAACATCATGCCGCCCCGCTCGCATGTCGCGGCCCGCTCGAACGACGTGCGCGGCGCGTGCGAAAAGCAGGCGGGTGGCGCTCTGACCACGGCCGAGAACTTCGGCAAGTGGTTCCGCGACATCCCGGGGATGAACCTCTCGATGCCCGTGCCCGTGACGCTGAAGCGCAACGCCGACAGCAACATGTACACGTTCAGCGACACTACGGACGACGCGTTCCGCACGCTGGGCGGCTTCTTCCCGGTCAACGGGCAGCTCAACGGCAACTTCGCCGCGACGAGCAAGAACTTCCACTTCACTTATGAACTGGACACGACGTTCACCTACACGCAAGGCTCGGGTCAGATCTTCACGTTCACCGGCGACGACGACGTGTTCGTGTTCATCGATGGCAAGTGCGTGATCGATCTGGGCGGCGTGCACTCGGCGGTGAGCCAGACCATCGATCTGGATCGGTGCTCGTGGCTGGTGAGCGGACGGCGCTACAGCCTGAAGTTCTTCTTCGCCGAGCGGCACACCACGCAGTCGAACTTCCGCATCGACACCACGCTCACGCTCGAGAACGCCGATCTGCCGGCGACCTCAGCGCTGTTTGATTGATTCGACCCCTCGGGGGACATGGATCGGGGGATCCACGCGGCGGCCGCCGCCGTTCATGATGTGCCGGACGCCCGGGTCGAACGCGACCCGGGCGTCCGGTTTTTTGTGCGAGGTGGTCAGCGCGGGTATCGATGATGCCCGTGCCAGTCGCGCCGGCCGTAGTAGTCGGGCCCGAAGTAGGTGATGCGCCCGTCGCGATCACGGAGGTAAAGGTATCGCACGTTGTCGAGGCTGTCGCGCTCGGGCTGGGGCCACTGGCTGGTGGCGAGCAGCGCGGATGGCTGAGAGGCATTGAGGCGATAGTCGTTGCGTCCGAACTCGGGAAGAGCGGAGGGGTCGTAGTCGTGGAGGGGACCGAAGACGGATTCCCAGGCGCCCCCTTGGGCAAGCTCGACGGTGCCCGATCGGGCGACCGTCGAGCGCTCGGCGACCTGGCGCGCGCAGCCGCCGCTCGTGAGAGCGGCGGCCGCGGCGAGAACACAGCAGATCTTCAGGATTTCGGACACCATGACCAAAGTGTGCGCCGCGATGGCGGGCGCGGCCAGTGACAGGTGGACCGATAACCGGAACCGGTTACGAACAACCGGCGAAGTAGGCCGCAAGATAGTCAAAGATGTCCTGCACGGAAACATCGCCAGAATCGTTGTAATCCGCACTCGCCGAATTGGCGAAGAACGCCGCGAGGAAGTCGAAGATATCCTGGACGGTGGCGGCGCCGGAGCAGTTGAAGTCGGCGAAGCAGATCTCCAGGCTTGTGGTGCGGCTGATCGTGAAGCCGCATGAGTTGGCGATGCGCACGCGATAGTTGGTCGCGGCCCCGGGCGCGAGGTTGCTCAAAGAGAGCGTGGCGGACTGAGCGCCGCTGACGGTCCCGACTCCGGCAAGGACGCCGTTGGTCATTGAGAGCCAGACGCTCGGGTTGGTTGGATTTTGCCGCTGCCAATCGTATGTGAACGGCGTATTGCCCGAGGTCGACACGGCGAGCACGGCGACGCCGACAGCGCATGCGGACAGGTCGTCGGGCTGATTGGTGATTTCCGGGTCGAAGATGTTCACGTTGTAGTGCCACACCGCGCCGGAATCGTCGCTGCCGTCGTAGTTGTCGGTGGGCGCGCCGAGGAAGATCGAATCGCCGGAAACGGCAACGGAGAAACCGATGAGATCTCCGGCGGCGCGATTGACGGGGAGCAGCCGTTGCGGCGGTCCCCATACGCCGTTCTGAGAGTAAAACTCGAACGCCGAGCCCGTTCGTCCGCGCGCGTCGGTGAAGTAGGGCATACCGACGACGATGGACAGACCGTCTATGGCGACGGAGGCGCCGAAGAGGTCGTTGGCGGCACCGGCAACTGCGAGCAGCTTGGCGGTCTGGCTCCACCCGGGGTTGAACGGGGAAACGCTGAAGTTGAAGACGTAGGCGGCCCCGGCGTTGACACCGAAGGCGTTGTCGTCGCCGAACGAAGAGATGACGGCATTGCTGCCGGAGACGGCGATCTGGTAGCCGAAGTTGTCGCCGCCGCCGCCATCGGTGGGAAGGAGTTTTTCATCCTGCAACCAGGCTTGGCCATTAACGATTGGCGTCAGCTCGAAGGCGTACACGGCACCGGCGTCGACCCCGCCGGCGTTGTCATCCCGATAGCTTCCCACGAGGACGCGGTTCGCATCGGCCACGGCAACAGCGAAGCCAAGTTCGTCGCCGGCGGCGAGATCCTGTGAGCGGAGCTTGACCTCGTTGGTCCAACCGAGGCCGACGCGGGTGTAAATGTAGGCCGCGCCGGCATCGACCCCGTTGGCGTTGTCGTCGCCGGGTGCGCCGACAACGAGGCGGGTTCCCTTGAGCGCGACGGAAGTGCCGAAAAGGTCGGCGCTGGCGGCATCGCTGGCGTTCAGGCGGGCCTGTCGCGACCAGGAGCCGTCGGGGTTGCGGTAGTAGGTGAAGACCGAGCCGGCGTTGGAACCAGCGGTGATGTTGTCGCGCGGCGCGCCGATGACGATAAGCTCGCCGGAGATGGCAACGGAGCTTCCGAAGTTGTCGAACTCGGCGAGGATGCTGGCATCGAGGGTCTGGACGTAGGTCCAGATGCCCGCGATTTTTTCATAGACGTGGGCCTCGCCGGCATCGGGACCGTAAGTGGAGTCGGCCAGTGGGGCACCGATCACGGCGAAGTTGCCGTCGATGGCCAGGGCGTAGCCGAAGTTGTCGCCGCTGGTGATGGGTTCGAGGACTCGCTCGGAAGTTCCGTCCCACGCGCTGGTATTCAGCTCGAAGGAGAGCGCGGCACCGGCTTGCAGGTTGCGCGGCGTCGCCGTGCCCGCTGCCCCGGCAAAGATGGTTTGGTTGGGAAAGATGCCGGCGACGGCCACGCTTCCGCCGAGGCTGCCAACCGTGAACATGGGTAACTCGATCGTACCGCGATGCACGGCACCGGAAGTGGTGAGGAGGTAGTGGTAGACGGCGCCGGAGCCCGCGAATGGGTCGCCGACGATGGCGAAGGTCGTGTCGTTGAGGGCGACCGAGCCGCCGAAGCTGCCGAAGTCCGTTGGATTGGGCGGATTCATGCGGTCTTGCTGGATCCATTCCGACCCGCTCGGGCGGAAGTAATAGGCCGCGCCAACACTCTGGCCGTTGATCCGAGCGCGGGATGCGCCGACAAGCAAGGTGCTCCCGACCAGCGAGATGGATGAGCTGAAGTTATCGGTTTCGGTCTGATCGGTGGGTTGTACGCGGTCCTGCATCGTCCATGTGGTTCCCGACCGCGACCAAACAACCACCTCGCCCAGACCGACATACTCGACGCCGGTGCCGGGAAAACGTACCGTACCCTCTTGGCCGATGGCAAGCGTTGGGCCCGAGATGGCGATGGATCGGCCGAACCCCCCTTCGATAACGGACACCTCCGGGTTGAAGGTCCGTTGCAGGGTCCACGTCGATCCCGAGCGTGTGAAGACGTGCGCCCTTCCTCGGAAGGTGCTGTAGTATGGCTCGCCGACAGCGATCGAGTTCTGGTTGATGGCGACCGATGAGCCAAAGCCATGCGAACCGCCCGCCGGACCGATGAGTTTGGCCTGCTGCGTCCAGACGGTTCCAACGCGGACGTAGACGTACGCGGCCGCGGGGTTTGCTCCGCTCGCGCCGATGACGAGGTAGCCATTGTGAATCGCCACGGCGGTTCCGAAGTAATCGCCGGTGGTCAGATCCGCGGGAATAAGCGTCTGCTCGATGACCCAAGGCGCGCCCGCGCTGGCGCGGGTGTAGACATACGCGGCCCCGGAATCAAGGCGATCAAGGCTGTCGTGAGCCGACTGGCCTACGACGGCGATATGGCCCTCGATGGCGACTTCCCCTCCGAAGAATGTCGATTCTGCGCCCTGCCAGTTCAGGATGGCGTCGGTTTCTAAAAGGGTCGTACACTGCGCAACAGCGGGCGACGGACCGGTCATCGCGGCAGCAGCGAAGGTCAGGGCGAACGCGGAGGCTAGGAGTGTGGAACGCATAAGGGTCTCCGAGGATTGGGGGTTGGCGCTGCGCTTGCTGCTTCTCGTTGGGACGGGAAAATCCGGGGGGTGGAGTTTCAGGAATGCCGCAAGCAACATGAAAGCGACGCATGGAGGTGAAAGCGCAGATATTGGTGAAAAGATGGGAGGGCTACGGGTGCGGTGCCGGATCGGAGGAGGGGGGGGGTCGAGCGGACTCGATCTCGGCAAGGATGGCTTCGACGCGGCGGCGGGCGGCCTGGGTAGGAGCGGCTGTGCGCGAAGCCATGGCGGCGGCATCGCGGACGAGGGCGAGGGCTTCATCGCGGCGGCCGCGTTTGTGGAGGCAATCGGCGAGATTGGCCATGGTGGAGGCGATGTCGGTGTGCTCTTTTTTGTAAAGTTGCCTGCGCATCTGGAGCGCGGCGGCGAGGTTGGTCTCTGCCTCTTCGAGTCGTCCGAGCGGAACCAGGACCGCGCCGAGCGTCGCCATGGCCTTGGCGACAGTTGCGCTGGGTTTCGATCCGTCCCGCTCGAAGGTTTCGGCCAGCAGGGCCCGGGCGATGGGCTCCGCTAAGTGATGCTCGTCGCGGCGGATGTGCCGGTCGAGCAGAAGGCTCTTCCAGGTTCGATCGCCGAAGCGTCCTTTGAGTCGGAGCGACATGGCCGCGCCTTCGGTCGCCATGGCGAGCGCCTCGGTCGCCTCGTCGCCGCTGGTTTCGAGAAGGAGCGCGGCGAGGTGATAGAGCGACAGCTCCACGAGCGTGTGATCGCCTTTATACAGAACGCGGCGGATTGCCAGCGATTCGCGGAGGAGCGCTTCGGCCTCGGGAATCGCGCCGAGCTTGCGGAGGGTCAACGCGAGGGTAAACATGCCGGTTGCGACCGAGGGATGCTCGCGGGGATGGAGTCGGCGAAACATATCGAGCGACTCCCGCAGGAGCGCCTCGGAATCGGAGTTGGACCCTCGCACGCCGAGGAGGGCACCGGTGTTGTGGAGGCTCAGTGCGAGCAAGGGATCATCGCGCCCGACGGCGAGCCGACGGCGCATTTCGAGGCTTTCGCGGTAGGCGGCTTCGCCATCATCGAGGCGGTGGAGGCTCGCGGCTACCCAGCCCACGTTGTTGATGCTGCTGGCGACATCCGGATGATCGCCGGGAAACAGCCGACGGCGCATTTCGAGGCCTTCGGCGACCAACGCCGCGGCTTCGCTGTGCAGCAGATGCGCCTTCGCTTGCCCAAGCCCATTCACGCACGCCGCCTTGGTGGGGTGGTCGCCGGTCCACAGCCGCTGCGCGGCATCCCATGCGGCGGTCAACGTTGCCGTCGCGATCTCGTGCTGACCGAGCTCTGACTGCGTCATGCCGATGGTCAGAAGAAGCTCGACTTCGGCCTGCGGGTTGGCGGCCATCTCTCCGGCGGCGATGCGGGTGGCGGCGGATTCCATGAGGCCGCGAAGCAGTTCGGTGTCGCGTCCGAGCGCGACACCGGGTCCGACACCTTCGATGGTGGTGCGGAGGAAGTCGGCGGTTTTCTGTGCGCGATCGGCCTGAAGCTCGGCGATGCGGCGCTCGCGGCGGGCCTGGGTCAGGCCGAAGCTGGTGCCCGCGAGGGCGACGATGAGGCCGAGGGCGACGATGGCAGAGAGGAGGACGGCGACGCGGTTCCGGCGGGCGAAGCGGGCGGCGCGGTAGCGAAGGCTTGGGGGGGCGGCCTCGACCGGCTCGGCGCGGAGGTGGCGGGCGATGTCGAACGCGAGCGCCTGGGCGGTCTGGTAGCGGCGGGCGGGGTCTTTTTCGAGGCAGCGGAGCGCGATCCAGTCGAGATCGTGGCGGAGTCGGGTGGCGAGTCGCGATGGGTGGATGGAGCGTGCGGCGGCGAGCGAAGGAAGCTGGTCGCGGCGGTCGGCGATGCAGGCGCTGGGGGGCGGCGCATCGACGGTACGGATGAAGAGCTGCATGTCGGCGATGGAGCCGGAGCGCAGGCCGGCCGCGGCGAGGGGCGTGATGCCGGTGAGAAGCTCGTAGAGGACGACGCCGAGCGAGTAGATGTCGGCACGGGTGTCGACGCCGTCGCCGGTGTTGCCTTGATACCCCCCGCCCCCCCACGTTCCGACCTGCTCAGGGCTGATGTACTCGGGGGTGCCCATGAACTGGGAGGCCTCGGTGACGAGGGTTTCGTCGGCGAGCTTTCCTGTGACGGCTTTGGCGATGCCGAAGTCGATGATCTTGGGCGTGGGCGCGCCGCCGGTTCCGGAATCCGCGGGTTCGGCGTTCTCGGAGGCCGAGACAAGGATGTTTCGGGGCTTGAGGTCGCGGTGGATGACGCCCTTGAGGTGGGCGTGCTGAACGGCGTCGCAAACCAGGATGAAAAGATGGAGGCGATCGCGAATGGAGAGGGCGCGGTCGTCGCAGAAAGTGGTGATGGGCCGGCCGCGGACCAGCTCCATGACGAAATAGGGGCGGCCGGTTGGAGAAGCCCCGGCATCGAAGACGCGGGCGATGTGGGGATGCTCCATCATCGCGAGGGCTTGGCGTTCTTGCTCGAACCGGGCGATGACCTGGCGGGTGTCCATGCCGAGCTTGATGATCTTGAGCGCGACCTGACGGCGGACGGGGCGGGACTGCTCGGCAAGGAAGACGGAGCCGAAGCCGCCCTCGCCGATCTTCTCGATGAGGCGGTAGGGACCGAGCGCAGAGCCGGGGGATTCGCCGCGGGCATCGGCGCAATCGCGCGCGACGCGGTCGATGAGGGCACCCTTGGTGACGCCGCTGAGGAAGTCGCCCGCGTCGGTGGAGGCGTCGATGAGGCTGAGGGCTTCGCGCCCGAAATCGGCGGGAAGTTCGGGGTCGAGCACGGACTGCTCGGCGACGAATCGGGCCCGCCGATCGGGCGGAAGATCGAGTGCGGCGGCGACCAGCTCGGCCATTCGGCGGTCGTGGACGGGTGAGCCGGGGATGCCCGAATCGTTCATGACGCGTCCAGTTGCTTGAGGTCTCGGGCGAGCCAGGCCCGGGCGTAGGTCCAGTCGACGTTGACGGTTCGCTCGGAGACACCGAGAACCTGGGCGGTCTCGGCGACGCTGAGCCCGGCATAAAAGCGGAGGCGGATGACGTCGGCGAAACGCGCGTCGTGCATCTCAAGGCGACGGAAGGCGTCGTCGAGCGCAACGATTTGCTCGGCGTGGTCGTCGCCCTCCCCCCCGCCGGCCAGTTGGGCAACGTCGCGGATGGTGTTGAGGGGGACGCGCATGCGCCCGAGTCCGCCCCGTTTAAGGCGGCTTCGGGCGCGGCCGTGCTCGATGAGGATGCGGCGCATGGCCTCGGCGGCGGCGCGCATAAAGGTGGCGTATGGGGTGCTGCCGGGGATGGCGGCCGCACCGCCGAGGGCGGGATGGGTGCCGAGCCGGGTGAAGGCCTCGTGGACGAGTGCGGTGGCGGAGAGGGTGTGGCCGGGCCGCTCGCCATTCATCTGGGACTGGGCGATGGCTTTGAGGTGGTTGTAGACGGCGGAGGCGAGGCTGCCGGCGGAATCGCCGGAGGGCGCGGGATGGCCCTCGTCACCGTCGGATGGTGTCGGCGATGATGGGCGGGGTGGGGTGGCGATCCAGCGATGCTAACGAAGTGGCGCGCGCGGGTCAATGCTCGGCCGCGCCATCGGTGGGAGGCGCAGGAGTGGGCAGTCCGTGCGGTTGCTCATCCGGTTCAAAACAGGAATCGTGACCGTTTTGAGTCTCAGGCACAACCTGCAAAGTACGCGGCGAGGAAGTCGAACAGGTCTTGAACGGTGAGGCCGGCCTGGCCGTTGAAATCGGCCGCGGTGGATTCGGCGAAGTAGGCGGTGAGGTAGTCGAAGATGTCCTGAACGGAGACGGTGCCGGAACAGTTGAAGTCGACTCGGCAGAGAGCCAGGGTAGCGGGATTGCTGGCGGCGGTGTCGCACGAGTTGGTGACGACAACGGAATAGGTGAAGGCCGTGTCGGCGGCGGAGACGTCGATGAGGGTGAGAGTCGGGGAGGTGGCACCGGGGATGAGGCCGCCACCGGTTCCGTTGCGGAACCACTGGTAGGAGGTTGGATTGGTTGGGGTGTCCGGCGTGGAGGCGACGACCGTGAAGGTGGCGGTTCCGCCGGGGCAGGTGGAGGTGTGGCCGGGGTGGTCGATGATCTGGGGAGACCAGTCGGTCGGTGCGGCGAAAGCGCGCACGCCGCAGAAGCCGGCGGAAACGAGGAAGTGCGGGCCGGAGGGGCCGGCGAAGGCGGCGACGTTGGTGCAGACGTTTGGGAGCGGCGCGGTGGCGAGGGCAATGGGACGGGTCCGGTCGGCGATGTTGATGAAGGTGAGGCCGGTGCCGGCGGTGCCGATCCAGTCGCCGCTGACGGCCATGCCGCTCTGCTGGACGTAACCTGGGGCGGAGCGGAGGAAGATGGGCGATGCAAGGTTGGTGATGTCGAAGGTGTGGATGGGACCGTCGAAGTCGAGCAGGTAGAGGTGGTTGCCGGAGATGGCGGCATCGCGGAGTTTGGTTCCGATGGCGACGACGGAGCGCGGGGTGAGGGCCGTGGGCGTGAGTGCCGAGAAGGAATAGAGGCGGCAGTCGAGCGCCGTGACCACGAGCGCGAGGTTGCCGAAAGCGCGGACGCGCTGGATGGTGTTGGGAAAGTCGACTTGGACGGGTTGGGAATCGGTGACGATGGGAATGCTGTTGATGATGTTGAGCAGGTCGAGTTGGCGCGCGCCGCCGACATTGCGTAGAACCAGGCCCGAGCTGGCGGACGCGGCGATGTCGTCGATGGTGGCGGAGGTCGGGGCGTAGGTATTGATGAGGGTCGGCATGGCCGGGTTGACCGACGTGCTGTAGTACGAAGCGGTCGTGCCGTTGCTGACGAAGACTTTGTTGTCGGCGGTGGCGATCTGGGTGAGGTTGGAAGTGTTGGCGGTTCCGGAGTTCGGAGCGAGGCTTCGAGAGCCCGGGCCCGCGTCGGCGATGGTGGCGGAACGAAGGCCGTCGAGGCCGTCGGCGATGTAGAGGTTGCCGGTGTTGCCGAGCAGCGCGGTTTCGTAAGCGTTACCCGGCTGGGGCTGATAGCGGTTCTGCAGCGCGCCGGTGTTGCAGTTGACGGCGAGCATCCCGCCTTCGCCGGCGGGTATGAACGCGCGGGTGACGCCGGAACTGGTGACGAAGCCGGCAGCGCGGAAGCGGCTGGTGGTGTCGGTGAAGATGGTGGAGAAGGTGGGCGCGAGAGGGTTGGCCCAGTTGATGCTCTGGAGGTTGGTGGTCTGGAGCATGAAGTTGCCGGAGATCTGGACGGTGGTTCCGTTGATCGGGACGCTGCCGCTTCCCCCTCCAAGCTGGTCTGCGTTGATGCCGACGCTGCGAATGGCGTTGCTGCCGATGATGATGCCGGTTTGGTAAAACACGAAATAGACCTGGGTTCCGCCGCCGGAGATCACCGAGGGCGCCGAATAGGACACGAAGCTCGATCCCCCCAGTGAGAGCGAGCGGATGAAGGCGGGGTTGGCGGGGTCGGTGACGTCGAGGATCTGGACCGTGCGCCCGGAGGCGAGGAGGTAGAGGCGGTTGTTAAAGAAGCTCGCTTGGAAGGGGGTGGCGGGCAGCTGGATGGTGGCGGAAATGAATGGTGCGGCCGTGTCGGTGTAGTTGATCACGCTGAGGGTGGTGCCCTGCCAGACATAAACGGTGAAGCCGACGAGGATGAAGTCGCGGATGCCGGCGGGAGGAGAGAAAACGCTGCGGAGGCGGAGGGGGTTGCTGGCGGCGTTGATGCGGTCGAAGCACCAGAGGGAGGTGCCGTCGGAGGCCCATGCGGATGAGCCGCCGATGGCCTGGATCTTCCTGATCTCCATGCCGATGTCGTAAGACGCATAGACGGAGGCCGCGCCGGAGGTGGGTTCGGTGAGCACCTCGAAGCGCGAGCCGACACCTGCGACGGCGAAGGTGTTGGCGAACTGGCTGCCCGCGCCGACACCGGAGCCGAGGGTGGCCCATTGGGCTTGCGCGCATTGGGCGAGAGAGCGCGGGGATAGGGTGAGGAAGAGTGCCAGCAGGATGAGGGTGAGGCGGTACATGGGGGAGCTCGGGGTGAAACG
>Ga0163150_10009554_pt1 | contig 10698 bp, 4 predicted proteins | sample OliLakLV19P2IB_FD_148628 | JGI IMG/M metagenome (GOLD analysis project Ga0163150, IMG submission 148628) | Freshwater microbial mat bacterial communities from Lake Vanda, McMurdo Dry Valleys, Antarctica - Oligotrophic Lake LV.19.P2.IB | ecosystem: Environmental > Aquatic > Freshwater > Lake >...
TACCGCATGATTCTCCATGCTGATAAAATCATCTACTAAACAAGCGCAATGAAGAGTCGCCATACAGCCCACCGGTGATCCTGCGAAATGGAACATAACTGGAATAACATGCAGATTAGCATATTCTGCAATTTTTTTTGTCTCAATGATACCACCAGAAGTCTCCATATCGGGATGAATAATATCTACCGCGTGGGTCTCGATCCAAGGTCTGAAAGCATCAAATCCGAAGAGGTCCTCTCCATTAAGGGTGGGAGTTGGTGAAACGTCTGTGAATATCTTGTTGAGTTGCATTGAGTTTAGGTCTGATTTTAACCTGCACAGGTGCAGATGAGGAAACCTACGATTCTATCCGTAAATTATTTAAAACGTAAAAACATACCCTATGGAATCTTTGCTTCCATGGAGAAACTGGCAATTTCGACCTATGAAGTATGCGGAGAAGCGAAATTAAATATTCCAGATGATGTTAAAGGAACACGCTTTCGAATTCGTATTTGGCTGAGTTTCTTAACCCATCCCTGACCATGATGGCCCAGCCTGCCTATGAAATGGGCAGGGAAGCAACGACTATACTTTTTAAGCAGGTGGAAAAAAGAAGACACCACTTCCTGATTGAGCAGACCGTTTTAAACTCAGAATTGATAGTAAGAAATTCTACCAGCGCAAAGCGTAGACGCAGATAGATTTATGAATTATTATAGAAGGTAATCAAGTCTGAGATTACAGGTAGACAAACAGAATGCACTGTTATGTTAACGGATTCAATGAAGTTGAGTGGGTCAGAATCAATTCAAAACCAAGTCATACACGGGTGTTTCGGTTGCTCATATTCTTTTGTGTAGGGAGTATTCAATAAAGTGTGTCACTCTCTCCAGGTCAGCGCACTGAGTCTGAGGCCGTAGGCCGAAGACGAAGTGCGCTGACCAGCCAATTTTTTTCTGGGCTCTCATTGAAGGTGTTTGGTATATCGTTCTCCAAAAACTTCGATCAGTTCCCGCTGAATAGCCGCCCAGTTGAATACATTTCTCTTCCATCCTTTTGATTGGAACTTCAAATTTAAGTATAACTGTTTTAAAAGCCCCTTATGATTTATCCAGGCTCCTTTGGTCTTTGTGGCTTTTCGCATTTGGCGATGCAAAGCCTCCACCGCATTGGTGGTATAAATGATCCGCCGGATATCCTTTCCAAATTGCATATAATTCATTAATTCAGTCCAATTAGCTCTCCAGGCCGGAGCTATTTCCTTGTACTTTTTTGACCAGCTTTGTTCAAACACTTCCAAGGCTGTTTCTGCTTGATGTATTTCTGCCGCGGTATAGATTTTTTTTAGGTCCGAGCAAACTTTTTTTACGTCATTGGACCCTACAAATCGAATGCTGGTCCTGACCATATGAATTATACATCGTTGTACAAATGAGAGAGGATATACTTGCATGATCGCCTCGTAGAAACCCTTCAATCCGTCTATACAAAAAAACAATACATCCTCCACTCCTCTTTTCTGAATATCTTCCAAAATACGACCCCAATGTTGTGCTCCCTCATGCTCTCCCTGATAGAGTCCCAGCACATCTCGGTTGCCATTTACATCAACCCCGTATACGGTATAAACTGCTTGAGTTTGTACTTGTCCATTCTCCCGTATTTTAAAGTGTATGGCATCTAAATATATGATCACATACATAGCCTGCAATGGACGTTGTTGCCAGCTTAGCAACTCATCCATTACACGGTCAGTTACCATGCTGATCGACCCTGCACTATACTCTATTCCATAAATCAGTTGCAATTGATGTTGTATGTCTGAAATACTATTCCCTGTCGCATACAACGACAATATTTGTTGGTCCAGACCGGTACCCAATTGGCGATCCCATTTACTAACAATTTGCGGTGTAAAACTACCCCCTCGATCTCGGGGAGGGCTAATGCCTACCGTGCCCAGGCTAGTATCCAGCTTTTTACTCGTATGGCCATTGCGTCGATTCTTTGCTCCTACTTGCCGTTCGCTCGCCAAATGGCTATCCAGTTCTCCTTCTAAAGCTGCATTCACAATTCGCTGTATAAAGCCGGTCAATACGCCATTCGTCCCTATTAAGTCCCGGCCAGCCATAAGTCCCTTAATAGTTTCTTTTTCAAAATTTTGGTAATCAAAACCAGCACTTTCGCCCTGGTCGATAATTTGTCCTTTTTCCTTTTTCATTGTCAAAGTTATTTTGTTTATTTTGTTAACATTTAAACTTTGACACACTTTTCTGAATACCCTCCGGAGCGACCGAAAGTCACGCAGAAATTCAAATTTATAACCCTTCAAATTTTATCTTGAGTACAACATTCTTAAATGCAAAATTAACCTCCGTGCTTCTCCGTGACTCCGTGCGAAAAAAACTCCTGTGCGAAACCATGCACCACTCATTTCTTCCAAACAGTCCCTACCCCCGCATCCCATAATTTTTTATTCAAAGCCGGAATGTTTTTATCTAAAATTTCCTGGCTCTGGCAAGCAACCCCGACCATACTTTATTCTATTCTTTAAGGCGGTCCAGGGAAGGTCTCTGTTTCACTCAAGTATTCATTGACTTTAATCCCAAGTGAGCGGTGATTTAAATTTGAACAAGACTAATTGACTTAAAATCAGAAAAAATTAATAGATAAAACTATTACATAATATAATGTAATTCAAAATTTTGTGTAATTTTCGAAGAATTCATTTTCACCTCAACTTGAGTTATGTCACCAATACTGTTTTGGAGTTATTTTTTTGCCAGGATAATAGGCTTTACTATTCATCAAAATGAATTACCGGTTAAATATGAACAGTCCATTTATTTAGTAGCAGATTTTCAAACAGAAATTGGTTGTTCATCCGATTGGGAAGCCAGTTGTGCAACCACTGAATTTAAACAAGTCGGAAATCTGTATCGCCTAAACCTCAGGATCCCAGCAGGTACCTGGAATTTTAAAATCCTGGATAAAGATGTTTATTATGGCAGAAATCATATTAAGGATGGATCTGCCTGGACTATTAGATTGGAATCGGCATCTAATTTTCTATTTGAATATTCATCCACAGACCATAAACTTAATTTTCAAATAGCAGGAGTTCAACTGGAGTCCAGATCTATGCCGCCGCTGCCGACAATCAGTCTCACCGATACGTTGATTTTTGACCCTAACGGCAATATGGTGGCCAATCCCGGAGATAGCATTCGTTACACGATTATCCTCCGAAATGAAACCGGCCAGTCGGTATTAAATGCCGTCATTACCCATACCGGCGATCCCAATGTCACCTATGATCCCAGTAGTCTCAAAGCCAGCCCCCTGGCCTTCAACGATACCCTGCAATTTTTGATCAACCCGCTGATCTTATCTGTTCCTGGTATTTTGACCAACGATTTTGACCTCAATGATCCTTTGCCCAACCCTCCTTTTTATTCCAATTTATTTGTCCATCGAGTCGAATCCAATCAGGCCAGTGTAGGTAATACGATCACCACGGCAGCAGGGGGCATGATTATGTTGAACATGGATGGGTCCCTGACCTATGATTCTACCGGGGTCAATGGAGCCGTTGAAGATTCTATCCACTATACCATTAAGGATGCGGATGGATACGAAGATTCTGCTATCATTTTCATTCAATTCAATTTGCCTCCGGCCATATCCAGCAACCTGGTCGCCACGGACACTATATGCGCATTTGAACAACGGGATACGTTCGTGATGACTACGGTTTTCACCTTGATGGATGATGAACTTAATTCGGAAAGCGCCAAGATCGTAATTTGTAATAGTTATCTAGCCTCCGAAGACACCCTGATTGCAGGCACATTACCGGGAGGCATAACTGCGATGTGGACAGAAGGTACCGGCACATTGATGTTGATGGGTACCGCCAGCCTGGCTGATTATGAGACGGCGATTGAAAGTATCCAGTATATCAACCAAAGTGATAATGCCAACACCGCCATACGGACCATTTGTATCACCGTTTATGATGGTGTGCTGAATAGCAACACGGTGACTCGGTTGTTAAAAGTAAAACCGGTCAATGATTGTCCAACAGCAGTCCGGGATTCTATTTCAATATTGGAAAATACCCTGGTACCTGTTTTTAGTGTGTTGACCAATGATACGGATCCCGATCTGGATGTGCTTTCCGTATCCAAAATAAATAATGCCATGACTTTATCTGGAGTGGTAATCAACGGTGGTGCAGTGGGTTTAGATGCCATGACCGGAAACCTTAGTTTTATGCACACGACCGGATTTGGAGGTCTGGATAGTCTCAGTGAAGGAGAAATGTTCATCGCGCGGTTTGGGTATTCTGTAAGTGATGGCCTATGCGAAGCCAGTGACAGTGTGATCATCAAAATCACCGGAGTCAATGACGCACCCCTGATAGCCACTAATCTCATGGCAACAGACTCGATTTGTGCTTTTGAGCAAAGCGATACATTTTTAGTGACCTCTGCTTTTACAATCCTGGATGACGAGGACAATACGGATAGCGCTAAAATCTCGATTTGCCTTAATTATCTGGCTTCAGAAGATACACTTATTGTCCCAGCCTTACCAGGGGGTATTACATTTACCTGGGATGAAACCACCGGCACGGGGATGTTGATGGGATCCGCAACCAAAGCAGATTATGAAACAGCCATTGAAAGCATCCAATATACCAATCAGAACAATACCCCGGATATGACGCCCAGGCGTATTTGTATAACCGTTCATGATGGTTCATTACTCAGCAATCAGGTGACGCGTGAATTAAAAATAAAACCGGTCAACGATTGCCCGGTAGCAGTACGGGATTCCATATCGATATTTGAAAATGACGATATCGCAGCTTTTAATGTTTTAACAAACGATCAGGATGTGGATATGAATACCTTGTCCGTAACGAAGATCAATAACGCGATGAGTTTATCTATGGTAAATATCCATGGTGGATCAGTGACCATCAATGGAGTAACTGGGAATATGAGTTTCACCCAGACGACTGGTTTTACGGGATTGGATAGCCTTAGCGAAGGAGAAATGTTTTTTGTGAGATTTTCTTATACGGCCAGTGATCTTCAATGTGAAGATGCGGACAGTGTGATCATCAAAATCACCGGAGTGAATGATGCACCGCTGATTGCCAGTAATCTCATGACTACAGATTCCATTTGTGCCTTTGAACAACAGGATACTTTTTTAATGACTTCTGCATTTACGATCCAGGATGATGAAGCGAATACCGATAGCGCTAAAATCTCGATTTGTAACAATTACTTGTCTTCAGAAGACACCCTGATCGTGCCGGCATTACCCGGTGGTATAACGTTTAGCTGGAATGAAACTACCGGAACATTGATGTTGATGGGATCAGCTACGAAAGCCAATTATGAAGCAGCTATTGAAAGCATCCAGTACACCAATCAAAGTAATACTCCGAATTTGGCTTCCAGGCGTATTTGTATTACCTTGCATGATGGTGACCTGCTGAGCAATCAAGTGCCCCGCGAGCTGAAAATAAAACCGGTCAACGATTGCCCTACAGCCGTCAGAGATACTTTTTTAGTCAATGAAAATGCCTCTTTTCCAACATCTAATGTATTGACCAATGATACAGATCCGGAAATGGATATTTTAATGGTCACCCCGGCAATGAATGTTGTAAGTGGTGGAACTGCAAGTGTCTTCGGTGCAGGCGGTTTTTCATTTGCACATACTACCGGTCCTATGGGTTTGGATACTTTAAATGTTGGTGAAATGTTTTTTGCCCGGTCAGGGTATACTATAACTGATGGCGCTTGTATGGATAGCGATAGCGTCATCATTAAAATCACCGGGGTCAATGATGCACCGGTAGCGGATTCTAATTCCTATGTGGTTTCTCAAACTTCCGTTTTATCCGTGGGTGCACCTGGTTTACTAGCCGATGATGACGATATCGATCATAACGCTACCATCATGGTGGCCGCTGTAAAAGGGCTACCAGGGAATGTAGGTACTTTGATTACCTTACCTTCTGGTGCTGAATTGACTGTTAATGCCAATGGCTCATTTACCTATAACCCAAAATGTTTGGCCGCTGGTCTGGATACATTCTCTTATCAAATTAAGGACGAACACAATCTGTTCAGCGATACTGCCATAGTATACATCAATGTAGATCAAAATATGTGGTTTGTTGATGATAACGCAGGCACCATGGGTACCGGCAGCTTCAGTAATCCCTTTGATCAACTGTCGGATGCCGAAGCAGCTTCTGCGATTGGAGAGTATATTTTTGTGTTCCCCGGGACCTATGGCCAAAGCATCACCTTAAAAAACAGTCAAAAATTAATTGGGGCAGATGAAAACTGGAACTGCCCGAGTGGATCGACGATACGAACAGCCAGTGGGACCTCCACCATCACCGGGACCATCACACTTGCACAAAATGATACTATTAAGGGTATAGAAATGGGCAACAGTACTGCTGGTATGCCTATGTTACAGGACAATGGAACTTCTGTTTTAAATCTTTTGATCTCCAATACCAATCTAAATACCTCAACTTCAAGCGGTTTACGGATAGCTAATGGAGGGGCATTGAATGTCACAATAGATGCATTTAATTCTACTTCGCCTGCTGAAGCCATATTTATAAATAATTCTACAGGTAATTTGATAGTCTCATCTGGAACCATTAATCCAAGTACCGGAGGAGGAGATACTATGGTTACCATAAAAGGAAGTACGTTGAGCGCCATTATAAACGCAAGTATCAGTCAACCAAATAATTTCCCGCTTTCTTTTATTGGAGCCGGACATATGACTGGCACTGTAACATTTCAAACCGGAACCTTAAGTGCCTCCAATGGTTCGGGCTTGCAGTTTGATAATGCAGATGGCATTTATAATTTTAACGGACAAGTTACTCTGAGTGGTGGCGATGCAGGTGTTGATATTATCAATGGTTCAGGTGGTAACTTCTCATTTCTCAATACGGATATAATCAACCCAAACGGAGTAGCTTTCCTTGTAAACGGTGGCGGAGGTTCGATAGGACATTCAGGAACATTGACTAAAAACAGTTCAGGAAAGCTGATAGATATTCAATCCAGGACAGGCGGCTCGGTAACATTTAACGACCCTCTTACTTCTACTTCTCCTTCAACAGGAATAACTGTTTCTAATAACACGGGAGGTACAGTTACTTTCGGCGGCAACGCTAAAACATTAAGCACAGGAACCAACACCGCTATAACCATTGCAAGTAACTCAAATACCACTGTTAATTTTACTAATGGCGGATTGGATATTGATGTTACATCGGGTACAGGATTTAGTGCAACATCTAACAGCGGCACCGGTATTATATCAGTACAGGGAAGCGGAAATACAATTAACTCAACAACAGGGACTGCATTGAATGTAGTCAGTTCAACTATCGGCGGAAGCGATCTTAATTTTCAAAGTATTTCCAAAAATGGAGGTGTAAATGGTATTATTCTGAATACTACAGGAACTAGTGGAGGCCTCGTCGTCACAGGCACCGGTGCAGCAAATTCTGGAGGTACTATTCAAAACACAACTGGTGATGCAATATTGGCAACCAGTACACAAGACCTCAGCCTTACCCGGATGTTAATTTTAAGTCCGGCCGGAGATGGTATTAATGCCTCGGATTTAGGAGGCACTTGTCTTCTTTCTAATTCCACAATACAGGATTATGATGTAAACCGCACTGCTACTAAAGATGGTTACAGAATTATAAATACCAGCACAACTTTGACGTCTCTGACTATTACCGGTTGCACCTTCAATGGAACAACCTCTGATCTGATTAATCCGGGTTCTGGTGATGGTGTATTCATGGAGGCGCAGGGATCAGGGAATATGACGCTTATAGTGAATGGGAATACATCCTTTACGGAAATGTTTGATGATGGTATTCAGGTAAACGGGATCACCGGAGCAACTGCAACAGTTAATGTAACCGTGCAAAACTGCTCTTTCATTAATGCTGCCGTTCTTGGAAATGGCGGGGTTGGTTTATTCCCGTTCGGAGGGATAAACATGACAGCTCTTATTGATACCAATACTTTCGACAATATTATGTTTCCGGTTACCAATCTCGGTGCTGTTAGTATGACAAATGGCCTTACGGCTAATGCTACCATAACAGTTCAAAATAATACTATGAATAATCTTGTCGGTTCACGTGGTATCACCATTACAGCAGACGGAACCAGTTCAAATACGTTGGTATTCGATAACAATACTATTGACAGCCTTGGCTCTTCAACAAAAAGTGCAATTTCAGTTAACTGTTTGAATACAGCTACTGCAAATGTGAAGATAAGGAACAACCTTATCGGGCAAGGAGGAACTTTATATCCCAGCGCTGTTTCAGCTTTGGCAGATGTCGTTTTAATTACATCTCAGAACTCAGCAGTAATAAATGTTTTGTTAAGTGGAAATACTATTACAGCGAATACAGGATTTGAAGTAATGAGAACCCGTGCAATTAATTCTTCAACCATAAATGCAACCGTAACCGGAAATAACCTAAACGATAATGCAGGGATGCACGTAGAATTTGAGGCAGTAACGGGATCTGGTGCAGTAGTAGGAGGCACAGTATGTCTTAATATTTCGGGAAATGTAGTGCCGGCAGCAGGAGTTGGAGTAATTCGGATTACTGAAAATGCAGCTCCCGGTGCAATTAATGTAACCCAATCAAGCTCGGCTACAGTTTCAACTGGAAATAGCAACGCCACAGTCACGTTAACTGGTGCGCCTCTGTTCGGACAACCTACCTGCACTATGCCGCTGCTTTTTGCACGTGGAGGAATAGATAAAAAAATAATAATAACGAAGGAGATGCCTCTTAATCAGAAGGCATTGGATTCAAGGGTTGGTATTGCTATTCAATTATGGGAAACTACGGGTATAACCAAAGAGCAGATAGCTATATTAAACAACCTGGAGTTTAAGGTAGATGACCTTCGCACGCTCCATCTCGGTGAAACTGATGGGCAGAATATTTTGCTGGATAAGAATGCGAATGAGAACGGATGGTATATCGGCCAGGATGATGATAGCAAATTATTCAACAGGCTTATTTCTGTAACACGCAGCTATACTACGGAAGAAACTGAAGCGGCCGGTCGTGTTGACCTGCTTACAACGATCTTGCATGAGATGGGGCATTCGTTGGGATTAACGGATACTTATGATCTCAAAGACCGTGATAATATAATGTATGGTTATCTCAGCAATGGAGAACGTCGCATTCCTGCGGTAATTGATGCCGCAACTTCGAAGAGCCTGGTAAAATAGAGAAAGTAAAAATAACATGATGTCCCAAGGAATCCAATTATAATATATCGATATGCTTTCTGCATTTTTTGAATATAAACTGATTAACGCTCATGGTTTTTTATCAAGGGAATTTACTTTTTGCAACCTTGAATCAACGATTAGATTTTGTTTTACTGAATAATTTGATACGATGACAAATAACCGAATTTGCAACCTGTTTTATAATTCAATACAGTTTATATTGGTTTTTATTCTGGGAATACAGGTACTCCATGCGCAGTTTTCTTTCCCTTTCACCATCCCTGAATTGCAGAATGGCAAACAAATCATTATACAGTATAAAGTCCTGGTCAACAATACTTTTAATCCGCTCAATACAAACAGCATTACTGAAATTACAACTGCTTCTTCAGATAATTTTCCTCCCGTAAGTGATACTGCCATAACCGCCGCTTCTTTTTTTGATTGTGCAGATTTTAATACCCGGATCTATGTAGATTCAGCAGCAACTGCAGGTTTAAACAACGGCAGTTCCTGGGCCAATGCGTTTGTGGATTTGCAATATGCCTTAGCTGCGGTACAATTATGCCCGGTGGATACGATACTGGTGGCACAGGGCACGTATTTCCCGGATACTTTAGGAGGAAGTGCGATTAATAGAGATATCAGTTTTAATATACCCAATGGGATCGTGGTTTTGGGGGGATAAGGACATGGAGCGGACTCCCTGAACCGGGACTGGTTATGCAATAAAACCATATTATCAGGGGATATTGATCATGATGATCTTTTAGATGATGAGAATTCTTATCATGTAGTCACCACTACCAATGTGAGCGAACAAACCATAGTGGATGGATTTTGTATAACGGAAGGTAATGCAAGCGGAGCTGATATAGATGGTCAAGGCGGTGGGTGGTACAATGATGGTAGCGGACTTGGGAACAGTTCTACACCGACAATACGCAATTGCACCATATCCGGAAATAATGCTGATCTGGGAGCTGGTCAATACAATAATGGAATTGATGGTGGCAATGCTTCTCCAATCTTTACAAATTGCATTATATCAGGAAATGAAGCAAATTTTGAAGCAGGAGGGTTTTATAATGCAGCCACCGGGGGAACCAGTTCTCCACGCTTTACCAATTGTATTATTTCGGGAAATAATGGTGGAGGTAATGCCGGAGCAATGTATAATGTTGGAAATGATGGAGGCAACAGTTCACCTTTCTTTATAAATTGTGTTATTTCAGGTAATACCGCTATGAACGGGGGAGGACTTTATAATTACGGATTTGACGGAAACAGTTCTCCGGTAATAACGAATTGTATATTATGGAATAACTCAGCGACCACCGGGAATCTGTTTTACAACAATACAGGATC
>Ga0163150_10009555_pt1 | contig 10698 bp, 12 predicted proteins | sample OliLakLV19P2IB_FD_148628 | JGI IMG/M metagenome (GOLD analysis project Ga0163150, IMG submission 148628) | Freshwater microbial mat bacterial communities from Lake Vanda, McMurdo Dry Valleys, Antarctica - Oligotrophic Lake LV.19.P2.IB | ecosystem: Environmental > Aquatic > Freshwater > Lake >...
GCAAGAACGGACTCAACACCCTGGACGCCTTGCGCCGGGTTTTCCAGGGCAACCCCTTCGTACCCGCCGTCAACACCGAGTAGCGTTCAGGCAGCCGAAAACGCCAAACCGGCTCGCGCTCTCCCCGTCACAGGCATCCCGTCGCGGGATGCCTACCTGTGCAGTTACTCAAGATCAAACATTTTGTAGAGTAGCTATGCGATCACCTCAAACAAAAACGCTGGGTTTTGCGGTTTGTCTGCGAAATTCCGGCTACGCGGCCTCGTTAGAAGTTCGAAAGTTATATCAAGTACTCGAAGACCTCAACGCGGAGGCGAACGATCTGATCCGTGTCGTCGACGAATCGGGCGAGGACTACGTCTATCCAACCGGTCTTTTCCAGCGACTTACTTTGCCCATCGAGGTTCAACGTGCCTTGCGCCTAGCCTCCTAAGCATTGTCGCGCTGGAAAGAGCCAAGGAGGTCTAGTACCTATGAAACGCACGCGCGTTGACGACCTACACATGGAGTGGATGAAAAACCCGAAATACGGGCGCGAATACGAAGCGCTGGAGGAGGAGTTCTCGTTGACCCCCGCCCTGATTGAAGCCCGCTCGCGCACGGGGCTAACGCAAGCGCAAGTAGCGCAAGTTATGGAAACAACCCAAGCGGTAGTGGCGAGGCTGGAAGGCGTGGGCACCATGCCATCCACGCGAACCCTGGAGAATTATGCAAGGCCGTTGGAATGGGGCGACATCATCCGGGATCTGGATAATATGGTCGAGATGGAAGTCGCCATCAACGGCAAAGGTTATGTTTTTCGTGGGCAGACTCCAGGAGTAGCGGGCAAGGTTTTTCAGGCTTGCGGTGTCGTATTCCCGCCTACGCTGCGCTCCAGCTGAATTTATTTCCAGTCATGCCAGGAAGAGAGCAGAGGCGTGTCACTACATTTTTATTGACGCCGTAAACCGTTGATAATGCATAGTTCTGTGAGAAATGGTGTTGAAGATGAGGTTTGGTGAGTAGGGGTGGGTAACTTCTCGCGCGTGCCGAAGGATCATCGCCTTGGTCTACAACTGGCGGACGATCTTCATGCGCTTGGGAATCCCGGACGAACACGCCGAAGCGATCACCTCACGGCCGTTGGCACTGTACGCCATCGCGCGGCAAACCCGTCACGGGAATCAGACCACGGTAGAGATCACGAGCACGCACGCCAAGGCCTCCCGGATCGCGGAAATTCCAGGCCGGGTGAGCGGGTTTCTCAAGCGAATCAAAAAGACTGCGGAGCAGTTGACGCGGAAGGAACGGTGGAAGCTGATTCTGAGCGCCGCGTTTCGTCAATTCCTCGGTGGCAAGGTCATTGGAAGTGCTCCTCGGTTCGCCGATGCCACTGGCTAACTGCCGTTTTTAGGATTATGTTTGGAAGGCCGGATCGATCGGTCATCGGCGCGAGCGGGGCCGGTTTTTTATGGGACGGACTCTACACCAGCATCTTGCGCCCGGCCCGGCCGCGTGTCCCTCCAACGCGGGGCGAACGCTAAACCGGCGACGGCGGCCAGGAGGTTGCGAAGCCGTCGTGCCAGGGCCAGAGCGAAGCCGGCCGACGCGGCTAGACCCATGGTCTTGAAGATCAGCGCGTAAACGCCCTCGGCGGCGCCCACTTGGCCTGGGACGAAGAAGAACGCCAAGCCCACGAACTTGCTGGCGGCTTCGATCAAGAGCGGATCACTAATGGAAAAGGGTTGACCGGTAGCCCTCAGGAGTATAAACAGCTCCAGAACCAGGAGCCCTTGCGCGGCGAACTCGATGATCAGAATCGTCAAGAAACGCAGTGGGCGGTCACGAAGGACGGCAAACAGCAGATCCTCCGTATCGTCAATGTCCTGCTGTTTGAAACGCAGATGTTTTCCGATCAGCGGCAGCCCGCGAAGGCCCTTGATGATGGCGCCGATCAAGTAGATCCGAAAGCTGATCGCCCAAGCGGCCGCAAGGAGAAATGTGCCCATCGCGTATACAACCACCTTTGCCGCGACCGCCGTGGGCCCGGACACCTCGAAGTTGCCGAGCAAGTACGTCAGGCCGGCGATGGCAAACGCCGCCGACGTAAGCGAATAGATCAGATACTCGGAGACGGTCGCCGCCACGGCGTGCTTTGTGCTCAGGCCGCGACTCCGCAAAAGCCACATTTTGGCCGGCTCGGCCAGTAACGGGCCGGAAAATGTTAAGAACTGAATGGCCTCCCCGGAAAGCCTGATGCGGAGCACGTCCCAATAGGAGGCGTGCCCATTGGGCAGAATGCATTTCCAGTAGGCGGTCGCCCGAAGCAGTTGGTGGACCAGGTAGGTCGCGGCGATCAAACCGAAGTACCAGCCGACCCCCCGGACCAGCGAGAAAATTTCCGCGGTGCCCAGCCGGATAAGAAGGTAAACAAACAAGGCGCAACCCAAGCCGAGCAGCACGGCGCGGTAGCGGCGCGGCGCGCGGTCCGCCGAGTGGCGCGGGGGAGCTATTGGGCCGCGGGTGCCGGCGTGGGGTAGGTCGCGCATGAAGATTCCAGCTTTCGGACCACTTCCGTCAGGTTTTTTCGCATCCCATCCCGTAGGCGGCCGCGGACAATGGCTCGCCGCAGGCCTCCCGCGAAACGGCGGAGAAGATCGATGCGGGAGCGATTCAAATAGACCAGGTACATGCCCGGGGCAGAGGTCTCACTGGCGTCGTCGAGCGCGGCCGCAAAGCCCAGCGACGCGTCAAAGTAATGGGTGGCGAAGATTTGTTTGGAGGCGGTAACGGCTCGTCCCGGCTGAAGGTAGATGGAGACGTGCGTGACACTCGTCACCGGCTTCAGCCCAAAGGATTCCGCGGACCAATAGAGGAACTCACTGACGCCCGGCAACGGCTCGCTTTGATCGCGGGCCAGGTATTCATGAAACTTCGGGACAAAGTCCGCCAAGCCAGGCCGGGCGTCGAGCACCGCGCGGAATTCCTCCGCCAATCGGACTGGGGTTTTCTTGTCCCGGTATTCGATGAGAGCGGAATTGCCCCGGCCCAAGTACGTCTGGATGTAGGCCAGCATTTCCTCGCGGAAGACGGACTGCACCGCGGCGGCGTAATCCGGCCGGGACCAGTCCACCTCGCGTTGAAGGCGCTCGATCATTCCCGCCGGAAGCTTCACGCCGCAGTTTCCGGCACGGCAATTCCGCAGTGCGGCGAGGTCGCCGGTTTCAAGTTTGAACGCCTCCAGATCGCGCGGATCGACGGGTCTGGTTAGTTTTCGAATCCGCGGGACGGCAGGGTTCTTCTTGAAGTTTTCAATGTCCTGGAACATGGCGGCAAAGCAGGCGGTAGTGGCGCGCGGAGGCGCCACCCCGACGATAGCCGCCTCGCGCTTTTCCCGAGTATCGAGGACCCTTGCCTGCGGGTCGCCGCGTCGAACGGCCTGCCACTGATCCTCCGTCAGACCGGCGAGCGCGCGCAAAGCCGCCAGATCCCAGGTTGGGGCGGGTCCGGAAGCGGCGAGAGGAGCTAATAGCGCCGCAACCAGGACCGCACGCTGTGCTTGAAATCGCATGGAGACCTCGTCCTGAACACCGCGCATTCGCGCAGCCCATCAATCGGGCGGCGTCTTCGGTCATGCACATCTCAATGTAATTGTAGTTCAAACAACATGCTGTCGCCTCAGTATTCCGCACACACTCTGAGGGTTTCCCCCACCGGCGTCCCAGGCCTTTTGGGATTGCTTCGACAAAATCGACACCGCAGGCGCCGGCACTGTCGACCAACCGTCGCCTCACCGCTCAGGAGGCGCCACAGAACGTGGCAAAGGAGTATCCCTCCGCGCGCAGGCCGTCGATGATCCGCGCGGCCGCCGCCAGCGTGTAACGCCGATCCGCCCGGGGATCGATGTGATGGCCGTCATGCAGCACCACGATGTTGCCCGGCGCCGCGTGCGCCAGCACTTGCCTGGCAATACGGTCCCCGGTGCGCTTTCGGAACCACACAAAATCAAAGTTCAGCCAGCTCCAGCCGACCAGTTTGTACTGCATGCGGCTCAGGCCCATCAGCATCGAAATACCGCGCCACCCGGCATGCGGGCGAAAAATGGGACACGGTCGCGAGCCCGCCAGTTGCTCCACGCGGCTGGCCGCCGCATTTAGCTCCTCAACCAGGCGTCCCGGCGTGTACAACATCAACCAGCGGTTGTCCGTGTGTTGTCCCACCGAGTGGCCCTCCTCAAACATTCGCCGGATCAGCGGCGCGGTCTCTTCGGTCGCATGTTTGTCGATCAGGAAGAACGTCGCCCGCACCTGCTTTTCGCGCAGCAGATCCAGCAACTCCCCGGTCACCGTCGGGTTCGGCCCGTCGTCGAAGGTCAAATAAATCGACCGCTCTCCCGGCCCCTGCGGCATACTCCATTTGGACAGTTCTCCCGAGGCCGCGTCGAACAGGAACGCGAACGGCGCCGTGTGCGCCAACGCCAGGATGCCCACCGCGGCCGCCACGATGATCTTGACTAGCATTCGCCTCCTCTTAGGATCGTCGCGGTTCGCATCCGGCATCGCTCGGTCCTCATGCCGTCTCCGTAGCCACCGGCCGCGGCGCGACTGGCCTCCGGACCGGCAGCCACAGCAGCCAGAACACCCCCAGCGCGAAGACTTCCCCGATGGCGATATAACACGGGCCAGGGCCCGAAGTAATCCAGCAGCGACGCACTGGCGGGCTTCTTGCATAGATACATGAAGTTGGTCTCGAACAGCCAGTTGAACACACCGGCTACCGCCGCAAACGCATTCATCGCGGCAAACGCCCGCCATATACTGTTCGTCCTGGGCCGCGCCAGACGCCCCCAGGCCAGCGTCCACAGCGCGATCACCACCAATGCGTGTGCCAGGAAGAAATGCAGCGTCGCATACGAGGCGAACGGCGCCCACAGATCCGGTGTGAGCAGGGCCATGCCGCTGCCGCCCAGGCCCACGTAGTAGGCGATGTCGTAAATTAATGGTCGCGGCGTCAAGGAGGCCCACACCGTCAGCCAAACCGCCAAATCGCACAATTGCAGGGGCATCATCGCTGGAAACTGGAAGCCCTCCACACGCAAAAGGAACCCGTACCACACCAGTTCATTCACGGCCAGAAGCGCGCCCAACCCCAACCGCACCGCGCGCCCGCAGGCCGGACTACGCCGCGCGCTCCGTGACAGCAACGCCGTCAGCACAGGCACGACCGCCAGGATCAGGAGATGCGGCGGCTGAAATAGATCATTGGGCATGATTGCACTGCTGTCCTATTAGCGGGTTAACCGGACGGTCTCGCCGAGCGGTGAAAGGCTGAGCCTCTGGCAGTCTGGATCAGTTTGGCCGCAAAAACCAATTCAGGCGGCACAGAAGACTCAAGCTTATGTACAAAGTATGCAACAGTTTCTCGCAGGTTTTGAAGCTGTTCTGGCGCGGGGCTTCCCGAGTTGGACCGTGCGCATTCGTCGCGCGAGATTTGCGGTGGGTTGGGTGCGGTTGAACCTAAAGCCGGCAGTTGACTGGCCCAATAACGTCCAAAGGCCCCGACGACTGGCACTTGACGATTCGAACGCGTTCACCCGTTGGGTGTCTGCGGAGCAGTTGGATTTGCCTGTAGCATCACAGGCTTGCAAGAGATCGACGAGCTCAACTGCCGGATTAAGGAATCGCTGGCGGGTCCAAATAAATGGTTGGCTCGGGCCGGTCGTCTTTGACTGCATCGCCTTAGGCTATTTCTTAGGAGGTCATCATGCATACCTTCCGTCTCTTGTTTTCGGCTTTCGCACTCACTTCTCTCGCCTTCTGCCAAGGCCTCACCGGCTCCATCTCCGGCGGGACTTCGCAGCAGTCCGGCCGCCAATAGCGCCGGCAACGCCAGCAGCACGCCGCCCTGGGCTACATCGCAGGCGGGGTTGAAACTCGCGCTGGCGCAGGCCCCAACTCTCCCATCGCCGCCGCCACTCGTTCCGCCGCCAGTTCCAATGGAGGCGTCGCGCTCGTTTCCCATCGCCGCCTGGCTGTCCGTTTGGCTGCGCTCGCTCTTACTGGTTACCTCGCTTGCGTCAGACCCGCTCTTTTTTTTGGCCTCGCAAACGCCCCGCGTGGATCGCCTTGTGCAGCGTGTTTCCCAAGACCTTCAGTTCCGCGGCCACTTCCGGCACGCTCCGCCCCTCATCGAATAATCGCCGCGCCCGCACTATCACTTCCCCTGTTAGTACCGGCGCCGAACTGTGGCGCGGCTTGGCCTCGTAGAACCCCTTGGTCCCATGGTCCCGGTACCGCTTCACGTGCCGCTTCACGGTAATCATCGGCACGCCAAACGCCTTCACGATCTCTTTGGGTTTTACCGTCCCGCTTACAATCATCTGGCGGGTAAACATGCGGAAACTCCGAACGTCCAGATCCCCGTGGTGAAACAACGGCAAGTGGCCGTGGAGGCGCCCCCCCGCCTCTTTTTGGACTCCGATCGCGCCGTTGATCTCCACCGCCCCGGCGGGAAAAACCGGCAATTGCATTTGCGGCATCCCTTTCTTTTACCCCGTGCGCGACCGATCCGCAACTACATTCCCGGTTCATTCTGTTTTCATTGACCCGCTAGATTTGCTGGGATTTGGTTGGCGACATCAGGAGGTCTGAGATTGGCAAATCCCAACTTCGCCGAAGTTAAGTTGGATCCAGCCATGCGCCGCCGAGCCCCCGCTACCTGGACCAACATCACCCTTTCCGAGCGTCCAGCGGCTGTGAACTTCGGAATTCAGGATTCAGTGTACAGTTCCCGATTTGACGGGTTACAGGTTGCGAATGGTTTGTTCGAGGGTTCTTGCGAGGGCGGCGAAATCTTCGCCTTCCAGGCGCAACGGTTCGCCGATGACGACATCGACGAAGCCGGGTCTGGCGAAACGGGAGTGAAGGGGGAGAACGCGGTTCGACCCGCGAATCCGGACGGGCAAGACGGGCACGCGAAGGCGGGAGGCCATCATGGCGACACCAGCCTGGAAAGGCAGGATGGTGTCGTCGGCGCTGTGCTCGCCTTCCGGAAAAATGAGCGGGCACCAGCCCTCTTCGACCATCTCGCCAAGGTAGTGCAGGGTTTGCCGCGTGCCGGATTCCCGCTGCGGGATGGGCACGGCGTTGAATACGAGGCAGCCGAGGTAGTAGCCCAGGCTGCTGGTAAACCTCTTCCAATGGCCGTACTTTTCCGGATGGAAGCGGGCGTCGAAAAACTCCTTGCTCATTGTGGGCGCGATCCGGAGCCGCCATTTCCATGGCATCGCGATAAACAGCACGGGCGTGTCGAAGTAACTCTGGTGATTGGACGCAATCAGCGCCGGACCATTGAGCTTGGTCAGGTTCTCGCGCCCGGAGACCCGCACCCAGGCGAACAGATGGGCCAAGGGGAGAATCCACAGGTTGAGGTTGAGCGCGCGGACAAACCTTGCCCACGGGCGGCGATTCCAGGACTCGAACTCGAAGGGCTCCGCCTTGGCGGCCAGGGCCGCGGGCTGGCGGATGAGCGCTTCCAGCTCGGCAACCGTCCTGGCTTGGAAGAAGACCGTTTCATCCACGGTGACGCCGAGCTTCTGTTCCAGCGCGACGAGGAGTTCGACGCGATCCAGAGAAGAAAGGCCGAGGTCGTCGAGCGTAGTCGAGGAATCGACGGCGCGGCCCGAAGCATACCGGGCGAGCAAGGCACTCATGCCCTCACCGGAAGCGGGAGAGGCGGGGCTGGATTCGCCCTGGATCAGCGAGAGAATGGCGCGACGCTTCAGCTTGCGCATACCCTCGGTGCGGGGGAGTTCGGGATGGCTCCACAAAGTGAAGCCGCGCACACGCTGGTGCTCCTCCAGCACGGCGTTGGCGCCGCGAATCACGTCCTCAGCGGTGTGCGGTCCATCCAGAACCAGGACGGCGTGGACATGCTCGCCGCGGTTGTCCTGAAGGCCCACGACCGCGGACTCCCGGACGCCGGGCTGCGCATCAAGCGCGCGCTCGACATCTTCCGGGAACACGTTGCGGCCGTCGGCCAGCACGATCATCTCCTTCTTGCGGCCCTTGATGAGGAGCCGCCCGGAGCTGTCCATCTCGCCGATATCGCCGGTGTGGAACCAATCTTCTTTGAAGGCTTCCGCCGTCGCCTCGGCGTTGTTGAAATAGCCGGAGGTGACATTGCCGCCGCGGACGAGGACCTCGCCATCTTCGGCGATGCGAATCTCCACGCCCGCGATGGGCTTGCCCACCGTGCCCTTCCCGGCATGAAAGGGATGATTCAAGGTCACGATGGGGGCGGCTTCGGTGAGGCCGTAGCCTTGAATCACCGCGAAACCGAGCCCGCCCCAGAACTCCTCCAGGTTCGGGTCGAGCGCGGCGCCGCCGACAATGAAGCTCCAGAACTTCATTCCGAACATGCGATGCGCGCGCCGGTATCGCCACCAACGCCGCCAGAGTTTCGTGCCGGCGGGAGATGGAACGGCGCTCTCCGGCGCCACGCCGGACACATACTCTTTCAACACTTCGAGGATCTTGGGGACCGAGACCAGCACCGAGATACGCCGTGTCCGGATTTGCCGAATGATCTCCCGCGGGTTCTGGCTGCGCTGGAAGACGACCGTCCCGGCGAGCATGGGCGGGATAAAGATCGCCATTGCCTGCCCGAACATGTGGCTGAGCGGCAGCAGGTTCAGGAAGCGAATGGGAGAAAAGGGACGGGCGTACCGGCGGTACTTGGCGATCTCCCGCTCCACCGGGACGGTATTCGCGAGCAGGTTGCGATGGGTGATGACAACGCCTTTGGGTTCCGCGGTAGCGCCGGAGGTGAACAGGATCTGCACGGCGTCATCGGGCTTGGGGGTGACGGCGGAGTAGCGAGGCTCGGTGGTCCAATCGAATTCCGAGAGTTTCCACACGACCCGGCTGGGGGAGTGGGGCAGCGAAACCTCGTCGCCGGTGAATACGGCTTTCGGGTGGACGAGTTGTTCGATGCGCTCCAGGAAATTGACGGAGTGACGCTCATCAATCGGAGTGACGACCACCCCGCGCAGGACACAACCCCAGAAGGCGGCGACCCATTCCGGGCGGTTCTCGCTCCACAAGACGACGTTGTCGCCCGGGCCAATGCCCGCCTGCTCCAGGCGTGCCGCGCAGTTGCCAGCGGCGCGAACCAGATCGGCGTAGGAGCAACTGCGGGGACGGTAGCCGTCGTCGTAGACGAGATACTCGCCCGCCTGTTCCGCCACCATGCGGAACAAATCGAGCAGAGTTTCGCGGGGCGGCGCCCCTAGCTTGGTCATCGGAACTACTGTATGGCGTTCGCGCCTTCCCCGTCAACGTCCGCGATCGGCACATTTTCGTTAATCCTAGCCAAAAATAGTTGAAATTTTGAAACCACCGGCCGCCTGTCCTACGATCTTGTTGTAAAGCCGAGACGAAGGAGGACGACCGATGGAGACGTTCACAAAGCTGCTTGACTCCTCTTCTACACTTTGCGACGCAAAGTGGCCACAACTTCCGGTTGGTTCCACAGACGGCGATACCGTCCAGCGCGAAAACATAGTGTCACGTTTGGACGTAGAAAGGCGATGGAAGCCATTGTGTGCGCTGGCACAGTGATCATAATAGTAACATTAGGAGCGCCGCTTTGTTCGTCCGCGCTCAGACCAGCGGTTCCCGAACTTATGTGCTCATCGTCGAGAACGAATGATGGTTCGGCGGCAAGGTCAGCCAGCGTGTCCCGCGTTTCCGGATCGCGCGCCTGGATGTTTTGCTGGCCACTCTCCAGATCGACTCGCTGCTCCAGTCGCTCGGACGGTTCTCCGAAAAGCTCACCATCCTCGGCGCGCCCACGCACGAGGCGACAGCATCGCCACTCGCAGTTCCAGGATCGGGCGGGCCGGCCCTGATCTTCCACCGTCTCTGGCAGGCCTGCTCGATCGACAGAGTTTTGCCGGCCTTGCTCAAAGGCCGGCGCTTCGAGTTTCCCATCGAGCGAGCCGTCTTTCTCACCGTGCCGCATCGCCTCTTCGCGCCTGGCCGCGACCGTGCCGCCGGGAAGCGGCAAGGACGGCCACGCCATCCAAGGCGTCGCCGATCTGGACTTGCGCCATCTCTACCGGGCCATGGCTTGGCTGGGCGAGGTTCTTCCGCATGACCGGCAGGACGGAGCCACACCGTTTGCACCCCGCACCAACAAGGACCTCATCAAGCTCATCTTAAACACCACTCTGGCGGAAGTGATTTAGTTTCAAAACGTTACGATTATGAAAACGGCCTAGTGACACGCTTTTGTGGATTGCGGCGTGAAACAGATGGAATTAGCTGGAGCGCAGCGTAGGCGGAAGCGCGACACCACAAGCCTGAAAGACTTTGCCCGCCACTCCTGGAGTCTGCCCACGAAAAACATAACCTTTGCCGTTGATGGCGACTTCCATCTCGACCATATTATCCAGATCCCGGATGATGTCGCCCCATTCCAACGGCCACTTCTTGCGGGCCAACCGGTCTTCCATTTCCTTGCGCAGCAACAGCGCCAGGAACGAGCAGAACACATGGCCGCGGATCGCTTCATCGCAGCGGTGAAAGATCGGCCGGGTATCCAGTATCGACTTCATCGTCCGGAACACCTCCTCCACCATCCACAGTTGCTTGTACTGCAACGCCACCTCGGCGGCTGGCAGATCCGTGTTGGTCGTCAACACCCACTTGCCGTCGT
>Ga0163150_10009558_pt1 | contig 10697 bp, 13 predicted proteins | sample OliLakLV19P2IB_FD_148628 | JGI IMG/M metagenome (GOLD analysis project Ga0163150, IMG submission 148628) | Freshwater microbial mat bacterial communities from Lake Vanda, McMurdo Dry Valleys, Antarctica - Oligotrophic Lake LV.19.P2.IB | ecosystem: Environmental > Aquatic > Freshwater > Lake >...
GTATTAGTAAAACGCAATTGCAATACAGCCTGAGCTGGTGACATCTTTCGCACCATATCAGCCACCAGCCGCAACTTTCGCGGTGAGCTCTTTAAATTTTTCTGTATTGTCATATATTCCATAATTTTTTCCTAGTTACCTTGAAAAAATTACAAGATCGTTTTTTCTCGTCTAGAGAAAAAAGGTAGCCTTATAATTCCTTCTACGTCTTTGAAACACTCTTTTCTGTCATCTTTCCATGACCCTTGAAAGTTCGTGTTGGTGCAAACTCTCCTAATTTGTGTCCAACCATAGATTCAGACACATACACTGAAATAAAATTTTTACCTTGATGAACAGAAAAAGTATGTCCCACAAATTCAGGAGCAATTGTTGAGCGCCTAGCCCAAGTTTTAATTGCAGTCTTAGTGCCACCTGGTGCTTTTTGCACCATTACTTTTTTCATTAACTTTTCATCAATATAAGGTCCTTTGTAACTTGATCGTGACATAGTATTCTTTTGCTACCGTGTTACCGGCCGCTTCCTCTCCTTCTCAAAATATACTTACTAGTTATCTTTCCTCGTTTTCGTGTTTTACCTACAGCTGGCTTACCATATACAGTCATTGGCTTCTTTCGTCCAACTGGTGACCGACCTTCTCCACCACCATGTGGATGAGAATTAGGATCCATAGCCACACCTCGGACTCCAGGCCTTCGTCCCATATGTCGAGCCCTACCGGCTGTTCCAATAACCATATTTTTATGTTCTTCGTTACCTAAAACACCAATTGTAGCTAAACACTCTAGGCTTACCATTCTAACCTCTCCTGAAGGCATTTTCAAGTGCGCCATGCCTGCTTCTTTTGCTTGTAAGTTAAGAGAAGTTCCAGCGGACCGTCCAATTTGGCCGCCTTTACCAATTGTCATCTCCACATTATGGATAATTGTTCCAACAGGAATGTTCTTTAACTTTAATGCATTACCCACCTTAACCTCAACACGTTCCCCTGCAATCACTGTATCTCCAGCTTTAAGTCCCTTAGCAGCCAAAATATAACGTCTTTCCCCATCAGGATAGGCAACAAGTGCTATTTGCACATTTCTGTTTGGATCGTACTCTAAAGCTTCAATTTTACCCTCAACTCCAAACTTATTTCGTTTAAAATCGATAATTCTATAAAATCTCTTATGTCTTCCACCTTGATGACGAACAGTAATTTTACCGTGAGAACGACCTGAATGCTTATCCAAAAGAACTTTTAAACTTTTTGGAGCATCAGGATTTGTCTTAGGTTTCTCCATCTTCGACATAAATCGTCTCCGTGGTGTATTTTCTTTATATTGTATTAGTGCCATAATTTTTTTCCGATATTTTGAGGAAAAAATTACAAGATCGTTTTTTCTCGTCTAGAGAAAAAAGGTAGCCTTATAATTTATTTTTCCTTTTTTACGTTTTCTCCTATTCTACTTGCTTCTACATTCTTCTCAATCTTCACTTTTGTTCCTCTTAGTAAACTTTTCTTCTCTTTTGTTGTTCCTACTGCCTCGCCTTCAGCAGTTCGTACTTGTACTTCTTCTTCAGGTGCAGCTACAGCTTGTTCAAAAATTGCAATTTTTTGTCCTTTTTTAACTGTTACAATTGCTTTTCTAATTCCTGCCACTTCAAATGTCCCTCGTTTGTTTCGCTGTGTTTTATTTTTTGTAGGCAAATTAACTACTCGCACGCCTGTTACCGTCACATCAAACTTTTTAGCAACATATTGTCCAATTTGAGACTTATTAACATTACGATCAACCCGAAATGTATACACACCAGTTTCAGTTAACTTCATTGATTTCTCATTAATAACTGGCTTCAAAACAGTAGCTCGTACATAAGAATTAAGCATTTTCTTGTCCCTCCTTGCCCCGCGTAGCTTCTAGCGAAGTAGGATCAATGCGTGCAACAAGTACCGCTAATGCGTCTTTTGTGAAAATAACTGATTTATGCGCAATTACTTCAAAAGCATTAAGTTGTGTAGCCCCAACCATATCAATACCAGGTAAATTTTTAATACTGCGCAAAGCTTGAGCATTTCCATCTTTTTCTACTATAAGTACAGACTTGCGACCCAAATTCTTTGCAAAAATAGCCATTTCTTTTGTTTTTCCAGTTGCTTTATCAAGTCCAGCTAAACCCAATACTCCAGCATCTTTATGCTTTTGGGATAATGCTGCAACCAAAGCTGCAACCCGCATTTTCTTTGGTAAATCAAGTACTGTATGACGTGTTCTGGGTCCAAGTGCAATACCTCCGCCAACAAAGATTGGCGCCATAACACTTCCGTGACGTGCATTCCCTGTACCTTTTTGTTTGAATATTTTGCGTGTAGAACCTTGTACTTCTCCTCGAGTTTTTGTGTTACCCCAATGTGATTGTCGGTTTGAGTTGTAAACCCGGATCGCTTGTTTAAGTAATTCTTTACTAATTGCACTTCCAAACAAACTTTCAGGTAATGCCATTGTACCAGCTTCTTTTCCTGTTAAATCAAGTGTAGCAACCTCTAATTTTCCTATTGGTTTCTTTACTCCAACTTTTGGTGCTACTACTTTTGCTTCTACAGCAGTTATTTTTGGTTCTGTTACTTTTTTAGTTGTAGTTTTAACTGCTGCTGTTTTTGTTGCCATATAAATTAAGCTTTCGCCTCTCCTTCTGTTTCAACACTTTCTGCTTCTTCAACTGGGGCTTCTTCTGCAACAGGTTCTTCACTAACTTCTGCTAATGCTTCAGTTGTTTCTACTTGTACTTCTTCTTCTGATGTTTGTGCATCTAATTCTTGAACTTCCTCGTCCCGCGTAGCTTCAGCGGAGTGGGATTCAGGCTCAACTGGCGCTACATATCCTTTGAGTTGTCCTTCAACCATAATTCTAAGCAATCCACCAATTGGACCAGGTAATCCACCTTTAATCACAATTTCATCATTTTCTCGGTCTATTTTAATAATTTCTAAACCTGCAATAGAAACCGTATCAACACCCATATGTCCAGACATTTTTTTACCTTTAAGCACACGTCCAGGAGTAGTACCAGTACCAATGGATCCAGGCGCGCGGTGTCTGTCAGATTGTCCGTGAGTCTTTGGCCCACCATGGAATCCATGTCGTTTAACAGTTCCTTGGAAACCTTTTCCTTTTGAAACACCTTGAACTTTTACCAAATCCCCAGTGTGTAATACATCTGAAGCTTTTACTTGTTGTCCCAGAGTAACATCTTCAGTACTTTCGACTCTCACTTCACGTAAAAAACGAGTGCTTTCTGGTGCACTCGCTTTCTTTAAATGTCCTTGTTGTGGCTTCTTGACAGATTTTTTTGTTGCCGTTCCGAGTTGGATTGCCATATAACCATCTGTTTCTACCGTTTTAATTTGAGTTACAAAATTAGCAGGTAGAGTAACGACAGTTGCACCAACACGGCGACCATTATAGTCGTAAACTGAAGTCATATTTTTCTTAATACCAAATAATGCTGTTACCATAATTTTTTAGTTACCTCTAAAATTATCGCGAAGCGTCAAGCTCCGCTTACAAGATCTTTGCATTAGCAAAAGTAGCCTTATAATATTGTCATCCCGAATTCATTTCGGGATCTCACCCCACAAAAAAAGCGAACCCAAGGGTTCACTCAATAATCACGCAAAAAAGTTGATCTAAAATCTACTCATTCAATCGCCGTATCTAGATATCTGGAACAAGAAAATTAATTCCTGTAGCTTTTTTAAATTTCCAAGCCTAAAGTCTTAAAATTCAAAGCCATATGCTAAAATCCGACGCGCGATTTACTAAGTGCTCTAAAAGGCCAAAGCCTAGAGAGCCTCAAACTTTTGAAATTTTACCATACACTTACGCACAAATGCAAGCTCCATCAAACCTAAGATATTGTTGTCATCCCGATCTCCAAAGGAGAGGTGTATTGCGTAGTCGAGGGATCTCAAAATTACTTCACACAAATCACACCGAACGCATTTTCTTTTCGTTCAATATTCCTAAATCCAGCCTTTTTAAGCCGTTCAACTACCCCTTTTGTAACTCCAAAACCTAATTCAGAGTTTGGATCACCAATATAATGAAACAAAACCCCTCCACTTTTTAGAATCCTATACAGCTTGTCATAAAAAGCCAAGCTATATAATTCACCAGCCAATTTAAAAGTAGGAGGATCATGCAAAATATGACTAAATTGCCCCTCAGAAAAAGTATCTACAACTTCCTCTATATCTCCCACTCTAACTTCAATATTTTTATTACTGAATAATGGAGAAGACCACGGATTTATTTTTGACAACTCAAGCGCCGCAGGATCAATATCTACACTAATCACCTTTCCTACTTTTGCTAACTCCATGGCTGTATAACCAATCCCAAAACTAGTATCCAAAATTATCCCATGCTGAATTTTACCCAGTGCAGCAACTTTTCCCTTTGTATCAGTAAGCGGGTCAGTATTCTTAATTCTATGCATCAGAAAACCTGATACAAGAGTAGTAGGTGCAGTTTTAGTTGGATATAACGTTCTCATCCAATCAGTTGTCTCTGAATAAATATTAATAGCCTCTAAATCATTATCCACCACAAAATAACACTTATTCTCATGACGTAAAGTTCTCTGCAATTGTTTAACCGTCAACTTTTGCCCATCAGGGAATGTCACGTCATTTTTAGTTAATAAGAGGGGAGTAGTAGTGAGACCTAAATCCAAAGACACACGCATTCCCCCTTTTTTAGCCTGCATAGCTACCAAGATTTCTTTCGCCTGAAAATGAGAAATAATCATATTACTTATGATATCAGTAATATTCACTACTTTGGTTCAAAGCTACTCAAAGGAAATCCAAAACTATTAATCTTAAGCGAAACTAAATACTCTTCCGTTTCACGTCTAAAATCTATCCACTTCGCTTTAGGATTGTATTTATACGATACCTCAGTTATTCCTCGAACAAAAAACTCGCCATTTTCTGCAACATCAGCAACTTCACCAGTTAATCCAAAAGAAGGATTACCTTCCCATGGACGAGGATGCCTTGCTACGATTTTAACTGCAGAAGTTTCGGGTAATAGATAAATATTAGCCTCGCGTAAGGTTAATGGGCTAAGCAAATAAATGCCCCAACATTCTCCTAATTCTCTAATATCTTTTGGTAGGTTGCTTGATGGAATTGGCTCACTTAAAGATCCTAAATACGCGGCAATTTCTTGAGGTTTAATAATAAGAGGCAATCCTTCTGACATAGTAAAACGGACAGTTTTACATTTTAACTTCAACTTCCACACCTGCTGGAAGTTCTAAATGCATAAGTGAATCCATAGTCTTGTCAGTTGGCTCAACAATCTCTACGATTCTTTTGTGAACTTTTAACATAAATGTTTCTTGTGAATTCTTTTCTACGAATGTTCCGCGTAGTACGGTGAATTTTGATTTTTTAGTAGGAAGGGGAATAGGTCCAACAATCTTAGCTCCAGTACGAAGTGCAGTATCTAAAAGTTGTGAACAGGTCGCGTCTAAAACGCGATGATCATAACCCTTCAATCTGACACGAATTCGTCCTTTAGCCATATTGTTTACCTTTTAGTCATCCTGAACTCGTTTCAGGATCTCCTACTTTTTAATGTACTCACACTTACTGTTTGGATATCTTATCAGAACTTAGCCTCAATATCAATAGTTTAGATTGATATACGAATCCTATTTAGATAGCCCAGGTTTTTGATTTTCTAAATCAGAACCAAATACATCAAATTCTTTTAGCATTAAATCGACATTCCAACTACAAACTATGCGATTAAGTTGCGTTCTATTAGTCAAATTGGTAATAAATGTAAGTGAACCTCTCGGCGAAAAACGGTATTCATCAATTAATATGTCTCCTTCGCGATTATTTCGTAAGTCACTTTTTACTAACTCAACATAATACCCATTATTATTACGAGCACGTATCCAATCAGATACTGCAACTTCTTGATTAGGGGTTAAGTCATATTCTGGCATAATTTAATAAAAGAAACATAAAAAAAGACCCATTAGGGCCTTTAATTATCCCGTCCAAAAGATCAGACTTATTTAAGGATTTTAGTGATAACACCAGCTCCAACAGTTCTTCCACCTTCTCGTACCGCAAACCGAAGTCCTTCTTCCATTGCGATAGGTCCGATAAGTTTTGCATTAATTTTTGTGTTATCTCCAGGCATTACCATTTCAACACCTTCTGGTAAGATAACTTCACCAGTTACATCAGTTGTTCGGATGTAGAACTGTGGTCGATATCCTTTAAAGAATGGAGTGTGTCTTCCACCTTCTTCTTTTGAAAGAACATAGATCTCAGCTTCAAATTCTGCGTGAGGCATTACTGAACCAGGTTTTGTAAGTACTTGTCCTCGTTCTACATCATCTTTTTCAATACCACGAAGTAATACTCCCGCGTTATCTCCAGCTTGACCTTGATCAAGAAGTTTATGGAACATTTCTATACCAGTCACAACAGACTTCTTTGTAGGTCTTATACCAACGATTTCAATTTCTTCGTTAACCTTTACGATTCCACGCTCAATTCTGCCAGTTACAACAGTTCCTCGACCTTTGATTGAGAAAACATCTTCAACAGCCATTAAGAATGGTTTATCAGTTTCTCGTACAGGAGTTGGAATATAATCATCAACTGCAGTCATCAAAGCTTCGATAGACTTTGCAGCTTCTGCATCACCTTCCATAGCTTTACGAGCAGATCCTCGAATGATTGGTGCATTACGATCATATCCATTTTTCTCAAGTAAGTCTCGAATTTCTTCTTCAACCAATTCAAGAAGTTCTTCATCGTCAACCATATCAGTTTTGTTAAGGTATACGACAATAGCTGGCACACCAACTTGCTTTGCGAGAAGCAAGTGTTCTCGAGTTTGAGGCATAGGACCATCTGGTGCAGATACAACAAGAATCGCACCGTCCACTTGCGCAGCTCCTGTGATCATGTTTTTGATATAGTCAGCGTGTCCTGGCATATCGATGTGAGCATAATGTCTTTTTTCTGTTGAGTATTCTTGGTGAGAAATGTTAATGGTAATACCACGAGCTTTTTCTTCAGGAGCTCCGTCAATTTGGTCGTATGCGCGGAATTCAGCCAGTCCTTTTGCAGCTAATACTTTAGTAATTGCAGAAGTTAAAGTAGTCTTACCGTGATCTACGTGACCCATGGTTCCGATATTTAAATGTGGTTTTGATCTGTCAAATGTTGTTGCCATTGTAATTTATTTCTTCCGTTTTTCTTTGTCATTCCGAACTTGTTTCGGAATCTCATTCATCTTTCGACTTTGGGTATTAAACCAAACCTTAAACTTTCTGTCAATAGGCACATTCATACCTAATCAAAGTAAAACCAGCTCAATTGCTAGCTGGTAATAAGTACTATACAAAATATCCTAGCCTTACGCAAGAGGTAAGTTGAAAGATTATTTACGATTCTTCATCATTAACCAAAATGTTTGTCTTAAATTATCGTAATGCCCACCTGTTTGTTTTAAGAAAGCTTCTCTATCTTCTCGAGACAAATCAACCGCAATTATTTTTTCAATTTTCGTCCTAAGCGTACAACCCACCCTCATATTCCTGCACTACCTTCAATGAAGAAAATAAAAGAAATAGAAAAACAACCCCAACAAATAAAGAATCAATCTCCATGCTATAATTGCCATCAATGAATCTGGAAATTAGCGAAACAATCACTGTCACACCTCCACATATTATTCGTAGCCCCAATTCATCAGCAGCCCTAGTGAATATAAATGAACTAGCTCATCTCTGGATTGACACTATTGATGGATTTCGAAGTCGTTCAATGGTGTTCCCCTTTGATATACAGATTATCTTGAAAAGGTTTTACTCATTAGGCAGCATGAGACTTGTCGAAAAAAACCCTCATTCCTGGGGGAAATATATTCGCTATAAGGGAGCAAACATAACCATTAATCCAGCAGAAATCTCTGAACAAGCTATACGACTTATAAGTACTTACTCTCCACTAGAAGTTTTCTCCCCCTCAACTATAGAGGCAAATTTCACATTTTTCCATGAATGGAGGCATTTAGTTGTTAAGGTTGCCGAAAGTTATCACCGCTCAACTAGTTTTTCTGCCAATGAAGCTGAAGAAAAAGATTGTGATCAGTTTGCCAACCAAAAAGTGATAGATATCTTAAGACAACAGAGACCACCAATAATAAGAGGAAAAGAATTAGAACAATTTACCGTTCAACCCGTCCAGTAAATCCAGATTCTTGAATAATCTTTTGCGCAATCATAGATGGCACTGGTTCATAATGAGACGGTTCCATATACACAGAAGCTCGTCCTTGTGACATAGACCTGACATTAGTGATATACCCAGAAGACACTTCAGACAAAGGTACAAGACCAATTACAATTGTTGCATTTCCTCTTTTTTCAGTTCCTTGAATTTGCGCACGCTTACTTGATAAATCGCCAATAATATCACCCATAAATTCATCAGGGGTAGATACTTCTACCTTCATGATAGGCTCAAGAAGTACTGGTGATGCACCAGCAAACGCTTCAGATAAAGCAAAAGATCCTGCAATCTTAAACGCCATTTCATTAGAATCTACTTCATGGAATGAACCGTCATATACAGTTACTTTAATATCAGTAATAGGAAATCCAGCCATAATCCCCGTATCCTCTTTCTCGATAATACCTTTTTCAATAGCCGGAATATATTCTTTAGGAATAGCTCCACCAACAATAGCTGATACATACTCTCGTCCAGTCCCTCGCGGTAATGGTTCAATCCGAATTAAACAATGACCATAGTTACCTCTACCACCAGATTGTTTAATATACTTACCTTCACCCCTAGATTCAGTTGTAATTGTTTCACGGTAAGCAACTTGTGGTGATCCAACATTTGCATCAACCTTAAATTCTCGTTTCATTCGGTCAACGATAATTTCAAGATGAAGCTCACCCATTCCAGAAATAATCGTTTGATTAGTTTCTTGATTAGATCGTACTCTAAAAGTTGGATCTTCTTCAGCCAGTCGTTGTAATGCAACAGCTAACTTTTCTTGATCTGATTTCGTTTTAGGTTCAATTGCCAACGAAATAACTGGTTCAGCAAAGTTAATTGATTCTAAAACAATTGGATGATTCTCATCACAAAGTGAATCGCCAGTGATCGTATCTTTAAGTCCCACAACAGCTACGATTTCTCCAGCATACGCTTCGTCGATTTCTTCTCGCTCATTAGCATGCATCAAAAGCACACGTCCTACACGCTCCCTAACACCTTTAGTAGAATTATAAATATATGAACCACTCTTTAGTGTTCCTGAATAAACACGTACATAAGTTAACCTTCCAACATGAGGATCAACTTGAATCTTAAAAGCAAGTGCTCCAAGCGATGATTCTTTAGTATTATCCAAACTTATTTCAGCATTTGTTTTTGGATCAATTCCTGGCAAACTCGGAATATCTTGCGGGGAAGGAAGAAAATCAATTACTGCATCAAGCATTGGTTGCACACCTTTATTTTTAAGTGATGATCCAGCCAGAACTGGTACGATTTTCTCCGCAATAACTGCTTTTCGAAGTACAGCTTTTAAGGCATCAATTTCAATATCTTCACCTTCCAAGAACCGCTCAAGTAATGCTTCATCTGTAGAACAAATTTCTTCAACAAGTTTTGAACGAAGTTCCTCAACTTGCGCAACCATATCTGCAGGAACCTCTTCCTCTACAAATTTAGCTCCAGTTTCATCACCTTGCCAGATAATTGCTTTTCGAGTCAAAAGATCCACAATACCTTTAAATGAATTTTCAACACCAATTGGTAAATTGTAGGCTACAGCATTTGCACCAAGCCTGTCCCTAGCAGATTGGATAGTTCCTAAAAAGTCTGCACCTAATACATCCATTTTATTTGAGAACGCAATTAAAGGCACATGATATTTGTTTGCTTGTCGCCATACAGTTTCAGTTTGAGATTGCACACCAGATGCTGAATCCAATACGATAACACCACCATCAAGTACACGAAGTGACCGCTCTACCTCTACGGTAAAATCTACGTGTCCAGGAGTATCAATTAAGTTAATCCGCATCTCTTGACCTTCAAATGTTCCAGATAAAGCAGTCCATGCAGTAGTTACAGCCGCAGAAACGATGGTAATACCACGTTCTTTTTCCTGTTCCATCCAGTCAGTGGTTGTGTCACCGTCATCAATATCGCCAATTTTATATGTTTTACCTGTGTAGAAAAGAATACGTTCAGTAGTAGTTGTTTTGCCAGCATCAATGTGGGCAATAATACCCATATTACGAATTCTATTTAAAGGAAAATCCCTTTTAGTTTTATTTGTAATTGCCATACTTTTTTATATCTTATTAATAGGCAATTACAGAGAGCTTTACTCAGTTGTAACAGCCATAATTATTTATTACTCATCCCGCGTAGCCTTGGCGGAGTGGGACAAAAAAAGCGATCACTCGCTTCTAGGTTAGATTCGTATTGTAACGTATCTTTATACCTAACTCAAGCCCTATTCCTTAGCTTTGAATTCAGACTTTTCCACTTCACTTTTTTCTAAACTTTTAATCAAACGCTTAATATCTGCAATACGCACTTCTATAACTTCAAGTTGACGTTCTGCATCCTCAAACTCAGCATTTT
>Ga0163150_10009561_pt1 | contig 10694 bp, 4 predicted proteins | sample OliLakLV19P2IB_FD_148628 | JGI IMG/M metagenome (GOLD analysis project Ga0163150, IMG submission 148628) | Freshwater microbial mat bacterial communities from Lake Vanda, McMurdo Dry Valleys, Antarctica - Oligotrophic Lake LV.19.P2.IB | ecosystem: Environmental > Aquatic > Freshwater > Lake >...
GGGCCGTGGTAGCCGCTGCCCGAGGCTTGGTCTCGTTCGCCTTCCTCGTCCTTATCCTCCATGCACCCGCTCAGCGCCAAGGCGACAGACGCCAACAAACCAATCGTCACAGAACCGCTTTTACGCGCCATGAATGTGTACGCCCTCTCTTTGAAGATAGCTGCCACGTGTGCACCGCCCAGCACACCCGACATCGTACATAAAAGGGGCCGGTGTAATTACGCGGACGTATGCGCATCCCAAATGCTTACGGTAAATAGGGTGAATAGGGTGCCTCCTATTGTTTGCTGTCCCCTATTGTTCTGTTGACGGGGTCTCATGTCGCGGAATTCCGTGTATGAGCACGGACTGTTTCCCGTTTTGTCTCAAGGCCGTATCCAACACTTCCAGTTCGCCGCCTTCGACGATGGTGTAGAAAAACTCCTTGATATCCTTCTTGTCCAGGACACTGACCATCGCATTTTCGAAAGGGCGCTTTCCTGTCGCAACTACTTGGCAACCGAGAGAAACTCCCGGGCTGAGAAGCGTTTCGCTATCGATGGTCAATTTCGTATACGCGGAATGAATATTAGCGCCGGTTATCTGAAAGGAGCCTTCCAGTCCCGTTCGCGTGCCATCGGCAAGGTCATTCTTGAGGCGGTATCCGGGGTCTTTCCCGCGATGCAGCCCGCGGACGTACGTTACCTGCTTTGAATCGAGCCGGCCAACCCCACGCTTGACGCTGCTGGATTCGGTAGTTATCCTGTATTCGAATACTTCTGATTCGCTCTGGGGGTTTTCCACGATCACAAACATCGTGTCGTCGTACGTCCTGTTGCCGTTTTCTTTCAGTCCGTCATCGAAATCGAGGCCGCGGACCGCAATCACGTTCGCGACTGGCTTCGGACCATCCATTTCCCGCCAGCCACCCCCTTTTAGCGCGACCAGCATTTTAGCCTCTGTTTTTATGGATGACGCATTGTCTTCAGTGTAGTTTCTCCAAAACGCTTCTTCATCAGTATAGGTTACTGACAGGGGCAAATCTTCATAGAGATTGAACGCCACCTCGTTTGTGCCCAGAACAGACTGTGAGAGTGAAACGTTCATGGGATCGCTGAGTAAGCGCAGTGGCCGGACTTGTATGTTTACGGGAATTTCGGTGATCTGACCCTTTCCATTTACCGCCTCGAGCGATACGCGCGTGGATTCAATCTTGAACTGCGGCCCGAAGTTCTGTGCGATGAATACCTGCAGCTCCGCAAAGAGGCGTTGTCGGATTTCCTCGCCGATCTCATGTGCCCGCCGTTTCAATCGTTCCTTGCGTGACTCGCTTTGCGAGTTCTTTTCTTTTATCTGCTCAGACTGCTTCTCGTTTTCGTAATCATCCAGTAACGCCCGCAATTCCTGTCGGAGGGTGTCAACATCGATGTTCTGGGTAGCCGGCGGCGGTTTCAGATAATCCGGCGCGCCGGGCATGGGTGGTTGGGCAAACGTCACAACGGTGACAAATGGTATGGCGAGTAACAGGGTGAAAGAAACGTGTCGATGCACTGGCGTGAACCTTTGTCATGGATTGGAGTTGACAATAGCCGAGATGATCGATCGAGTCAAGGCGTCGAAGCAAAAAAGAAGCCGCCCCCGGGTGGGGGCGGTGCTCCAAAGCGATGACGGTAGCGCGAACCCGCCGCCTCGCATCACTCGATGAAGTTCAAATTTTCCTCGACGTTAGCATCCGCGCTGGAATCGCTTTTCACGAAGGTCAGATTCCCAAGGTTGAGGATGTTTCCATCGATCAGCAGCAACTCATCTGATTCATAAAGAAAACGTTCTTCGCCACCCGCACCGTCCACGACGCCTTCCATTGCAAGAATGACGGCCGTCGCGGGAAGCCCGCTCTCGATCAGGAAATGGCCGGAGCTGTCGGTGTTAATGCTGCGTTCGAGTTGTCTGGTCAGCGCATAGAACACACGCAGGTTAATGACCCCATTCGCAAGCGGTTGACCATCTGGTCCCAGTGCCGTCCCCTCGATGCCCGCGTTACCATAGACAACGACCGTCTCTTCGGGAAAGACTTGTCCCGGTTCGGCTATCACCGGAGTCGTGCTGCCCACCCGATTGCCGCTATCGAACACCACGAAGTTGGACTCGATACCGGGCATGACACCACCATAGGTGAATCGTCCGTCATCCGGCGTGGTCGCGACTGGTGCCCAAGTATGATCGGCTTCTTTTATGCCAAGAACCATTCCCCGGATCGGTTGTCCCGATGTGTCCACAACGCGGATCGATATGGTCGCGGTGTCGATGAACGTGAGGTCTACCGTCGCTTCCTGCGCGGGTTCGAGCACGATTTGTTTGCCCCAATCGTAACCCGTCTCTTCGGCATCGATACGCCACAATCGCGGAAAGATCGTGTAGTTGCCGGGTCCCGACGTCAGTTTCATTTCGTACGCGCCATTCATGTCCACGGGGGTATCGCCGTTTTGAACTGGCTTTCCGTCCTTGAGTGCCGCAACTTTCACGTTGCGCAACGGCAACCCGGTCGTTTCACCCACGACATGTCCGCGCACCGTAATGATGTCCTGAATCGTATAGTTCCATGTTTGCGATTCGCCCGGCGCGAGTTCTGGCAAAGGTTCGGGTTGGGAGAGGGGAGTGCGGTCTTGCCGCGCGACGGAGACGGTGTACGCCTGATTGGTGTCTATCGCTTCGATAGCGTAACGCCCGCTGGAATCCGTTTTGCCGGCGTAGATAGACGATGCATCCACGCGGCGGCGTCCGGTGCCGTCGTTTGCTTTGCCGATCAGCAGGACCAATACGTCTTCCGCGGGCCCGCCGTCCGCGCGCGAAATGGCGCCCGTCAACCGCGCGGCCTTCGGCATTTGCAGCTCGATGATGTCGTCAGTGCCGACGGGCACGTCATCGAAACTTGCGCCGCCGAATTTCAATGATGAAGTAACGAGATAAGCGAGACCTTCGCGCGGAAACGCAAAATGGAACCGGCCGTTTGTGTCGGTGTTGATCGTCCCCATATTACCATTTGAAGAATCTGAGGTAGATTTGAATGCAACGAGATTTACCACGCCGTCGGCGACGGGTTTGCCGTCAGGGGCGAGCAGTTTTCCGTAGAGGCCCTTGCCTTGTTCGAGCGTGATACGGACATTCGCAACTTTGTCTCCCGCGCGGATTGGAACATGCACCTGGCGGCGCCCTTCCATCGCGTAGCCGTCCGCGCTCGCGGAAACCATTGCTGCGCCCTCGAACATGATCCCCTCTACGAGGAAGCGTCCGGTGGCGTCGGTCACGGCGGAAAACTGGTGGGCGGGACTTTGGCGCGCCGCGAGAAAACCGGTCATATCGCCTGGGGCAGTGTTGTCGCCCAGAGCAAACACCAGCACCGACGCATTGGGAACACCCGAGCCATGCGTATCCACAACTGAGCCGGAAATGGAAACGTATTGCGCGGGGTCCTTGATTTTACCAGTCTCGAATGTCATCACGATGGCGGCGGAGGGCGAGGTGTCGCCGCTAATCTCCAGGTTGTCGAGTTCGTTCGCCGGTTTCACCTCGGCGACAGTTTCGGCCGTGGAACTCAATTCCGAAGTTTTTGCGGTGTCCACGGCGCTGGATGACGTTCGAGAATCGAGATCGGGATTCGGAGTCGCGCGCCCAGACTCCTCCTTCGCGACGCGCCGCCAGTTTTCACCCTGATCGGCGTCGAAATTTGGTTGGCGGACGAACCCCCAGTACGCGCCGCCTAAACACAGGACTGTCGCGGCTACTGCCATGACCGCTTTTTTTGAACTCACGAGTGCTCCTCCCTTGAGAATTGGGCCCAGTGCATCAATCGAGGCGTTATGAAGGAAATGGTCTAACCAAAGACCTAAGGTTGAACTTGCGCCTGCGTCGCCGAGATGCGGCATGACCGGACCCAGCGCGAGAGCGGCCATAATGCGCGATGCCGCGGTGGAAGAATCTGGCGGCGCCAGATCGCGATCGAGACGTTCCTCGATCTGTTTCTCGAAGATAGCGCGCAACCGGGTGCGGCCCGTGTGCAAGCGAAGTTTGAAAGCGTTCTCGCTGATGCCAAGTTGGCGCGCGGCCTCGGAAACGGAACGCCCTTCGAGGTAGAACAATACGAGCGCCTCCCGAATTGGCGCGTTGAGCTGCTGCATTGCATTCCAGAGCGCGGCGCGGCGGTCCTCCCGCTCAAGGGCGTCCGGCGCAGAAAAAGATTCGTCGATCCGAGTGGGGGAGAGTTGCGCGTGGCGATCGGCAAGCCTGCGCCGATAGTCCGCTGACCGGACCCAGTTCAATGCGAGGTTCCGCGCTATCTTACGAATCCACATTGGAAATGCCCCTGCCCCCCGAAGGTTCCCGATATGCGTCCACGCGACGACAAAAGTGTCCTGGGCGATGTCCTGCGCGGCGGTCCAGTTCCCCGCAGTGCTATATGCCAGCCCATAGACGAGGTGGTAATGCGCCTTCATAAGCGTCGCGAAGGCGTTGGCATCGCGGCGTTGTGCCGCGGCAACCACTCTTTCCAATTCCAAACGGTCCACCCTATCCATCCTCTGCACTTTGGATATAAGACACACGGGGTTGTGGAAAGGTTTGGATAATGTCAGGGCTTGTTGCCGTAACCGCGGAGTGCAGCCAGTTTGCATCCCTGTGTGCTTTAATCCGCAAAGTCGTTGGAGCCATTGCGGTTACCGCCACGGCGCGCGTGTGTGGTACGATTTCCATGTTATGCAAACGACCCTAAACCTGAACGAGTTGTATCGGCCCATCCGGGGCGATATGGAGGCCGTTCGCGCGGAAATTTCCGGGCTTTGGGCGGACGCGATGCGCCTGGTGTATGGCAATCGCGCGCCGGCGATGCCCGCGGCGGGAAAGATGCTCCGTCCGGCGATGTGCCTGCTTTCCGCCGGAGCGATTGGGGCGAAGGACACATCGCGTTTTGTCCAACTGGCGACCGCGATGGAACTGCTGCATCTGGCCGCGCTGGCGCACGACGACGTCATCGACGCGGCGAACCTTCGTCATGGATCGCGTTCGCTAAACGCGCTGTGGGACAACCATACCGCGGTGCTCGGAGGCGACTACCTCGTCGCGCGGGCGATAGATATCATGGGGTCCTACGGTTCCTGTCTTGTAATCACCAACGCCATCAATTCAGTTCGCGAGATGTCCGAGGGCGAGTTGTCGAATTTTGGGTTGGGCGCGGATCATTTCTCGCAGGAAGCGTGCATCAGTCTCGCGCGGCAGAAGACGGCGAGCCTGTTTGCCGTGACGTGCAGCACGCCATCGTGCCTGGTTGATGGCGCGCCGAGCAGCGAGCTTCACAACTACGGCCTCAATATCGGCGTCGCGTTTCAACTTGTGGACGATCTGCTCGACCTTACGCGCGACGAAGAGGCGCTTGGCAAACCGGCGTTCGGCGATCTTGTTGAAGGCAAGAAAACCTTGCCGATCCTGTTTTTACGGCATTCGCTGGATGCAAAGGATTGCGCGCGGCTGGATGCTTTGGCCGGGCGGCCCGTTTCGGAGTTGGATCGCGCGTGGGTGATGGAAGCAATCGAAACTTCCGGCGCGCGCGAACGCACGGAAGCGATCGCGCGGGAATATCTTGATGATGCGCGGTCCGCGATTTCCGGACTCGCCGCATCGCCTTACCGCGATTCGTTATACGGTCTCGCCGAATTTGTGCTTGTCCGCGGCGCGTAAGCGTTGGCTTGACCGCATTGCCCCCGCCGGGTACCGTTGCTGGATGAGACACACCTCTTCATCTGCCGGTATTTTTTTCATTACGCTCTTCATGCTAATTGCGGTGGAAGCCGCGGCTTCGCCCATGTGCCGCGTCGTATCGGGCGTCAAGGGCGCCCCCGCCATCCTGATCAATGGTCAACCCCATTCTCCGCTATTCTTCTGCGCGAACAACCAATTCAATCGCGACGAGGTGTTGCTGCAAGAACTCGCGCTTGCGAAAGACGCCGGCATTTCCTTGTTCGCATTCAACGTAACGCTTGCGTGGGACGGGACCTCGAATGCGTCCGAAACCGTCGACAAGTTTTGCAATGCCCATCCTTTCGGATATTTCTACGTGCGCGTGTGGCTTGGCGGATCGGCTTCCTGGTTGGAGGCCCATCCCGAAGCGGCCATGCGGAAGGCCGATGGCACACCGCTGCCGTGGGTATCAATGGCGAGCACGGTGTGGCGAGATGATGCGTCGCGCTTGTTGCGCGAGTGTTTGCAGGAGATCGCGGATGGGCCGCACGGCGACAGGTTCATCGGCGTCATGGTTTCCGCGCAGATGGCGGGAGAATGGTTTTTCCCCGAGACGAATGAGTTCCTCGATTACTCTGACGCGAACACGGAAAACTTTCGCGCGTGGCTGAAAAAACGCTACTTGAACGACAAGGCCCTGCGCCGGGCATGGAATGATGAGGACGTGTCGCTAAAGGCGGCGGCGATCCCTTCGCAGGAATCGCGCGACGCGGCGGCGTGGGGGTCGTTTCGCGATCCGGTTGCGCACCGTTCCGTCATTGAATACCAGCATTACCACAACGAGCTCGTTGCGTCCGTGATCGAGGAGTTTGCCGTAGTCGCCAAGCGCGCGACGCACGATCGCGCGTTGGTAGGCGCATTTTACGGTTATACGATGGAGCTCAACGGCGTCGGGCCGCGCGCGCTCGCGCATTCAGGTCATCTCGCGTTCGAGAAATTGCTCGACGTGCCGGAAATCGATCTCATTCATGCGCCGTATTCGTATCTCAATCGCGAATTGGGAAATCCCGGCCACAACCATCTGCCGCTCGATTCGGCGCCGTTGCATGGCAAACTCGTGATCATCGAAGAAGACTCGCGCACCCATCTGGCCGCGCGTGTCCCGGAGGAACACCTCGCGACGGGTAACGATCCGATTGCGAACTCGCTCGAAGAAATGCTGGCCGTCAACCGGCGCAACATCGCGAACGCGCTCACGCATCGCGCGGGCATGTGGTATTTCGACGTGTTGTCGGATGGACGCTGGAACGATAAGGAGTTCTGGACAAGTGCGGGGTTGACGCGAAGGTTGTTTGCGGAAGCGCGCGGGCCGGAACCGTTTCAGCCGCAGATTGCGTTCGTGATGGATGAAGAGAGTGTCCACGCGCTACGCGCGACGACGCATCCCTATCTAATGGAAACGTTGTCGCTGTGGCGCACGGAACTCGACCAGATCGGCACGCCCGTGGGGTATTACCTTCAATCCGATTTACCGCGATTACCCGAAAGTATTCACGTCATCATTCTCGCGAATGCGTATACGATCGACGAATTGGAGCACCGCGCACTGGATCGGTTTCTCGGAAAAGGCGGAACGGTTGTTTGGACCTTTGCGCCCGACGTCTTTGACGACACCGGATTGGATATCGCGCGGATGCAATCGATAACCGGCTTGGCAATCGAAATCGAAGAGGGGAGCGGGCCAGTATCGTTAAAGAGCAGCGTAACACCGGAGACATGGCAGCTCGCTGATACTTGGCAAATGCGATTTAACGTAACGTCGACCGAAAATGTTCACGCGATCGCCAAGTACGCGGATACTGGATTAGTCGCCGCCGCCGCCACACCGCATGAAGGCGGAATCAGTGTGTATACCGCTTTCCCGCGTCTACCTGTTGGCGTGCTGCGGTGGATTGCCACGAACTCCGCCGTACACATCTATCGCGATACTCCGGGCATGGTCGGATTGTTCGGCCCGTACTTTGTCGTGCATACCAAAGAAGAGGCTACACATACCTTCCGATTACCGAACAAGGTGCGCTCCGTCGAGCGCGTTGTCCCGTACACCCAGGTCCCTGTAGCGGTCGAAACCGACAACTGGCGAGACCCGCTGCCCGCGAACACTACCGCGATATATCGGTTGAACAATTAAGAATCATTTCGGAAGCCGGCATTTGTACAACGTCAAGTCTTCCAAGGACACAAAGGACAGCTCTTCTCCTCGCGCGATGAAGGGTCCGCTTGCAAAATCTGGATCGTTTATCGGAAGTTGAAATTGTCCAATTGGCGTCCCGTCGCGGGAAATTATCCGAATGTCTCTACTGTGGAAATCGAATACGAATATGCGTGACCCATCGAACGCGATGTTTGCATATCGCCAATCTGAAGGAATGCTACAAGTCGTTTGCGCTTCACCAGCAGCCGAATAGGTACTCAAAAAGAAGCCGTTATAATCGTTACCGGATAAAACTGCTAGAGATCCATCCGGGGCCACGGCCATTGCGCCGAGGCCTTCCAGCCAACCGCCGTCCGAGCGGCGGCTTATTTTGAGGTAGTCTTTCTGGTCTCCCGTCACCAGAAATACGTCGTCATACCCGGCAATCCAACAGCGGTCGCTGTTCGGCTGGAAATGCCATTCCTGCGCAACGTTATCGACGTTTACCTGCAATTGACGCTTTCTGGAAAAATCCGCTGCGAATTGAGTGTAGACCGGCCCTTTGATTCCGTCGTTCCCGCTGGATTCCAGGTCGAGTGAGAAAGAACAATAAATGTTGCCGTTACCTGAGACGGCAATGTTTTCTACGGAGCTAAGATCGTCCAGATCTTCGGGTAGGGGTAAACAAACGCCGAGCGGATTTCCCGCGGCATCAAATACGTGAACGGCGAGCGTCCGCCGGTCGCTAATAATTACACGCCCATCATGCGCCACATAAGCTGTTTCCGGCGCGTCCAGCGAGCCGACCATCGGTTTCTGACCAACAATCCTGTCGACGATACCATCTTCGTTCAATCGAAGCAGCGACGTGCCATCACTCGTCCAAAGTTCACCCTGTGGCGATACTTTCACGCCGCCAATCGCCGCGAAGGGTCGGTCATCTTCAAACCGGAGTGCGGACTGGCCCGTGATGAAGCCATTGGTGTCCATGCGGACAAGCGTATTTTCCGCATCAAAATCGTAAATGACGAAACCTTGCGCCGGGTCCACATCGATATCAGTGGGGTAGCTAGGTTCTCGTCCCCATGTTTCCTCCAAATCGATCATCCGAACCAATCGGTCATTTGTATCGAACAGCTTGACTTTCCCGCCGATGTTTTCAAGCAGCGCAATGGTATTGCCGTCGAAAGTAGCGATGTCTTCGGGGCTGAATAGTTCCTCTGGCGCGCCCGACGATCCGGTTTCGATCCGCTTTGAAGTTAGATTTCCGGCGGAATCGAAAAAGAACAGTCCGGTAGCTGACGTGTTGTTTTCAATATTGTCTGTGAGCGCTGCAAAACTGCCGTCATCGAAACCGCAGAGCGCCGTCACTTGCGGGCATTGTGCATAGTCCAGCGTGCTAACGTTCCCTGACTCAAAATCGACGCAAATAAATTTGGAACGTCCGCCCTCATTTGTATCGGAGATGGCCACGATGAATTCCATTCCGCCGAGATATGCAGGCCCGACGATATACTGATCCTCAGACGGGGCATCCTCTGTGATATTAATCTCGGCCAATACCTCGCCGTCCTGCTCAACAAGAAGCAGCGCAGGTATCGTATTGCAACAGGATCTAAGGGCGCAGATGCGTCCGGTCGCGTCGAACTCGAAGTCGTTTATACTGCGTAGCAAAGCAGACCCTTTTGATTTCCGAGCAGAGGCGGCCAGCGTTACTTCCTGAAATTTCGGCCAGTCAAGTTGTGGAAACGCGAGGAGTGGAGCAGTTTTTTCGCGAGACGGTGGCGGGATAAATTTTTGCCGCGATTCTTCACGCACAGTCCATGATCCGTCATCGGCTTTATTGACCGCATAAGAAGCCTGCGCCTGTTCCTTCACGAGGTTAATCGAAAACGATCCTTGTTCCTTCGAGGTGAGAATTACGCCTTCCCCACGCATTGCATTTATGGAGTCATCGTGATCGTCATCAACTTTCGCTTCCAAACTCCAAACCGTATGCCCAACTTCATCAACGAGTCTGAATACTGCCGCTTCGGAAACTCCCCCCCGAATCCAATGCGTCAGAATGAGCGGTAAGCCCGGCACTGCCTTCGCAGCGATGACAAACTGGAAGGTATTCTGCGTCATTTCAGACGTACCAAGCGTGATTTCACTGATTCGTTGCCCAGTCTTGAGATCGAAAATGAGCCACTGTTCTGTGTTATAACTTTTAATATCGTCCATACGCGCAATGAAACGGTTATTGGATGCATTGACAATAATGCCTCGTACGCTTGGATAGGGCGTCCCGTTGAGGGTAAGGCGCGGGCATGGAATGGATTCGCTGCTGACAATCTCTCCATCGCGTCCTAAGAGCACAATCAGAATCTCGTTACCGCTGTTTTCGCGGTCGCGTTTTGCCTTCTCGACATTGTGAAAATGCGCATAGCCGACAATCGTCCCGTCCTCGAGCGGGTGCGCCTCCAGCAAAGTGAAAGGAAGAAGTTTTGACCAGAGTTCTTCTCCATTCTGGGTATATCGGTAATTTGCCGAACCACTGCCTGAACGATCTGTGGGATCGACATAGAGCGAGTAAGCGCCGGTTGGAGAAGTAAAAGTAGTGGGGTTGATGGATGCCGACGCCATATAAGAAGCGAAACCATTATCTGCCAACACAAAACAAAGGGCGAACAGGCAGTATTTTCTCACGGTAATATCCTTCAAAGTCCTCTTTGGCGAACTTGTAGCTTCTGACACCAGCCTTTTCACGAAGTTCGTTGTATAGGGGCTTTTGATTACGTATGAACCCCCAACT
>Ga0163150_10009562_pt1 | contig 10693 bp, 7 predicted proteins | sample OliLakLV19P2IB_FD_148628 | JGI IMG/M metagenome (GOLD analysis project Ga0163150, IMG submission 148628) | Freshwater microbial mat bacterial communities from Lake Vanda, McMurdo Dry Valleys, Antarctica - Oligotrophic Lake LV.19.P2.IB | ecosystem: Environmental > Aquatic > Freshwater > Lake >...
CGCGCGTTCCAGCTTGTTTCTCCAGATCTTTCAATGTCTTTTGATCATGATTAAACAAGCGATCCGCAACATCCGGGTGAACGTAGGCATGCACGGCTCGCGACCGCGACTCATGCGTTGCTCGACGGATTTCCTTAATCGCCTGAATCGCCATCGTCACAGTTGACTTGACCATCCCCTTACCTTTGCAGTAGGGACAAGCTTCATAAACTGCACTTTCAAGCGAAGGACGAATTCTTTGACGCGTCATTTGAATTAATCCAAATTCGGAAATCTTCAAAAGATGCGTTTTGGCGCGGTCACGCTTCATCACATCGCCAAACACGCGCGACAAACTTCGGCGATTTGAAAAACGTTCCATATCAATAAAGTCGATAACAATAATACCGCCGGCATCACGCAAACGAAGCTGGCGAGCGATCTCGTGCGCAGCCTCAACATTTGTTTGATAAACAGTTTCCTCGAGCCCTTTCTCACGGCTTCCGGTAAACTTTCCGGTGTTCACGTCAATCGCAACAAGACATTCAGTTTGTTCGATCACAATTGAACCACCCGACTTCAGAGGAACGGTACGATTGATCGTGTTTTCAATTTCCTTTTCAACTTTAAATTTTTCAAAAAGATGTCCTTGCTCTTTTTCAAAATTAACATTGATCGGCTGACCGGGCATGTAAACAGAGCAAAACTTTTTCAGCTTTGTATAAACATTTTCAGCATCAACATAAATCATCGTGCTGTCTTCCGTCACATAATCACGCATGACGCGCTCAACAAGTCCCAACTCTTGATGTAAAAGCACGGGTGCTTTTTTGCCTTCAATCGAAGCATGGATTTTTTTCCAAAGCGAGACAAGATAATGAATGTCGCGTTTAAAATCTTGCTCGCTCTTACCTTCAGCATTCGTGCGGATAATAAATCCAACACCTTTTGGAATTTCAAGGTTGTCAAAAATGGCATGAATACGATTGCGTTCGGCGCGATCAGAGATTCGGCGAGATATGCCCATTTTTTCATCGCCAGGCATCATCACTAAATAACGCGCGGGAATTGAAAACTGGGTTGTAAGACGAGGCCCTTTGGAGCGAATCGGTTCTTTAACAACTTGAACAATCACTTCTTGTCCGATTTTCAGAACTTCATCAATGCGCTGACGACGGCGAGGACCACCGCGCTGAGAGCCACCTTCTGATTTATCGCTGTTACTTTCTTCTTCAGGATCTTTCTCAGAAGCTTCTTCAGAAAACTCAGCGTCTAAATCAAGCGGCGCTTGCAATGCATCCGCGACATATAAGAAACCGTCTTTACCGGTTCCGATGTCAACAAAAGCTGCGTCAATTCCGGGAATAATGGTTTTAACTCGGCCTTTGTAGATGTTGCCGAAGAGTTTGTTGCTTTCTTCACGTTCAATATAATACTCAGCAAGCTGACTGTCTTCCAGAATTGCGACCTGGATTTCGTCCGCTTCCTGCGTAATGAGGATATCTTGTTTCATATCTGCCTTTTATTAAAAGGCGGATTCACTGCGAGCCCTAACTGAACAGAGAAAGACCGCTACGCTGCGGTCTTTTGAGCGCCTGCCGCGGAAGAAGCATTCGTTGATGCGTTATTCTTATCCGGAGTGGAGGCATTATCTTGAGAAGACAAATCGTCTTTTCGGACACTGTCACTAATTGGCTGACCATATGAATCCACCGATGTCACTGTTACAAAAAATAGCGTTTCTTTTTTCGAGTTCGTACTGCCTGCAGTTTGTCGCTTGGCCTTGAAAAGAGCCTTTCCTATTAAAGGAATGTCACTTAAATACGGGACCTTAGTTTCACTCGTATCCACATTATCAGTCAAAAGACCTCCGATTGCAATAGTCTCACCGCTTTTCATCATAACTTGCGTTTTCGCAGTTGTTACGTTAAAGGGCGTGGCATTTACCGTGCCAAATGAAATTTGAGTCGCAGCTGAACTAACCTCGGGAGACAAATCTACTAAAATTTCATTGGAACTATTAATGTGCGGTGTCACCTTCATTATCACGCCTAACTTTTTATAGTCAAACCCAGTAACCTCCATAACGCCGGTTGATGTATTTCGTTCGAAGGTTGGCACGGGATAGTCCTGTCCAACCTGCACAACCGCCTCTTGGTTATTCAATACAACGACACGAGGATTAGAAATAACTTTTGTACTGGTATCCGTTTTTAGCATTCTCATCGCCGCAGTGAGCGCCGAAAAACTTAACGTACCATAGGTGTAAGTACCACTTCCCGGGCTGGTCACTAAGCCTAGAGGAAAGTCGCGAGGATTACTAGGGTTAACACTCGCAACCGCTGCTGGTCTGGGGAAAAAACCAGCAATCGGCGCCGGCAAATTTTCCCCGTCTCCAGACGTTGTGAAAGGAAACGTCGTCGGTCGAGATGCGCCCCCTAAATCAGCGCCAACCCCCCAAAGAATTCCTAAGTTTTCTGCGACCTGTGCGTCGGTACTAATAATTTTTGAATCGATATAAGCCTGCGGCGTCCGTTTATCCAAGCGATCAATGACTTGACCTATTCGAAAAATATTTGTCGGAATATCCGTAACAATCAGCATATTCATACGTTCAGAAACTTTCACTCGACCACGCTCCGTCAAAATATCCTGCACAGACGCCATCGTATCAGCCGCTTTGGCATAATTTAATATGAATGTCTTTGTATCAACCGGTTCTAGCTGCATTTTCTCCCGTGTCGTAATACGAATGACGTTGCCATCTTTCTCATAAACATAATTATAAGTTCGCAAAATAACATCCAGCGCTTTCTCCCACTCAACCTCTTCAAGTCGAATCGTCACCATGCCGACAACCTCAGGCCCGGCAACAATATTGACACCACTTTTCAAGCTAATGACGCGCAAAACAGTTCCAATTTCAGCGTCTTTAAAATCAAGCGAAACTTTTGCGTTATCAGCCACCGCTGAAACTGCGTCGTTGCCAGGCGCTACCGCAACCGAATCAACCACAGCATCTGACTTTACTGCGGGCGCTGGGGCCTGCTGAGAAAAGGCTGCGTGGCTAGGCGTTAAAATCAGCGAGGCAAATAAAAAAATGACGAGTTTTTCTTTGAAAGATATTTTGTTTATCACGATCACGCTACCCACCTTATTTACTCGCTTGATTCGCAAGATCTTCTTCGCTGCCTGAAATCCAATATTCACTTTGAACACCCTTGAGCTCCACTACAATCTTATTCGGATGAATCGCTACAATTACTTGCTCATTCACAATATCGCCCACTTTAAACGTCTCGCCATGAATCGTCACTAACGATTTACCCTTACGATCGTACAAAATGCCTTCAATCTTAAATGCATTTATTGTTGCAGCAATGGCCGCATTACGTCTTATCGGGACAAATGGATCTCTTCTATCTCCTGACTGGTATCGGATTTCTTCTGAAAAACTGAACGCTGGATTTAAAATAAGACCACAAAGAAGCACGCCAAGCCATTTACGCGTCCATCCGAGCGACCCAAAACACTTTTTATCAGCTATCATGAAAAACCTATTTGGGTTCAGCGGCATTATGTGAAACAGCCATTACTTTTATATCTGCAATCAATTGATCCGGCTTAGTCGTTTGCGATGCAATGCTCAACGACTGAACCTGCAAATAGCGCGGATACGATTCGATCAGACTGATCAGCGCCCCAAGGTTGTGATAAGTGCCCTCAACCGTAATCTGATAGATAAATTTTGCATATTTCTGAGAGTAAGGCGCTGGAAAAGGCTCAACGCCCTCAACCGGCTTGGATGAAAGCAATTCAACCTGAGCATCCTGCGCTAATTTTGAAATTTTCCCAAGAAGCAACGAAGCCTCTTCATCACTGAACACTTTTTTTTGAAAACCGTCCACTAACGCCTGAATTTCTTTCTTCTGAGCCTCAAGTTGCGGTTGTTTTGAAGTCAGTGCCTTTAATCGAGCCATCTGCCCTTCGGCGTCTTGAAATTGCTTTTTAAGAATCGGTCTCTGCACCCACGCCGGCATAAAAAGAAAAAGAAAAAAGAGAGCACCCGCTAAAGCCCCTGAACCGACATAGATCCACGTTTTTCGATCCCACCCTTTAATGGAAGCGATAACATCCTGATACTTAATGGCTGAAATCTTATCGGTAATATCTTTAAAATCCATACTCTAATCAGCCTTCCATTTATATTCCGCATTAAACGCAGTGACGGGTGATTTTTCAAAAGTCTGGGTTGATGTTGAATAAGTAAACTGCGAGTTGGGCACGACTGACTTTAACTTTTGCAGATACTCTTCAATTTGCTCAATGTTGGTTTTATTTTCAATGTTCGTTGCAAGCCCCTTCATTTGAAATGAGCGCTCTTTGCCTGAGTTATTCATCGTAAACCCGTCCAGCCAAATTCCATCCGATAAATCCTCACTCAGCTTCTGCAGAACATTGGTTATCGGTGTCTTATTCAATACATTTGTCATCAAAAAATCACGCTCAGGAATTAATGTATTCGCCACTTCATTTTCCAAAACTTTCAAACCCTGCATCTTGGGCTGATCAATTGCCATGTTCGCATTAATCCCGCTCATTTTCTTGTTAAGCTTCATAAAGTCAAAATAGAAATACAGTGTCAGGATAAAAAATAAAGCTCCTGCAACAATTGCAATCCACTTCCACGGCAAAGAGTTTAAATCAACGGCTGTACCCGCCGCTTTTGCATCGACAGGCTTTTTTTTCTTTTTCTTTGCAACTCGAAAAACTGGGGGCAAAAGATTAATCTTAATCATGGTCACGCAAAAGCAAGCCTAATACGACCGCAATGTCCGGCAAGGCTGATTGAAAAACATCCGGGTTAACCTCTGAAGCTAATTGAACTTTTGAGGCGACATCCATCGTCCGAACAGGAACATCCAAAGCTTTCTCAAGAGCTTGAATCAAAAAGCTTTGCGCGGATCCGATCCCGCAAACAAACAAACGATCCGCCCCTGCACCATCTTCAGATTGGTCGCGATAATAATCAAACGAGACTTTAACGTCATTAATAAGCCCCTCAAGACTATCCAGGAAAATAGGCGTCCGAGCCTCGTCGACGACGGCTTTGCCGTCAAGAAAATCTTGAATATCAGTATCCCCCATATTGGCGCGGCTCTTAAGCTTTTTTGCAATGTCATTGGATCCAAAGGATAAGTCACGCACAAAGCGCGGCTGAGAAGCTCGAAGAACACCCAAGGTTGTTACATGCACGCCCAAGTCAAGCAATGCCGTATGAGATGAGAATTCTTCGGGGTGAAAAAAATGAAGCGATTTCATACAGGCAAGAATATCAACATCAATCGCATCGACAGCGGACTCCAGAGACTGAAAGGACTTCATCATGGCATCGATGTGATCTTTCTTAGATACCGCAACAAAGACTTCCACATTCTCACCATGATCGGTCTTCACAGATTCCTGCAAAACAGCGAGATCCAAATAAAGATCTTTGGCCTCATAAGGCACATACTGCTCAATTTCGAATTGGAGTACCCCACGCAATTCTTTTTCGTTCATCTTGGGAAAACGCAAAAAACGAGTGACGACTTGGGGAGACTTCAGAGAGATATGAATATTTTCTTTTGAACACTTCCTATCATCAAATAAAGTCTTCAGCCCCAAATCAAGCGGAGCGTCGACGGATACGGGGATTTTCTCAAATCGGTTAATCACAATTTTATTTCCGGTGACAACACCTTCGGCGAATAAAATACGGGTTCGTCCGATATCAAGCGCACGAAGGCTGTCAATCGAATGGACAGAACCATCTGATTTATTTTTATTTTTCAACGCATCAATGAGAGATGATAAGAATTTCATAGTTTTTGACTAACGAGCTCCAAAACGATCTTAAAAATAATTCAAAGCGACGCGCATGGAACTTGCAGCTCGCTCAAGCGAACAAATCACCAGAACTGTCTGATTATCGCCTGAATCGATGGAAATCTGAAGCAGAATGAACGGAGTTAAACGTGCTGAGTTAATGTCAGAATAGGTAAGAAAAGCGCGACGACAATTCCCCCAATTACAATCCCCAAAAAAGCAATAATCAGCGGCTCAATAATCGAGGTTAAACCATCCACAGCTGCGTCCACTTGTGCGTCATAAAAATCGGCAACTTTACCCAGCATGGCTTCCAGCTCACCAGTTTCTTCTCCGATCGCAATCATACGAACAACCATGTCCGGGAAAACTTTTTGTTTCTCTAATGGACCTGAAATGCTCTCTCCTTTTTTAACGGACGTCATGACGAAGAGAACCATCTGTTCGATTCGCAAATTGCCCGCTGTTTTAGAGACTATCTCCAATGCAGGTAAAATCGACAAACCACTTTTAACGAGAGTTGACAGCGTCCGCGCAAATTTACTCACGGCAACCTTCATCAGCAAGGGACCGAAAACAAACATTTTCAACAAGCCCGCATCCCATTTAATGCGCAAGACTGGTATTTTAAGTAATTGGCCCATGCCAAAAATAAACCCTGCAATTCCGGGCAAAATAATCCACCAAGTACGCGCTAAAAAATTGCTTAGATTAATCAGAAACAGTGTCGGTGCCGGCAGCTTAGCGCCCAACCCATCAAAAACTGTCGCAAATTTTGGAATAACAAAGGCAAGCATTCCAAATGTAATTAAAAAGGCCATAATCGAAACAACAGCCGGATAAGTCATGGCGGATTTAACCTTTTTTTGGAGATTGCTTGTTTTTTCAAAATAGCTCGCAACCCGATCGAGAATCTCTTCAAGGCTTCCGCTTTTTTCTCCAGCCCGAACCATTTGTACAAACAATGATGGAAAAACTTTGGGATGCTTGAGCATGCTTTCAGATAATGCGGCACCACTTTGAACTTCGGAGTGCACCTTGCGCAGCGTGACACGGAACTTTTCCTTCTCCACCTGTGTAATTAAAATATCTAAAGTCTGAATCAGAGAAATCCCCGACCCGACAAGCGTTGCCATGAGACGAGAAAAAATAACAAGATCATCAATTGCGACGCCGCCGCTCTTGCCTTGTTTTTTCTTAGGACCACCGCCTCTGCTGCCGAAAGCAGATTTTTCTTTCAACTCGCTAATACTAATGATTAAAAACCCCTCTGCGCGCAACTGGGTTACAAGCGTTGTGTGGGAGTCAACATCGCGAACCCCCTTATGATCCTTACCTGACTTATCTTTTAATACATATTCAAAAACTGGCATAAAACCTCACTGATCGACAGTTGAAATTCTCAACACTTCATCGAGTGTTGTTTGACCTGACTTAAAGTAAGAAAGCGCATTCTGAAATAGGGTTTCCATTCCATTACGAATAGCCGCCTCATGAATCAGGTCACTCGATTTTTTTAAAATGATTAATTCCTGCATCTCTTGATTCATCGACAACACTTCAATCACCGCCATACGGCCGTGATAACCCGACTGATTACATTTTTCACAGCCCTTACCTTTGAAAGTCTTTACGTCTTTCCATTCTTCAGTCTTGAGCTTCAATCGTGCGAAGACATCTTCGGTAATATGAAATGGTTCCTTACAATTCTGACAAATTTTACGAATCAGGCGCTGGGCCGCGACAGCAACCACGGATGACGCAATTAAAAAAGGCTCCACGCCCATGTCCATTAGACGCGTCATGGCGCCAGAGGCACTGTTGGTATGCAACGTGCTAAAAACAAGATGTCCCGTTAAGGCTGCTTTGATGGCAATGTCTGCGGTCTCTTGATCGCGAATTTCTCCCACAAGCACAACATCGGGACTTTGCCGCAACAAAGATCGCAGGCCACTCGCAAAGGTTAAACCGACTTCGGGCTTGGCTTGAGTTTGCGTAATCCCCATCACCTGATATTCAACCGGATCCTCGATGGTCATTAAATTTCGTTCGGGGGTATTTAAAGTATTCAGCATCGAATAAAGTGTGGTTGATTTTCCACTTCCCGTCGGGCCTGTCACCAGAACCATTCCGTAAGGACAAGCAATTGCTTTCGATAAAGCCTCGGTGGGTTTGGCGGATAATCCGATCTCTGCAAGAGAGCCTTTGATGCCGCTTTTATCTAAAATGCGCATGACAATCTTTTCACCAAAATAAGTTGGCAAAATGGACACACGAAAATCAATACGCCGATCCTTGCCAAAAATCATTCCAAATCGTCCATCTTGCGGAGCGCGCTTTTCTGTAATATTCAGCTGAGACATAATTTTGACGCGCGCCACAATCGCGCTATACATATCTTTCGCATGAGTAAACGCTAAACGCAAAGAACCATCCGTGCGATAACGAATGCGAAAATCTTTTTCGTAAGGCTCAAGATGAATATCCGACGCGCGCTGATGCAAAGCTTGATCTAAAATTAGATTAATCATACGCACAACAGGCGCCTCATCCGTCGAGGCCCCGGATTGAAGTACTCTCCCCTCACCCTCATTGCTCGAGAATTCAATCCCTTCATCATCCGCATCAATAAATTCGGTCAGCTTCCCTGAAGACTCGGCAAGCTTTTCATCAATAAACTCCTTGATCTGCTTTGGGGATGACAAGACCGCCACAACCTCGCAACCCGTGACGTTTCGAATGTCATCAAAAACATTAAGCGCAAAAGGATTACTTGTGGCAACTGTGAGGAGCTTACCCATAACGCCGACTGGAAATATTTTCTGCTGTTCAAGAATTTTTTTTGGAATGGACTTTAAGATTTCATCATCAAAACGAATCGATTTGAGGTTGATGATGGGAAGATTCGTTTCCCAGCTCAAAAACTCTAACACGACAGGTTCTGGAATTAAGCCCTCAGACATAAAATGTTGAAATATATTTTGACCTGTTTTTCGACTTTTGGCCAAACAGGCATCAATATCTGACTCTACAAGGCCTTTTGAGAGCGCCCAACTTTTCCAAACATCCTGTTCAATCATAACTAAATATCCTCGCCTTCTTGGGTCACCCGAAAGACTTCCTCAAGTGACGTTTCCCCCGTAACGGCTTTCGCAATAGCCGACTCGCGTAAAGTATTCATACCTTCTTTGCGACCCAGCGCCTTGAGATCATGGGACGAGGCGCCCGCCATAATGAGTTTCAAGGCCGCAGGAGTCATTTTAAAAATTTCTGTAATGACACTGCGCCCAGCATAACCAAAGTTGCGGCATTGCCCGCATCCCTTAGCTCTCCAAAATGTATTTTCCTTGGCGGGATCAAGACTGAGTCGCTTCGCAATCGCTTCATCAATCTTATACGAGTATTTGCAGCGCGGGCAAAGACGACGAACAAGACGTTGCGCTGAAATCATAATGACAGTGGACGCAATCAAAAAAGGTTCAAGCCCCAAATTGACCATACGAATAATCGAGCTGACAGCATCGTTTGTGTGCAAAGTGCTCAGCACCAAATGCCCTGTCATCGCAGCTTTGATGGCAATCCCCAGTGTTTCGGCATCACGGATTTCTCCGATCAAAACCACGTCGGGATCTTGTCGCAAAATGGAGCGCAAAGCGGCAGGAAAAGTTAATCCAAATTTTTCGCGGACATTCACCTGATTAATTCCATATACCTGATATTCAACGGGATCCTCAACGGTTGTAATGTTGACATCCGGGCTATCCAAATATTTGAGAATTGAATAAAGCGTTGTGGTTTTTCCGCTCCCGGTGGGACCCGTCACCAAAATCATGCCGTGCGGGCGCTCGGCAGAGTCACGAATAATTTGCTGCTCACGCTCTGTAAACCCAAGCTTCGAAATATCGTGCGACTGAGCACTGGTGTCCAAAATACGCAAACACACTTTCTCTCCGTGCGCAGAGGGTAAAATCGAAACACGCATATCCGCTTCTCGCCCTCGAAACTTAACTTTAAAACGGCTGTCTTGCGGCACCCGATGCTCGGCGATATTGAGTTCGCTCATAATTTTAATACGTGAAACAATTGCTTCGCCGTACATTTTATTTGGGGTTGCAATCACTTCAAGCAAACCATCGATACGAGCACGCACGCGGACTTCATTCTCCCAAGGCTCAATAAAAATATCGCTCGCTTTTCTCCTTAAACCCTCGATCACAATCATATTCACCAACTTAACAACCGGCGCCTGATGCGCAAATTCAATCATTTCAGCCGTATGCGCTGATTCATCCATATCACCGGATTCGTCCTCAACCATTTTAGCTAACGCTTCAAGACTTGAATTTGAACTCAGATCTATTTTTTTTGCGTCAAGAGCGGCATCGGCCGCCGAAGTTTGATAGCATTTTGCAATAGCCACTTCAATGTTTTCAAATAACGCAACATAAACTTTAATTCGACGCTTTGTCATTAAGCGCAAGGCATCTTGAGCATTCAGGTTGAGCGGATTGGCCATCGCAACCGTGACCGTGTCAAAATCTTGCTGCAACGGCACAACAAAGTATTTCTTAGCAACTTCAACAGGAATCATCTGCGCCAGCTCTTCATCCGGAACTTGCACAGAGACATCGATGGTTGGAAATAAATATTTTGTCTTTAAAAAATCAAGCAAGCGGGCGGCATCACAATTTTTTGATTCGAGCAGCAAGTCAATAATATGACGCTTTTCCTTGCCTTGCTGTTTTGCAAGGCAAGCCGCAATATTCTCGGGTGTTGCCACCTTCTCCTCGACCAACATCGCTTTGAGATCTTTTTTTTCAATGGCCATTGAGCCTTCTCTACTTGT
>Ga0163150_10009564_pt1 | contig 10691 bp, 10 predicted proteins | sample OliLakLV19P2IB_FD_148628 | JGI IMG/M metagenome (GOLD analysis project Ga0163150, IMG submission 148628) | Freshwater microbial mat bacterial communities from Lake Vanda, McMurdo Dry Valleys, Antarctica - Oligotrophic Lake LV.19.P2.IB | ecosystem: Environmental > Aquatic > Freshwater > Lake >...
GCGTGATGAGTACATTTTAATAATCGAAGCGGAGGCCGAAGGTGATGGCTTGCCAGAAGATGGTGTTGGTCGTGTCGATCTGGCCGTTTCCCGGGCCCAGGAACTGGGCGGGAGCGATCGCAACGCCGTCAACCCATGTCGCTTCATATCCGGCATAGGACCGGATGCTGTTCGGAATGAGCGTAAAGTAAATCCTGCCTCCGGACGTTCCAATGAACATACCGGTGTCTTTTTCCTGGGATGTCGAAGTCTGGTTGGCGATAGTCGATTCCTCGGTCCGGTCAACCGTCGTGCTGTTGAACATGCCCGAGGTGCGGATGAAGCCCTGCAGATAGATGTCGCGCGATACCGGCTGGTTGTATTCCAATCCGATCTGCCAACCAATCGCGGAGTTTTTGGTTCCGAGTGTATTGAGTGTATCCAGCACGAACGGGCCGTTGATCGTGTCAAACGTTGTGCGCGAAGTCAGATCCATCGATTCGGCGAGGCGAAAATAACGGGGGCCGGTGGTAAACGTCAAACCTGGAACGATCGCTGTGCGGGCGTTCAGCTCGAGGCTGATGTACTCGGAGTCGTAACCCACGCCAACGGTATCCGGATCAAGGCCAATAAAGAATGGCGAGATGAGGTCGGGACCATTGGTGTTGAACTGGGTATCCCAGTTGCCAAACTGCGTACCGAAATCCCAGTCAATTCCGAACAGCCGGCTGTGAGACCCAAACCGGATCTCCGCACCGGCTGCCGTCTGCAAATCCGTAATCTGGTCGCTGGTCAACAACACGTCTTTGGTAATATCGTTGGTAATCAATGGGAGCCCCAATTGGGCACCGGGCCGGTCCAGCACTTTGCCCGTCGCTTCCATCCAGAATCGGCTGTTGCCCGGTGAAGTCGTATCAGGCCATTGCGCGAACGCCATTTGGGTGCAAGTTGCAACCATGGCGAAAGCCAACAGAGTTTTCAGAACCCTCACGTGGAATACCTCCAGACGATGACCGTACAGGACTATGTGCCTGCATAAAACGATCGGCTGTCATGTCAGGAACAATAAGCATGATCGATATTGGCAAAAAAGTTTAACCAGCTTGCCTTGCTTCACCGGTTGTCGCAGGTAATTGGCGCTGGTTTTGGGGGGTTGGGAAAGCTGCGGATTTTCGCCGGCGACTGGAGTCCCATGCGTTCCAGGCTCAATCCCGCTCAAAAAAGCGTGAGCCAATTCTCAGCAACGTCGCGCCAGCCTGGATTGCCTGCAGAAAATCGCCGCTCATTCCCATCGAAAGCTCCGTCAGCCGAAAGCGGTCGCCGCACTGGCTGGCCAGCCGGTCGCGCAGTTCTCGCACAGCTTCAAATTGCCGAAGCGATTCGTCGGGGGTGCTGTCCAGTCCGCTCATCGCCATCAGGCCCTGGATTTCAACAGACGACAGTCCATCGGCCAGTTCCAGCAACGGCATGACTTCGCTTTCGCGAAGTCCATGTTTGGATTCGTCCCCCGAAATGTTGATTTCAAGCAGGCAGCGTGCCACCGTACCCAATCCGCTGGCGCACTCATGTATCGACTCCAGCAATCGGGGGCTGTCAACAGAATGAATCAGGTGGCAGCGGGGGACGACCAACCGAACCTTGTTGCGCTGCAAATGCCCGATCATGTGCCAGCGGATCCCGTGATCGCCGATCGACCTGGCTTTTTCGTCCAGCTGCTGGGGGCGGTTTTCACCGAGATCCAGCTGGCCGAGTCCGACCAGCCGGGAGGCAGTTTCCGACTCGACATATTTGGTGACGGTGACGACCCGGACCGAGTCAGGATCGCGGCCGAAGCGGGTACAGGCTTCGGCAACTTCCTGTCGGACCCCCAGTATGTTTCGTTGCAGCTGTTCCCGGGTTGGCTGCATGGGTTTACGGTTCGATCATCAATTGCGGTTGATGAACTCCCTTGTTGTCAAACCGGCCGATGTAAAAGTCATGGTATACGTTACAGCCCATGAAGGTCCGGTTTCCGACGACGGACAGATTGCGATAACAGACCCATTGGTCGCGTCCAACCAGAAACCGTGCGGCGACGGCAATGTCGGAAGGGACCTGTTCCAGGTTTTCGCCGACACTCAATTGCCGCCAGGTTCTCGGTTTCAAAGCCCTCCCCGGTTTCAGGTCAAACGCAACGGCCGCGTACATCGACCGTCCCATCGCAGACTGGTTCATCTGGATCGCACCATCGACTGCTGAAAAGCGGTTGTCGGTGTGGTCTCGTTGCCATTCCCCCATGGTCAGCGGCATGGCCAGCGCCAGGATCCGGTCATTTCGGAGATAGATTTCGCGGGTATCGGTTTCCTGTTGCGGTTCGATACCGTTGGCGACGGGGATGACCAGATGGTAATCGATTCGGTTTTTATCGACTCCCATCAGGGCGTCGCCAATCAGCATAACCTCGTCCTGCACCAGCAACAGGATTTGGCGCTGAAATTTCAGACCCTGTTCATTGCACAATTCCAGCTCGAGGTACTGGACGTCTTTGTCCTCATGCCAGCAGTTCAGGGTCCAGGATGGATCGTCCCATACGACCGGTTTTCCGTTGATGCTCCACAGGGTTTCCAGGGCGCCGCGTATCAGCAGCGTTTGCCGTCCGGCTTCCAGTTCCATATCCTGCCCGTCGCAGGCTACGGCAATTCGGGCTCCACGATCCCAGTCTGACCGCAAAATTCCGTACCCCTGCGCTTCGCTGTAATGGCAACAATCGGGAAGCTTTTCGGCTTTGGCGGAACCGGTTCCAAACTGCCGATGGATCAGCCGATGGTCCGACTTGTCAGGACTGGAGCGGAGCAACAAACGGGCGAGCCCGGGATCCAGACGAATTCTTTTTTCGGAAAAGGCAACCCTCCCCTTTGCACCGAGGGCCAGCATCAACTGGCGAATCATCCAGTCGAGCCGTCCGGCTGCGCGGGGAGACAATTCCATCTTCAGGGCTGACATCAAACCTGCCGAGCGCAGAACCGACAACGTCACTTCGGCGATCGAGCCGGCGAGCCGGCCCGGCAGACAGCCTTCGTCATCGACCTTATTCCCGATCCACTCCTCCAGTTGTTCCGCTGCAGGCAAGGCCATCCTTTGAACCGCTCCCTGGTCGAGGGAAACGATTGCGGACAGCGCCAGGGGAATTTCGACCTGGGTCATTAACCACAATGCCGGGTCTTCCTGGGAGACGGAACTGTCGTTGTCGAGAATGGCGACCATGTCATCGAGCAACCGCTGTCGCCAACCTTCGGCCTGGGACGAATCCGGTTTGGATCTGGTCGCGTGACCGAGCAGCCAGATTCCCGCCAGCAGACTGTTCGCAGCGGATTTTGTGAGGGTGGTCAGGCTGGAAAAATATCCCTCGTCAACCAGTTCCGAAAACTGGCGAATCCATTTGGGACGGTCGTTGCGGGTGCTCCGGTTCTTCAGGGCTTTTCCCAGCAGGCGATGCAAGTCGTGTTCAGCGGAATCTTCCGGCCTGATCCACAACAAAGGATGATGCTCGCATTCGCCGGTCATGTCCTGCAACAGCTTGCCCCGCAGGTTGCCCGCCGAAAGGAGTACCGGTTCGGAATCCGGGGAGGCCGCGATGACCTGCGGATTGAGGCGTTCCTTTTTGGAGCCGGATCGTCGTCGTTTTTGCTTGCCGGACTTGTCTTTTTTCTTCGAGTCCGGTTTTCGCTCCGGCGCTACAACGACGTTGCCGGCCGGGTCCTGGAGTTTGGGCATATGATCTGCGAGCTGTCGGTTCAATGTGTTTTTGTGAATCTGGCCCGCCAGAGGTCGTGGCGAAGGGACCTTCGGACACGGGAGCGGGTGAGTGTACAATCTTAACTCGAACCTGGCGGTTTCCGAACCCTTGGCGCGAACATTTGGGCAGCAGAATAAGCATTGCAGCAGAATATTGACGCGGCCGGTTGCCTATAATGGGCTTGGTCGATCGGTCACGGACTCCCGGAAATGGCCCGACACTGGTTCCCGGTTGTACAAGCTCCGTCGGGACAAATGAGTGAAAATGCAACAGTTTTTTGAGCCTGCCAAGGCAGGGAATTCGATTGGAATCATGAGGAACGTATTACATTTTCGGTTAAGAACACAATGGTGGATAACGGCGGGTTTCCATTCACTGATTGCTGTCAGATCCATAGCCCTGATGGCGATTGCTGCCATGCTGGGAATATCACTTACTGGTTGCGAGCAAGCTGTCGATCAGTCCCAAGCCAGCAAGCCTGCGCAGGTCAGGGACAAGAGTCCTGTTCTGCCACCAGCAGATTCCAAACCGGCTGTCGATTCCGGTGCCATAGCAGTTGACCAGTCAGCCGGTGTCGCACCGCCTGTTGCGGAATCCACTTCGGCTGCCGCGACAAAGCCGCCACCCGAAACAGCATCGGCCAACACGGTGGGCGAGGCCGGATCAGAAGCGATTCAAGACCCGGAGACGGCTTATGTGGAACCGGTTTTTCCCCAGGAGCTGGTCAATCCGAAATGGATACGGATGAATCCGACGGCGGAATTGTGGATTGATCGTGAAAATCGCCGTGTTGTTGTCGGCGGACGGATTTGTTTTCGCGAAGGGTATCTGGAGATGTTTGCCTGCCCTGCAGGAACCAAAGAGCACGAGTCGGTGGTGGCAGCGAATTCATCGGCCAGGCTGGTGCACGCATGTCTGTTGGCTCTGGACGCAAACCCGGGGACAACCGTTTCCTGGGACCCCGAGTACAAACCGGCGACCGGGCCGGTGATTGATATCGAATTGCACTGGATCGCGGACGGTAAAGAAGTCAAGCGCAAGGCCCAGGATATGGTGCTCGACATGAAAACCAACCAGGCGATGACGCAGGAGTGGGTTTTTGGAGGCAGTCGGTCGTTTGTGGAGACGTCGACGGGAGAGGAGTTCTATGCCGGCGACGGAGGGGAATTCATCTGTCTTTCGAATTTTACAACGGCAACAATTGATATTCCCGTTCCCAGTTCTGATTCGGTCAATGACCTGATGTTTGCAGCCAACTCGGAGAACATTCCGCCTTTGGAACATCGCGTGCTGATGTATTTGAAGCCGCGCGTTGATCCGAAAAAATCTGACGACGCGAAAGCCGACGATCCTGGAAAATCTGGCGAACCGGATTGAGCCCGGTCAGTTTCCTTTCAGAGTCATGCGAAATCCCAATCATCCAATCGAGAATTCACCGCTGGCACCCATGCTTAAACCTGGAAACCCGAATCCTGCGCTCCGAGTCGCGTTGCTTGGAAGCATCATCCGGCGGGACGATTTAAGGGAAGCGGTGGAGAGGCTCCGGCCGGTAGTGGCGGAGAATTCCAAAATCGTATTTGAGGATTTTGGCGGGACGGAAGAAGTTGATACCGAAGGAGTTGATTTTGCAATTGTGTTTGGCGGGGACGGTTCCATCTTGAGGGCCGCAAGGCAGATGGGGAAAACGCCGGTCCCGGTGCTGGGAGTGAATCTGGGGAAGTTGGGGTTCCTGGCGGATATCCAGCCGGCCGAGCTGGACCATTCCATCGAACTGATTCGCGCCGGCCAGTTTTCGGTGATTTCGCATTTGATGCTGGAATGTCAGGTTTTGAATGAAAACGACGTGGTTTGCAGCCAGGTTGCCCTGAATGAAGTGGCAGTACTGGGCGGACCTCCGTACAGCATTCTCGAAATTGACCTTTACGTTTCGGGGCATTTGGCGGCATCATATTCCTGCGATGGACTGATCATTAGCACCCCCGTCGGCTCGACTGCCCACAGCCTGTCGGCGGGGGGGCCGATTGTTCGCAAAGACGTCTCGGCGGTTGTGATTTCGCCAATCAGCCCGCACACGTTAACGGTGCGACCATTGGTGGATTCGGCCGACCGGACGTTTGAGTTGGTCGTACGCCAGCCAAACCAGTCGACGGGAGTCGTAGTGGACGGCCAGAACATCGCCAAGGTTACGGAAGGGACTCGCATTCGTGTTTTCCGGTCCGAGACTGTCTTTCGGACTATTGAAGTTTACGGAAGAAACTACTATCGAACGCTGCGTGAGAAACTGGGTTGGGGACTTGGATTTGGCCCCGGCCGGTCCATGGACCAGTCGCAGGAAATTGAACCACCCGACTTTGGGAATGGACTGACGGACAGCTGATTTGCGGCCTGTCCCCAACGGGGTTTGAAACCTTGGGGGCTGGCTATTACCAAATGGATCGTTCAGGGAGGAACGTGCTGATGGTTTGCGGGAAAAACACTTTTGCGGGAATCCTGGTTGCGGCAGCTGTCCTGTCGGGAACCAGCGTCACTATCTGTATGGGCCAGGACGAGCAGGCTGCAGCGACTTCGCAATCGTCGAAGTCTGGCCAGGCTCTGGATCGTGCGATCCGCTCAGTGGCGGAAGAGCAGCTATACCAGTTGAAATACAATATCGAGCCTGGAAAGAGCCTGTTTTGGGATTGCGAGCAATCGAATTCCACGAGGATTCGAGGGTCGGGAATTACCGAAACATCGTCGGCGCGAACGACCTGGATTTCGGACTGGAAGTCCACCGGTACCGACTCGACGGGAAACATGACACTCGAGACAACGGTTCGCGAGTTTTCGATGTGGCAGCAAAAAGATGACAAGCCGCCGGTTGTTTTTGACAGCAAGAGCCAGGCGAAGGTTCCGGACGAATTGTTCACAATCGCCGACAGTCTGAAACCGGTTCCTTCCCGATACACCGTTTCCAGCAACGGCAAGGTAATTCATTGTGAATCGGCAACCAACAAAAACCTGGTTGGATTTGGCGACCTGACCGTTGCCTTTCCTGGCGAACCCGTTCCGGTCGGGCACCGCTGGCATCTGAACCGCGAAACCAACGCACGGGACAAGGACCAAACGATGGTGCGGGTTGCGATTCGGGTTTATTACGAGCTGACCAAAGTTGTCGACTCGAGGGCCTACCTGACCTTTCGCACCGAAGCGTTGACTCCGCGATTGAGTCCATCGGTCCGTTCGCAATTGATGCAGGACATGCCCAATGGTTATGTCATTTTCGACCTGAAACGGGGAGTGCCGGTCTATCGCGAAACGGTCTGGAACCACACGGTTCAGCAGTTCCACGGTCCGGACAGTTATCTGAACTACATGGCAAAAACGGTCGAGCGACTGCGGCCGGAAGTTGCAAAAACGGTGACGGTAGCGCCAGCGACATCCGGCAGTGAGACGGTCGTCACGGTTCCTGTCGGGGAAACGGCAACGGTCCCGGGTCTACTCAAGCCGTTGCCGGTCAAGGATGGCGAATCCGGCACTAACGAATCCGGCACTGGCGATTCACCGAAAATCCAGTGACAATAACGCTGCAGGAATCCCCGAGCCGCGCAGCAGCCCAGTTGGTCAACGGATGAATCAGCCCAGCCCCTCCAGCCGCTTGCCGCAATGGGTATGGCTGACTGGTTGCACGGTTCTCGTGCTGTGGTGGGCATTCGGATTGGAGTCGCAGGGGAACGCCGCCCTGAATTCGCTTTGGCTGGGATTGGGTGCAGCGGCGATAGGAATACCGGCTGGGCTGATGATCTGGAAGTCCGGATTGGGGAGTGGATTCCGGCCAGTTGTGATTGTGTTACTGACCGTCGTTGTCAGTAGCTTGCCTCCCTGGATCCATGTGTGCGCGTGGGACGCGGTGTTTGGAAAGCTCGGTTGGCTGACTTCGTTAACGACCCAGCGGCTGGCGCTGATTGTCCCTCCCTGGTTTGCCGCGATCTGGATCCACGCAATGATCGGCGCTTCACAGGTTGCGATCATCCTGCACCTGTACCAGTCGGGCTCCGGTTGGGCGCTGGAGGAACGGGCCAGTCTGGATGTGTCACCGTCGACGGTGTTTTGGCGAGTGACGTTTCCCCGGATTTCACCGGCGTTGTTGGCGGGTTTTGTCTGGATCGTGGCGACGTGTTGTCGTGAAATTGCCGTGACCGATATTTATCAGATCGGGACGTTGGCCGAACAGGTCTACCTTGGTTACGCGATGAATCTGGGTGATGCGCCGGGAAGTCTGCTCCCGGAAAGCCTTGCTGGCCGGGAGATTCCCCTCTTTCTGTTGACGCTGGCGTGGCTGGCCGGAGGTGCGGTCCTGGTGGCTGGTCGATGGCAAAGGATGTTTGCGGGTGGAACAACAGTTCGATTGCATTCATGGAACGGATTGCGACGCAGTTCCCTGGCCAGCGCGTCAGCCGCTTTTTTGTTTCTGGGAACACCGTTCGTCAATCTGATCGTTCGATGTGGAATGCGAACGGTGGCGACCGACTCGGGGCCGCACGCTGTTTGGAGGCCGGGAGCGCTGGTCGAAGCATTGACTTCGTCGTTTGCGGACAGTCTGCCGGAGTGGAAATGGTCCTTGCTGATCGCATTGGCAGGTGCAACGGGGAGTCTGGTGGTTGCAATTCCACTGGTGGGATTCGCGTTGAGGACGGGTGTTGGACGTGCGGCGGTTTGGATTTCTGTGCTGATTGCAGGTTGTACTCCGGGGCCGGTAACCGGACGTATGTTGGTCTGGTGCAGCGAATGGTCATCCGGTCGGGGATGGGTCAATCTTTGGGACCGGACGATACTGGGCCCGGTCCTGGCGTCCGGCATATTTCTTTGGCCGTTAACGGCAGTTGCAGTCTGGATGGTGGTCCGTTCGACCCCTGCAAGGCTTTATGAAATGTCCAGCATGGATGGAAGGGGTTCTGTTTCCGGATTCCTGTCGATCACTGTCGGGTCCAATCTGGCCGCATTTTTGGGGATCTGGTTCTTGTTGTTCGCCCTGTTTTTTGGCGAACTTTCTGCCAGCCATCTGGTACGCCCGAGCGGCATCGACATTCTTCCCAGGCTGGCATTGGGCAAGATGCATGCGGGTATTGATGAGATGACCGCAGCGATTGGTTTGTCCAGTTCTTTGTTTATGGCAGTTCTGGCGATCGCCGGATGGAAGCTGTTCAGAGTATGGACCCGGCGGCGTCACGACGCCGAAGCGTGATCCAGAGAACCGAAGCACAAATGATTTGTTCAAGGAGCCCAAGAGAAGTTTGAAGGGGGAAGTTGGGGGCTTATGGGGTTTGTTTTCGCTGGTTGGTGTAGCGGGAAGCCGAAGGATCCGGTGTGCAAGCCACCGGGATTTTGGCGAAAAGGATAGGAATCCCGCTGGCTTGTCCGGCGGTACATTTGGTTTCTGGTTACAGTCACAGATCCCAACCGGTTTGATCAATTCAGCCGGCGTGGACCAAGACCGCGTGGACGGCGGATCATTTGGCAATTGTCTGGCAGCCGTGAACGATGCTGCCGATGTTTGGATTTCGAACAGATGCCCGACTTCGGTCCACTCTGCCATGACGCTCAGTTGCAGGTCGCGGCTCATCTGCTGGCGCGCTTCAGCCTTCCATCGCTGCCCGATTGCTGGTTGCCATTGCCCGAGGAAAACTGGTCCGTGTCTTTCGATCGTGCGCGGTTACGGCAGACCTTAACGCCCGAACAAATTGTCATGCTGGTTGCGTCATTGCACCGGCTTCGATCAGAACGTGTTCGACGACATATCCTGCGGTCCTTACATTCCTGATCGCGGAATTGATTGCAGCTTCCAATGAATCGGCCTCGCGATGGAAGTTGATTGAGAACACGCCATTACATGTCCCCGGCGTTCCATCATCACAACCAGCTTCGAACAGTTGTCCGGCGATCTCTTCGGTCAACTCCGGCGATCCTTTGAGAATCACACTGAATTCGTATTTGTTCATCTCGTGTCACCTCGCTCGTTCACGAACTATGGTTGGTGTGGGCATCTGGCAACGGCCCGCCGAAGGCCTTTCGCATGATCTTCTGGAACTCGCGGCGTTGAATAAACTGCTATCGCACATCCATCGCGATCCCGTTGCGGGCAAAACAATCGTCCCCAAATATGTGCTCGCGCTCCGGCTTTCCTCAGCGTCCAGCCGTGATTTTCAGCGTACTCGACCGCAGCACGGATGTGTTTGTTCGGATGATCGGCCACAGAACGCCCTTTATGCTGGATGCGTCGATCCACATTCAATTATACCATTGCGCATGCTGGCCGGGAGAGCGAAACCCGCCGTGGCAAAATTGCCCATGAGCGAACCGTCTGTTTTGCCTCGATGACAGCAACTGCGGTAAATCGGGCAAGGCTCACCCTTGCGGTTGACACTCCCCAAGCTGCCTGACTTGCGGGTCCGTACGGTTACTCTGAAAATGCAGCGCGGTTCCCCGAGGTGGAGCGAGGTCGCAACAGAATTGAATATTGAAGATTGAAGCGGGGCAGACGCCGGCTTGGGAGGATTGGTTCTGCGGGTGAATGTAGCGGGAAGCCGAAGGATCCGGTGAGCAAGCCACCGGGATTTTGGCGGTGGGTGAGTGCGGGGCTGGTGTAGTTGAAAGCCGAAGGGTCCGGTGTGCAAGTCACCGGGATTTTGCCGAAAAAGACTGGAATCCCGCCGGCTTGTCCGGCGGTACATTCGGTTTCTGACTACATTCGTTGAAGCCGCCCGAAGTGGTTACGACCCTTTCCGCCGTACCAGCCCCGCTGCAATCTGGCTGGCTTGACGCCTGGAGCCGGGGTAAAATCCATTCTTCCAACAAGCCGCAACGTGCGACAAGGTTCAATGCACGATCCATGCGGCTGTTCCCACAAAACGAAAACACCCGCCACCCACCAACTGACCGGGACAACCGCATTGTCATGCGA
>Ga0163150_10009565_pt1 | contig 10690 bp, 10 predicted proteins | sample OliLakLV19P2IB_FD_148628 | JGI IMG/M metagenome (GOLD analysis project Ga0163150, IMG submission 148628) | Freshwater microbial mat bacterial communities from Lake Vanda, McMurdo Dry Valleys, Antarctica - Oligotrophic Lake LV.19.P2.IB | ecosystem: Environmental > Aquatic > Freshwater > Lake >...
GACTTGCGTCCCCCGCGCAGCGCCTACGCCCGTGCGCGCGGTGCAGTCGTCCGTCGGAGCGCAAACCCTACGGCGGTTCTACGTCCGTACCCTCCGACGGTCGGGCGCGCTGTCGGAGGTCCGCTTGCGTCCCCGATCCAAGCGTGAAGGGTGAGCCTACTCCGATCGACGCTTCTCCTCAAGCGTGGCGGACTGTTGCAGCATGGGCACCCGTGGTTGGAGGTTCTTGATGTGAGCGAGCAACGCGCTCGGATCGAAGATGGGCATGATCGCGTACGCATCAGCGCCGAGCAGCATCCCCGCTCTCGTCGCCGTGCGGTCGAGTCGGACACCAGCTTCGCCGGGACTGAGCGACAAGATCAAGAAGGCTGCATTCCGGTGTGCCTTGTCGTCACGCACGTCCTTGAGGAATTCAAACATCGATTCTTCTTCGAGGTGGGCCGCACACACGATCACGTCTGCGTGATCCTTCCCCTTGAGGAACGCCCACGCCTCCGCGATTGTGAGCGCGCCGACTACGACGTATCCCGCCTCCTTGCCCGCGTCCTTCAACTTCTCCACGTTCTCCGGGCAGTCGAGGAACAGGATGCGCCATGTCTGCTGCGGCGACTTCGCATTCTCCGGCAGAGGACGTTCGAGGGGGGGCTCCTGGGACATGGCGACTCCTTGAAATCAGGCAGGACATCAGACTCTAGCCGCTGGAGCGGGAGGCAGACGAGAGTTGCGCCTCCTCGCCCCGCGGACGCCCCTGGACGCCCTCGCACGCGACCAGCGAAGTCAGCCCCCCCTGTAGCGGCCCATCGAGGCTGGTGGCGGCGCCGCGACGTGCTCCTAGGCGTTCGTGGGCGATCGGCCTCGAGCGATCTTGGCGGCTCGGGACAAAGCTCCGCCGCGGGCTGCCGCAACAGGCGGGCGTCACGCACAGAGCTGATGGTGTCGAAGAGCGTCCTACGCGGCGTTGGCGTAGGACAGGTGGCTCGGGCGATGGCACGGTCTGCACGGGAAACCGCGCAGTACCGCCGTCGCCTTCAGGAATCGACCGACTTCCTGACACTGACCCTCCCTTCCGGATGGCAGGAGGCAACCTGTCGGGTGACTTCTCCGAGGAGCGTCACAGCGGGCCTCGAGGAGTCGTTCGGGGTGGGTGTACAGAGTGGCCAGCCCCAGGTAGACAGCCCGACGGCGATGGCGCGGGACGTTGCCGGCGCAGCTCGTGCAGGGCTAGGCGCTCCGTGAGGACGCGGCCGAAGACGGGCGAGCCACGGTCAGCGCGGACGCCACGAGCTCGCCCTCGACACGCGCGATCTCCAGGTGGGCGCGCCGCGGTGACCACAGCGCCGGGAGGGAGCTTGCGAGGAGCGCGATCGTCGAGTCGGGGCCGTCCCACGTCGCGGCGCTGCAGCGCGTCGCGCACGTGCGCCAGTAGCGCTCTGTGAAGAGGAGCATCAGCACTGCCGACGCGCGGGCGAAGCTGATGCGGGGGAGCTGCATGGACGCGAGCATGCGGGCGTAGGACGGGCCGCGCGCGAGGGCGAGGCGCATGATCCGGTACCGGGCGGCGCAGACCCGTTCCTTGAGCGCGGCGTCGAGCACGACGTCGCTGCGCCCGAGATCGCCGCGGAGGGTCGCGTCGTAGGCGATGCCGCGGGCGAGGTCCTTCTCGATGTCGCGCGTGACGTTCGCGAGCTGGATGAGCTCTCCCAGTTGCATGGCGTCCTCGAGCTCGTCGTCGGTGAGCACGGCCGACACCCCTGCGCCCAGGCGCACGAGGCGCACGGTGAACACGACGGGGTTGCCGAGGACGACGCGGCAGTAGTCGAGGAGCTGCGCATCGCCCTCCAGCGTGCCGCCCTGCGAAGAGAACGTGTCGGAGGACCAGCGCATGCCCTCGGCCATGTCGCGCACGAGGTCGTGGATCACGCCGCGAACCGCAGGCGCCAACGTTGCGTAGACGCGGTCCACGAGATGTGCTCGGCGGACGAGGATGAGGTGCACGTGGTCGCGGGCGTCCTGTGCCGTGGACTCGCTGATCGTCGGAGCCGCGCCCGGAAGGGACGAGCCGTCGGCATCCTCCGCAAGTCGCGCTGCGAACCTCTTGAAGGCTTCGTCGCGCGTCGCCGCGTCGGGGACGAGGTCCTCGTAGGTGTCGAGCATGCGACAGTAGAGATACGCGACGGCGGCGGGGAGTGCGGACTGCCCGGGGAGGAGCGCGATGCAGGCGGAGAACGTGCGCGCGGCGTGGGGGAGGATCGCCCAGACGAACGCCTCGGGGTCCTCGATGCGGCCGAGGGTCTCGAGGTCAGGCCGATCGCGGCTTGTGAAGATGCCACGCGCGATGAGGCCCGGTCGGCGGAGCCAGAAAGGGGCGCTCACAGGGCGTCCGCTGCGCACGCGGAGCTCGCGGTTCGATCCGGTTCGGGCGCGGCGCGCAGCACGAGCGCAGGATACCTCCGCGCCGGCCCGGTCGGCTCGGGGTTGGAGTCAGGACTGTTCCGCCCCTCCGATCGTTTCGCACCGCGTCTGGGATGCGATGCGAAGGACGCGCGGCTCGCTGGCGGCCGCGGCCAAGCTCCGCGTGCGCGTGCGACAGCAACGCAGGTGCGGAGTGGTCCTGACTCCGTACGTCCCGCCGTACGCGCCACCTCTCCAGCGTGACGTGTCTCCACGGGCTTGAGACCTTTCGGGGTCCACGCAGTCGTACGCCCACGCGAGGGCCGCACGGGCACGCGCCCCCGTCGTGCGCCGGCGCGACCGGCGCCTTGCGCTGGGAGCCGCGTGATCTGGGTCCGATGGTTGTGGATTCGAGCGGCCGTCCGGCATCCAATGGGGATCCCCCGTTTCTCGGAGCTCCCGCCATGGCCACTCGATCCAAGAAGTCGACCCGCCCCGCAAGCCGCTCGAAGCTGCTCAAGGCCATCAAGGACCACCCGGTCGCCGCGGTAGGGATTGCCGGGTCGGCGGTGCTTGGCGCCGTGCTCATCGGAAAGGCGGCGAAGACGGCCGCGAGGGTTGTGACGATCAAGGCCGCCGCGAAGGCCGCTACGGAAGTCGCGAGCGCTGTTCGCGGTTCCAAGAGCACCGGCGGCAAGAGCAAGAAGAAGGCGTAGAGCCTGCCGGCACTGCGATCTGCAGAACGGTCGGGTTCGTGCCGGCTCTGTCTGCCTGACGGCCGCCTCCTGGCGCCTCCCGCGGAGGTTCTGCGGCGGCACCTTGCCTCACCATCCTGATGGCCGCTCAGCCTGTTGATGGCCGCCTGACGTGAGGCGGAGGGGATGGTGGGCACTACGTCGCCCGCCCGTTGGGCGTCGCCTCTTGAGGCGTCGATACGCCGGCGCGGCGACCTTGAGCCCCCTTGTGGGTAGCGTCCCCCGCCCGCCACGCCCAGCGATAGAGCCTTGGGAGGGCGTCGTGGAAGGGGAGACGGGGCGCCGCGGCCGAAGACACTCTTTGCCGACGGAAGGTTATACAATGTATAACCTTAAGAGGTGGCGCCGCATGCGTTCCACTGTCCCTTCTGCCGTTGTGGCCACGGCGATCCTGCTCAGCGGGTGTCGGAGCGCTTCCCTCTCGGGGGAGCCCCACCGCCACGACGCAGGCGATGAGGCTGCGGGACACCACGACCTGGGACACGACGCTGAGGCGCGCAGGCCCTTGGCGCTCGGCATGAACTTCTCGCGCGGCTGGAGGGCGTGCCCCGACCACGCGCACCAGAGCCGTTGCGGCACGCCGTACATTCACGCCTTCCACACAGAGCCCGCCTTCCTGGGCAGGGACCTCCTCCTGCATGCGGAGCGGGAGGGCGACGAGCATGCCGTCGAAGCGGAGGTCGAGTGGGCGCTCACGCGGCGCCTGCTCCTGGTCGCGGAGCTCCCGTACGAGTGGACCGACCAGGGGGACGGCGTCGGCGACGCGGGGCTCGGTCTCCGCGGGCTGCTCCTCGAGACGGACCGGCTCCTGCTCTCCGGGCAGCTGGGCTTCGAGCTCCCGACGGCGGACGGCGCCCTGGGGGCCGGAGAAACAGTGGTCACCCCGGGCCTCCTTGCTTGGGCCGACCTCGGCGGCTGGGTCACAGCGCAGGCGGGTCTCAACTTCGCGTGCGGGGCGCAGAGCCACGAAACCGAGGTCTCTTGGGGGGCCGTGCTCACGAAGTCGCTCCCCTTCCCCCCGCTCGTTGGCAGCAGGCACGCTGACGGCCATGCACATGCGAGCGTCCTCAGTCTGATTCTGGAGGGGCGCGGTAGCTATGTGCTGTCCGGCCCGGAGGAGGGAGCGTCCTCCCACGAGGCACTGCTCGGTGTCCTCGCGCCGTTCACAAGCGACGTGGAGATCCGCACAGGGTGGACGTTACGGTGGGACGATGAGGCCGACGCAGCCTCTGGATGGGTGGTGGGCTTCGTGCTCCACCTGTAGGCGGGCGTGCGAGCTCGGGTGCGGAGGCGTGCCGACTCGGCGGGAGCCCTACGCGATTCTTGGAGATTCCGTCGGCCGACGATTCGCGTCGCGACGGTAGAGCATGTGGCCATGCCCAGCTCCCCCGATGCCGAGCGTCTGGAACGGTGGGCCAGACTGTGCGCCGAACGCGCCTGGCGCTTGGCCAGCGCCTTGCTCCGAGACTGCGATGCGGCCTACGACGCCGTTCAGCAGGCGCTGCTCGTCGCGGCGACGAAGCCCGAGCGTGTGCCTCGGGACGACCCCTGGCCGTGGTTCAGCGCGGTTCTCGTCCACGAGGTGAGGAACCTGAGGCGCAAGCGCAGGCCTCTCACGAACCAGATCGACGCTGCAGACGGAGGCAATTTGATGGAGCGCGCCGACAAGGGGCGGTACGCGCCGGACGCGGCGGCCGGAGCGGGGCGAGGAGGCAGCGCGGCTGTGGTGGGCCGTGCAGGCCCTGCCCTCGCTCGAGCGCGAGGCGCTGCTGCTCACACACCATGCCGGACTGACGCACGCGGAGGCGGCGGCCGCTCTCGGAGTGCCGCGCCAGACCCTGACCTCGCAGGCGGGCCGCGGGTTTGACACGCTGGCCCGACGCCTAGGTCGCGATCCCAGCAGGGCGGCCAGCGCCTTGGCTGCGATCCCGGTCCTCGAGCCGTCCGTCGGGGGGCCTGACCCAGGCGACGCTGGCGTGGACGAAGGCCGCGCTCTCGGCGCACGGAGCTGGAGCTGGCATGACGGCGGCGATCGCCGCAGAGGGAGCAATCGTGGCTACCAAGACGATGTGGATGGCGGGCGTGGTTCTGGCGCTCAGCGTCGGATTCGTCGGTGGATCAGTCAGCGAAGGATCCGGCATGTTCTCACCTTCGGGTCGCGACGCCGCTGCGCCGTCGTGCACGGCGCCGGAGAGCGCACGCGGACCCGCGGAGGTGGACCGGCCTTCGATCAGGAGTTCGCCGCCCAACGCGAAGGGTGGAGCCCCGGCGTCCCGCGCGCGCGCAGGATGCTTGAAGAGTACCGCCTCAAGGGGGACTTCTGCGCCGACCTGCACGCGGTGCTCACCGACCCACAGCGTGCCGCGCTCATGGACCCGACGTACCGGGGACGCGCGGGCCTGGACCTCAACGACACCACACTCATGATCCTGCACACCTCGCCCGTGATCACCGGCGCGGATGTCGGACAGGTGCGCGCCAGGCTTGGCACGCTGCTGCGCAAGAAGCTGGGCCTCGCCCCGGAGAGCGCCGCGCCCGTCCTCGACGGGCTGCTTGACGCGTTCCTCGCACGCGCGTTGCGCGGCATGGACTCCGTTCCCGCCTCGCAGGCACGCTGCTACTCCTACACCCAGGGCCTGCAGGCCGGCGAGGCGATGGCGGACCTGGTCGATGGCGTGTTGCGTGACGTGGATCTCGCGCCGCCTGTCCGCGAGGCGCTCCTGGGTGACCCCACCTGGTACATCCCGCGGCTCGTCAGTCCGTAGGACGGGGACGAACTACGCTTGCGAACACCAGCGTGCTTGCCTGCGCATCGGCCGCGAGAGGTGCCAGCATGCAGGCCGGGCCGGGCGTTCGGGCACAGGGCGTCAAGGTCGCACAGACAGTGGGGGGGCGGTGGGGTCCTGCTAGGGTTCCCGGCGCGCGTAGCGCTGGGAGGTCGTCGTGCCGAGCGGTCCCGCCGAAGCGCCGAAGCTCCCTCCCAGCCTCCCGTCAGGAGGGGGCCAGGCGGGCAAGCTGCGAAGTGCCATGGACGTCGTGGCAGGCACCGGGGCTCCAGGGCACGCGCTGACCGACCATCCCGCCGAGAGCCGCTTGCGTGCCTCGCACTCGATCTCGCTGGCGTTGGAAGGCTCGCAGGATCTTTCGGAGGCGGCTCCCCACCTGCTGCGCACGATCGGGGAGGTGCTGGAGTGGGATGTGGGGGCGCTGTGGGCGGTGGAGCCCTCGGCGCCCGCGCTGCGTCTCGTCAGACTCTGGCTCAGAGCAGCGTCGGTGGGAGCCGCCTTCGGGGCCGCCACGCGAGCGATCCCCTTCACGCGAGGGCTGGGGCTCCCTGGACGCGTCTGGGCGGAGGCACAGCCGGTCTGGGTTCCTGACATGGCAGCACAGCCCCAGCTGCCCCGTGCCGCGGCAGCCAAGGCCGATGGCCTGCACGCCGCGCTGGCATTCCCGTTCACTTCCGGAACCACGGTGCTCGGGGTGCTGGAGTTCTTCTCCCAGGACATGCGCCCCCTGGACGAGGCCGTGCTCGACATGGCCCGCGTGTTCGGCCATCAGATCGGGCAGTTCATCGAGCGGCGCGGGGCCGAACAACGCCTGCGACTGATTCTCAAGAATGCGCTCGATGCGTCCGTGCTGATGTCGGCCTCGGGCGCCATCCTCGAATGGAACCCACGCGCGGAGCAGATGTTCGGTTGGCCCGCCTCCGAGATCGTGGGCCACCAGCTGGCAGATGTCATCATCCCCACGACGCATCGGGCGGCGCACGCTCGGGGCTTGGCGCACTTCCTGGCCACGGGGGAAGGTCCGCTGCTGCTCTCGCACGTCGAGACGACAGCCATCCGCCGGGACGGAGCCGAGTTTCCTGTCGAGCTGACCATCACTCCGCTGCATGTGAATGGCATCTGGACCTTTCACGGCTTTGTCCGCGACATCACGGCCCGGAAGCGGTTGGAGCGCGCGCGCCGCTCCAAGGACGGGTCGTAGCTCCCGTAGCCCCCCCCGGCCAGCGGTAGGCTTGCCCTTCCCCAGGCCGGGGGGGCCGCCGGGGGCGCTTCCAGCGCCCCAAGGCTCCTGGGGCCTTGACATGGGAGGGGCATCGCCTATTTTTTCTCGCATGAGCTCGGACCCCGGCACGCTCACCCCTCCGACGTCCATGGGCTGGTACATCGTCTGGGGCAATGGGCCCCGAGGTCGGCTTGCCCCCGCGCTCTACTTCTGCGTCGAAGGTACGTCCGACGTCCAGTGCATGTCAGCTCGACCGGCGGAGAACGAGGAGTTCCTGCCGTTGTGCCACGACTCCTTCTCGGGTGCGTACTGGGCGGGTCCCTACGCGACACGTCGCGAAGCCAGCACGGCGCTCGGGGCCCTTCCCAAGTAGACCCGTCACGGGCGCCGGGGTCTGCGGGGACCCACAGCCTGCTGGAACGCCACATGGAAGGCAGCGCTGAAGGCTATCAGCGCCTCCTGCCCGGCCAGGGACGGCTGTTCGAGGAGTTCTTTGCGCTGTACAGCGGGTCCATGCCGCAGCGGGAGCTGAAGGCACGGGACCAGATCGAAGCCATGCTCCACCGACCCGACTACGAGTTCCTGCTCGTGACCTCCGACCGGGGAGTCATCGGCTACAGCGTGTCCTACCTGGCGGAGGGCGAACCGTGCTCGCTCCTCGAGTACATGGCGATCCACGGGGCTTCGCAAAGCACCGGCGTGGGCGGACGGCTCTTGGCCAAGCTCATTGAGCGCGCGGAGGCGAGAGGGTCCCCGTGGATGCTCATGGAAGTTGCGTCGGAGCGTGACGGCGCCCAGGACGGCCCTGCCCGTTCCAGGCGCGAGCAGTTCTATAGAAGGCATGGCTGTCTACGCATAGACGCTCTGGCCTACCTCCTTCCGCTGCCTGGGGACGGCCCTCCGCCCGCGATGGATCTGCTGGTCCACCCACCGGAAGCCGGTGGGGTGATGCGCAAGGCGGACCTGAGACGCTGGCTCGAAGCCCTGTTCGTCGGCGCCTATGGCTGTCGATCCGACGACCGTCGCATCGCCGAGATGCTGGCGAGCGTAGAGGATCCGGTCGTCCTGGTCTGACGGGGCGAACCGCAGCCGGGGAGACTGTCGCGGGACGCATCGCGACCACCCCGGGTCAGGCCGTGACCGTGTGAAGTGCGTTCAGGGCGTGCCCTGTCGCGAGCGCTCCTCGGGGGGCGTGGCCCACTTCCGTGGGAGCGAGCTGCGGCGTACCGTGGAGCCGACCACGATGGCCCCCGCAAGGAGGACGACGTTCTTGAGGATGTACTGGCCTTCGAGCGTGGGCGCGTAGGGGAACACCAGGAAGGTCTCCTCCGGAAACAGGAACAGGGGCAGTAGCGTGCCGGTCATCTGCAGGAAGAGCAGCAGCAGCACGAGGCGCAGGCAGCGACCGAACAGGAGCCCCACGCCGATCAGGAGCTCCCAGGCGGCCAGCACGGGCAGGCCCACGGAGGGGGGGACCTGTCCCAACGTGAGGCGCTCGATGGTGCGCGACGCCAGGTCAGCGGCGGGGCTCAGGTCGGGGAAGAACTTCAACGCACCGAACCAGGTGAACACGACGCCCAGAGCGATGCGCGTCAGGCACACGCCGTGGCGCGCCATCCAGCCCGTGATGCGCGCATCCGCTGCGTCGAGGCGACGGGGGAGGGGCATTCAACGCGGCCCGCACGCAAGGCGCCGGAACGGGGGGTGAACGCAGTGCGGCCGGAGGGTGACGGCCGTGGGCCGCGGGGGGCGCATGCGGGAATGGTACCGCCGCAGCAATGTGACCCGAGGCGACGGACGCCTTCAGGTAGGGCCCACTCGATGGCTTGGAAGCTCAGCCGTGCACCAGGGAGAACGTCAAAACGGCTCTTGGGCCTTTCTCCTGCCCTCTGGTAGCCTATCCGGATCGATGAGCATGGGACTCGTCGAGTTACCAGTTGGGCGGGTGCCGCGGCGACCCCAAGAGGTTTGGGCTTGCCGGTGCATTTCACCCGTGACGGGAGGGCAATTATGCGCACCGCAATCTTGGTCCTCGGGCTGGTGGTCGGCGTCGCGACGCTGACCGGGGGATGCGCGACGGCGCGGCTTGGGCCGGTCCTGTCGGGCTCGGCCTCGGACGACGGCTCGGGCTCGAGGCCCAGCGCTCCGACCGCTGCGCCTCTGCCGGACCCGGGCGCGATGGCGGCGAACCGTGTGGTGCCTTGCGACGCGCCCATGGCCTGTCCGTGCCCGCCTCAGTGCGGCCTTCCGTGTGAACGGGGTCAGGGTGGTTGGAATCTGAGGGCCCTCGGGGGGCTCGCGTTCTGGGGCGGCACGGACGCTGCCGACGATTGCAGTTACTTCGGCGCCGATGTCGGCCACTCGTTCTGCGGCTCGTGCTGGTCCCTGGGCGGCTTCTGGCGCACGCACACCGCGCGCTTCGACCGTGACCCTGCGGGCGAGGACGGCGGCACATGGAACCACGTCGGGCTCAAGCTGAGCTACGAGCGGTCCCTAGGCGGTGGGCGTTGGTACGTGTGGGGCGGCGTAGGCCCCGAGTATTTCTGGACGACCGACTACCTCGACGACGACAGCGGCTTCGGCGTGTTCGGTGAGGCCGGGCTCGGCTACGTCGTGAACCGCCACTGGCGGATCCTGGCCGGCGTCAACGTGCACGGCATGAGCACGGATGTCGGCCGAAGGTCTCCGGCCGATGACGGCGAGTCACGCTGGCTTTGGATCGTGGCGCCCGTTGTGGGGATCCAGTTCGACTTCTAGGGGGCAAGCGGCCCGTCGCTTCCCGTGCACGTGCGAGTACGCGGAGGAGAGGTCGCCTCCAGCGGGCAGAACCTAGTTGCCGAGACACCCTTGGGGCAGTGGCATCCTAGGACAGCGGCAACCTAAAAGACACCTGCGCAGGGACGGGACGTGAGCGCCTAGGGCAGTGCTTGCTAGCGGCGAAACGCTTACGGCACCGTCACGGTGTTGGCGGCCAAGGCGACCTGGCCGTTGCGCGCCAGCAGCCTGCCGTCCACCGTTGCCCCGGTCACGAGGTTGATCGAGGTCAGGGCCAGGATGGTCCCGACGAACTGGGCGCCCCCGTTGATCGTCGCCGTGCTGCCGACCTGCCAGATGACGTTGCAGGACCGTACCCCATTCAAGATGATCCTGCGGCCCGTGGCGATGGTGAGAAACGAAGCCATCTGGAAGATGAAGACATCGTTCGGACCGCCCGACAGGGTCAGGTCTGCGGTCTGCACCAAGAGCGACGACGTGGAGGTGTAGACGCCTGCGGTGAGATTCAGCCCGCCGAGGTCGCCGGCCACAGTCGCGGTGCTGGCAGCTGCCGCGGCGGCGTTGTATGCCGTGACGAGGTCGTTCTTGGCTTGCAGAGCCGGGGCATTGGCAATGTTGGACGTTCCGGTGACGACCGGGGCCCCCGTGACCGCGCTGCCGGGGTGCAATCCCAGGTCCCCGGTCAAGGTCGTCGGACCGGTGTTCGTGATCGTGGTCCCCGCCAACACCGCGTAGGTCGATGCCGTGAGGAGGTCGATGGG
>Ga0163150_10009566_pt1 | contig 10690 bp, 6 predicted proteins | sample OliLakLV19P2IB_FD_148628 | JGI IMG/M metagenome (GOLD analysis project Ga0163150, IMG submission 148628) | Freshwater microbial mat bacterial communities from Lake Vanda, McMurdo Dry Valleys, Antarctica - Oligotrophic Lake LV.19.P2.IB | ecosystem: Environmental > Aquatic > Freshwater > Lake >...
GGGATGGGGGGAGCGGCATGGGCGGCAGGGGCTGCCCAGGCCATGACGCCAGCCAGGGCCAGCGAAGAGACGATCAGGGTGCGCATGGGTACGGCTCCGAGGGGCAGGGGACGGGGCAAGACTCCGTCCGAATCGAGGGCTCAGCGCGTTGCCGGAGTACGCCGGGGACCCAGTGGGGAGCATGCTACCGCAGGCTGCGGGGTCCGTACGAAAGCCGGGCCGCTGCCCCGCCCGCCGCCGGCCCCCCGCCGGTCTCCCAGCAGCCTGCCGTGGCCTAGGCCAGCTCGACCGTCACCGGCACATGGTCGCTGGGCTTCACGCCCTTGCGCTCGTCCCGGTCGATCTCAGAGGCTGTGCAGCGGCTGGCCGCCCCCGCCGTCCCCAGGATCAGATCGATGCGCAGGCCGAGGTTGCGGGGAAAGGCGAGCATGCGGTAGTCCCACCAGGTGTAGCGCCCGGCCTCGGCGTGGTGGAGGCGGTAGAGGTCGGCAAGACCCCGGGCCTGGATGCGGGCCAGCGCCGCGTGCTCCAGCGGATGGAACAGCACCTGACCGCGCCAGCCCTCGGGATCGTGGACGTCGCGATCCTCGGGGGCGATGTTGAAGTCGCCCAGGAGCACGAGCGGCCGGTCGGCACACAAGGCCGCCGCCAGCGTCCTCTCAAGCCGCGCCAGCCACTCGAGCTTGAACGCGAACTTCTCGCTCTCCACCGACTCGCCGTTGGGCACGTAGACGTTGACCACGCGCAGGCCCTCGACGGTCGCCGCGATACAGCGCCGCGGCGCGTCGGGCGTGTCGTCCTCCAGGCCGCGGACGACATCCAGCAGCGGCGCCTTGGCGATGAGCGCCACGCCGTTGTAGGTCTTCTGGCCGAAGGTCTCGACCCGGTAGCCGCGCTCTTCGAACGGCGCGCGCGGGAAGTCCTCATCCGTGACCTTGGTCTCCTGCAGGCAGAGCACGTCGGGTTCGTGGCGCCCCATCCAGGTGAGCACGCGCTCGAGGCGCTGGCGGATCGAGTTGACGTTCCAGGTGGTGAGCTTCACGGGGGCGCGGGGGTCCGGGGGCGCAGGCGAGAGCGCTGGGTCGGCCCCGAGAAGATCGCCAGGATCCCCTGCTGGAGCAAGGGAGCGAGCCGGTCCGGGGCACGGGCGCCCTGGCTTGCTGGGCAAGAGCCGGGGGGTAGCCTCGACCGCCGTCCGCCGCTCTGTCCCGCCCGTGGAGTCCCCCATGTCCGAGATCGAAGCCGAGGTCCCTCCCAGCAAAGCGCTGTTCACGATCACGGAGAACATGCTCGACTCGGGATTGAGGGGCTTCCCCGTCGGCACGGTGCGTACCAGCCACGTGAGCCCCGACCTGGGCCTCACCTACGGCGGCTACCCGGTCGAGGACCTGAAGGACCTCTCGGGCGAGGAAGCCGTCTACCTGCTCTTTCACAAGACGCTCCCCACGAAAGAGCAGACCGCCACCTTCAAGGCCGATCTGGCCAAGCGCTGCGTCATCGACCCGGCCGTCTTCGCCGGCTTGAAGGCGCTGCCGAAGAAGGGCCACCCCATGGAGTGGTTCCTGGCGGCCATCAACCTGCTGGGCATGACCGCCAAGACAGGCGACTACCGCGAAGACTGCCTCAACATCATCGCGCGCATCACCAGCGTGACGGCCGCCATCTACCGCATCCGCGAGGGCTCGGGCGAGCCCATCGCGCCGCGCCATGACCTGCCGCTGCACGAGAACTTCGTGCACATGCTGGGCCTCAAGAGCGCGCACCCCGTCCTGCCCGACCTGCTGCGCCTCTTCTACGTGCTGCACATGGACCACGGCGGCGGCAACCTCTCGACCTTCGTGGGCAAGGCCATCGCCTCCGGCAAGGCCGACATGTACTCCTCCATCGTGGGCGCCATGGCCGCTCTCTACGGGCCCCGTCACGGGCGCGCCAACCAGGAGTGCCTCGAGTTCGTCAAGCTGGTGGGCGTGGCGGACCCCGCGGCGGCCGAGTCGAAGGTGCGCGGCATCCTGAAGGGCGGCGGGCTGGTGTTCGGCTTCGGGCACGCCGTGCTGCGCGCCGAGGACCCGCGCGCGAAGATCCAGTACGACTTCGCCAAGAGGCACTTCCCCAACGACAGGCTCCTGGCCATCGCGCACACCTTGCGCACCGTGGTTCCGCCGATCCTCAAAGAGAACCCCAAGATCGCCAACCCCTACCCCAACGTGGACGCGGTCTCGGGCTCGCTCATGACGGCCGCGGGCCTGCTCGACCCCGAGTACTACACGCTGCTCTTCGGCTGGTCGCGCGTGGCGGGCATCGCCTGCCAGATCGTGGACGAGCGCATCGTGAAGGGCAAGAAGGACGGCTTCCCCATCTACCGGCCGAAGTACCTCCCTGTGGACCAGCCCGCCAAGCGTCTCGGCGCGCAGCCCGCCGCGCCCGCCCGCACCGCCTAGCCTTCTGGGTCGCCCTGGGGCCTCTTGGGTTGCCCTGGGAGCGCCAGGCTCCAGCCTGGCTCCGGCGACGAAGAGCCTCGCGCTCCTGCCTGGTCACCTGCGCGTGTGATCCCCCGCGACGGCGGCGCGCAAGCACTCCTCCTGGAGCCCCTTGGCCACCCAGGCGGCGGCGGCCAGCGCCACGACCGCGACGGCGAGCCAGGGCCAGGTCGCCTGGAACCCCGCCCTCTCCCCGACCCAGACGGTTCTGCCGAGCAGCGGGACGGCCAGCGCCAGCCCAGCGCCTGCAAGCAAGCCCACCAGCACCAAAAGGCGCGCCAGGAACAGGATGCCGCTTGCCAGGTACATGATCCCTCCCGTGCTCGCAAGGCTGCGTCGTTGTGGAGCAGCAGCCTAGCGCCCGCGGGCGGCGCGGTCACGCACGAGGTGCGCCTTCGCAGGCCAGACCCCCGACCGCTCCCGCGCAGGGTCGGGCCCTCGCCCCGCGACCGATCCACCGTGGCCGCCTTCTACACGGGAATCGCGTCGTCGCGATTCCCAGCGGAGAAGTAACGCGCGTCGGGGTGGTGGAAGACCAGGGCCGAGACGCTGGCCTCGGGGTCCATCATGAAGCCCTCGGTCAATGTGACACCGATGGACTCGGGCTCGAGCAGACGGAAGAGGCCGGCCTGATCGGCGAGGTCGGGGCAGGCCGGGTAGCCGAAGGAGTAGCGCTTGCCGCGGTACTCGCAGCGGAAGGCGGCTTCCGGGGTGAGGGTCGCCGGGTCGGGGAAGCCCCACAGCGCGCGCAGGCGCGCGTGCAGCCACTCGGCGGCCGCCTCGGCGCTCTCCACCGCCAAGGAGCCGAAGGCGTGGCTCTCGAGGTAGCGGCCTTCCTGCTTCAGGGCCTCGACGCGCTCGCGCACGCCCTCGCCTGCGGTGGTGACGAAGAAGCACAGGTGGTCGCGGCCGTCGGGGCCGGGCACGACGTAGTCGCTGAGGCACAGGCCCTCGCCCCTGTCCTGGCGCGGGAGCAGGAAGCGTTCACGCTCGGCGCCGCTCGCGGGGTCGAAGACCACCAGCGTGTCGCCCTCGGCCGCGACCGGAAACCAGCGGTAGAGCGCGCGCACGTGCAGCCAGCCCGCGCGAGCTTTGGCCTGCAGGTCGCGGATGACCTTTTCGAGCTTGACGGCCTTCTCGTCGCCCTCGGCCAGCAGCGTGGGCACGTGCCCACGCATGCCCAGGTGCTTGCCGTAGAGCATCTGCGGATTGAGCCAAGCCCAGACGTGATCTAGATCGACGTTGAGCAGCACGCTGGGATCGAGGGGCGGCGTGCGCGGGCGCTCGACGTCGGTGCGCACGCTGGCCGAGCGGGTGCCCGACGGGCGGCAGGCCTTCGGCGCCTCGCGCGCCGGCGCGAGCACGGCGCGCTCGCGCTGCTGGCGCAGCTCTTCCTCGAGCGCGGGACGCGCGGCGGGATCCTGGAAGCGTTGCGCCAGCGCGAGCCCCGTCATGGCGTCCTTGGCGTAGGCCACCGGACTCCCGTAGACCGGCGCGATGCGCCGGTAGGTGAATGCCGGCGAGAGCGCGGCGCCCCCCACCAGCAGCGGCACGTCGATCCCGGCGGTGGCAAGGTCCTCGGCGGTGCTCACCATCATCTGCGCGCTCTTCACCAGCAGACCGGAGAGCCCGATCAGGTCGGGCTTGTGCTTGCGCGCCGCCTCGATCAGGACCTCGCTCGCGATCTTGATGCCCAGGTTGATCACCTCGAAGCCGTTGTTCGTCAGCACGATGTCCACGAGGTTCTTGCCGATGTCGTGCACGTCGCCCTTGACGGTGGCCAGGAGCAGCTTGCCGCGCGAGGAGCCGCCCTCCTTGGGCATGTGGGGCTCGAGGTGCGTGACGGCGGCCTTCATGGCCTCCGCGCTCTGCAGCACCTCGGCCACGATCAGCTCGTTGGCGTTGAAGAGCCGCCCCACCTCCGCCATGCCGGTCATCAGGGGCCCGTTGACGATGTCGAGCGCCGACGGCCACCGAGGATCCCTCAATGCCAGCTCGAGATCCTCCACGAGTCCAGCCTTCGTCCCCTCGACGATGCAGCTCGCCAACCGCTCCTCGATGGGCCGATGCGCCCCCGCTCGCAGCCGCCGCCGCTGCTCCCGATCCATCTCCGCGCCCGCGGCCTGGCCGCGCGCGCGGAAATGGGCCGCGAAGGCCGCCACCGGATCCTCCCCGCGCAGGAAGAGCAGGTCCTCGCACACGCGCCGGTCCTCGGGCGGGATCGAGGGATAGCGCTCGAGGCGCTCGCTGTTGACGATGGCCATGTCGAGGCCGGCTTCGACGGCATGGTGCAGGAACACGCTGTTGAGCGCCTCGCGGCCCTCGTCGGGCAGCCCGAAGCTGATGTTGCTGATGCCCAGCACCGTCTTGCAGCGCGGCAAGGCCTGCTTGACCGCGCGCACGCCCTCGATGGTGGCCTTGGCGCTGCCCAGGTAGGACTTGTCGCCCGTGCCGCAGGGGAAGACCAGCGGATCGAAGACCAGGTCCTCCTCCGGCATACCGAAGTCCTGGGTGAGGATGCGATGCGAGCGGCGCGCCACCTCGAGCTTGCGCTCGACGGTGACGGCCATGCCCTGCTGCGGATCTTCGTCGATCAGGCCCACCACCAGGGCCGCCCCGAAGCGCTTGGCGAGCGGCACGACGCGCTCGAAGCGCTCGAGCCCGTCCTCGAGGTTGACGCTGTTCAAGAGCGCTTTGCCCTGGCAGTAGGTGAGCGCGCGCTCCATCACGCGCGCATCGGTGGTGTCGATCACCAGCGGCACGCGCACCGCACGCGTGAGGCGCTCGAGGAAGGCCTCGATGCCGGCGAGCTCGTCGGCATCAGGGTCCTGGAGGCAGATGTCGATCATGTGCGCGCCGCCCTTGACCTGCGCGCGCCCGATCTCGACGGCCTCGTCCCAACGCTGCTCCTTGACCAGCCGCTTGAAGCGCCGGCTGCCCAGCACGTTGGTGCGCTCGCCCACGATGGCGGGACGCAGGTCGTCGGTGATCTCCAGGGAATCGACGCCCGCGAGCCAGGTCCCGCGCGGCGCGCTGGGTGCCCCCCGCGGCTTGCGCCCGTGCATCGCATCCACCAAGGCGCGCACGTGCGCCTCCGTGGTGCCGCAGCAGCCCCCCACCAGGTTGAGCCAGCCGTGGTCGGCGAAGCGCGTGAGCACCGTGGCGACGTCGGCCGGGCCCTCGCGGTAGCAGCCGTCCTCGTCAGGCAGGCCGGCGTTGGGCACACAGGCCACGCGCGCGCGCGTGGCGGCGGCCAGCGTGCGCACGTGATCGGTCATGAAGGCCGGGCCCGTGGCGCAGTTCAGCCCCAGGTAGAGCAGCTCGCGGTGCGCCAGGCTCACGGCCAGCGCTTCGACGTCCTGGCCGCCGAGCATGGTGCCCGTGCCCTCGATCGTGGCCGAGACGGCCACGGGGAGGCGCACGCCCAGCTCGGCGAACGCGGCGTCGATGCCCAGCAGCCCGGCCTTGATGTTGCGCGTGTCCTGGCAGGTCTCGAGCAGCAGGTAGTCGGCCCCGCCCTCGATCAGCCCCAGGGCCTGCTCCTGGAAGTGACCCACGAGCGCCGCGAAGGTCACGCCACCTGTGACGGAGAGCGACTTGGTCGTCGGGCCCATGGAGCCGGCGACCCAGCGCAGGCGCTCGGGCGTCTCAAAGCGCGCGCAGACCTCGCGCGCGATGCCCGCCGCCTCGCGGTTGATCCGGCGCGCCTCTGCGCCCAGACCGTACTCGTCGAGCACCAGCGCCGTGGCACCGAAGGTGTTGGTCTCGACGATGTCGCATCCGGCCTCGAGGTAGGCGGCGTGGACGCGCGCGCAGACAGCGGGGCGTGTGAGCACGAGATTCTCGTTGCAGCCCTCGAGCGCGGGCCCACCGAAGTCCGCGGCCGTGAGGTTGAGGGCCTGGAACGCCGTCCCCGTGGCGCCGTCGAGCACGAGAATGCGCTGCTCGAGCGCAGCGAAGAGCGCTGCCTGACGCGCTGGCTGGCCGGCGGGGGGCAAAGGGGAGGTGCTCACATCGCCTCCCGCACCGGGAGCAAACGCTGCGCCAGCGGCTTGCGCGCGGCAGCCATCAGCACCACGAACGGATTGCCGCGGCGCCGCTCCGCCGCCTCGACCGTCCCGATCTCGAAGCCCGCCGCCAGCAGCAGCGCGGTCAGCTCGTCGGGCGTGAAGCCCAGGCGTCGGTGCCCGAAGCGCTCGAAGACCCAGCGCTCTCGGTGCGGCAACAGGTCGAGCACCAGCACGCGCTGACCCGGCTTGACGAGCCTCAAGGCTTCGCGCGCCACGGCGCCTGGATCCTCGGCCGCGCTCAGCGCCTGGGCCACGAGCACGAGATCGAAGGCGGCATCGGGGGCGGGCACGGCGTTGAGCGGGGCCGTCATCACCTGCACGCGCGGGAGGTCTGCCAGACGTGCGCGGGCCTGCTCGGCCAAGGCTTCGTCGGGCTCGACCGCCAGCAGCTCGCTGGCCCAGCGTGCGACCTCGACGGTCAGCGCACCGCTGCCGCAACCCAGCTGCACGACAGCGCAGGGCGGCAGCAACAGCGCGAGGGCCTGTGACCAGGCGGCCCAGGAACGGCCGGGTTCGAGCGCGGTGCGGCCCCGGCCGCCCTCGCCCTCGCCGCGCTCCGCACGCTCGCGCAGCACCTCGGCCAAGCGCGCGTCGTCGCCGTGCGCGTCGCTGCTCGCACCCAGGGCCTGCCGCAGGGGAACCCACAGTCCCGCCATGCCCGACGGCGGCTCCAGCGACAAGGCGAAGAACGACCAGCCCCCGCGCCGCTCCTCACGCACAAGGCCCCCTTCGACGAGGAGTCGCAGATGGCGCGAGACGCCCGACTGGGCCACCCCCACGATCGCGGTCGCCTCGGAGACGTTGAGGGGCGCGCGCGCCAGGAGCCGCAGGAGGCGCCAGCGCACGGCGTCTCCCAGCAGGTGGAACACCCGGCTCGGGGCTTCGGCTACGCTCATATCCATGAATGTGTATGCGGAGATTCGTAGATCGCAAGCCTGTCGCTGGCTGCCGCGTACCTCAAGTCCAAATTCGTGGATGGTCGAAAGCGAGGACCGAGGACCATGAGTCACGTACACGCGAACAACAACCGACGGCATACGCGCCTGGCCTGCGAGGTGCCGCTCGAGATCCTCACGGAGACAGTCCGTTTCGTGGGCCGGGTGACGGATGCGAGCCGCTCGGGGGTACGCCTACGCGTCCCTGGGGCACCTCTGGGACTCTACCGCCTGGCCCCCGCCGCCATGGTGGGCCGCCAGGTGGGGCGCATCCTGGGGATCGAGTTCGAGGCTCGCTTCCACCCCGAGCGTCTGGGCTCGCTCCTGAGCAGGCGCCTGAGGCCGGTGCGCATCGGCCAGTGCCACGCATCCTCCGCCGATGTGGAGCTGGGCTGCGTGGTGCACCCGCCGCTCACGGACGAGGAGGCCGCCATGCTGGGCCTGGCCATCCCCACGTTGCTCTCCGATGGGAAGGAGGCGGACCTGCGCCTCGAAGCGCAGGGGCCGCGGGTGCGCGACGACCTGGTTTCCTCGGCCCCGAGGATCCGGGCTCTCGCGTCGCCCCCTCCCGCGTCTCCCTCGGGTCGCATCCGCATCGCCGTCCCCGAGGAGGTCGCTGCGGCCACCGCGGAGCAGCTCGCCGTCGTTCCCAAGGCGGCACCCCGGCGCGCGCCCGGCACCCCGAGACCGCTCGAGAATCCTGCACAGCAAGACCCCGACGATCGGGAGCGCGCTCGCCGCAGCGCCGCTCCGCCCAGCGCAGCCACGCAGCTCAGTGCAGCCACACAGCTCAGTGCAGCCACACAGCTCAGTGCAGCCACACAGCTCAGTGCAGCCACACAGCTCAGTGCAGCCGCAGCCGCCCCGTCCAGCGCCGTGGCGCACAGTCCCGTGGCACGGCCAAGCCGAGGTGCGCAGGTCAGCGCCGCTGCACAGCCGACTGCAGCCAACCAGCCTGCTGCGGCCACGCCGGCCGCTGCAGCCGCTGCGGGCAGCGAAGCCGCGCCGCGCCTCAGCCTCGCCGCGCGCGAGACGTGGCGCGCCTACGTGCACCCCAGCGGCAACCGACGCATCCCGCCGTTCGTGGCTCGCATGGAGATGGTGTCCATCACGGGCGTGCAGGTCAAGGTGCTCGATCGTTCGCTGCTCAACGTGGAGGGCGGCATCGACGTGGCCAGCACGATGGCCGCGCTGGGCGACGCCTACGGCTCCGAGGTGGCCTTGCGCCTCGTGGACGGCGCCACGCATCTGTGGACCGGGCCCGCGCGCATCGAGATGGTCGAGGTCGGACAGGCTGCGCCCTATCCGGTCACCCTGTGGCTGGCCTACTCGCGCCCGCTGCGTGCGCCTGAGCGGCGCGCGCTCGACCTGGGCTAGGCGGCGCTGGTTCACTCTGGGTGCCCGCGGACGTTCGGCGCGCCGGAGCGGGGCGCTCAGGCCGCTTCCTCCTCCTGACGTACGCCGGATACGCGGCGTCGTCGTCAGCGGCCTTCCGCTACCCGCCCGGCGCGCCGGTCCGCCTCAGGACGATTCCCGGAGGCGAGAGTGAACCACCACCGGCTAGGCGCTCCCCTCCCTCGGGGCGCAAGGCGCGCTAGGATTCCCAGGCGCCATGCGCTCCGAACGCATCCCCCTGGCTGGCCCGTTGCGCGGACTGGGCGCGACGCAGGTCGTGTGGCGTGCCGTGGAGCTGGCGGGGTGGACCGCGTTCCTGGGGGCCATCGAGGTGCTGGGTCGGCGCCTGCCGCCCACCGACATCGTGGCCCTGGGGCTGCTGGTGGTCTTGGGCCTGCCCGCCACGCTGCTGGCCGTCGCGCTCGCGCGCCGAGGGTGGCTGCCGCTCACGCGCACGACCTGTTTGGGGCTGCGCGCCCTGTTCGGGCGGTTGGGCCGACGACTGACGCCCAGCTACGAGCTCGCGCTGCGGCTCAACCCCGAGCTCGTGACGCGCCGGGACCGGCCCTACATCGCTAGCCTGCTGCTGCTGGCAGCAGCGCTGGTGGCGGCGCTCCTCCTGGGACCGCGCCTGAGCGCCGGGCTCGACCTGCTGCGTGCCCAGGTCTCGTTGCTGTTGCACCTGCTCGTGCTGGGCGCGCTGTGGGTCGGCCTGCTGGCCGTCCTCACGGCGGCCTTCGCGCTCGAGATGCAGCTGGTGGGCATGCCGCTCACCGCCCTGCTCAGCGCGCTGGGGCTCGTTGCGGCGGCGCTGCTGCCGGGCTACGTCATCACGGCGCTGCTGCTTGGCCTGGGCCTGACGCAGTCGCTGCGCCTGGCGCGCCGCCCCCTGGCCCCCTACCTGTTCTGCCGCCGTGATCCCAAGCACGGGGTGCGCGTGGTCCGCGCGCAGACCGTGCTGCGACGGCTGCACCTGGTGTGCACCCTCGGCTTGGCCCTGGTCGTGACGTTGGGCAACGCCGACCGGCTCGCGCACGGCGGGCTGGTCGGCGGCGACTACGCCTTCACGGGCTGCCTGGGCCTGCTCGCCTCCCTGCCCGCGCTGCTGCTGATGGCGCACGTGGATCTGCACTTCGGACGCTTGCTGTGCGTGCGCACGGAGCCCCCCGAGTCGCCGCTGGTGCCCACGCTGTGGTGGGACAGCTCCGTTGCGCCGCCGGCCGTGGCCACCGAGGTGCGCGCACAGGGATGGGAGCTGCTCGAGGGCGGCACGCCCCGCGAGGAGGACTTCGACCTGCACCTGGGGCCCCAAGCGGCGGGACCGCGCCGGCTTCTCCTGGATCCCACCCTGAGCGCCGAGGACCGCGAGTTCGCCCGCCGGCGGCGCTTCCATGTGGTGCACCGACGCGAGTTCGTGCGGCGCCTCGAAGCCCTCTTGAAGGCGACCCGCCCCGTGGCCGAAGGCCGCGGCACGGGGTTTCTCTTCTGCCCCCACATGTGGCTCGTCCCCAGCCTCCTGCGCGACGCGGGCGGGGCGGCCACACCCGTGGGACGACCCTTCCAGACGGTCTTCGCGCCGCGCCTGAGGCGCTACCTGGGCATGCTGCTGCGCGCCATGCAGGTGGACGTGATCTTCTGGGAGGACGCCGTGCGCTGGCCCGACCTGCGGCGCGTCCTGGGCGTGGCCTTCGAGTGCTACGACCAGGGGCGCCTGCCCCTACGAGCGCGCCATTTTGTCGGTGTTCCGCGCGTGCGCGTGGTGATCCAGGAGGAGGACGGCCCGGGCGGCCCGCCCCGCGACCAGGCCCCCGGC
>Ga0163150_10009568_pt1 | contig 10690 bp, 8 predicted proteins | sample OliLakLV19P2IB_FD_148628 | JGI IMG/M metagenome (GOLD analysis project Ga0163150, IMG submission 148628) | Freshwater microbial mat bacterial communities from Lake Vanda, McMurdo Dry Valleys, Antarctica - Oligotrophic Lake LV.19.P2.IB | ecosystem: Environmental > Aquatic > Freshwater > Lake >...
AGTTAGAGGCACGCGGGGAATGGGCGCGGGGGTTGGATGCCCAGTTGGAGCAGCGCACCCAGTGGGCAGCGAATCTGCGCCAGGAGCTTGACGAGCACATCGCGTTGGTGAGCAGCCTTCTGGCGGAGAATCGGGAACGAACGGAGTGGGCGTTGCGGCTCGATGAAGAAGTGAAGACGCTTCGCGCTCGCATCGATTTGCTGGATCGGGCGAAATGGACGCGGGCAGGGCGCGGATTGGGCGTGCTCCGATAACCATTCGTCGGCAATCCCCCGCCGTTCGTCCGGAATCGGCTTCAAAGAGGCAAAGCCGGCGCACAATCGCGTTCATGAGAACACTCCTGACAGTGCTGCTAATTACTTCGGCGGTCACCCCTGTATGTGGCGCGGACACGCGAGAGTTATTCGACGCCGGAATGGCGAAGATGGCCCGCTCGGGCGAATATGCTCGTGAGGGCAAATTTGGCCCGGCCAACGACCTGCTGGCCGAGGCATGCGCCGAGATTGACGGGGCCGTCGCGGCCTCGCCCGACGTGTTCGAGTATCGAAGTAAGCGCGGCATGATCTACTCGAGCCTGCCTCGGTTCCTCAATAAATACGAGACCGGCCGCAAGGATCTCGAGTTCGTGATTGCGCACCCTGCCTTCAAAGACCTGTCGGAGGCGCAGCAGAAGCAGATGCGCAAGTTGCTCGATCAGGCGCGTTCAATGAGTGGTCCGACGGATCGCTTCCCGAACGTCTCCGACCAGGTTTCACCGGTGATCGCCGCTGCTACGGTTACTATGCCGTCGGGAGGTTCAGTGGCTTGGATGGCGGATGCGATGCGCGGCCAGCCAGGACTGCTGGGCACCCACATCTTGAACAGCGCCGACAAGCCGGGGATGATCGTGATCCTGTCGTGGTGGAAAGACAAGGCCGCGCTGAACGGCTTCTTCTATAGTGACGTTCACCAGGGAATGATTCGCCAGGCGTATGATCGAAAGCCAGGAGAGAAGCGCGACGTGGACGTGACGCAGGTAGGTATCGAAGTGTTTACCTCGCTTCCGGGTGGCACGCGGATCGGTGGCGGCTTAACGCCTGAGCCGGCAGCGAAACGGTGATTCGCAACTGGCTGTCGTTCTTCACCGCCCGGCGTTTGCCGCGACTCTCCGAGTTGCCGCTGTTACTGCTGCGGGTGTCGAGCTTTGGCGCGGCGGTGGGCGTCGCCCTCACGGCGATCTTCGCGATCGGCTCCGGAAGGGCAATTTCGCTTGACCGCCTGGGCGTGTCCGTCCTCTATTCGGCGGCGATGGGCGTGATCTTTTCCATCTCGTTCTATATCACGTGCGGGCTGCCCCCGTTGGTGATTCAGCCGCTGCTCCGCGATCAACCTCAGCGCGTACGGCGGCTGCTCACCGGCCTTATGGGCGCGATCAACGGAGCCATGGGGTTCGTACTCGCGGCGTGGGCCATAGCGACGATCATGCGGGTACCCATCGCCGGCCAGCAGTACTACGGCATCATCGTTCTCATCGACGCCATTCTGGGCGCCATCATCAGCACGGTTATTGCAGTGGTGATCCAGGCGCGGGAGCAGAAGGGTCGTGCCGAAAGAGAACTGTTGCAGGCACGCTTCTCGGCGCTCCAGGCGCAGATCAATCCACATTTCCTGTTCAACACTCTCAACTCGATTTCGGCTTTGGTGACGCGCCAGCCTGAAGCGGCCCAGGAGATGATTGGCCGGCTGGCCGACATGTTCCGTTACGCGCTCGATTCGCAATCGTCACTGGTGACGCTCGACCGCGAACTCGAGTTTGTCCGCCACTACCTGGCGCTCGAGCAAATTCGATTTGGCGATCGACTGTCGGTAGTGCTTCCTTCAAGAGAATTTCACGGCGTAAGACTTCCGAGTCTCAGCCTTCAGCCGCTGGTGGAGAACGCGGTCCGTTACGGCGTCGCGCAGCGGATTGAGGGCGGTATCGTTGAGGTGCAGGTGGAGCATCAAGACGGCCAATGCCGCGTGATCGTGCGCAATCAGTTCGATTCGTCGGTGACGCCTAACCTCTCGCCGGCGCGGTTGTTTCGCGAGGGCCACGCGCTGTCCAATATTCGTGAGCGTTTGCGTATCCATTGGAACGGGCGCTCGGGCCTGCGGGTGGAGCAGGAGGACGCGGAGTGGGTGAGAACGGTGATCGAATTTCCGGTTGAATCATGATCCGGGCATTAGTCGTAGACGACGAACCTTTGGCGCGCGAGCATCTGATCGGGATGCTGAAGGCGGATGCCAATGTTGAGGTGGTGGGCGAGGCGCGTAACGGGGTGGAGGCGATTGAGATGGCGGGAGAGACTTCGCCGGACGTGATTTTTCTCGACATCGAAATGCCGGGTATGACCGGGTTCGACGTGGTGCGGAATCTCAACAATCCGCCATTGATCGTCTTTGCGACCGCGTATGACGAGTATGCAGTTCCGGCATTTGAAGCCAATGCGATTGACTACTTGCTGAAGCCGATTCAGCCGGGGCGCGTGCGCTTGTGCTTGGACAAACTGCGGGCCGCGCTGGGGGCAGGGCGCGGGCGGCAGCGAGAGGCAATGGACGAGATGCTCTCGGTGATGACGCGGCAGAAGAAGGCGCCGCCGGCGAAGTTGGCCGGACGGAAAGGGAGGCGCATCGTACTGTTGGGGCTGCGCGAAGTTTTGCGAATCTCCATTGAGGACAAGCTGGTGTTCGCTCACACCGCCGCTGACCGTTTTCTGCTCGATAAGACCATCACGCAGATGGAAGCGATGTTGGCTGAGGTCGGGTTTTTGCGGATTAGCCGGGCCGATCTGGTGAACCTCGAGCACGTCCGCGAACTGATTCCGTGGGGTGCCGGAGCGTTCCGTGTCCAGATGCGAAGCGGCGAGGAGCTGGATGTCTCGCGCGATCGAACGCGGATATTGAAGGACCAGTTGGGGATTGGTAGCGGATAAAGAAACTCGTGGCCGGCTGCGGGAATCCGACAAGGCCGCTTCATGTGTCCCCTGGTTGTCGTCAGCAATAGGAAGCATGTACGATGTGACGCTGAGATATAGTGGTGCCTTGTGGAGTATGTCGAAAACTCCTTCACGACGTTATTTTCTGCAAGCCTCCATCGGGGCCGCCGCTCTGCTCGGGCGAGCGAACCCGGCAGTTGCGCAGACCGCGAAACGCCAGAACATTTTGTTCGTCATCGCCGACGATTGGGGATTCAACCACGCCGGCGCCTACGGATGTACGTGGATCCGCACGCCGAACTTTGATCGCGTGGCCCGCGAGGGAGCGCTGTTCTCAAACTGCTTCACGTCCAACCCGAAGTGCAGCCCGTGCCGCGCGAGCATTCTGACGGGGCGCAACACCTGGCAGTTGAAGGAAGCGGTAAACCACTACAGCATCTTGCCGAACGAGTTTCCGGTTTATCCTGCCCTGCTCGAGAAGGGCGGCTACTTCGTCGGGCTGACCGGCAAGGGATGGGGACCGGGCGACTACAAGTCAACCGGATTCACGCACAACCCCGCGGGACGCGAGTATCAGGACGCCAAGATTCAGCCACCGTACTCCGGAATCGCCAGAATCGATTACGCCGGTAATTTCGCGGCGTTCCTCAAGCAGAAGCCAAAGGACGCGCCGTTCTGTTTCTGGCTGGGTGGACAAGAGCCGCATCGTCCTTACGAGCAGGGGTCGGGAATTCGTGCCGGCAAGAAACTCGCCGATGTAAAACTGCCGGCGTACTATCCGGATAACGCGGTTATCCGCGGCGATATGCTCGACTACGCGGTAGAGGTGGAGTGGTTCGATCAGCACCTTGGCCGTGCTCTGAACCATCTCGAAGATGCCGGCGAGTTGGAGAACACGCTCGTCGTGGTGACATCGGATCACGGCATGCCGTTTCCGCGCGTCAAGGGCCAGATCTACGAAGACGGGTTTCATATTCCGCTGGCGATCCGATGGGGCAAGAATATTCAAGCGGGGCGCGTGATCGACGACTTTGTGAATGTTCGCGATTTCGCTCCGACGTTTCTGCAAATCGCGGGGATCGCCCCGGCGGGAACCATGACCGGGCGGGGCTTCGTGGACGTGCTGAAATCGACAAAGTCCGGCTTCACGGATCCATCACGGAACCTCATGCTGATCGGGAAGGAGCGGCATGATTTAGGGCGGCCGAACGACTGGGGCTACCCGGCGCGCGCCATCCGCACTCCTGAGTTTTTCTACGTTCGCAATTATGAGCCTGAGCGATGGCCCGCCGGTAATCCGGAGACCGGCTATCGCAATGTCGATGGTAGCCCTACTAAGGAGTATCTGCTCACAAATTTCGACCGCTATTACCAACTGTCATTTGGGAAGCGCGCGCCTGAGGAATTCTACTTGGTGAAGACCGATCCAGAGTGCATGAATAATCTCGCGACCGACCTGAAATATGCGCAGGTGAAGCGGCAACTGCGCGAGAAGATGGAGGAGCTCTTGCGCGGTGAGGGCGATCCGCGCATGCTGGGCAGATCCGATTTCTTCGACACGATCCAGTACGTCGGGCCGCGTCAACACTCCTACGACAGTTGGCTGGAATTCAACAAGGCCAAACTTCCCCGATAAGCTCAATATGAAACTGGAACCCTCAAGCGAAAGCTCCACGGACTCACCGCTCACCCGGCGCGCCGCTATCGGTTGCCTGACTGCCGCCGCGCTCACCGCCACCTGCCGCCGCTCCACTGCCGCGCCTACACCCCGGCGCAACCTGCTCTTCATCGCCATTGACGATCTGAATGATTGGATCGGCTGCTTGAACGGCCACCCCGGCGTTATCACACCGAATCTCGATCGCCTGGCCCGGCGTGGAACATTGTTCACCAGCGCGCACTGCGCGGCGCCGGTCTGCAACCCGTCTCGCACAGCCCTGATGTACGGCAAGCGCCCATCCACTTCAGGCGTGTATACGAACGCTCAGCCGCACCGGCGCTCTTCCGTGCTCGAGAACGCGGCCACGTTACCGATGCACTTCATGGAGAACGGCTACCGCGCCGTGGGTGGTGGAAAGATCTTTCACGAAGCTTACCCGGACCCGCGGAGCTGGCACGATTACTTCCCGGCTCAGTCAAGGACCAAGCCGCCTGACCCGCAACCGGAGCGAAAGCCTCTGAATGGGATACCCAACGCTGCGAACTTCGATTGGGGGGGCATTCCGAATTCCGAGAAGGAAATGGGTGACTACAAGGTAGTGGATTGGGCAAGCGCCGAGCTTTCGAAATCCCAGGACAAGCCGTTTTTTCTGGCCTGCGGCATCTGGAAACCGCACCTGCCGTGGTACATTCCGCAGAAATACATCGACATGTATCCGCTAGACAAAATCACGCTTCCGCAAGTAAAGGACGACGATTTGGACGACATTCCTCCCATCGGCCGTCAGATGGCAATCACCAACAGCCGCGATCACGAGCGCGTGAAGAAATACAAGCAGTGGGAAAGCGGCGTTCGTAGTTACCTGGCGGCCATCACCTTCGCCGATGCTCAGGTGGGCCGCGTTCTCGACGCATTGGATGCCGGGCCGCACGCAAAAAACACCAACATCGTTCTTTGGAGCGACCATGGCTGGCACCTTGGGGAGAAACTGCACTGGCGCAAATTCAGCCTTTGGGAACGCTCCACCCGCAACGTGCTCATGATCTCAGCGCCAGGCTTGGGGAAAGCCGGCACCCGCTGCGACCGTACGGTGAGCCTGCTCGATGTGTACCCAACCTTAACGGAGATGTTCGCACTTCCCCGCCGCGAAGGATTAGACGGCCGAAGCCTCATGCCACTGCTGAAGAACCCTTCCGCCAGGTGGGATCATCCGGCCATTACCACCTATCTGCGCGGCAATCACGCCGTGCGCGATGCTCACTGGCGTTACATCCGCTATAACGATGGCACGGAGGAACTCTACGACCGCGATCAAGATCCCAACGAATGGACGAATATCGCGGCTCATCCCACCGCTCAGAAGGCAAAGCAGCGGCTGGCCCGCTATCTACCGCCCACTGACGCGCCCGATGTCGCACGCGACCAGCCGGCTCCGGAAGGGGAAGCGGCGTAAAGCGCGATGACCACACGAAGAGCATTTCTGCAGCAGATCGGCGTCACGGCCGCCGCCGTGAACGGGGCTCCCGCCACAAAACCGAATATCGTATTGATCTATGCCGATGACGTGGGCTACGGCGACCTGAGCTGTTATGGAGCTACAAAAATCAGGACGCCGAACCTCGACCGTATAGCCGCACAGGGCATGCGCGGCACGGCCACCCACTCGCCGTCCGCCACCTGCACGCCCTCCCGCTACGCCCTGATGACCGGCGAATATGCGTGGCGCAAGCAGGGAGCGCGCGTGCTGCCCGGCGACGCCCCGCTCCTGATTGAACCGGGACGTCTCACTCTTCCATCCATGCTGAAGCAGGCGGGTTACCGCACGGGTGTCGTTGGTAAATGGCACTTGGGACTGGGAGCGGGCGCGATCGACTGGAATGGAGAGATCAAGCCCGGACCCCTCGAGGTTGGCTTCGATTATGCTTTCATCATGCCCGCCACGGGCGACCGGGTTCCTTGCGTTTACGTCGAAGACCATCGCGTGGTCAATCTCAATCCGAACGATCCCGTCTCCGTGAGCTACGAACGGCCGTTTCCGGGCGAACCCACGGGCAACGCAAATCCCGAGTTGCTCAAGATGCATCCCAGTCACGGACACGATATGGCAATCGTAAACGGGGTGAGCCGGATCGGGCATATGAAAGGCGGGAAATCCGCTGTTTGGGTGGACGAGGAAATGGCGGCCACGTTCACCTCCAAAGCGCTCGCATTCATTGAGCGGGAGAAGGCGCGGCCCTTCTTCCTGTATTTTGCAACGCACGATATCCACGTGCCTCGTCTTCCGAACACGCGTTTTGCGGGCAAGAGCGAAATGGGCCCGCGCGGCGATGCGATGCTCCAGCTCGACTGGACCGTCGGCCAGGTTCTTGACACCCTGGACCGCCTGAAGCTAACGGACAACACAATCGTGATGTTTGCGAGCGACAATGGCCCGGTGCTTGACGATGGCTATAAGGACCAAGCCGCCGAAAAAGCCGGCACGCACAAGCCGGCTGGCATTTTCAGGGGCGGCAAGTACAGCAATTATGAGGCCGGCACGCGAGTTCCCTTTCTCATCCGCTGGCCGAAGCGCATCAAGCGGGACACCACGTCCGATGCGCTCATGTGCCATGTGGATCTGCTTCATTCACTGGCAACCCTGACGGGCCAGAAGCTGCCGGCCACGGCGGCTCCGGACAGTTTTGATCTCTTGCCTGCATTTCTCGGCCGATCCAAGGCCGGTCGTCCCTACCTGGTGGAACACGCCAGTTCTTTGTCGTTAATTGAAGGCGATTGGAAGTTGATTCGCCAACACCCCGGACCGAAGACGAACCTGACCGGCAACGAGCTTGGCAACGATCCTCAGGATCAGCTCTTCAACCTCGGCAAGGATCCGGGCGAGCGGGAGAACCTCGCGACTCTGCAGCCGGAGCGCGTGAAGCGTATGGGCGTGACGCTGAGCGGCATTCAGGAAAATAGCCGCAGCCGTCCGATAGCTCGGTAATGGAAGGCGTTCACAAGTGCTTGATGAGAATTACTTCGTTCCCCTTGGAGTTATACAGTAACTCGTCGGCGAAGTCTTTCAGCAGGAGCAAGCCGAACCCTCCCGGGCGGATTCCCAGGTGTTCCCGCACCTCGGTATGCGCTAAAGGCGCGTCGGGGTTTGAAATGGCGGCGTGCGGAAGCTTGTCGAGCGAAAAACCCTGGCCGGGATCGCGGACATAATACACAATGCTGCGCTCGGTGCGAACGAAGTGAAGCTCCACCTTCTGTTCGGGATCGAGGTGGCCTCCATGCTCTACCGCATTGATCAGCAATTCTCTGAACGCCGTCGACGCCCGGTCGCGTTGTTCGGCGTCCAGATCGGCTGGGAGCTCGCGGAAGAACTGCGTTAGATGGTCAGCCGTCTCCAACTTGCAGCGCGTTCTCACGGAGATCCAATTGGGGTGGTCGGAAAGGACCTCGATGTCGTCCGGCTCCATGCGCCAAGCCAATGCGTCGGCCAGCGCATCCATCAGTTTATCTTTCGAAAACGGTTTAGCGAGATAGCCGGCGGCCTGTCCACGCAGCGAACCGGCCACGCGGTCCGGCCGGTTAAAGGCGGTCATCACAATTACCCGCGCTCCGGGACGGATCGCATGTACCCGGCTCAGCAAAGTGAGGCCGTCCATCTCGGGCATCAGGATATCGGTGAGAACAATATCGTAGGGGCGGGCCTCAAGCCGCGCCAGAGCCTCCTCGCCCCCCAGCGTGCTCTCCGCGCCCCAGTCCTGATCCTTAAGCATGGACCGGAGAAGGGCATGCACTTCCGGGTCGTCGTCTACAATCAGGAGAGTCTTGGCGGGCATGGCCATAGAATACCTAAAGTGGCCCATGCGCTCTCAGCGCAGAGTCCCATTCGAGAGACGCTTCGGCCAAGGCGGCGCATCTTAATTAACGTCGAGGCGATGGCCCCGGATCAACGCGGAGCGACACGGTGCGATTCGCGGAACGGTCCCATTCGGTGGCGCCTGGACGCAAAGGTTGAGAGTCGCCGGCGCCTACGATGTGGAAAACGCTGGTGGGAATGTCGTGTGCGGCCAGAGCCTGGCTCACGCTCACCGCGCGCTCCATCGAAAGCTTGCTGTTGGCTTCAGCACCGCCCATCTCGTCGGTATGGCCCGTGATCGTGATGCGTGTTTCTGGTCTGGCCTTACGCAGGCGGTTGATGGCCGCCGCGAGATCGTCAATGCGGCCTGCCTCCGCCAGCGACAGCTTTGGGCTGCCTGCCTCGAAGCGGATGTTTCGCGCGTGGATGCGTTCCAGATCCGCCTCCACGTCGCGCCTGGCGGCAAACGACGTGTTCAGCGACAGGTACGGGTGCAATTCAAACTCGACCCGCGAAGGATCGATGCCAAAGGCCGGCAACAGTCTTGATGGAGGGGGAGCATCCCGGTCCCGCAGCCCGGCGATCAGCCCACCCGATCCGCGCTTCTCCACGCGTATGAGTGCGATCCCTTCCTCCTGCCGCAATGCCGCCACGTAGGCGTCCCAACGCCGCCAATTGCGAACCTGCACGAACCCGAACCAAGCCAGCAATGCCACCACTCCCGCCAGCGCGAGCCAGAGCACCCATCGTGCCCGCTTGGCCGGCGCCTTCTGCCCCAGCAGGCAACTTTCCAGATGCGGCCGGGCCGGCTCGAAGACGCTGAGATCGTCCTGTTTGAATGCGTCCAGCGGGGCGAACAGCTCCTCGTGAATCTTTTCCAGCGCCGACCGGAACACGCCCTTCAACTCCATCGGCGCGGTTCCGCTGACGGCGCCCACCAGCAGTGCTTTCGATCCGTACTGTATCCAGAGCTTGTACCGGCCGACATCGATCGTCTCAAGCTCTTGCCCGCCTTCGGTGAAAGAGTCGCTGACAAAGTCCTGGAGGGCGGTCAACATGCCGGAGACCATGTCGGTGTCCTTTACCACGGCGGATCGCGCGGCCACATGCAGCAGCAGCACGCCGCTTTCCCGGTGGATCAAAAAGACCTGTTCCACTGAGTACAGCAGGCTCCGAGTGAGCAGGATCTCGGTGTAGGGGCGGCCGGTGACACGCGCTTCAATGCGCCAGCGAAGCGCCCGCCACGAAGCGCTTTTTTCGACGATCTGGTTCAGGGATTCCGCAAACTCCCGGATGGCCGCGGTGATGGATTTTCGGATGGCCGGAACCATCACCGGATAAATCGCGTCGGATATTTCACGCGGATTCTTGCGAACGGAGTTTCGAAAGGACTTCTCGAAAACGGGCTCCAGGGCCTCGCGCAGGTTCTTGCTGGACGCGGCCTTAATGGCGGCGGGCAACACCTTGCCGGTTTCGGTGGAACGCACGGCTGGATCGTCGAGGCGCTTCTGCAGCCCGGCGATCCGATCCAGGTCCTGTCCGATCAGCAGTCGCCGCAATTCCCCTAACTCCCCGGCGGCCGCGCCGTTGCTCGGGCCGCCGCCGGCGCGATCTCCGGGCGGCTCCTGCATCTTACGATTCCGAGCCTGGTATGTGGAACTGGTCGTTCAGACGCAGTGCGACTTCCGTAAAAAGCGTCGATAGCGCGGCGCGATCCGTCTTGCCATGACGCAGTTCCTGAAAGCGCCGTTCGAGCAACGTGGAGACCTCGTCGTGCCGCTGCTGCATCTGGTCGCCCAGGTCCTTTGACTGTTGCAGCAGCTCACTCCTCAGACCCCGCTCCACGCTCGCGCCGCGGTCGTCCAGTTCGCGCAGGCGGCGTGTCAGCGCTTCGCCCAGTTCCTTGAGCTCGCGCGAATGCCGGCTGCCGGCGTCGGAGCGCTCCTCCCGTTCGGCCTTCAGTCGCGATTCAAGGGCTTCGAATTCCCGCTTGACGTATTGCTCGAGTTGATCGAAGCGGCGGCGGTTGCTCTCGCGGATTTCGGTGGTTTCTTTCGCCACCGTTTCTTCCAGGCGCGCGAAACGCGTGTCGTAGTCCCGCATCTGGGAGCCGAAGAGGATGTCGCGAATCTTGTCGACATTGCCGGCTCCGCTCTGGATCACCTGCGGCGTCCGGGCTTCGGCGTCGTTTTGGGGGGCGTTTTCAGACTGCTCGGCTGGGTTCATAAG
>Ga0163150_10009571_pt1 | contig 10683 bp, 12 predicted proteins | sample OliLakLV19P2IB_FD_148628 | JGI IMG/M metagenome (GOLD analysis project Ga0163150, IMG submission 148628) | Freshwater microbial mat bacterial communities from Lake Vanda, McMurdo Dry Valleys, Antarctica - Oligotrophic Lake LV.19.P2.IB | ecosystem: Environmental > Aquatic > Freshwater > Lake >...
GACCTCCTCCGCGCCGTCGCTCGGCGCAGCGTGTTGTAACGAACGGGCGTCTCGTTGACCAGCATCCTCGCCTTGAGCCGTTTCCTGGGCGCGGGTTTGCAGGATCCTCGCCGCCTTCGAGGCCCGCACCGTCGGCCGCCGCTTTTTCCTGCCGGCGGCATCGCGGGGAGCCGAGCTCGCTTTGGCCACAGGCGGCGCCAAGCCCAACGTCCGCTGGGTCACACGCACCAGGGCCTCCTGACGGGCGCACTGTCGCACCGCCGCTTCCAACTGCTTTTCCAAGGCCTGGATGCGGTTTTCGAGCGCCGGTTGCTTTCCCTTCGGCCGCGGCGCCAGCGCGGCCACGAGACCCTCCAAAGCCCGAGCCTCCAGCTGATAGTAACGCGGCAGCGATACGGCTAGAACTTGCGCCGCCTGCGGTGGCGAACGCACGCCTCCCAGCACCTCCAGAATCGTTGCCGCCAGGCGCTGCGCCTCGCTGGCCGTCGTGACTGCCGGCAGTGCCGTCTTCGAGGGCGGCCCCTTTGTGGGAGCCGGCTTCTGCGCGGTTTCAGACTTCTTCTTCATCGTGCCCTCCTCCCTGTGCGGGCTCCGGCGGCCCCAGGTACTCATCCAGCGCTGACACGCCAGGCGGAAGTTCCTCGGGCAACGCGCCGTAGGCTGCCGGAACTCCCTGGGGACAGACCGCCGGAGGCAACTCGCCGGCAGCTTCCGTTTCCATTGCGGGTGGCACCAACTCGATCTCTTCCCGCTCTTGGCCCGCCTGCCGCAGCACGACCCGATCTCCTTCCTGATGCACGCTAAAGGGTTGACCCTGCACCTGCCCTGTCAGATAGAACGGCTTTTTGGGAACGCCGTGCCGCGCCAATTCCAACGCGTTGGCCGCCACCCGTTGCCGCAAGGTGCTCAGTACCTGGGGAGCCGCTTCAAAGAAGCGGTCCGCCGGCACCAGGCCCTCGATCCCCGAATGCACGCGCTGGAAGTTGTAGTGGTCAATGAACAGGGCAATCCGACGACGGGCGTCTTCCAGGTCCACGAACACGGCGCTCTCAATGCACTCCCGCCACAGCGTGCCCCAGAAGCGTTCGATCTTGCCGAGAGTCTGCGGCCGCTTCGGTCGGGCCACGATCTGCCGGATGCCCAGCTTCTCGCATTCCCGGGTGAACTGGCCCTTGCCGCGCCAAGTAATGTACTGAGCTCCGTTATCGGTAAGGATCTCCTGCGGTGTGCCATACCCGGCAATCCCCGCCCGCAGCACCTCGATCACCAGCGGCGACGACTGGCTGCCATGCAGGCCGAAGCCCGTGATGAACCGGCTGTGGTCGTCCATGAAGGCCACCAGATAGACCCGCCGGTTCTGCCGTTTGAGCATGAAGGTGAACAGGTCGGTCTGCCAGAGCTGGTTGGGACTGGCCCGCTCAAAGCGCCGCACGTGATCGGGGTGAGGCCGCGTTGGTTGCTCGACCAGCTGATAACCGGCCTCCCGCAGCACCCGGGCCACGGCGTTGGGGCTGGCGGGCAAGGCAGGACCCCGCACGAGCATGTCGCTGATCCGCTCACAGCCCCAATCCGGGTGCGCCTGCTTGAGCATCAGGATGGTCCGCTTGGTCAGCTCCGGCAGCTTGCTGCCGAGCTTGGCCCCCTTGGGCTGGTCCACCAGGCCGGCCGGACCGAGTTCCTCGAAGCGCCGCTTCCAGGCGTACAGCGTTTGCCGGGAGACGTTCACCAAGGCGCCGAAGTCCCGTGCCGGCAGGCCGCTCCGCTGCCAGGTATCCAGCAGCAGTAGCTTTTGCGTGGGCGACAACGGCATCAACGGCCGCTCGACCGGCAGCGCCAGAGTTCCCCGCCGCCGAGTCCGCCGCACCGCGGGGATCGGCGGCACGTCTTCCGGTGGCAGCTCCAGGCCGTCGTCTTCGTCGACTTCCTCCCGTACGTGCCCGGCCCACTTTGGCCCTGCCGGTGATGCCGGCCAGGGCTTACCCGGCAGTCCAGGAGGCGACGCCCCGGCCCCCGCCGGCGGCATCGCGGGGGAAGACGGATTTTCGCTACGCGAAACCCCGTCTTCCCCCGCGTGGTTCGTTGAGCTCTGAATCTGTTCCCACTTCTGGTCTTCGTTCATGACGTTCTCCTTTGCTGGAGAAGGTCATTCCTCTACCTAATTCAGGTCTCCGGTGAGCAAGAATTATCATGAGGGGCACAAACCCATTAAAAGGCCACTCGACGAAAGAGAAAAAAGCCGTGTTAAGCCACGCCAGCGCCACGAAGAACACCGTCAGCACCGTCCCCCAGTGCAGCCGATACCACGGGCGTTTTTCGTTGGCGTCCATCCCACCATCGTAAACGAGCGGGCAGGCCAGTGGCCAGCGAAGGCGCCGGCCCGCTCCGGCGACTGCCGACGATGCCTTAGTCCCCGCGCGCCGGCGCTCGCCTGACGGCATCCTGTGCGACGTGGTGGCATCAGCGGAAAATCGCCACACGCGGCGGTGGCTCGGCGCGTCACTGCGCCGGGCTGCCGTCTGCGCGAATCTCGCGGCGGCCGAATTCGCGCAAGCAGTAATCGAAGACTTCGACCGCCGCGTACGGAGGTCCAAAAGTTATCAAGGCACCGTTCATCCCTCGTGTCACCCAAAAACGCCACCGCCCATCGAAGTCCTCGTACCAGGGCCAACGGGCTGGCAGTTCGTCGGAATTGAATCCGAAGAGCTGGGCATCAGCGACAACTTTCTTCCTACCTCCGAGATTGCCACCTTGACAGAGCATCTCAAAGTGCCGAGAGCCTCGGGGCACGCGCTCCGGTAGGTTGAACAAGAATTTATTCAGCAGGATGAGATGTTCCTCAACTGCCTTAGTGCGACGGGAATGGATTTCGCGATAGTAGCGGACGACGGCTTCTCGAAGCGAGTCTGTATCGAAGGTGGCGATCTGCTCCATGATTCGCTCCAACTCGTCCGCGTCAGCATTCGCCTCAGCGACCGACTTCTCGCCCCCATCCTCTGGGAGGCAGGGCCAATCCGGCAGCGATCGCAACAGGCCGCCAATCTTATCGACGGAGTCCTCTCGTAAGATCGTCATCACATCGGCAGGAAACGCAGGCGGCGCAGTCACTGCCGACAAGCCCAGCAATATCAACACCGTCCGCCAGTGCAGCCGATACCACGGGCGTTTGGGCGTCGTGTCCATGTCGCCATCGTAGCCGAACGGGCGGGCCAGTGGCCAATGAACGGCCGCTTCTGCGACTCGGGCCGTCCGCGATTTTCTTGCCTGTCCATGCGCGATGCGGTAACGTGACGGTTTGCCGCGGACCGATCGAGGAACCGGCTGCGGACGTGGCCGAGGCGGAATCAGTCGAAGCCCACGAATGGCTGAAAGAGCGGGCGCGGCGCGCACGACGGACCACGGCCGACCCAATCGTAGCGAGTGTTCCGAAGCGAAAGCCATGTCCTCACTCGAATTTGACCAGCCGTGACACGCCGAGCCATCATCGTAGTTGCAGTTGCCTGGACGGTTGGCGTGACTATCGGGATATGGGTGCTATGGCCGGTGAGCCACCCATTCGATGCAACGGCGTGGAACGATGAACAACAAGTTCGACAGGGCGTGCGGCTGGAAATGGCTGATTACATCGTGGCGCAGCGTCTGCTTTCGGATAAAAGTCAATCAGACGTTGTTGCCATGTTAGGCGAGCCGCCTGAGACGGGCTACTTTGCCGATTGGGACTTCGTATATTGGCTTGGCGACGAGCGTGGTTGGATGAGCATTGACTCTGAGTGGCTCGTGGTTCGGTTTGATGTACGGGGCCGCGTTTCTGATTATCGGATCGTGCGAGACTAGCCCGTAGGCAGCCGCGCCGGCAAGGCTTCGCTTTCAAACTGGCAGTTCCCGCGGAAGCTGGTCCACAGATCGGCTTTTGACTTCGCCGTGGCGCGGCCGAGTAGCGGCCACGGCATCTTAGTCGCTGCCGGCCTGCGCTCGCCTGACGGCATCCTGCGCAACGTGGCGGCATGGCCGGAGAATCGGCGCAATCGCGCGGCGTCGCGGCGCGTCACTGCGCCGGGCTGCCGTCTGCTTCAACCTTCGCGGGAGCGGGGCGACGCAGGAATCCGAGGGCAAACCAAGTAGCGGACAGTGCCAAATAGATCGCGCAGCCAAATGAGAAAAGAACGATGGGCAGTTCCCACCATTCAAGGTGCCGAAACAGACCGGGAGCCCACCCAAAGAACATGACCAAGACTGCGACGATAAACGTCACCGCGAACAGCGAGCGGATAGTGAACTGCGCACGACCGCCTGCTCGTTGCCAGCGCTCTACAACAATGAGCGGAGCGAGGATGACCAGAAGTGACACCACGGACCCCACCGCTATAGCCTGCGGTTGCCACGCATTCAAGACCTTGGTGCTTGCGCCCATTGGGGGTGGTAGAGTACCGGCCGGTATGACTGATCGGTGCAACCAGTGGTTTGGCCAACCGTGCCCAGAATGAATTGCCACGCCCCTGCTGAGCGAGAACCGCGGAATGGCTTGTGAGAAAGCAAGCCAGCCGCTCAGGGCGAATACCACGAACCATGTCCCCCAGTGCAGCCGATACCAAGGGCGTTTCTCGTTTGCGTCCATCCCGCCATCGTAACCGAATGGGACGGCAAGTGGCCAACAACAGGGCCTGTCCCGGCACTGCACCCGAGCATCAGTCATGGATGTCGCAATTAGGCAAGGCCGCCCGAAGGTCCGCTATTCCTGCGTCGCTGACCTGTGTGCCGTCCAGGTACAGCTTTTCCAACGCGGTAAGCCCCTTGAGATGCTCCACCCCCGCGTCGCTGATCTGCGTGCGTCCCAGATTCAGCTTTTCCAACGCCGTCAGTCCCTTGAGATGCGCCAGCCCCGCGTCGCTCACCTGTGTGTCGCTCAGGGTCAGCAGTTCCAATTCGGTCAGCTCGTGGAGATGCGCGAGCCCCGCATCGCTGACCTGCGTGCGGCTCAGGTGCAGCCATTCCAATGTCGTCAGCCCCTTGAGATGCGCCAGCCCCGCGTCGCTGACCCGAGTGTCGTCCAGGTGCAGCATTTTCAACCCTGTCAGCCCTTTGAGATGCGCCAGCCCCGCATCGCTGACCGGCGTGCCGCCCAGGGTCAGCACTTCCAACGCCGCCAGCGCCTTGAGATGGGCCAGCCCCTTGTCGCTGACCTGCGTGTTGTACAGGTACAGCCTTTCCAATGCCGCCAAGCCCTTGAGATGTGCCAGCCCTGCGTCGCTGATTTGCGTTCCGCTCAGATCAACCATTCTGACCGACTGGAAATAATCCGGTCCAAGCCACTCCCGAAGCCATACCGGCGCGAGGGCAGCACCGTCGCTCTCGGCCCCGTATTCCACATACCCCTCCAAGCTTTCTACGATCGCCACGGTGCGGCGTTGACGCGCCGCCGGAGCCACCCACAGAGCCAGCACGACCGCGCACACCAAGGTCAGCACCAGCAACGTCGCCAGTCGGAACTGAAACCAGCGCCGTTTCGGCGTTCGTGCTGTAAGGGGAGCGGGTGGTGCGTCCATCCCGCCATCGTATCCGAGCGGGCGGGCCAGTGGCCAGCGAAGGCACTGGCCGGTAGTGATACCGTTCGATCCGGAATTGTGCCGAACGGCACGGGAGTTAGGGCGGCGAGCTCACTCCCGTCGTCGGAACAAACGAGAAGCCGAGGTCTTCCCAAAGCTGTATCTGAGCCAAAGCACGTCGCGGATGGTGAAGCGGAGCATGGGGATAGGCACTGCGAAGTCACAGCCGAGAGTAAAGTTCCACGAATTTGAGGAACCACCAGACGTTCCCTACAATGATCACGAGTACGACGCAGGTTATGAGCAACCGGCGCCCCGATGGACTCGGTTCCGGCATGAATCTGGGCGACTGATATGGGTTCTCGTCCATTCCATCATCCTAACGCACCGCGCACGAAAAAGCCCCCTGCTGGGCCGCGTGACGCGATCAGCCGCCCAAGAAGTGTTCGGAGGCCGGCAAAGCTTCGCACGCGGCAGCGGGCCAGCTGCGCAACGAGACGGGCGGCGCGTCGGCTGCGTTAGAAGTCGATGCCGTGCAGGCGTATCCGCGCGCGCGTGTCGGAAGAGTACCGCCACAGGATGTTGAGCACCACGTCGATCCACGTCCCCCTCGCGTATGCATGTGTTTTTGCCATGAGGTGTGGATGCCCACGAGCTCGTCCCAACAAAACAATCCCTTTAACAACTCCTAGACTGCTATCTAATCAGCATGCTATATTCATTCGATTAAGTGGGTTACAGCACAAACTGCAAGAGACCGATCATGGCACGTCCCAAAAAGAGTCCCCACGGCACGAAGTCCCAAGCGATTCGCGACTATCTGGCAACGAACAAGAAAGCGAAAGCGTCCGAGGTGGTGGCCGCTTTGGCAGAGAAGGGAATCTCGGTTTCCACCGCGATGGTCTACAGCTTGAAAGCGCGCAAGAAGATGGGGACGCGCCGCCGCAAAGCAGAAGCGAACGGACAGTCTGTCGGACTCTCGATCAGCAATCTGCTCGCCGCCAAGAAGTTGGTGGACACGGTCGGTGGCATCAATCAGGCCCGCGAGGCGATTGATGCGCTGGCGAAGTTGGCGTAGTGCGGCGACTGGCATTGGCCGCGTCGGCCGACGGAACAAAACTGATCCTGGCTCTCGATTTGCGAACCAGTTTTAGTGAGCGAGCCGCGGCTAGCGAACCCCCGGAGGATTGGGGCTTGGCTCTCCACTCGGCGCGACTTGATCTGGGAAAGTTGTTTCAACGCCATCAGCCCACTTCACTTCGACGTCCCACCCGGTTAGCTCGTCAAATAGCTGGCCGATACGGAATGCGGCGTTGCACCGGGCCTGTTGGTAATGCTCGTCTTGTTTGGCGGCATGCTCGACCAGGCGTTGCGCGTGCTTCATTGCAAAGTCACGCAACTGATCCGGATCGCCTGCTCCTACTGCCCAGGCCAGCCAGGAATTTGAGTCGACGTCCCAAGTTCGAGTTCGCTCGTGGTCGACCCGAGGTTGGGAAACGGTTGGCGCCGGCAGGATGATGGTAGCCCGCTGTTGGATCGGATCTCGTTTGGACACGTCGATGTCACTGATATCGACCGTAAACAGCGCATCACCACTGATGATCCACGATCCTCGATAGTGGTGCCCTTCGGCTGTCAGGACGTCCCCCACATGAACTTTGAGGACAACCAGCTGTCCGAGTTCCTCAACCTTGTCGACCCTCAACGCGTGTGACTGGGTGGTCGGCGGGGGAGTATGCAGCGATGCCGCGGCGATCTTCCATGAGACAAAGGCCGTTGTGCCGAGCAGTAGGAGAAGCACGGCAACCGCGACAATGCTACTTGCGATCGTATGCCGCAAAACCCGCTGAACGAACCTGTGGATCATCGTGAGCCTCCTCATTTCGGTCGATGCTCGACTTTCTTGTCCTCGTAGATCCGCGTCTCTCCCGAGTAACCACTGCCAACACCTCCAAAGACGATCACCTCCTCTGGTTCTGGGGGGGCGACCGTCTGTACTGCCGGTTGGATGGTGGTAGGACTGGGTGAGCTGGTTGTGCCATCGCTACAGCCACCCACTACGGCGGCGGCAAGTGCCCATAGGACAATTGCCGACGTCCCTCGCTTGCGAGCCATTGGGCAGCGCCTCACTTCGATGCCGTCCCGGCAGGTCGCCAGCTCGGATGCCGAACCGCACAACGACTCGGGGGGCAGATTTCGAGTCGCGGAGCATGCCGGAGACACCGCACGAGCGCCGAAAACGGTCATTGGAACCTCTGGGGCAAAGGAATAGGACGACGTTGAAGCGGCTTGCTCAGGTTGATGCACCGCGCAAAAAAAGTGGAGCGCCGAACCAGGCCGCTCCCGAGACCCCTGCGAAAGGGTACGATCGAACAGCACCGGCCGACGCTCCCTTGCGGGAGCGCGGTCCAAGCGCTGCTTCGATCAACACAAGGGCCTTTCGGCCCAGGTTCGCAGTTTCTCGGGAAGCAGTTCTTGACGCACTCGCGTCTTCAAAATGTCATGCGGTCGCTCAACGGCGACCACCAAGGTTCGTAGAATCTCCTGTTAGCTTGGGATCTCTCCTGCGGATCCCTGATGCATGCCCATTCTATTTGCCAGACTGCTCGCTCGGCAATTGCTATCGGGAAAAATCACATGGCGCGCGAACGCGCCAGACAACCTCTCAGCCATGAATGCCCATTAAATCGCAACTCGACGGGGCGCCGAAAGGCTCGATCACCCCTCGGCGCCCGCGTCTTGCGACTACCCGTTGGCGGCTTCCTGCTGATCGCCGCCGCGCGTCACCGCACGGGTTAGCCCGGCCAAGTCCATGCCCCCGGTGAAGACGATCGTGCTGCTCGGCGACTTGGCAAGCTCCGTGAGCGTCTCCAACTCCTTGAGCCGCAGCACGACCGGGTTCTCGGCGATCAGCCGGGCAGCGTTGGACCGAGCCCGGGCCGCGGCCACTTCCTCGCGGGCCTTGATGAGCGAGGCCTGCGCCGACTTCTCGGCCTCCACCGTCTTGAGCATCATCTCGCGGATCGAGGCCGGCATGGTCACGTCCTTCACGGCTGCCCGCACCAGCGTGACGCCGTAGGCCGCCATGCCAGGTGCTGCCATCGCCATCACCCGCTCGCCGAGCGCCGACTTCTGGTCCAACACCTCGTCAAACGACAGCCCGGCCACGATCTCCCGCAGCGCAAGCTGCAAGTCGAGATAGATCTGCTGCGTCCAGGCTGCGACTTTGTGCTGCGCGGCCACCGCGTCCGTGATCTGGTACGTCGCCGCCAGCGTGATGCGAAGCGGCACGTGATCGCGAGTCAGGATTTCCTGGCCGGCGAGCGAGACTGACTGCTGCCGCGTGTCGAACAGGACGGCCGTCTGCCGGCGGAAGACCCGCCACAGCCAATGCCGACCCGGACCGACGGCGCGCACGTAACGGCCATCGGCGTAGATCAGCGCCTGCTCGTACTCGGCCACAATCAGGCGGTCGCGGAAAAGTCCCATCGTTGCCCCTCGTGTCTCAGGTGAGTTTGTCTTCGTGGTTCTACGGTAGGTCGATCGGCACGTTGCGTTGAAGATTCCTCTTCCATCCGAACCCGCCCGAGCTGCGGGGAAACCAGCATGCAACCTGCCGCGAATGGCAAGCAGCAGCCGGTTTGCAAACCGCTACCGGGGCTGCGGCCGAGGCCGCTGGGCCGGATGGTTGAGGTGACGACCAGTGGTCAGGATCTTTGGTCCTGCGGGGAATCGAACCCCAAGCCGGAATCCAAAACGCGGCAGGCACGCCGGCGATAAGCCGCGGCCCCGCTTGTTCCGGCAGCGGAGGGCCAGAGAATCGAACTCTGAGGGCCGGCAGCGCCGGCCCAACTGCTTTCCAGACAGCCGCGGCGAACCAGTATCCGCCTCCCCTCCGAACCTTCCTCGAACAGAGACGCCGGCGAGAATCGAACTCGCTCAAAGCCGCTTTGCAGGCGGCCGCCGTACCGGCTGGCTCCAGCGTCAGCAATTCAACAAGTGTCCTTGCCAGGAATCGAACCTGGGCCTCGACCTTCGCAGAGTCGCGTGCAAGATCCACCACACCCCAAGGACAGAATCACGTTCCAGTACCTCGCCGAGGAATCGAACCCCGTCTTGCAGTTCCGAAGACTGCCGTGCTTCCAGCACACTCGCAAGGCAAAGTAGCCCGTCCAGGAATTGAACCTGGCCCGACAGCTTCGGAAGCTGTCATGCAATCCGTCACACCCACGGGCCATGCAGTTATCCCGACCTGGAGTCGAACCAGGACCCAAGCGTTAGGACGGCTTGATGCGATCCACTACACCATCGGGACAGAATGCTGAGAGCCGACGACTGGAGTTGCACCAGCACCGACCGGTTTACAAAACCGGCGCCTCGCTGTTCGGCCACGTCGGCAAGCAGGATCGCGAGGATTTGAACCCCGTCGGGCAGCTTTGGAGGCTGCTTGCTCTCCCAGGAGCACGATCCTGTAGAAAGAGCCCCCGACCCGAGGTCGAGTCGGGGGCTGCGAACGACTACTCCAACTCCACGTTCCAGTAGGCTTCGCTGACGAACTTCGACCAGCTGGCGATCCGTACGCTGTGCGCCGCATAAAGCGGCTTCCACGTCGGCCGAACCGGCGGCTTGCGGAGTCTCATGCCGGCCTGGGCCGGCGTCCGGTCGGCTTTCCGGCTGTTGCAGTCCACGCAGGCCAGCACGCAGTTGTCCCAGGTCGACGCTCCGCCCTGCGACCGCGGCAGGACGTGGTCGATCGTCAGTTCCTCAGCGCCGGGCTGCACGCCGCAATACTGGCAGGTGTAGTGGTCCCGCTTGAAGATGTTCCGCCGGCTGAAAGCGACGGCCGCCTCGGGCAGCCGGTCGTAGCCGGTAAGCGTGACCACCTCCGGTACCCGCAGCCGCATCCGGATCGCCCGGATGAACGGCTCGCCGTCCAGCGGCGCCAGCTTCGCCCAGTCGGCCCACGAGTACGTCTGGTAATCCCGCGGATCGACCACGCGGGCCGACTCGTTCCAGAGCATGACCAGCGACCGGGCCACCGTGGCCACGTTGACCGGCTGCCAGTTGCGGTTGAGGACCAGCGTCGGCCGCTCCAGGACCGTTGCTACCATCGAAGCCACCTCCCAACAAAGGGTGTCCGAGC
>Ga0163150_10009574_pt1 | contig 10682 bp, 13 predicted proteins | sample OliLakLV19P2IB_FD_148628 | JGI IMG/M metagenome (GOLD analysis project Ga0163150, IMG submission 148628) | Freshwater microbial mat bacterial communities from Lake Vanda, McMurdo Dry Valleys, Antarctica - Oligotrophic Lake LV.19.P2.IB | ecosystem: Environmental > Aquatic > Freshwater > Lake >...
TGATGGGGCCGTCGTATCCGCGCTCGAGCGGCTCGATCTCGGTGGTCCAGAACGCCAGCCCAGCGAGATCCTGCGGGCCCGTCGCGAACACCTTGTAATGCGGCGGATCGATCACCTTCGGCGAGAACGTGGACCCAGTCGGGAACAGCTGCTTGAGCTGCCCCTGCAGTTTCGGGTCGATGGTTGACTGGGTCTGACCAACGGCCATCGCCCCGGCCACCAGCGCCACGACAGTGATGACTGTGTGCATGTGAGTACGCAGGGCGGATCCTGCTTTTCGGACCCGCCGAATCTGGACGCGATTATGCCGCGAGACGCCACGATCAACAAGGAGGCGGTCAGCTGGTGACGATGATGGCGCTGCAGACCCGGCCGCCGCTGCGCCGGTAGCCGTGCGGCACGCTCGAATCGAAGTACATCGAATCGCCGGCGCCGAGCGCGTGCTCGTCGTCGCCGATGTGCACGCTCAGCGTGCCCTGCAGCGCGTAGATGAACTCGACGCCCGGATGATCGTGCAGCCGGAGCGCCGCGCGAGCGACGGGCAGAAAGTCGGCGTAGTACGAATTGAAACGGCGCTCGGTCACCGGATAGTCGAGCGACTCGAAGCGATAGGCGCTGTCGCTGCCCTCCTCCCGCTCGGGCAGCCGGACGCGCTGCTTTCTGCGGACCACGGCAAGGACCGGCTTCTCGCGCGATCCGGCGAAGAAGAACTCGAGGTCCACGCTGAAGACGAGCGCGATCCGCAGCAGCGTCGGCAGCGTCGGGAACAACCGATCGCGCTCGATCTTCGACAGCAGCGCCGGAGACAGTCCGGTGTGCCGGCCCAGCTCGACGAGCCCCATTTTTTTCTTCAGCCGCAGCGCACGAATCTTGGCCCCGATCGCGTACCCGCTCAGCCCTTTCTGCAGCGTCGCTGACAGCATCCCCGCCTCCCTTTTTGACTCTCACGCACATTTCGCGTCGATCGTGTCGTGACGCTCACACGAGTTGCACAACACGACTGATTTTACTTGTATGCACTCTCAATTGCACTACATTCAAATAGTCGTGGTCGGAACTACCCGGCTCCCGGCATACCAAGGAGTGACAATGTTGAAGAAACTGGCAATCGGAACCATGGCCGCACTGGCGCTGACGTTCGCCGCCTCGAATACGAAGGCTGCAGACACGAAAGACATCGTGGACACGGCCGTCTCGGCCGGATCGTTCAAGACCCTCGCGACGGCGCTCACCGCGGCGGACCTGGTCGCTACCCTCAAGGGCGCGGGCCCCTTCACGGTCTTCGCGCCGACCGACGAGGCCTTTGCGAAGCTGCCGGCCGGCACGGTCGAACACCTGCTCAAGCCGGAGAACAAGGCCATGCTGCGGCGCATTCTCACCTATCACGTCGTGTCGGGAACAGTGATGGCGTCAGACGTCATGAAGATGCGCTCGGCAAAAGCGGTCAGCGGCGACTCGCTCACCATCGCCACGCGCGACGGCGGCGTCATGGCCGACAACGCGCGCGTGGTCAAGACCGACATCGTCGCCACGAACGGCGTCATCCACGTGATCGACGCGGTCATGATGCCGAAAGACAAGTAAACAATTGTTCGTGACCGCGGGCATGCTGCTCACCGGCGCTACGGGATACATCGGCGGCCGTCTTCTTCGACGTTTCGAAGAAGGCGGCCGTGCCGTCCGATGCCTCGCGCGCCGGCGTGCGGCGCATCATTTATCTGGGCGGGTTGAGCGGCGGCGTCGGCTCGCTCTCGGCTCATCTCAAGAGCCGCGCGGAGACAGGCGACATGCTGCGCGAATACGCGCGACTGCGCGGACTGCGACGCCTGCTGCTGCCGGTGCCGCTGCTGACGCCGCATCGGGGGCGCCACTGGCTGGCACTTTGGATCCTGGCTCTGGAACGCCTACGAACCCGATCGCCGGCTGCGGCTGTCGGCCGACTTCAGAATGCCGGGCACGAGCGGCCCGACGCGATTCTCGATCTCATTATTCGATCGATCGGAGCCAACAAGAGCCTGTGCGAGGATCGCATCGAGTACGCCTTGCCCGGCGGCCCATTCATACAGCGACTGACGGCGCGGCCGCTCAGACATCTCCTCGCCCGTGCGTTCGCGCGGCGTCATACAATCGTCCGCGCACGCTTTGCCCATGAATCCCTTTGACGCGGTGCTCATCGTGGCGTTCGGCGGACCGGGAGGTCCCGAAGACGTCCGTCCGTTTCTTGCCAACGTGCTTCGCGGACGCCGCGTCACTCCCGAGCGGATCGAAGACGTCGTTCACCACTACGAGCGCTTCGGCGGCAAATCGCCGCTGACCGAGATCACCATGACGCAGGCGCGCGGGCTCGAGCAGCGCCTCGCGGCGCAGGGACTCGCTCTTCCCGTCTACGTCGGGATGCGAAACTGGCACCCGCTGCTGGCCGACACCGTTCGGATGATGGCGCAGGACGGCATCAAGCGCGCGATCGGCCTCATCCTGGCGCCGCACCGATCGTTCTCGAGCTGCACGCAGTACCGGCAGAACGTGATGGACGCGCGCGCACAGGTTGCATCCGAGGGGCTCTCGGACGTCGCCGTCACCTACGTCGGCGACTGGCACATGCATCCGAAGTTCATCGAAACCAGTCGGCGGCACGTGCGCGCGGCCCTCGACCGCCTCCCTGCTGACGCGCGCGCGAGCGCTCGCCTTGTGTTCACCGCGCATAGCGTGCCCGTCTCGATGGCCGGCGCTGCGCGGTACGAGCAACAGATCAACGAAACGGCCCGCCTCGTCGGAGAAGCTGTCGGTTCGAACGACTGGACAGTCGTGTTCCAGAGCCGCAGCGGCCGTCCCGAAGATCCCTGGCTGGGCCCCGACGTCTGCGAGCACCTGCGCGGGGCCGCTGGCAGCGTGCCGGGCGTGGTGCTGGTGCCGATCGGCTTCGTCTGCGATCACATCGAGGTGCTCTACGACCTCGACCACGAAGCCGCGGAGGTATGCCGCGAGGTGGGGCTTCCGATGGCTCGCGCCGAGACGGTCAACGACGATCCCCTGTTTCTCGACATGACCGCAGATGTCGTCTCCGATCTCATTCGGCGATATCGATCGGGTCGGCCGCTGCCGATCGTCCCGTGACACGCAAAGTTGTCGTCTCCGATCTGATGCAGCAGTGGTACGTGTACTTCCGGACCGAACCCGCCGGCCGGAACTTCGCGCCGGGGTTTGCGCCGGAGCTGACGCCGAAGCAATTGCTGCGCCTGGGTGTGTCCGGCGGAAAGTACATGACCGACGGTCGCGGCGAGTTTCCCAAACGCTGGTTTACCGGCGCGAAGTTGTGCGCGGATCGTCATGACGCGCGCCTCAACTACTTCCGCGTCAACGCCTCGCAATCGCTCGCCGTGTGGCGGCGGATGGGCTGGATCCGCCCCCAGGATCCGTGCGGCTGGTTTCAATGGTACTGTCGCTACGACAGGGGCCGCCGGTCGGCAGATGATGCGCGCCAGATCAGGCGCGGGCGGGCGATTGCCCCTCACGTGTCGGCGATCCGGAAGCACTGCGAGAAGGGGGACCTCGGGTGCCGCCGGAGGCAGCGACAGGCCGTGTTGCATTGGGCCTGCGACCGTAGGAGGATTGAGGACACGTGATTCGCATCGGCATCTCGTCGTGCCTGCTCGGCGAAGGCGTCCGCTTCGATGGCGGGCACAAGCGCGACGCGTTTCTTACTGAGACCTTCGGGAAATTCGTGGAATGGGTGCCCGTCTGTCCCGAGGTGGAGTGCGGTCTCGGCACCCCGCGAGAATCGATGCGGCTGGTGAGCGTCGGCGATGGCGTGCAGCTGCTCACCGGCAAGACCCTCGTCGATCTCACCGATCAGATGACGCGATACTCCAAGCGGCGCGTCGAAGAGCTCGCGTCGGAGGATCTGTCCGGCTACGTGCTCAAGAAGGACTCGCCGAGCTGCGGCCTCGAGCGCGTCAAGATTTATGGCGCGCACAAGATTCCGGTGAAGTCCGGACGAGGGCTTTTCGCCGCCAGACTGGTAGAACGCTTCCCCAGCCTGCCGGTGGAAGAAGAAGGCCGGCTGTCGGATCCGCGCCTGCGCGACAACTTCGTCGAGCGCGTCTTTGCGTACTGGAGGCTTCGTCAGCTCTTCGGCAGCAAGTGGAACGTCGGCGCGCTCGTCAGCTTTCATACCGCGCACAAGCTGATCCTCATGGCGCACTCGCCTGTCGCGTATCAGGGCCTCGGGCGTCTGGTGGCCGGCGCGCGAACCGTTCCGGCCAAAGACCTCGAGCGCCGCTACACCGAGGCGTTCATGGCCGCGCTCACCGCCATGGCCACCCCGCGCCGGCATGCGAACGTGCTCCAGCATATGGTGGGATATTTCAAGGACCACCTCGATGGGGCGTCGAAGACCGAGCTGCTTGCCGCGATCGAGGACTATCGCGCCGGTCTCGTGCCGCTCATCGTGCCGATCACGCTGCTGCGGCACCACGTCCGCGTGCACGACGTGTCATACCTCGCCGGGCAGCGGTATCTCGAGCCCCACCCGAAGGAGCTGATGCTCCGTAATCACGTCTAGTTCGCACTTTCCGCCGACTCTCGACTGTAGTACGTAGGGCGGGTCCTGCTCTATGGACCCGCCGCTCCGCGTACGACTATCATCCGCAGCACAGATGCCCAGGTTGATCGCCGCGCAAGCTCGTTACGACCGGATCTTCTACACGGGAATGGCCGTGGCGATTGCCGCGATCGCGTTCGCCGGGTTCTCCCCCACGTTCTACGCGCGTGCGGGGACGCTGCCGCCGCTCTCGAGACTGCTCGTCATCCACGGAGGGGTCTTCACGCTGTGGGTGCTCTTCCTGATCCTGCAGACATCGCTCATCGCGGCCAGGCGCCGCACCCTGCACATGCGCCTGGGCGTGGCCGGAGGCATGCTCGGCACCGCCATGGCCGTACTCGGCATCCTCGCCGCCATCGATGCGCTGCGGCGCGGCGCCACGCCCCTGCCCGGCCTCGACCCGCGCACCTTCTTCATCGTGCCGGTGGCGGACGTTGTGCTCTTTGCGAGTTTCCTGGGCGCCGGCTTTTACTATCGCCGTTCGACAGAGACGCACAAGCGCTTGATGCTCGTCGCGACCATGAGCCTCCTGGGCGCGGCGTTCGGGCGAATCATTCCGCGCCTGGGCAGCGAGCTGCTCACCCGGGGCGGTCCGATCTCGGTGTTCGGCATGGTGGTGGGATTGGTGGCAGTGGCGGCCGCCTACGACCTCGCCACGCGGCGTCGTGTGCATCACGTGTATCTCTGGGGCGGCTTCGCCATCGCCGCCTCGGTGCCGCTACGCCTCGCGGTCGGCAGCTCCGGGCCCTGGCAGGCGTTCGCCGACAGCTTTCTGCGCTAAGGGCGAAGCGATTATCATGCGTCCATGACCGGACACCATCGGCACGCCCTGCCGGCCTTCTTCTTCGTCGCGCTGTGCGTCCAGCCATCCCACGCGCAAGCGCCCGCGCAGGTTCGTCTGGCGGATGTTCAGCGGCTCAAGTGCGCGTTCACGCTGATGGCCGTCGGCACGTGGGAGAAGGATGTGCCGAGCGCGGAAGTGACGCCGGCAACGCTCTCGATCCAGTTCGACGCCATCGACACCCAGGACGGCACCGCCAACGTCGTCGAGGTGTCGGCCTCAGCCGCCGGGGCGCCCCACATTACCGTGCGGCTGCTCGGCGACAATCTCCACCTTATGGCGATGAACGTCTCCGGATCGGTCTACATCACGACCGTCTTCTCTGACAGAGAGAGCCGGGCCGGCGCGAAGTTCAAGGCCGTGCACACGAGGCACGAATTTACGCAGATCAGACTGATGGGATGGACGTCGCGGCCGGAGCAGTACTACGGGCAGTGCGAGATCGTGAAGTAGCGCTGCTACGGTGACGCGCTCGCGGCGCCGAGGCCGGTGGAGGTGAACTTCTGGATCCGCTTCCCTTCGTAGGTCTCGGTGATGAACAGATCCCCCTTCGAGTTCACCGCGAGGTTGTGCGCGCCGTAGAACTGACCGGCCCAGTGTCCCGCGCCGCCGAAGGTGCTCACCACCTGCAGCGTCTGGCGATCGAGGACGTAGATCAGCTGGTTCGTTCCGTCGTTGATAAACAGGAATGCCTGCCGGGGATCGGTGGAGAAGCCGACGTCCCACACCGAGCCGCTCCCGAGCGTGTCTTTGGCGATCACCACCTCGCGCACGAAGCGGCCGTCTTTCGTGAAGACCTGCAGGCGATCGTTCGTGCGGTCGCACACGTAGACGAGCCCGTCATGTGAGATCCGCACGGCATGGACGATGCGGAATTGCGGGGAGGGCGGGCCGGCCGGATCGTACTGGCTCGGCCGGTTTTCGTTCTGCACAACGCCGCGAAAGGGTCCCGGCAGCGTCTCACCCGCGCGCGTAAAGAACCCATCGTCTGGCGCCGTGCCGTAGGCGCCCCAATGGCGCTTATACGCACCCGTCGTCGCATCAAAGACGATGATGCGGTGGTTGACGTAGCCATCTGCCACGTAGAGCTCGTTGGCCGCCGCATCGACGACCATGTTGGCAGGCGCACCGAGATTTTCGGTGTCGTTGCTGCCGCGTCCCTGGCCCGGCTTGCCGATCTGCATCACGAACGTGCCCGCGCGCGTGAACTTCAAAATGTGCGCGTCTTTCTCGCCGCCGGCGCCAAGCCACACGTTGTCTTTGCCATCCACGTAGATGCCGTGTTCGTACTGCGGCCAGTCGTAGCCAGCGCCGGGCCCACCCCACGAGGACACAAGGGTGCCGGCCGCATCGAATTCAAGCACGGGCGGCGCCGCTTTCCAGATCGAGCGCGTTTCGTTCGGCTGCAGCGTCGCGGGGCGGTGCGTTATCCAGACGTGATCGCGCGAGTCCACCGCCACGCCCGCTACGGCTCCGATAATCCACCTGTTCGGCAGCGGTTTCGGCCATGCCGGATCCACCCGAAAGGTGGGCACCGGGCGAGCCTGGGACGCCAGCGTCGCGGTGGCGAAGAGCAGGGCAGCGGACCGAATAAGGCGCTGGAGCATGATGTTCTATACTTGGACAGTCAACTTCAGGAGGCGTGCGATACCAGAATGATGGACGTTGAAATCGAGCTGCGAATTCCGACCCTGACCGTCAAGCCGGAAGACGGCGCCGCCGGGCGGATCGACAACAGGCTTGTGAGGTTTCGCAAGGTCATTCAGGTGCCGGCTTTCCCGCCGCCAGGTTCCACGATCGCGCTCACCGCGAGCACAGATTTCGCCTTCGAGTGCATCATCGCCAGAGCCGACTGGCACGAGGAAAAGCAGAAGTTCGTGCTCTCCTGCAAGTATCCCCGGCAGCGCATCTTCCCCCACGAGTATGAGGCGTTGCTCAACGATCCTCAGTGGGAAAGAACCGAGTTCCCGGGATAGCCTACCGCGCGAGGTACCCCGAATCTATCGGCAGCACAATCCCCGTGATGCAGCGCGCGACATCGCTGCAAAGGTAAAGAATGGCGGCGGCAATGTCGTCCGCTTCTGGAAGGCGGCCGAGCGGTGTGTGCTGCATCACGGTCTCGAGCCGTTCCGGATTGGCGAAAATTGCCTTCGTCATCTCGGTATCCACGTATGTGGGCGCGACCGCGTTGACACGGATGCCGTCCGCTGCCCACTCGAGCGCGAGCGCGCGCGTCAGATTCACGACGCCGCCCTTCGCAGCCTGGTAAGACGCGTTCGGAAAGAGGCCGCCGGACAGGCCCATGATGGAGGCGACGTTGACGATGGCGCCGCCGCCGCGCGTTTTCATGTATGGATGCGCGATGCGTGAACAGAGGAACGTGGCGGTCAGGTTCACGTCCATGACCGCCTGCCACTCCTCCACCGCCAGATCGACCGCCGGCTTGCGTGCGACGCGTCCCGCGTTGTTCACGAGGATGTCGATGCCGCCCGAGCGCTCGGCGGCGCGCGAGAAGGCCGCTTTCACCGCGGGCTCGCTCGTCACGTCGACCGGGAGGCCGTCAATTGCGTCGATGTCAAACACCGTGACGTGCGCGCCCGCCCGCTCGAGCATCCGTGCCGTAGCGGCTCCGATCCCTTTCGCGCCACCCGTGACGACGGCGGTTTTTCCTTCCAGGTTGAGCAGATTCAGTAGAACACCTTTACGAGCAGATAGCTGAGAGGTTGCGGGATTTCTGGAAACCAGTGCGGCACGCCGGCGGGGACCCACATCACGTCCCCCTTCCCCAGGTGATACGGCGTCCCGCCTTCGATTGTTGATCCGCGAATCTGTCCGGGCCCCGTCTCCTTGCCGCCGATGACGCGGCCTCCGAGCACTTGCGTCGCGCTGCCTTCGATCACGTAGAAGAGGTCCGCTTCGTTCGTGTGCACCTCCACGGCGGGGCGATAATCCGCGGGCGCATAGGGACCCGTGCGATAGCCGCCAGACACGCGAAGATTCGGGCCGTCGGCCAGCGTCGCCGGCTTTTTGATGGCGGCCGCCACCTGATCGTGGCCGACGTAGACAACGTCGGCCTTGGCCGGTGTAGTTGGTGGCGTCGCGCCTGGTGGGGTCCGGCTTGAGCCGGACCTTAAAGACGTGGGCACCGTCACCACGTAATAACTGATCGATGGCGACACGCTCGCGAACGCCTGCGGCGTCCCGGCGGGGACGATCAGCAGGTCCCCCTTGGTGAGGCGCTGCGAACGCGCGCCCGCGGCGAACACGCCCTCCCCGTCGGTCACATACAGGATGGTGGTCGCCTTCTGCGTCTCGAGCGCGCCCGGCTTGTCCCGACGGCCGCCCGCGACACGAACCTGCGGGGAGGAGATAAGCACCCCGCCCCTGGCAAGGGCTGCGTCGACCTTCTCATGATTGACGTAGACGCCGCCGGACTGCGCGGCCGCCGTGGCAGCGAATACGAGCAGGAGCGCGAGCACATTACCGTGAAGTTGCCACTTCTCTGTCATTGTTCTCTCGTAGCACGTCGTGTCCGGCTTCAGCCGGACCGTCTCTGTGGCCCCGCCGATACGCTCGTGGATTATCATGCATCCATCGCTCTCGGACAACGCGAGCCTACATGCGTTGGAAGGTCAAGCCGATCTCTGGCCGGAATGCGATAATACAGGCGAGGTGATGCACCGATGAATGAACCCACGCGCGAACTGCCGCTGCCCGCGCCCATCGTGGCGCCGGCGAACTCGCTGGTCGGCTGGACACAGTTCATCTACGCCCTGCACGCGTTCAGTCTGCTGACGGGAATTATCACTGCCGCAACCGTCGTCGGCGCGTTCCTCACCGGCTGGCCCTCGATCATCGCCGTCATCCTGAGTTACGTAAAGCGCGGCGACGTGCGCGGCACCTGGCTGGAGTCGCATTTCCGCTGGCAGATCCGCACGTTCTGGTTCGGCCTGCTGTGGATCTCCCTCTGCCTGCTCTTCATCGTCTTCACGCTTGGGATCGGCATCATCATCGCCTGGCTGCCGATGGGACTGGTGGGAGTCTGGTTTATCTACCGCGTCATCCGGGGCTGGCTGGCGCTGAACGACGGCAGGCCGATGTACACGTCGTGAACATCACAATGACACGGCTCATCGCTCTATTCGCGTGCCTGGCGCTCCTGCCCTCAGCGGTTGCGGGTCAGACATCCTCTGCCGCTAGGGGTTCAGGCGAAGACGTATCGAGCCTGCCATGGGTCACCATGGAAGACGGCAAGCCGATCGACAGGCGCCCGACGGAAAAGGCGGACAACGCGCCGGCGTTTCCGGAGCAGACGCGCGCCCCATATCGCAAGACCGCGCCCTTCAAGGTCACGACGCTGATCGACAACCTGGAGGTGCCCTGGAGCCTGGCGTTCCTTCCGAGCGGCAACATCATCCTCACCGAACGGCTGCCGGGCCGGATGCGCATTCTCCACACCAACGGCACACTGTCCGGACCATTGACCGGCGTCTCCGCCGCGGCCACTGCCGGCGCGAAGGACATCGGCTTGCTCGATGTGGCACTCGACCCCAACTTCGCGACCAACCAGCGCGTCTTTTTCAGTTTCTTCAGCTACATCGACGGCACGAACAGCAATACATGCATCGCGCGTGCGCGCCTCGATGAGAAGGCGCTGAAGCTCACCGATGTCACGGTCATCTTTCGTGCGCTGCCTGTCATGCCGTCGAAACGGCTCGGCGCGAAGACGGGCGGGCGCATCGTCATCGATCCCGCCGGCAATCTGCTGATGACGCTCGGCGACCGCTCGGACTCGCCGCCATGGGACGTCGCGCAGAAGATGGACAATCACCTCGGCAAGATCATCCGCATCACGCCGGACGGCGGGATCCCGCCCGATAACCCGTTCGTCGGAACGCCGGGCATCCTGCCCGAGATCTGGACCTACGGCATGCGCAGCCCGGAAGGGCTGGCGTTCGATCCGAAAACCGGCCGCCTCTGGCAGAACGACCATGGCCCCCGCGGCGGCGACGAGCTGAACATCGTCCACAGAGGCAAAGACTACGGCTGGCCCGCGGTGATTCGCGGCATCGACTATCCAGGCGCGGCCATCGGCGTCTTGCGCAGGGACGGGATGGAAGAGCCGGTCTACTACTGGGATCCGGTGATCGCTCCGTCGGGTCTCGCCTTCTACACCGGCAACCTGTTTCCGCAATGGAAGAACAGCATGTTCGTCGGAGGCCTGCGGGGCGCGATGCTCGA
>Ga0163150_10009575_pt1 | contig 10681 bp, 6 predicted proteins | sample OliLakLV19P2IB_FD_148628 | JGI IMG/M metagenome (GOLD analysis project Ga0163150, IMG submission 148628) | Freshwater microbial mat bacterial communities from Lake Vanda, McMurdo Dry Valleys, Antarctica - Oligotrophic Lake LV.19.P2.IB | ecosystem: Environmental > Aquatic > Freshwater > Lake >...
GATACGGGGCGCTGCGCGGGTGTCGAAGAATTTTCGACGAGCTGGCCGCCGACGTAGACCGATCGAACGGCCAGATCCTGCGAGAGCACGAGCACGTCGGCGCGTTTTCCTGGATCGAGACTGCCGATGTCGCGTTCGAGACCGACGCGTTCCGCCGGGGTGAGGCTGGCCATGCGAATGGAATCAACCACGCCCGCGGTGGTCTGGGTGTGCATGGTTTGCACCATGGTGTCCATGCCGACGACTGAGCTCGCGAGGCCGCCGCCTTCCTGAAAACCGACGCGGCCGTTGCTCTCAAACCACTCGCCATCTTCGATCGGTCCGAAGCGGTATTGTCCGGGAGGTTGATCCAGCGCGCGGTTCGCATCGGTGACGAGGCACAACCGCCGCGCGCCCTTCATGCGGTAGGCAAACTCAAGCAACTCGGGCGCCAGGTGGCAGCCATCGGCGATTACCTCCGTGCTCATTTCCGGCTGCATCAGGACGAATTGCTCCATACTGCCCTGTGACGGCGTGCCGAAGCGCGTGCGAATGCTGGGGACCGAACTCATCGCGCACCAGAAGTGATCCACGTGGCGCATGCCGGCGTCGAATGCCCGCTGCATTTCCGTCCACGTCGCGTTGCTGTGGCCGCAGGTCACGAGGCAACCGCGCTGCGTGGCTTCACGGTAGAATTCTTCGGCGCCCGGTAATTCCGCTGCGCAGGTGGCGACCCGAATGATACCACGGTTAAAATGCTCGCGGTATTCGGCGGGATCCGGATCGCGCCGTCCCCCTTGCAGGTGACATCCTACTTTGTCCTCCGCAAAATAGGGTCCGTAGAAGTGCACGCCCGCAATCCGCGCTCCTTCTCCCGGGCGGCCCTCGCGCTGCACGGTTTCGCAGGCGGAGAGCATGGCGGTGATTTGCCCGCGTGATCCCGTCGTGGTGGTGGGGAAGATAGTGGTCGTGCCGTGTCGCCCGTGGGCGCGGATCGCGGTTCGCACGGCTTCGGATGTTCCGTCCATGAAATCAGCCCCGGCGCCGCCGTGTACGTGGATGTCCACATAGCCGGGGGCAACGTATCCGTCGTTCACTGACACGACGGCGGTGTTCGCTGGCAACGAGATCGTGTCTCGCCGGCCTACCGCCGTGATGCGGTCGCCCTGGCAGAGGACAATTCCCTCCGGCAGCAACCGGTCGGGGAGAATGATGGTGCCGGCGAAAGCAAGGGGGCGCGCGACCTCAGGCATGGCCAACGGTCAGAAGTGCCCGCGTGATTGGCGAGCGATTTTATTGGGTGGGCCGGTGCGGGAACGATTCGTGCCCGTTCGGCGCGATCCGAATTCCACTCTACCCGAGCCGACGACCTTAACCCGAGCCGACGACCGACTTCGGTTTTCGGGAATCGTTGTTCCTAACGTTAGGTGTTGACTGAAGTGCGGCCAGGGGCGGCCGCGGTCCCAACGGGCAGTTGGTCGGAACGTGCTCGCGAGTGGCGGAGCCGCTTGCCATTGCTACCGACCCTTGGCGGCTGATCCCGGTTGCCGATGCGCCGGCAGCGTGAGCAAGAACGAGACTCAGTTTTCCCGGACGAAATTGGTGTTCGCGCGGTCGAGGGTGAGTTCCTTGAGCCAGATATTGCGGTAACGCACGTCGTGACCTTCCGCTTGCAGTTTGAGTCCACCGGGTACGTCGGTAATCCCTTTGCCGCCGTCGTTGCCCCCATCGATTCCGGAATTGGCGCCGCCCCAGACCTGTTGGATTTCCACGTTGTTGTGCACCTTGATGCCGTTGAAGAAAACGGTCACGCGGGCCTTTTCCGTGAGTTTGCCGTCCTTGAAGCGGGCGGCCCGGAATTGGATGTCGTAGGAGTTCCACTGGCCAATGCCCTTGTAGGCAAAGTAAGGAGAGGCAGTCTCGTTGATCACCGAACCCATGCCGTGCTTCGTGGCATCGCCATCCTGGACTTGGATCTCGTAACGGTTCTGCAGATACACGCCGCTGTTGCCGCCTTCAGCCATGACCAGGAACTCCACGTGCAGGCGGAAATCGCGGTACGCCTTCTTGGTCACAATATCAGCGACTCCATACTTGCCCGTGCCTGCGCTCTTGACCGCGGGATCGTCGGTGGAGAGCACCGTCCCCGGATTGACCGGATCCTTCACGATCGGCCATTTGATCGGCGCTTTACCGCCGAAGCGCGGCCCTTCCCAGTAGGTCCACTTCGATTCCAGCATGGCTTGGGTGCCATCGAACAGCACCTCGGCCCCTGCGGGAGGTTTGGTGCCGACGCCAACGCCGGCGTGCGCCGGTGACGCGGCGGCCCAGAGCAGACCGAGCAGGGAAAGTAAGAATGGAAAACGAGCAGGGGTAGAATTCATGGGAGGAGTGTTCGCCCCGACCATAGAGGTTTGTCGTGACGGTAGAAGTCCAAAACGGCCTCGTCTTCACGTCTGTGACTGACGACACGCGGATGAGAGCACCGCTTGTTTAGATCCGCTCTCAGCCGGATTCGTGCGATTGAGGTGGACTCATGCGATCGAGATGGAGCGGCTTGTTTCCCCCTCCAAGTTCGGACCTGGGACCGCGGACGCCCTCGTCCGCACCTGTTCATGCAGCGGCCGGGGGCGGCCGCGGTCCCAGTTTCAAACAGCGGCCCGGGGACAAGCCGCTCCACCTTAAAATGAGTTCCTTTGCATGAGTCCGCTCTCAGTTGCAGTCCTTGCGTTCGCCGTCTTGCTGCGCCGTGTCCGGGAAAGCCGGGTTCAGAGCTCGTCCCAATCGAAGTACCGGAGGGCGCCAGGCAGCAGGATGGACTTTATATCGCTTGCATCATAATTTCGGTTACGCACCAGATCGGAATAACGGAAGCTTTCGCGCCAGTCGCAGGCGATGATGCGCGGGTCGAGGGCCGCGGCCAGGCGGCCATGCAGCCCCATTCGCCCCTGCGCGTAGACGCGCACGCCGTCCGTCGCGAGCCCCGGAAACGTGGCCAGGACATCGAGGGAGCGCAGCGTCTCATACGTGCGCAACGCTACCAGACTGTCCCCGATGAACGAGAGGTCATCCCCCAGCTTGCGAAACGTGGCGGGTGCTGACTCGGTGCGGTTGTTGACCGGATCCGGTTTCAGCGGGCCCATGCCGGCGAGATTCACCACGAACACGGCGCGGCCCCGCGCGCACTCTTCCCGGATCCAGGCGGCGTGGCGGGAGAGCGCCTCGGTCCCATTATCCCAGATCGCGAGCGTGACCGGCAGCGCACTCGAGTGGTTGCGGGAACGGAACAACATGCCCAGATTGGCGAGGCGGGGTTGAGAGTACCAGAAGGTGACGTCAACGGACATCTCGTCGATCGTGGTGCGTTCTTCGAGGCGGCGGGGGTTCAATTCGACCGACTCACGGTCGCGAAAGACGTGTTCACGCAACCACTCGAGGGCGCGGGCCTTTTGCTGTGCGAGGGGCAGTTTCTTCCGCGCGGATTCGAATTCCGCCAGCCGGGCGACGTTCGCGTCATGGACAAACTCCGCCCCCGGCAGCTCGCCGCGGACTTGTCCCGTTTCGGTGGCATGCAGTTTCTCCTCGGGCATCGCCTGGGGTGTCAGGGAGGCGGGCGGAGTTGGGTTGTCGAGCAGATGGCGGGCGAAGAACTGGGCGGCAGTGCGGGCCAGCGCAGGCGTATAAACGTGGCGTGATTGATCCTCGAACAGCGCGAAGCGGTCGGCGCGATCGTGCAGCTGCCAGATGCGGCGGGCGCGCGCGACGGTGCGCCGGGTGCCTTCAATGGGGAAGAAGTCCGACGTGACCGCGAGGACGAGCACGGGCTTCGGCGCCATCGCGAGCAAGATGTCTTCGTGGTCAAAACCGGCGCGGGTAAACCCAAACCAGTTTTGCTCCGCGTCCTGGGGCTGACCCGTCCACTGATACGCTTCACGTGAGGTGATGAAGGTGGCGGGCGCCGCCGCTGCAATGCGGGGATCGGCCATCATCACGAGCGAGGTTTGGGTCCCGCCGCCGGAATTACCGGTGATGCCGATGCGCGCGGGATCCACCTCGGTGCGCGTCACCAAATAATCGATACCGCGCATCGCGTCGTGCAGGAAATAGCGGGCGATCTGATCACCGACGAGGCGAGCCTGAGCGCCGGCGTGGTCGTGTTCGCCCGTGCCCGGACGAATCAGGGTTCGCTTCGTTTCGGCATCGTAGTAACTCAACCGTTCGCCCTGGCCGATGGGATCCTGGGCCAGCACGATGAGTCCGGACTGAACGAGCGTCTGACAAACGATCTGATATTCTGCTACCTGTTTGGCCGTGTTGTGATGGCCACTCAGGAACAGCACGGCGCCGCTTCGACCTGTACGTTGAGCGGGGAGGTAGAGATTGGCCGTTACAAAATGCCTGGGTCGGGACTCGAAGATGAGCTTCTCGATCGTGAAGCCGCTGCCTTCAACCGTGCCAGTGATGCGGGCGTTAAGCGGAGTGTCCGAGGAGGGCAAGCCACCGATGCTTTCGATGATGAAGCGCCGGATCTCGGTCTGGCGGGCGCGCACGGCGTCGGGAGTTTTGAGGGCGTCACGAGCCGCGTCGCCTTGGGCAAAGTAACGGGCTGAGCGAGCGTAGACGTGATCCTTGAGCTGCGTTCCTGGATAAGCGTAACCCAGATTGATTCGTTCCAGCCGCGACCAGACGGGGGATTCCGCGGACGTGTTCGTCGCGACCTGAGCTGGCGCTGAGATGCCCGTGAACAGCAGCATCGCGACGACTACTAGTGATACCCGGAGCTTCATTTTTTCTCGTGGGCTTTTTGTTTGCTGCCGCGTTTGCGAAATTTACCGGAGGATCGGGCGTCCGCGAGCTATGCCATGTTTTTCTCGGTCGGCAACAAGGCATCCGACTCGTTGTGCCGATTCGCCCGACTGAGGCTTCATTGTCGTACGCGGATCGGCCGCACGCTTTCCGGCCACTGGGTTTGCCGCAAGGGGCGCTTGCGACAAGTTCGGCCGTCGAGCAGGCCTGATCGGTTGCGGTGGACGGAATGTCACCAGGCGGGGATCGGCCGATCTAAGAGTGTTCCAACCGAAGGATGGGCCAGCGTCTTGCCTCAGCCGACGCGTGGCTCTCCGATAAGCGTCGTCGTTGGGTGAGTGGGTGCTTAGAATGACAGACTCGCCGAGAACATCGTGCGAATAATCCCGACTAACATTTATGAGAGACGACTATCTGCAAAACGCGCTTAAGGTTATCGACGATCCCACCATCTTGGTGAATGTCGTTTCTCGTCGGGTGAAACAATTGCGGCGCGGTAATCGGCCGCTGGTTGAGTCGCTCGAAAAATTGCTGCCCGAAGACATGGCGTTGCGCGAAATTGCCGAAGGCAAGATCACTTACGAACTCGCCTCGGCCGCGGACTTGGCTCGGAGCAGCCACGGCCTCAAGCGCGAGCCCACGATCACCAAAGCTTACCAGAACGGGTAAGCTGGAAGCTAACGCCTCCCCGCATCCGTTTTCGGATATGCGGGTCCGCGAAGGTGGAGCGGGTGGTCCCCAGCGGGCTGCTCGAAAGGGATGCGGCTTGCGTTCGATCTCATTAACCGCGGCTGGGGGGACAAGTCCCTCGATTGCCGAGATCGGGCGACTCCGCCAAGGTAAGCAAGGCGTGCTCGTCATGTGGATACAGACCCCGGGCAATCCCTCGCACCTCAGGGTTTCCGTGGATGAAAGCCAGGCGCGGACCGGCGTCTGTTTTAGCCGACGGGGTACGGCGTTTCCGTTTGCACGGTCCAGCGATTGTCGAGGCGCTTGGTGAAATCGAGCGGGTCGCCCACGCCAACCGTGCCGCGTGGCACTTGGTAGGCCCAAACTTGGAAGTAACTGAGCGTCGCCCCTCCGTAAATGGTCGAGAAGGCACCGTCAACCGCGTCGAGGCCGCACGAAAGCTTGATTCGACCGATGCGGGGTACGTGGAAGCGCGCGTCCGTGGTAAACCAGTTCCCGCCCACGAAAACTTCCGCGTAGGCGTGAAAATCCATATGATTGCCGGGGTCGGGAAATCCGATGTCGGGGAGGTGCCCGGTGACATAGCGGGCGGGCAAGTTGAACGTCCGGTTAAGGGCAACCGCCAAATGGGCAAAATCGCGGCAGACTCCATAGCCGCGCTGCAGAACGTCCCAAGCGGAAAGATCCGCCTGACCAGAGCAGAGCCGATATTCGATGTTGTCGTGCAACCATTGGCTGATGGCGTTGACTCGCGGCAGTCCGTGTTCGACTTGGCCGAATTTTTCCCACGCGAAATGGGTGAGCTTGTCGGAATCGCAATAGCGGCTCGGCAACGTATAGCGCATCACGCTGGCAGGAAGTTCGACCGGATCGACGGGCAAACTGGCGGGCAGGTCGCTGTTGTCGGGCCGCGACGATGCCGCGATAATGGCATCGTGTCGGAAATAGTTGGCGCCCGGCGCCAGCTTGACCCGCCAGATACGATTGCCGTGCATATCCTTGAAAGCCTCAGCGCGAAGGTTTTCCCCGAGAGACAATGCCTCGAAAACGACGGCGTGGTGACGGCTTGGCTTCGGCTGCAAGTTAAGGAGCAGCGACGAGGTGCCCTGCGCTTCATAGGCGAGGCTGCAACCGACGCGAAGGGTAAGGTCGAATAACGGCGACGGCCTGGCGCTGCTCGCAGACCGCCCCTCGTTGCGTTCGTCCATCGGTGGAAGGTTAGACATCAGATTTCCGGTTAGCGGCACGACTTTAAGCGAGGGGATGGTGGTGATCGGTTGGGCGCATCGGGTTGACTGGGCTGATGAGGGGTACGAACAGCAGGGCTCGAGCCAAGAGAGACAGCAGTGCGGTGCCGACGGAACGCATGATCGCCTCGAAAGTTGGGTCGGGTTGGCCCCACGGGGAGACGTTGCTGACCGACACGGGCGTCGAACCCTCGAAAACGTTCTTCATGTGGATCGAGCCCGGCGGACTACCGTTGATCAAATGGCTGAAGTGAATTCGGTTGTTGGACCGCGACCGAAATGAGCTTGGGATGAAACCGCTGATGCACGCTGATGGGCGCTGATGGGCGCTGATTAGGAGGTGCCGCAATGGGCACCAAGGCGGAAACATTCAATCCAGAAGGGGCCGGAGGCTCCGCGAGGGGCACGCGGACAAGTGGGCACAAAAAATCGGCCAGCGCGCCCGCTGCGGGCGAAATGGCCGATCAATGAAGAAGAACCTGCTCAGAGCCGCGTCGTCACGCTGAAGCTCCAGGTTGTGGGCTCCATATAACGGTAGATATAATTCGGCCGCTGGGCCGCCGTGTTGTACGACGTCGCACCGGTGATCCGGTAGCGGCTGTCGCCGTTCATCACGTCATAGATATTCTGCAGGCCCAAACGGAAGGTCGTGGGGTACTTCATGATCTTGCGATCGTACAGCAGGTAGCTGTGCAGCGGAAACGAAGCCGCGCCGGTGTAGGCCACGCCGTTGAAAATCGCGATGTTGTAGTCGGGACCGAAGACGCCGTTGAGACCCACGCGGAGACCGCGCACCCACGGGATTTGATAATCCGCCACGAAGCTGCCGGTGTAGGGTGAGCTGCGGCGGCCGGCAATTTTGTTGGTCAGGGTGTTGGAGCCAAGGACCGTACGGGCGTTGTTAAGTACCGTGGTCGTCTCGGCCATGGTCGGATCGCCACCTGGCGCGAGGGCAGCGGCGGTGCGTTCTTCGGCGGCGGTGAGGTACGCCCGGAACTGGGAGAAATCAGCCTGCGCGCGCACCTTTGAAGCTGAGAAGGTCACGCGCGTTTGCAGTCCCTTCCAGCGCTGGCCTTGTAACGTGAGCTCGATGCCGCGCGACTGCTCGTTCGAGTTCACCGTCCGGCGCTCGTTGTTGAGGCCGCTGATCACCTCGACATAGCGAGGGTCTCCGACGGGGATGTTATTTGGATTAATGAGGTCCTCGATGCCCGCCAGATTGAGCACGTCGGGAGACCAGGCATACGCCGCGTTGATGCGTTTGATTTCGTAGGAGCCAAACGTGTACGTGATCTTCCGGCCGAACAGGTCGCCCTTGAAGCCGAATTCCTTCGTCTTGCCCCGCACGGGTCCGATGTCGGGGCCATAAAAGACTTGGCGCGATTGCCAGTTGAAGGACTCGGAATTCACCGCATAGGCATTCACCGTCAAAGGATCGCTCCGCCAGAGTGACACGCTAAAGCCGGCCATTTTGCTGGAAGCGGACAAATCAAACCGTGGATCGTACGTGTAGGCACCGGGATTTTCGTCCGGCATGCCGGGGTGAATGAAGTAGCCGCGGGCGTCGGTCGCGAACGCCGCCTCGTTGGGAACTTTGCGCGTCAGACTGTTCCAGCTGGCGCCGAGCAGCGTGTGGACGCGCCCGCCGAAGTATTCGCCGGAGAGGGACGCGGTCTGCGTTTCGGAGTAGCGAATATCAACAAATGGCCCGGTGTTGGTCACGCTCTCGTAAAGCACCGGACTGAACCCGGGCGCGGACTTGATGTTGGGCACCAGAAATTGATCCCAGAACTCGGGGGTGCCGAACTTCGGATCATCGAGGTAGGCGCGAAGACGAATGCCGTTGCTGGCGATCAGTCCGGGCCCCAGCTCATTGGCGAGACCCGTGCGGCGGGAGAGTTTCAAGTCGCGTTGCTTGAGCGCGGTGACCACGGCGAGCTGCTTGCCCCAGCGGCCAAAATCGAACGGATAAACGGCCGCGATCCGGCCGGCCTTCACCACGTTACCGAAAACTTTGAAGGCGGCGCCGCCGATGGCCTCGTCAATGTAGGGGCGGCCAGTGCCATCGATGCTGAGTACGGGCGGAGTCTGGCTGGTGCCGAACGAATTGTCATTCCGGTCCTCGTGTTGGAACTGCTGGTTGTAAGCGAACTCGATCGCGAGTTTTCCGATGCGTTGCTCGACCGTGACGTTGGCGACGTTGAAGAAGCGATTGTTGTAATCGACCGTGCCGAGCATGTTCGTGTACTGGTCGAAGCCGCTGAAGTTCCGGTAAGTGCCATTGGGTAGTCGCACATCTTGCGTCTGTCCTGCCAAAAGTGATACTTGGTTGCCGGTGGGGCCGCTGCGATCGATCGCGGCGGGAGAGGTGCTCGTGCGCTGGATGATCTCGCCGTCCGACGTGTAATACCACTGATTGTTGGCACTGAAGCCACGGCCGGCTGCTGCCACGTCGTTGACCGCCAGGGCGCTGTCCGCGCGTACGCGGTGAGTCGCGCCGCGTTCGCCCTCGACGCGAATCGTAGTGGTCTTGAAGGGCTCGTAAGTGAACGCGATGTGGCCCGCGCGAAATACGTCGTTGGTGCCCTTGACGTAGGTCTTGTTGCGGCGGTTCACCAAGTTGACCCGCATGAAAAAGTTTTCCCGTAGCTTTCGGTTTACATCCAGTTGGAAGCGGAAGGCTTCGTAGGAACCGACACTGGCGAAAAACTCCGTCGCATTACGGGAGCGGGCACGCTTCGTGTAGACCGTCGCCTGGCCACCGGGCTGCGAGTCGCCGAACATGAGCGAGTTTGAGCCCTTGTTGAAATCGAAGCGATCGACGTTGTAGGCGTCCGACGGCACGTACCACGTGAAGAAATTCCGCGAGCTGCCGCCGCCGGATAGGCCGCGATAGGTGATGCGGTCGTCGTTGCGCGATTCGAGGCGCGGGGTGACGTTAACGCCCGAGACGAATTGCGCCGCGTCGTCCATGTTGAACGCGCCAAGATCCCGCATGAATTCAGCCGTGATCACGTCGACGGTGACAGGCAGTTTGGCGAGTTCCTGGTTGGTGCGGCTGCCGATGAGAGTGGTCGTAGCCTGCCACGACTTGTCGTCAGTGTCTGACACCGTGAACGGTGAGAGCGAAATGACCTCGTCCTTGGTGGGTGAGTCCGGCTGGGCGGCACGAGTAGAAACGACAACGGCAAGAGCCGTCGCGACTAGCAGCCCGTCTGACTTAGAAAACTACGAAAGTAAGAAAGCACGCCGATTTTTTCCAAGATTCGGTTGAAAACTGGTTTTTCGCGGGAAGAAATGTTAGGTATCCACTTTCTAGTTACATCCGATGATTTTTGGAGAGCGATTTTGACCTCGCGCGCCCGTCTGCGGGGCGATTTATGCCGTCAGCGCGAGGTTTTTCAGGGTAAAGAGCCGTTTGAGATTATAGCTAACGCACACCAGGGTCCATTCGAGCGAGACTTTGGCGTGGCCCCGCAGGCTGAAGCGCCGGAATCCCATTATTTCTTTGATGATACCGAAGACCGGTTCGACCGTTTGCTTGCGTAACTTGTAGAGATCTTTGCCGACTTTAGTTTTTAGTCGGTGGGCCATTTTTTCCTTGGCGCTCGCCTCCGGTCTCGGTGCCGCCGGCTCGGGTTGCGGCAGCAGCTCGGCGATCGTTTTATGATGGCCGGGTTTTTCCACAGCCGCGAACACCGTCATCCCGGTCGGCGTACCGTTCGTTTTCTGCTCCACCGCTTGCACCGCTTTTTCGCTGTAGAATCCGCTGTCCGTCAGCACTGCGGTGATCTCCAGAGCCACCACCGGGCTGATCGCGGCCACTGTCGGCACTAGTTCTTGTTTGTCGTTGGCCGCAACGCTCACGCGTTGGCCCACGATGAGCATCGCTTGGTCCACCACCGCCTGCGCATTATAGGACTGCTCGAAGTGCTGGCCGCTGCCCGCTTTCATGATGC
>Ga0163150_10009576_pt1 | contig 10681 bp, 7 predicted proteins | sample OliLakLV19P2IB_FD_148628 | JGI IMG/M metagenome (GOLD analysis project Ga0163150, IMG submission 148628) | Freshwater microbial mat bacterial communities from Lake Vanda, McMurdo Dry Valleys, Antarctica - Oligotrophic Lake LV.19.P2.IB | ecosystem: Environmental > Aquatic > Freshwater > Lake >...
GATACATCTATTTCTCCGGCAACCTCCGTGCAGAAGCGGTTGCCGAGGCAGCCAACAACGACCCGGGGGAACAGGCAGCAGCCGACGACGAAGCGCCCAAACCACCGAGAACGTTTATTGACCGGGTCAAAATTGAAACGGGCGAAGTTCAGCGGGTATTCGCAACATCGGAAAGCGCTTATGAAACGGTTTCCTCAATCGATGGAGATGAACTTAACCAGGTATTTGTGGTCCGCCAGGATCGCAATGTTGTCCCCGATTATTTTGTGCACGACACGTCCAACAAGGAGAAACTGGTTGCAGAAAATGCAGCCAAACCAGCGGAACCGTCGGCAGAAAAAACGGATGCAGGGGACGCGAAAAAGGCAGTTCCGGCACCGGTCGTCGAGCCCAAACGGCTGACAACGAACAAAAACTATACCCCCTGGTATAACAGTTTGCGGGTCGAGTTTATCCAGGTGACACGCGTAGACGGATTCAAGTTCTGGGTCAAGGTGACTTCCAACCCTGACTACGGCCAAAAACTTCCGGCCATGTTCTGGTTTTATCCGCGCGAGTACACCGACCAGGCGACCTATGATACCGGGGCGAATCAGACCCGGCGATCGTTTACCGAGTCCTTCCGGTTCCAGCGCCCCAGCAACCGGTCGATGGCCATGCTGACACAACTGGGTTATGTCGTGATTGAGCCTGACCTGCCGATTGTTGGCGAAACCGGACGGATGAATGACAATTATGTGACCGACCTGCGAAACGGACTTTGGGCTGTCATCGATGAGTTGGACAAGCGGAACATTATTGACCGTGACCGTTTGGCGATCGGTGGCCACAGTTACGGAGCCTTCAGCACCGGAAACGCAATGGCACATACGCCGTTCTTCAAGGCCGGAATTGCGGGCGATGGATGCTACAGCAGGACATTGACGCCGATGTCGTTCCAGACCGAGCGTCGACATTACTGGGACGCCAGGGAGACCTATGATTCGATGTCCCCGTTCAACTACGCCAACCAGGTCAACGGGGCGATGTTGATGTATCACGGCATGGAAGACGCCAACGCCGGAACGTTTCCTATCAACAGCGAACGGATGTTCCAGGCTCTGGACGGATTGGGCAAGCCGACATCGCTATACATGTACCCCTACGAAGCGCATGGTCCAGCGGCACGGGAGACCATTCTCGACATGTGGGCCCGCTGGGTGGTGTGGCTGGACCATTATGTAAAGAATCCGGAGCCACCGAAGGCTGCTCCGGTTGTCAACACAAGTACTCCCACACCGACAGGCAATTGACCATCCCTTTTGCAAAAATCCAACAAGGTTCGGGCGGCAGGTTTAAAGAACCTGCCGCCCGTTCTTTTGACTGGCATCGAGGCAACTGCCACCATGCATAGTATTGAAGACCCGTACGGCCGCGACGCAGGTTGCAAGCAGGGTTTGTAAAGATTCTTCCCAGGCTCAATGACGGTCAATTGCGTTGGCAACAACGTGATCCTATGGAATTGCGCCAATAATGGTTTCCCAACCTGGGTTGCAGGCTTTGAACAGGAGGCAACGGAGCAAACGAAGGAAAGAACCTAAACCTGGACTGGCAGGCACGGAAACGTCTCTGTACTCTCCGTGGCCTCCTGTTCAACTTCGTGAATTGGTTTTGACCAGTTCCTTATGGGCAGGCAGGGCCGGTTGTGAAGGATTTGCGGAATGGCCCTGCCGATGCCGGTGTCGGTCGTGATGCTTGTTCGACCTCGCGTGGACTCTCCGGACAGTTGGCGGCAAAATGCCGATTTCTCCCAAATGATGCCGGGACCCCGTCGTATTGGGTTGCCGCTCCCGGCGAGACTGGCCGACAGGCCTGCCATCCGGTGGGACAGGTTTCCAGGGAGAAAAACATGAATTGTGTACAACTGGCCAAGCGGGTCGAGTCACTTTTGCCGGGTGCGCCCCAATCCGTCATCGCACGCTGGTGTACGGTAATTCTCAACATAGTCGGAAACGACTCCGACCGGCTGGATACGGAAAGCGGATTTGCATCGACCTGGAACGAGGCCAATATCCGGTTGAACGCAGCGATCGACCAGCACGATGCAACGACCAGTGAACTGGAAAATCTGGCCCGCAGTGATCCGAAAAAATTCTCGCCCGAGCAAATCTGGATTCTCGTTCGTGCCCTGAAAGTGCAAAGCCAGCTGTTGCAGCTATACACGAATCCCGCCCCCGATCGGGCCAGAGTTGGCAAGGAATAGAAGTCCGCTAACCGGGAAGAAATTCCGTGTTGGATATTGAAGCGGAGCGGCGCAATCCGCCGGGTGATTGTCGCAGATTCGCAAACCAGAGGGCTCGCGCCGTTCCGCTAAAATGCGTTGGAATCCAATAACGGGTCACGCAGCCCGGCGAATTTCCGGAGGAACGTCCTCGACCTTCAATGATTCCTCTTCGGAACCCGATTGCCGGATCGCATGATTCAGTTCCCACAGTCTTGCCTGCTTGGAAAATGAATAAAATGCAGCCAGCCAGGCCTGTTGGATTCCCAGCTTTCCATCGAGGAATCCCCACTGCAGGACGTACTCCCGAAAGAATCGGAAGGCCGGGCGTACCAGCAGTTTGAAATACGAAGTGTCTTTCCGCATCTCATGCCACTGTTGGGCCTGGAGACTCGTATACCGTTCGTGTTTGCGGCAAACCTGGTCATAGGTCCAGAATGAATAATGCTGAAACGCCGCCTTGAGTTGTCCCACCCGACCGCCCGGGATCCTGACTTCCCCGTGATCGCTGGGGCCCTCGTAGCGCCCCCGGTCGCGTCGAAACAGCCGCAGAACACGATCGGTGCACGCGTCGCCAAAATGGAGTCGGTGCCCCAGGAAGTGATTGTCCCTCCGGATCCAGAACCCGTCGTTGGTGGTTCCGCGGGAGAGCTCCAGCCGTATTTCGTCGGCTAGTGGGCGACTCACCCGCTCATCGGCGTCAACAATCAGAACCCATTCGTGGCTCGCCTGGGGTATGGCCCAATTCTTGAAATCACCACTGGTCCGGTACTCGCGACTGATGATCCGGACCTTGTCGAACCGCGATGCGATCTCGAGCGTATCGTCGGTAGACCCGGAATCGGCGATGATGATTTCGTCCGCCAACGAATGAAAACTGGCAATGCAGTCAGCAATGTTCAATCGTTCGTTTCTGACCGGAACGATCACACTCAATGGCTGTTTCATTTGACAATAGTCGATGGAATTGCGAGAGTCGCCAGGACGGGAATTTTCAAGCACGAAACCGTAAAGAACGGGCCGGTTGTTGTCAAACCCAATCGCCTGCATGAACTGCTGCCGGAACAGGGCAGAACCTGACCAACCCGGCTGGATTCTGTGACTTCCCTGCAAATGTACACCCCTTTCGGGTGATTCCAAACGTTGCTTACTCGGCGCTGCCAGCATCGAATGCTGGCAGCGAGGTTTCAAACAGCCCCAATTCGGGAGGGCATCCCAGACGAATTGGATCGTCACCCGACAGCCCGCGACTGACATGCATCAGCGTATTGCCAACCCGGAATTGCCCCGACGCAAAACGGACTCCATAGCGACTGGGCGCAATGATCGCCCCAACAACCGGCAAACGGATCTGCCCTCCATGGGTATGGCCGGCAAATACAAGATCGACGTCGTGGCGCCGCGCCCAGTGAATCTGGTCGGGACTGTGGGACAGCAACACCCGGCGAACTCCCGCAAGTGGACCGGTGTCGACGGGCAACTGGTTGGCGGTCGTGTACCAGGGCAATTCATTGCCTGTGATCTGCAAACGTGCCCGGCGAACGCTGACATCGTGCCACTTTCCGCTAGCGGGCAAAAAGCCGGACCGGGCAATCGTCTCGCGCAACAGCGCTTCATCCGGGACCAGCCGGTCATGATTTCCCAGCACATAATACTTGCCGAAACCCGACTCGATTTTCCCAAGGATCGGCTCCACCCAGGCCAGACACCTGGCGTTTTCCACGATGTCGCCTGTCAGGAAAACCAGGTCGGGCCGAAAGGCATTGGTCTGCTCCACCACATACTCGAAATACTCACGAGCAATGCTCCCGGTGAAGTGCAGGTCCGACAGCTGGGCAATCTTCACAGTTTCCGGGTTGCCAGCCCCTTCGGACAAATCCAGCTGGTATCGCTCCACGGACAGACAGGTAGCCTGGTTCCCCGGGACCATTCCCAGCAGGTTGGCGATACTGCCCGAAGTCAACTTTTTTCCGGCAATCCGCGCAACGTCCATCCGTACCGCCGAAACAAGCCTGACACATTTCGGAGTACGCAACGTCACGATTCTGTCGAGCCAGGCAAACAGGAAGAAGCAGAAGGCAAAACTGCACAGAATGAAATAGCCGGTCAGCCAGACCGAGTGGGCCGCCGCCCAGGTGACGGCCAGGCTTCGTGACCAGACGAACCAGAACGGTATGAGCAGCAACGGCCCTCCCGTGACGAGAATGATCAGTCTCTCGATCAGCTTTCGCCAGCCACGCGGCCAGGCAGTTGCATGGGTTCTGTTGAAAATCGCACACCACAGTCCGATGTGACCGGCGGCAATGGCAATCCACAATAACAACTGCATCGGACGACCGGTTTGCTTCCTGGAAAGATTGCCGATGGCTTCATCATGCCCATCGAATTGGGCCGCTACTGGCTGGTGCTGTTCTCGACGGCTTCTGGCAAGATCACCCGGCAAAGTGTATCGACCAGCTGGTCCAGCCGAAAGGGTTTGTACAACACGGCACCCGCCCGCAGTCCGGCCTGACGGGCTTTGACAATCGAATGGCCCGGGTCGTAGCCAAATCCGGTCATCAGAATCAGAGGCGGATTGTCCAGCAGCTGTTTGAGCTGAACGAGCAGTTCGTATCCGCTGACGTCGGACAACCGGATGTCGGCAATAATCGCATCGTAGGCCTGATCTTCGCGCAGATTGCGAATCATGAAAATCGACTCGGCCCCGGTATGGGCCGTTTCCACCACACATCCCTGTTTCTCCAGAAGCTCATGGGCGCTCAGGCGGACCTGCTCGTCGGCATCGATCACCAGAATCCGCCGCCCCTTCAGTTCCGGCCGAACCATGGTCTTCAGATCATGCGGCAGGGCATCGTCGGGAACCATCGATTCGCCGACACTCTGGATCTGCTGTTTGATTTCCCGGGCGCGGTTCAGCACCCCCCGCAGCCTGGCCAGAATCGAAGGATCGTGTCCCATAAACGCTTCGATCACGTGAACCGTGTCGTTCAGAATCTGGTCGATCGGCCCGGAGACGGCGCTGTGGATGGCCGCGACACTTTGATGGGCCGACGTAGTTCCCTGGGCCGACAGCAGTTCCAGCGTATTCAGTGCTGCAGCAACTCCCCGGGCAAAACTTTGCAGAAACTCCAGGTCGCTCTCATCGAACGCGCTGACCTCGGGGCTCTCCACATTGAATGAACCAATGATCCGGTCCTGGACTTTCAACGGAACCGTCAGCGAGCTTCGGGCACCCAGCATCCCGCCCACGTACAGCGGATCGTGCGTCGTGTCCTCGCACAGATAACTGTTGCCGGTCGATACGACAAAGCCTGTCACCCCGTTTCCTTCGGCCAGCGCGAACAGCGGCCGTTTGCTGTCTTCCGAATCGATGCCAACCGTCAACAGCGGGTCCAGCCGACCCGTCGCCTCATCCAGCAATCGGATTTCGCAGACGTTATAATTCAACAGGTCTCGCGTGTAATGCAGAATATTGTCTTTCAGCAGCTCGACACGCTGCTCGACATCCATTTCGAAAATCTCGCGAGCGGTCAGATCGGCAAGGGCCAGTTCGGCCTGGTGCAGCGCGGCCAGCTTTTGACGCTGGTTCGTCGCTTCCGTGGTCTCGACCAGCGAGACCATCAGGTAGGCGACATCGCCGCTGTTCTCCGTAACCGGAACAAACTGAATGCGGAACTTCAGGGGACCCGTCGACAGCTGCGCTATGGTAGCCCGCCGGTTGGAGATAGCCGTATTGAGCGGGTGCGGGTCGTTGCCGGAAATCTCCGGTCGCCCCAATGCGATATAGAACTGCTGGCCTTCCAGGGGACGGTCCGGGAACCAGCGGTTCATCCGTTCGTTCGACCAGAGCACAATCCCCCGGGCATCAATCACGGCCAGCCCGTCCGGCATCCGGTCCAGCAACGAATAGGTTGTCCCCAGCTGGGTTGCCAACCGCCACGCCGCCCCATGCGAAGATTCAGCCTGGTCCAGTGGAATGTACAGGCCCGATATGCCGGGTTCTTTTAGCCGGCCAATCAGCTCCATCGGATCCTGGACAGGGACCAGTTCGGTATCCCCAGGGAACAGGTCGCTTGCCGCCTGTTCATCCAACTGACCGGATTTCAGCCAAAGTACACGCTTCACGTGAAGCACCCGAATCCATAAAAAGAGTCTCGCCGGCCGGATCAGACCGGCAATCGGTCATGATTGGCTACTGGACCAATGCGAACCTCCATTGTTTTCCGCCGTTGCCACTGAAACAAGCCAAGCAAAAAAACAAATCCGGTTTTGCCCATCGGAACTGCGATTCAGTCTCCCCGAACCGGTGCAAGGTGAACATGATTGCCTGCCCTATGTCTTTATCGGCGCAGGTTGTCCAACTGGGTGAATCCAGGCGTCAAGAAAACGCGAATGGCGATCAGGTTGCCGTTGGAGCCTGATAGCGGCTGGGATTTTCAGCAATAGTTGAGTCACCCCCTGCGGTTCAGCTAACATGAATTGCCAACCCCAGTTCACCAAACAACCAGTTTTGCATGGCTCGAAAAAAACCAGGAAAAATCAGGGCCGAGTTTCGCAAGTCCTATGACGGGAGGACGCGAAAACGGGATTACACCCGTGACATCGGCGAAGAATCGGGAAAAATCGAAGATCTCGCGGCGGGCGAACGGGTCTCCGGCAAGGGCCGCCTGACCCGAAAACGGACCGTCACCGGCTCTGTCCAGGATTCAGCCGACGGTGCCTTTCAAGTCGATCTGGCTGTCGATGAATCACGCTGCGTCGAAGGAAGGGTAATCAAGGTCTTTGGACGGACTTCGATCGTACGAACGGAAAATGGCCAGTTCTCCTGCGGCATTCGGGGATTGCTGAAGTCGCTGGTGACCGGCCTGCAAAACTCTGTTGTTGCTGGCGACCATGTCACCGTGCTGCCTGGCGAAGGGGACGATGGAATGATTGTCCGGGTCCTCCCCCGCCGAAACGGAATCAGCCGGACCAGTCGCGGCAAACAGCAGATCATCGTCGCGAATGTTGACTGTGTGATGATCGTGGCCAGTGCCGCCGAACCGGATCTGAAGCCCAACCTGGTCGACCGCTTCCTGTTATCCATTGAAAAAGCCAGGCTTCAACCGGTGATTGTGATCAACAAGATCGATCTGGTTTCACCAGATTCACTGATGCAGTTGGTCGGCACGTGGGGACAGCTGGGCTATCCGGTTCTCCAGGTCTCTGCCGAAACAGGAAATGGAATCCGGTTTCTCAAGGAGGCCCTGTCGGGGAGGGACAGTGTAGTGGTCGGACAAAGCGGCGTGGGAAAATCATCCTTGCTGAACACAGCATACCCGGGACTGAATCGCCGGGTCGGCGCGGTCAGTGACGAGAACCAGAAGGGACGGCACACAACAACAACCGCCGAGCTGATCCCGCTCGATGGCGGCGGACATCTGGTCGACACGCCCGGCATCCGCTCGATGCAGTTGTGGGACGTCTCGGCGGAAGAAGTCGAAGGGCTTTTCCGCGACATTCGCCCCTACGCCCACCGCTGCCGGTATCCCAATTGCACCCACACGCACGAAGAACAATGCGCCGTCAAAAACGCGGTCGCCGACGGCATGATCGACCTCCGCCGCTACGACAGCTACTGCCAAATCCGCTCGGATTTGTAACGGGCAAATAACTGAACAGCACCAGGTCGAGCAAAACCCGCTCCCCACCGGCCCCGCGCCGGTGGAAGCAATGTTTGAAAACCAGGACATTCAGCAAATCTCCAACGATGCTCCCCACCGGCCCCGTGCCGGTGGAAGCGATGTTTGAAAACCAGGACATTCAGCAAATCTCCAACGATGCTCCCCACCGGCCCCGCGCCGGTGGAAGCAGGTTTTCCCGACCAACGATTACGAATCGTCAATCGCTCCACGATCGTACTTGCCAATCGTGCCGATGTAATATCCGAATTGAACAACCGGCTTCATGCTGTAAAAAAAACGCTGCGTTGTTCAAATAGCCCACCGCAATTTCATCGGGTGCCTGAACAATCGGACACCCGATCGTGAAATGCAAGAGCTTATCCAGCCAGTCCCGGCCGGGTATCGGCAGTTCGCGCCAGAAGCCGGAAAGTCCCCAATTGAGCAAATACGCGGGGCCTGTGTTCGTCGTCGTATAAATGGGATCCATTTTGACGCCATTCCTGGTTCAAGAATGATGACGATGGAGTCAGGTGGTTTGCGAGATACTATTGGGCCAGTTTGCAAACCTGTCGTCCACTGGCACGGGGCCAGTGGGGCGATTTTTCGATTCGGTATTTATTCCTGGTTCCCAAATTCCCGCCCCACCGGCACGGGACCGGTGGAAGCGTGCTGGTTGCTTCACTCAAACGAAGCCACTCACCCCCTTTTGCAGCCCCGCTAATCACCCATTACTTTTTTCGACGTTACCGACGCAATTGTCTGAAAAAATTTTGGCCACCATTCCTCGTGGCGCGAGCCCAGTTGACGGCGGACCTGGGTAATCACAATCTGTTGCTCCAGATCTACCACAAATACACATCCGGAAAACGAACCGTGCCCCACGGTCGAGGCACTGAACAGCATGTCTTCCGGCCGCTTCGAGCCAGCCGGCGCGCCCGGCTTCAGATGCCGGATCCAGTGGATCCCCATTCCGTCGTCGTCAAAGTACCCACCATTGGCAACCTGGATGGGACGGGGAATGAGCTGGTCAAAAGTTTCGGGTAAGATGAACTCCCGGTCACCATAACTCCCCCGGTTGGCAACCCATTGGCCGAGGATTCCAAGTTCCATGGCCGTGAACTCTCCGTCCGAGCTGGCGTTTCCCATCCGCACGTCGCCAAACCCCAGCGGTTCGAAAAAATGTTCGGAATACACCCGGCCTGCGCTCTTGCCTGCCAGGATCTCCATCGCCTTGGCGGTAAGCTCGTATCCCATCCCGGAATACTGGTAACGCGAGAGCGGCTGGTTGACGTCCAGTCCGTTCAGGATCACATTTTCCAAGTGCGGGTTTTTCATCCCTCCAAATTCGCCCTGTTCGGTCAGCCCGCTGGTGTGGTTCAGGCATTGGCGAAAAGTCGGAACGTACGGTGCGCCGGCTGGATAATCCGCAAACACTTTTGATAACGAATCATCGAGCGACACCAGCTGCTGGTCCACAAACTGGCTGAACATCAGCCCCGTAACTGTTTTAGTCAGCGAGGCTGTCCAGCAGCGATAATCCGTATCAACCGGTGTGCCGGCTGGATCCGCCCCAAACGCCTGGTGAATCACAATCACTCCCCGTTTGGAGACGAACGTGACAAACGGCTCCCCCGTATCGTCGGCCCACGCCTGACAAAATTCATCGATCTTCTGTTTCGCGTCCGGTCGAATTCCCGCCTCGTCTGCAGGGCCAGCATGAATTACTGTCGCCGGAACGGTTCGCGTCCGTGGCGGCTTCAATCCAGACGCTGCGTCCGTTCGTCCTTGAAGTTTCAGCTTCAATGCCAGATGAACTTCGTCGTTCATCACACTGGCAGATTCGACAAACCGTGCCGGATGGCCGAGCGGTTTTGCCTCGCTGATTCCCGCCACCATGATCGCACCCTGTTCACTGTCGATCAGCGAGCGGAGCATCATGGTCGAACCAAGCCGCGTCAGTTCTTCCTGATGCTCTTGCCACTGAACCGGCAAATTGGGCCCCGGAAACCTGGGGAATTCGATGGAGAGATCGGGAGCCGGTGAAACGCTCAAGTCGGGTGGAATGGCATAAAACGTCAGTGCCCGACGAAAGGGAGTACCGTTGGGGGCCGTTCCTTCGATCCACGCAATCCATCTCCCCGCTTCGGACGGCGCGGGAAACTCAGCCAACTGGCTGTTGAACCAGCGGACCCGGAAATCGACATCGCCACCCAATTGTCGAACCGCATCGACGTCCCGCCAGATGATCTTTGGAACTTGGCCAGGTGGAAAAATCCAGCTGCCCGACGTAGCCGTCATCAGCTCCTGGTCCTGAAACTGCCGCCGTTGCTGGGCCGGTGTAAGTGGCTGGGGCTCCCGGACCGGAACAGCGACCTCCGCTGCAGCTGGTTCGGCAACCTGACCAACGACCATCCCCGCCATTACACCAATCAGCCAACACCACATCATCGCGTGGCAAAAAATCATCCTGCCCAAACACATACCAAAATCTCCGGCGTCCCCAATCATTCCAGCCCGTATCATACCCAAACCTGGCAACGGGAATCATCATCCCGGATGCCTGCACGTGATTCCGGAGTTGCGTCAGGCAGCGCGTTGTTATCGGGAAAAAATTCATTGACCACCGGGATTGAAAAAGCTGTCAGGAACCGTTTTTCGGTTTTGCCACAGTTTCTTCGGCTCTGCGTTACATCTTGATCCGAACGGGTTCGTCCAGGGACGTCCAACGGCAGTTGCCCAAGCTCAACTACAGCGGACG
>Ga0163150_10009578_pt1 | contig 10680 bp, 10 predicted proteins | sample OliLakLV19P2IB_FD_148628 | JGI IMG/M metagenome (GOLD analysis project Ga0163150, IMG submission 148628) | Freshwater microbial mat bacterial communities from Lake Vanda, McMurdo Dry Valleys, Antarctica - Oligotrophic Lake LV.19.P2.IB | ecosystem: Environmental > Aquatic > Freshwater > Lake >...
GTGCAGTCTTTGCGGTCGGGTCGCTCACTGGCCCCACCATCACGGCACCGGGCAGAAGCTCGGCAGCAGGTCGGCTGGGGATCCGGCGGGGCACGGGTCAAAGGTGTAGATCACAAGGGTTCCCAAAATCAATAGAACTGCAGTGGATGCCGCGATGCCGCCGAGCAGGATGCGCCTGATCGTCGGGTTCGGGGCGTAATCATTGGTCAGGGTGCGCATACCGTTGGCGCCGTGGATGAGCGCTAGCCATAACAGGAGCGTGTCCCACACCACCCAGAATGGATCGGTGAGCTTGCCCGCGACAAAAGCGAAATCGATCGCTTTGACTCCTTCACCGACCATGAGGTTGACGAACAGGTGGCCGAAAATGAGCACCACGAGCGCGACGCCGGAGGCCCGCATGTAGATCCAGCCCCACTTCTCCCAGTTCACGCCGCGGCTTCGCGGTGCGAGCCGAGGACTTCGTGGCGCTGCGACGGTATCGGTGCTCATTCTCCGCCTCCAAAGACATTCATCAGATGCCTGGGGATGAAGCCAGCGAGCAGCACCAGCCACAGCCCGACGACAACCCAGAACAACAGCCGCTGGTGCTTCGCACCGAAACTCCAGAAGTCGACCAAGATAATCCGCAGGCCGTTGAGCGCGTGGAAGCCGATTGCCGCAACAAGGCCTATCTCGGCGACGCCCATGAGCGGCGTTTGGTAACTCTTGATGACAATGTTGTACGCCTCAGGACTGACCCGGACGAGCGCCGTGTCGAGAATGTGCACCAACAAGAAGAAGTAAATCGAGACGCCGGTGATCCGGTGTAGCACCCACGACCACATCCCTTCTCGGCCGCGGTAGAGCGTTCCTGCCGGCCGGTTCGGCATCGAAATCACGGGCGTGGCGCTAGGGCTACTCGCCAGGGTATCCGCCGATTTATCTGGCACGAGCAACCCTCCTCGGGGCAGAATGTGGCCGCAGTGGAGCGGCGAAGCAATGTCCGGAAATGGACTGTTTCAGTCTATTCCGCGCTGCAGTGTGCGAACGCCACGATCGGGCTCAGCAGCTTGACTTTGGCCTACTTTTGGCAAGAACCAGGCTTCTTTAGGACCCCGCGGCGAACGCCGGTACACGGCTGGCGATCGCGGACTCGTAGTGCAACAGCAATTCGCCACAGATCGCATCCCACGACTTTGCCAGCACGCTGCGGCGCCCTGCTTCGCCCATCGCCAAGCGAAGTTCTGCATCGATCACGAGGTTCTCCACGTACGCCCGCAATTGCGAATCGTCGTCTGGATCGAAGAGGTACCCGGTCGTTCCGTGATCAATCAGGTCGATTGGACCGCCAGCGCGCGGCGCAATCACCGGGATTCCAGTTGCGTGTGCTTCCTGGACGGTCTGCCCGAACGTTTCCTCGGTGCCGGTGTGCACGAACATGTCGAATGCGGCGTATGCATTGGCGAGGTCGACTCCGGTGAGCTTGCCGAGAAAGGCCACCGGCATCCCGGCGAGTTGGCGCTTGACGAGCGCGTCCGATGGCCCGTCGCCAACGATCGCGATCCGAATGCCCTCCAGTCCACGCAGCGCTGCGAAGCGCTCGACCTGCTTCTCGGGCGCGATTCGACCGACGTAGCCGATGATCGACTCGCCGTGGGGTGCGAGCCGTTGGCGCAGTCTTGCGACATCCGCTGTTGCACGGTTGCGCGGGTGATACGTGTTCAGGTCGACGCCGCGCCCCCACCGCTTGAGCCGCTGCACACCGGCGGCTTCGAGATCGCGCATCGACGCCGTTGACGGCACGAGCGTGAGCTCCGCTCCCTCGTGCACCCAGCGCACCAGGCGCCAAGCGAGGCGAGTCGCAGCACCGAGGTGATTGCGCCTGGCGTACCCAGCGACATCCGTCTGGAAAATTGCGACCGACGGGATGCCAAGCCGATTGCCAGCTGCGATCGCCTGGGCTCCGAGTAAAAAGGGGGATGCCGCGTGGATAACGTCTGGCTGAAACTCGCCCAGCAGTGCCTGTACCGCCGGGTTCGGCAGTCCGACGGGGAACTGACGGTAGGCGAATGCCGGCATTTCGTGTACTCGGAATCCCGCGTACTCGCTCGGAGCGCCAGCGGCTGGCACGATGACGATCGCCTCGTGCCCGTGCTGGTGAAGGTAGTCCAGCACCTTCTTGACGCTGTTGGTGACTCCATTGATGGTCGGAAGGAAGCTTTCACTAATCACAGCAATGCGCATGGTGCCCACTCCATCTACCCGGCAGACCTGTTACTGGGAGTGGCGAGCACTCCAAGTAACTACACGGTTGCAATTCGATGTGGCGGGAGTGGGGCTGTCACGTTGCTGGAAGGTGAATGTCGTCTTAAGTCTATGTTTGAGCCATGACTGCGCCTTTCGAGCACTTCTACAGTGTGATTCCTGCCGGTGGGATTGGCTCCCGGCTGTGGCCGCTTTCTCGGGCGGATGCCCCGAAGTTCTTGCACGACTTGGCTGGCACAGGGCAAACGTTGCTGCGCGACACCTGGGATCGCCTTGTGCCGCTCTCGGGCGCACAGCGAATCATGGTTGTCACTGGCCGAGCGCACCGGGCGGCAGTCGAAGAGCAGTTGCCAGAGTTGGCAGATCCGAACGTCGTGCTTGAGAGTGCTCCGAAGGACTCGTCTGCCGCAATCGGTCTTGCAGCTGCGATTCTGCGCCAGCGCGAACCCGACGTCGTGATCGGCTCGTTCGCCGCCGACCATGTGATTCGGGATGCGCCTAGCTTCCGTCGCGCGGTCGGTGAGGGTGTCGCCGCCGCTGACGCTGGGTACATCGCCACGATCGGAATTACCCCAACGGAACCAGCGGTCGGCTTTGGATACATCGAATGCGGTCAAGCCATGACCATCGCGGATGCCCCCCATGCCGTTGCCGTGACAGCCTTCGTCGAGAAGCCGAACTTGGCGACTGCGGAACGGTATCTGGCCGATGGCAAGCACCTGTGGAACGCCGGAATGTTTATCGCCCGAGCAGATGTCTTGCTTGAGCAGCTCGGCCGTTCGCAGCCCGAGCTGCTCGCTGGAATCACCGAATTGGCGGAGGCCTGGGACACCCCTCGCCGCGGAGCGGTTGTCGATCGGGTGTGGCCACGCCTCACCAAGATCGCCATCGACTACTCGGTCGCCGAACCGGCGGCGGCGGCCGGTCGGCTGATCGTCATCCCGGGTGATTTTGGTTGGGATGACGTTGGCGACTTTGCCTCGATCGCCAAGTTGCATTCTGGCGGGCGCAAGAGCGACCTTGCGATTCTCGGTGAGAACGCGCGGGTACTTGCAGATGCGTCCACCGGAGTTGTTATCTCCCAAAGCGGCAGGCTCATCTCGCTCATCGGGGTTACCGATATCGTGATTGTCGACACGCCGGACGCCCTGCTAGTGACGACGACGGCGAACGCTCAGCGCGTTAAGAGTGTCGTTGACGCCCTCAAAATCTCGGGTCGGGATGACGTTCTCTGACGCTTTTGACCATGTACTAGCGCTGTCTAGAACATTTCCCCAATATTTCGGTGCGGTCGCGAGTTTGTAACCATTCGGCGACGGCTTGCCGATCTCGGTTCTGCGATTGGCAACGTTGGGTAACGTTGTCACATTGAGTCCCGGCAAATCCCGCTGGGCAGCACCCTGGAGGACATCTTGAGAATCACTTCTCGCACCCGCGTACTTGGCGGCCTTGCGCTGATCGGAACGAGCGCACTCGTGCTCGCCGGTTGCGCCGCAGCACCCGAAGCGCCAACCGAAACGGCAATAGCCGTCGACTTCCTTCCCTGCATGGTCTCTGACGCCGGTGGCTTCGACGACAAGTCGTTCAACCAGCTCGGATTCGAAGGAATCACCGAGGCCGCCACCGAGATTGGTGTCGAGGCGATTACCGTCGAGTCTGCATCTGACTCCGACTACGCCCCCAACATTCAGAACCTCGTCGACCAGGGCTGCAACCTGATCGTCACGGTCGGCTTCGCCCTCTCGGCTGCGACCCTCGAAGCCGCCGCCGCGAACCCGGACATTGAGTTCGCCCTCATCGACGACGCTGCAGACGGCGACTTCGATGGCACCGTCGACTTCCCGAACACCAAGCCGATCGTGTTCAACACGGCTCAGGCTGCGTTCCTCGTCGGTTACGCCGCAGCGAGCTACTCGAAGTCGGGCATCGTCGCGACTTGGGGTGGACTGCCGTTCCCGACCGTGTCGATCTTCTCTGACGGCTTCGCTCAGGGTGTCGCGTACTACAACGAGCAGAACGCAACAGCCGTGACGGTCCTCGGTTGGGACGCGGCTAACCCCGATGCATACGCCGTAACCGGTGGCTTCGAGGCGAACGACGTCGCAAAGACGACTGCGCAGAACTTCATCGATCAGGGTGCAGACGTTCTGCTTCCTGTCGGCGGACCGATCTACCAGTCCGCACTCGCTGCAATCACCGATTCGGGCAAGGACATCGCCCTCCTCGGCGTTGACGCTGACCTGTTCGAGACCGACCCGAACACGCAAGACGTCATCCTGACGTCGATCCTCAAGGGCATCAAGACGGCGACCTATGACGTCGTGATTGCTGCTGCTGGTGGCGACTTCTCGAACGCGCCTTACATCGGAACTCTCGAGAACGAGGGTGTCGGCTACGCACCGTTCCACAACTTCGAGTCGAAGGTTGCCGCCGATCTGGCCGGCAAGCTCGAAGAGATCAAGGCAGCGATCATCGCCGGTGACATCCCGGTCGCGTCCTACCTCGGTTAATTACCTGCAATAACGCGGTGGGGGAGGCCAGCTGCAAAGCTGGTCTCCCCCACCTTCTTAACATCGTCCATGTCGGCAGCGCCGCCGCACTAGATTGGACTTTTATGAAGCTAGAACTTCGCGGAATCACCAAAAGGTTCGGCTCGTTTGTCGCCAACGATCACATTGATCTGACCGTCGAACCGGGGGAGATCCACGCCCTGCTTGGCGAGAATGGTGCAGGCAAGTCAACACTCATGAACGTGCTCTACGGGCTCTATCACGCCGAAGAGGGCGAGATTCTGCTCGACGATGTGACCCAGCACTTTGCCGGACCTGGCGACGCGATGAAGGCCGGCATCGGCATGGTGCATCAGCACTTCATGCTCATTCCCGTCTTCACGGTGGCCGAGAACGTCATGCTGGGCCACGAAGACACCACCTTCGGCGGTCGACTTGATCTTGCAGGCGCACGGGCGACGGTGCGCGAGATCTCAGCGCGCTTTGGCTTCGACGTTGACCCTGACGCGCTCATTGAAGACCTTCCCGTTGGGGTGCAGCAGCGGGTCGAGATCATCAAAGCCCTCTCGCAGGATGCGCGAGTACTCGTCTTCGATGAACCAACCGCAGTCTTGACCCCGCAAGAGACCGACGAACTGATGGTCATCATGCGCCAGCTCAAAGATTCCGGAACATCCATCGTCTTCATAACCCACAAACTGCGCGAGGTTCGCGCCGTTGCTGACCGCATCACGGTCATCCGTCTTGGAAAAGTGGTCGGCGAGGCACTGCCAACCGCCTCGAGCGCTGAACTCGCATCGATGATGGTTGGGCGCGCTGTCGATTTGATGGTCGAGAAGGGGCCAGAAAAGGCCGGAGACGAGGCGCTCATTGTCGAGAACCTGTGCGTCATCGATCAGCGCAACCATCTCGTGGTCAACAATGTGAGCTTCGAGGTTCGCTCGGGTGAGATTCTCGCCATCGCTGGAGTGCAGGGCAATGGCCAGACCGAACTGACCGAAGCTCTGCTCGGGCTGCAATCCCGTGTCACTGGCTCAATCACGCTCGATGGCAAATCACTCACCGGGCACTCGGTGCGCAAGACGCTCGACGCAGGGGTCGGGTTTGTTCCAGAGGATCGAACAGACGACGGACTCGTCGGTGAGTTCACGATTGCCGAGAACCTCATGCTCGATCGCTCCCATACCGAACCCTTCGTGAAGTTCGGAACCCTTCAACGCGAGGTGCTTGCCAGCTTCGCAGAAGACAAAGTGAAGGAGTTCGACATTCGCACTCAGGGGATCGACACACTCGTCGGAAAGCTCTCGGGCGGCAATCAACAGAAGGTCGTACTCGCTCGCGAGCTCAGTCGAACGCTTCGGCTCTTCGTTGCGGCTCAGCCGACGAGAGGGCTTGATGTCGGCTCGATCGAGTTCGTGCACACGAGAATCATTGAGACGCGGGATGCCGGGGTGCCAGTCATTGTCGTCTCAACCGAACTTGACGAGGTCGTTGCGCTCGCCGACCGGATCGCGGTCATGTATCGAGGTGGCATCGTTGGCATTGTTCCTGGTGACACCCCGCGCGACGTGCTCGGGCTCATGATGGCTGGCGAATCGGCAGCGACGGCGACCGCAGCGGTGACCGGAGCGGCAGCGTGAGCGCCCCACAGCCCGCGCCGCAGCTCGCGGTCGCGCCCGAGGATTCGATCCAGGAGCCTTCCCGGGCGCAGCAAATTTTGCGCGAGATCATGAGTGGCAGCGCTCTGGTCTCGGTGCTCGCGGTCGTGCTCGCGATGGTTGTCGGCGCGATCCTCATCGCGCTCACTAACAGCGAGGTGCAAGCGGCAGCCGGATATTTCTTCTCGCGACCCGGTGACATGTTTGCGGCAATCTGGAATGCCGTCTTTGGCGCGTACAGCGCGCTCTTCCAAGGCTCGATCTACAACTTCCGTCGAGACGATTTCGCCGCTGGCATCCGACCATTGACAGAGACGCTGACCTTCGCAACACCGCTCATCATGGCGGGTCTCGGGTTGGCGCTTGCGTTCAGGGTCGGCCTGTTCAACATTGGTGGCCGCGGACAGATGCTGGTGGCATCCGCAGCGGCTGGGTATGTAGCGTTCGCTTGGCCGTTGCCAGCAGGCATCCACCTGATCGTCGCAGTCGTCATGGGCGTTCTCGCCGGAGCGATCTGGGGTGGAATTGTCGGGCTTCTGAAGGCGCAGACCGGAGCAAATGAGGTGATCGTGACGATCATGCTCAACTACGTCGGCTTCTATCTCGTTTCGTTCCTGCTGCGCACTCCTGGCGCTCTGCAAGCGCCTGGCTCGACCAACCCGAAGTCACCGGCGATGCTGGAGACCGCGGTCTTCCCGCCGCTGTTTGGTGACGCCTATAACTTGCACGCCGGATTCATTCTTGCGATTGCCGCAACCGCCTACGTTTGGTACCTCATCAATCGCTCGAGCCTCGGATTCCAGTTCCGTGCGGTCGGGTTGAACCCGCATGCGGCGAAAGTCGCCGGCATCAACGTCAAGCGCGTCTACATCTACGTCATGCTGTTCTCCGGCGGGCTCGTCGGAATGGCTGGCGTCGCACAGGTGCTTGGCACCGTGACATCCGGATTCACGGCGGGCATCGACGCTGGGATCGGCTTTGACGCCATCACGGTGGCCCTGCTGGGTCGTTCCAGGCCGGTCGGGGTGTTCTTTGCGGCAATCCTGTTCGGCGCGCTCAAGGCTGGCGGATACTCGATGCAGGCCGCTGAGGGCATTCCCATCGACATCGTGCTTGTTGTGCAGTCACTCATCGTGCTCTTCATCGCAGCACCACCGCTCGTGCGGGCCATCTTCCGGCTTCCATCGCCGGACGGACCGGCGCGCGCGCAGCGGAGACCCTTCAAGACAACGACGAAAGCGACGGCCACCTCATGACCACCGCCAGCACAGCTACAACGCCGTCATCCGCGCCAATCGTGCTCGAAACGGCCGTCACGCGCAACGTCAAGCCGCCGATCGCGCTTGGCATCTTCGCGCTTGCTGGCCTCGTTATGTTTGTCATCTTCGGGCGCGAGGGCATCACGATATTCAAGCTGTCGACCGACTCCGACCTCATTCAATTGCCGCCGATCGAGGCCAACGTGCCGCTCGTCAACGGCGTGATCACGGTCCTGCTCTTTCTCATTGCAGCGCTCTCGGCGGTGTGGGCGTACCAAGCCAAGAAGACGCCGCTCTGGCTGATTAGCCTTTTCGCTGTTCTCTTTCTCGCTGGCTTTCTGACCTGGGCGGCTGCAGGTGCGACGATCCCGATTCCAGGCCTTCTGGTTGGCACGGTCGGCCTCAGCGCACCGCTCATCTTCGGAGCCCTCGGCGGAGTCATTTCTGAGCGCGTCGGCGTCATCAACGTCGCAATCGAGGGGCAGCTGCTTGCCGGCGCGTTCGCATCGGCCATGGTGGCATCCATTACTCAGAACCCGTTTGCTGGCCTCGCCGCCGCAGTCATCGCCGGGGTGCTCGTTGCGTTTGTACTCGCCGCGTTCTCGATCAAGTACCTGGTCGATCAGGTGATCGTCGGGGTCGTGCTTAATGTGCTTGTCATTGGGCTCACGAGCTTCCTGTTCTCAACCCTGCTCGCCCCGAACTCGGAGTTGCTGAACAGTCCGCCGCGCTTTCCGAGATTGCCGATCCCGCTGTTGAGCGAGATCCCGATTATCGGGCCGGTGTTGTTCCGCCAGACGATCATCATCTATGTGATGTACATCGCCGTCGCAGCGGTGTGGTTTGCGTTGTTCAAGACCCGGTGGGGGCTCCGCTTGCGCTCGGTTGGTGAGCACCCGCAGGCGGCCGACACAGTTGGCATCAACGTCAACAGCACGCGATTCTGGAATGTCTCCCTCGCTGGAGCAATCGCAGGGTTTGGTGGTGCGTTCTTCACACTCGGTTCGGTCGGCGCATTCAACAAGGAGATGACGGCTGGCGCTGGCTTTATTGCCCTTGCTGCGGTGATCTTCGGCCGATGGGATCCTATTCGGGCCACTCTTGCGGCGCTCTTATTCGGGTTCGCGTCCAACTTGCAAAGCGTGCTGAGCATCATCGGATCGCCGGTGCCGAGTGAGTTCATGCTCATGCTGCCGTACCTCGTCACCATCTTCGCGGTCGCGGGACTCGTCGGCCTCGTGCGGGGGCCAGCGGCCTCTGGAAAGCCGTACATAAAATCATGACCGACTTTTCGCCCAAGACCGATGCCGAATGGGATGCCCTGCGTGACGTCGCGAAAGGTGCGCTGAGCCACGCCTACGTGCCGTACTCGAAATTTCCCGTCGGGGTCGCTGCGATCGTTGACGACGGACGAGTGATCTCGGGTGCGAACGTGGAGAACGCCTCGTACGGGCTGACGCTGTGCGCCGAGTGCGCGCTCGTGTCTTCGCTGCACATGACCGGCGGTGGCAAGCTCGTCGCCTTCACGTGCGTTGACGGCAACGGGGGTGCACTGATGCCGTGCGGCCGATGCCGCCAGTTGCTGTTCGAGCACTCCGCTCCCGGGATGCTGCTCGAGACGGTCTCGGGAATCAAGACGATCGACGAGGTCATTCCAGATGCCTTCGGCCCGCGCACGCTCGCGGAGTATCACGCATGAGTGTCGAACAGTTCGATGTCGTCGACCTGATCCGCACCAAACGCGACAAGGGCGTGCTGTCGACCGAACAGATCAGCTGGCTCGTCGAGGCGTACACCCGCGGCTATGTCGCCGACGAGCAGATGTCTGCAATGACGATGGCGATCTTCCTCAACGGTATGGAGGCCCGCGAGATCCGCGATCTGACACTCGCCATGATCGCGAGTGGCGAGACGCTCAACTTCGACGATCTCGGAAAAGTGACGACTGATAAGCACTCCACCGGCGGAGTGGGAGACAAGATCACCTTGCCTCTCGCACCGCTCGTGGCATCCTTCGGGGTCGCTGTTCCCCAGTTGTCCGGCCGCGGTCTTGGGCACACCGGTGGCACCCTTGACAAGCTCGAGAGCATCCCGGGCTGGCGCGCCGCGCTGTCGAATGAGGAGTTTTACGCCCAGTTGCGGTCGGTGGGGGCTGTGGTTTGCGCTGCAGGCTCCGGCCTTGCCCCGGCTGACGGCAAGCTTTATTCGCTGCGTGACATCACGGGAACCGTCGAGGCAATCCCGCTGATCGCCTCATCGATCATGTCGAAGAAGATCGCGGAGGGGACGGCTTCACTCGTACTCGACGTGAAGTTCGGATCCGGGGCCTTCATGCAAGATCCGGCGCGAAGCCGTGAACTTGCCGAAACGATGGTGCAACTCGGCAACGACGCTGGCACGCGCACGGTCGCGCTTCTGACCAACATGAACGTGCCGCTCGGTCTTGCCATCGGCAACGCCAACGAGGTGCGCGAATCCGTCGAAGTGCTCGCGGGCGGTGGACCGGCGGATGTCATCGAACTCACGGTCGCGCTCGCTCGTGAAATGCTCGCGCTGGCCGGTCTTCCCGACGCGGACGTAGCGGGTGCGTTGCAGAGCGGCCGGGCGATGGACAGTTGGCGTGCCATGATCTCCGCTCAGGGTGGCGATCCGGATGCCGCGTTGCCGAGCCCGCGCGAGAGCCACGTTGTGACTGCCGAGCGTGACGGTATTCTCGTTGCTCAAGCCGCGCTGCCGTTCGGGATCGCGGCGTGGCGCCTCGGCGCGGGCCGTGCTCGCAAGGAGGACCCCGTCGACCATGCCGCGGGTATCGACCTGCACGCCAAGCCGGGGGATGCCGTTCGCGCGGGCCAACCACTCTTTACGATGCACACGAACGAGCCTGCCCGTTTCGAGCGCGCGATTGAGGCCCTTGCAGGCGCGTACCGTATCGGCGAGGCGGGCGACCCGGTCGAAACCGGTGGCCCCCTGATCGCCGGACGGGTGGGCTAGGGTCGCGCTGCCCGT
>Ga0163150_10009580_pt1 | contig 10677 bp, 8 predicted proteins | sample OliLakLV19P2IB_FD_148628 | JGI IMG/M metagenome (GOLD analysis project Ga0163150, IMG submission 148628) | Freshwater microbial mat bacterial communities from Lake Vanda, McMurdo Dry Valleys, Antarctica - Oligotrophic Lake LV.19.P2.IB | ecosystem: Environmental > Aquatic > Freshwater > Lake >...
ACCTGAAAAGCAGGCAGGCGCTCAGAAATGGGCGCTTTTTTTATACCTAAATAATGGCAACAAACACACAAGGCACAGTATTAAATGTTCTTCAAATAATATCCGATTTGCGTGGTGAGTCTTCTGTAAACTCTAATTCTGATCGTATTAGGGCAGTATCAAGGGCAAATAGAGACTTTGCTTTAAGAAGGTTCTGGAGAACACACTATCTTAAAGATCAAACCATATCATCCTCAGGTACAGGTGATGAAACCATAGGATCAACACTCTATCCAATGCGAATGAAGGGACTATCTGAAGTATTTATAGGTGGAACAACAGAGGATAAACGATATCCAGTTGTTGATTTCAATGCCTATAAATTACTAGTAAATGGAAACTCAGCAGAGCGTATTTGCTACGAATGGTATGACAAGACGAATGATTTTTGGAAAGTTCATATTAATCCTACACCTACTGCTGCACAGACTATCTACTACTCGTATTTCTGGGAACCGCCAACACTTACTTTAACAACCGATATTGTAGTTTGTCCTGCACTCAAAGTTATAGCCCTCATCGCACTTGGTGATATTTACCTCGGTGAGGATGAAACACAGAAAGCACTTCTTTCAAAACAAGATGCAGAACAGATCATATCCGAACTCGAAGGAATAGAATCTGCACCTGCAGAAAATCAAACCTATCAAATGCAATCTGCTGAAAACTTACCAAGATTTAGAGGAATAGGAACGTATTAATGCGTCAACTACCCACGGCTAAAGCCGAGGTCTTGTAACTCCCTTGCGGGGCTACGATTGGCAAATTGACTGTTGCCAGTTGAGCAATGTTAATTGCTCCGTTATGGTCAGCGTTAAGGGAGAAACCGCAAGACCGACAAAGAATTATTCTGTAAATTTTAAAGAAGAGAAACCATCTATCACTCGAATGGAGAAGTGGAACCGTGGACACAATACTCTTGTATCAAACACTCAAATTAGACCAGATGAATTATCCAATACACAAGATATTCAACTTGTTGAAGATGGAAAGATTCAATGCCCAAGAGATGGACAGTCATATTATGGGGGAACAACAGGATCAAGAGTTACTGGACTATTTCCTTATTATAAATCAGACGGAACACATAAACTTCTAAGGACATCAGCTACAACGTTACAGGTATATAACACGGGGACTTCTGCTTGGGATAATGTATCTGGTTTTACCTATACCACCACTTTAAATACTGAAGCGGTTATGGCATATGACCGTTTATATTTGTGTAATGGAACTGATCCCCTCACTTATTACGATGGGACTAGTGTAACGAGTTTTACAGCCATTTCTGAGCCTTCTGCGCCCACTCCTACACGTACCGGAACTACTGGTAGTTATACCTTTTCATATAAGATTAGCGCAGTTACATTAGTAGGTGAAACAACAGGATCTGCTGCAGGTTCTTCTAACCTTAATCAATCGTCACTAGATACAACCAATTACTTCACGGTTACATGGAGCGCAGTTACTTCAGCGGTTGGTTACAACGTATATGGAAGAAAGGATGGTAAATGGTTTTTTCTTAAATACTTAGAGGGAAATGCTTCAACAACATACATAGATAAAAATCAGGATACGCCTTCTGAAAACGTTAGACCCCCAGAGGGCAATTCTACTGCTGGTCCTAAAGGAAAATATATTGCTCAATATAAGGATTCATTATTTATATTCGGTGATCCGCTCAATCCTTCACGACTCTATTATTCAGGTGGTGGTGATAATATCCATAATTTTACTGTAGATGCAGGTGGTGGACTGATTGATGTAGCCAAGAATGATGGTCAAATTGGCACAAATATTATTGTCTTTAAAAACACTCTTCTCGTCTTCAAACAGGACTCTACTTATAGATTCTCATATACAACCGAAGGAATACCCACAATTGAACAAATCAATCCTTCAATAGGTGCGATAGCTCCAAGGTCAGTCATATCTGTTGAAAATGATGTATTCTTTATGAGTAGACGTGGTGTGTTTACGATGGGTAATGAAGTTGAAAATGATGTATTCTTTATGAGTAGACGTGGTGTGTTTACGATGGGTAATGAAGCTGGATTTGCATTTGATGTACTTCGGACAAATGAACTATCTTCACGAGTGAGATCTATAGTTCAGACTATTGATCCTGCATATGTTCAGAATGTGTCAGCGATATATGCAACAGTTGCAAATAAGAATCTTGTTATTTTTTCATATACACCATCTGGATCCACGACCAATTCAAAAGCTATTGTATATGACCGTGAACGTCTTTCTTGGTATAAGTGGGGTAATATTCAAGCTAACTGCTGGGCACAGTATGTTGACTCATCAGGTAATGTAAGTGTTCTTTATGGCGATGATTCATCAGGCTATGTAAAAGAGATTCTGACAGGTTCAGATGATTTTGGTTCTGCTATTCGAGGATACTTTTCACTCAAGGCTGAAACATTTGGACAACTGGAACGAATAAAGAACTTTAAGAATATTCATATTATATTACGTAAACCTCAAGGTAATATTTCGCTCTCTTTAACTATTGATGGTGTAGGTACAGACTTTACTGCCAATATCGGCACAATCTCTCCTACAATTAATTTCAAACACTATATGTTTAAAAGTTTCCTTTTTAAGGATGTATATGGGACAGGTATATCAGAACAGGATTCACTCGTAGTACGTAGATTACGCAATCTTAACCTTCAAGGTAAATCTATACTCCTTAATTTTGATAGTAACTCAGCTTCTTCTTTTACACTACTTGGTGTGATTATGGAAGCAAAGATGAAATCTCAACATTTTTATGGAACAAGCGAAGTTGTGAACTGAGGGCTATCAGGGATATAGAGTGTCCAGTGGTTCACTCATAAGAAATAACTTGACCTAATCTCTACTATACTATACAAACTAAATATCTAAATAGGTATTCTTGTTAAACAACAAGCAGCCACTTCCTTTGGGAGGTGGTTTTTTTATACCTAAATTAGGGTAAAAAATTACAAGATGAAGAAAGTCAAAGTAAAATGCCACTAACACAACAAGGACAATGGAATATCGGAGGGTTTAATCTTCCTGATTCAGGACTCAGTGAACTCTTCACAGGTAAAAATTCTTCCTGGTCAAACCCCAACGTAGTTCAAAAAGGAACATATTTAGCACCAACAAACTACGGCACACCAAACAACACAACAGGTCCTGAACAAGGTCCTGTATACTACGGACCTCAGAACACATTAGGATTAATGGATTCTCCAAGAGGTGGTAGAAGATCAAATCTTCAACAGCAACAGCAAAATGACAATAATCAAACACAGTCTTGGGAAGATGCAGCCAGATCACAATATGATGCTGATGTTTCAGCTGAAAACTCTTCTTTTGACTACAACAGAGATCAGCTTCTTTCACAACTTGGTTCACTTGGTGGTCAAAGAGATCTAGCTACCAAATCACTTGATGATCAATTAGGCGGAGTTAGATCAACTATTGGTAATCAGAAAACACTTGCTCAACAGAATACAGAATCTCAAATTGGAAGAGCTGGAGACACTGCACATAATGTACAAAAACAAAATAGAAATGTACTTCGTGCTTTAGGAATTCTGAACTCTTCAGCAGCAGGTGAACTACTTTCAAAACCTATGAATCAGTTTGACCAACAAAGAGGAGATTTAAATCTTCAATTACAAAATAGAAATGCAGAACTTGATAACTTCCTTAACGAAAGAATTACAGAACACCAGAATGCCTATCAAGGTGTAATTCAACAATTTAATGATTTAACTGGAAAGATTCAAACAGACTTACGTTTCAACGACAGACAACGCCTTGATGCGATCAGAGGCGCAAATGCAGCTCTTAAATCACGTATTACAGAGATTCAGAGTTCAGCACAACAATTTCAACAACAAGTGAATCTACAGAGACAACAGATTTCAAATGGTATGAACTCAATGCAGGAGTTTAACCCACTTGCTGATCTTGGACAGATTCAACAGACTGCACAAACAACAGGAACAGGACCTAATGCTTTAGGTTTAAATATCTATGATGAACAAAGAAAGAAACAAGAACAGCAATACGGGGGCGGCCTTCTTTCAGGACTAGCTTAACAAAAGGCCAAACAAAACTATGGCCAATTTACTTAGTGATTTATTAAACCCAATACAACAAGGATTCGGAAACCTAGGCGGTGCGCTTTCTTCATACCTTGTTCCAAAAGCTCCACCACAACCACAACAGATGCAACAAGGACAGAAAGTTTCACAGTATCCAGGCTATGTTCAACCAAAAGCTCCACCACCGGACATAGATATTCAAGCTCTTGGAAGATTTCTAAATAAGGCAGGAGGAAAACTGAAGGGTGCAGTATCTAGTATGATGCCACAGTCTCAACCACAATTATTATCGAATGTGTCTCCAGGATTTAGAAGTAATAATCCTACACAATCCCCCGAACCACAAGTTAAGTTCACTATGAATGATAGGTTGCCAACCAACACTCCACAACCACAAATTCAACAACCTACTATTCAACAGGCACAACAACTTCCACAAAATGAAAGTGATCCAGCCTTTAGATTTGCTTATGAAATGTTAGGAAGAGATCAAAATTATTCACAAGTAGTCGGAAAAAGAAAAGGATTTCAACCACAACAACCACCAAAGCAAATTGCAGACCTTCTGAGAAAATACTTTCCAAATGAAGCAACAACAGCTGCTGCAGTAGCAGCAACAGAAAACGCTTCCTTTGAACCTGCACGGGCTGATAACGTCAATACTTCAGGTAGTAGAGATAGAGGAATAATGCAGATAAATGAAGATACCTTTAACGGCCTCAAACAACGTCAAGGTGCACAGCTTAAAAAGTTAGGTATTAACTCTTTTGAAGATATGTATGATCCTGAAAAGAATATGGCAGTGGCAAAGATGATTCATGAAGGTAGTCAGCAAGCAAATCCAAAAACAGCTGGTTGGGGTGGTTGGTTTGGATGGCAAGATACAGGCTATGACATTAATAAAGGATATTTCTCAGCACCTCACAGAACAGACTATGAACTTAAAAAAAGAGGTAGGAAATGAACCCATTAAATATTCAAAGTCTCATTTCAAGGTATAAGGATATGCTTCAGCCTGCACAACAGACACTTTCTAATATAGGAAAACAAGTTGCATCCCTTCCTCAACAGTTTCAGGCAATGGGACAAATGGCTCAACAGAGACAACAACGCCCACAGGTATCTGCAATGCCAAATATGCCCCAATTTAAGCCTTCTACACCACAGTATCAGTCACGGTACTACCAGATGCTACAGCCACTAGCAAGCGTACAACAGAGAGTGATTGAACCAATACGTAATAATCTATCTCCTACTAACTACAATACACCTGTCGTAGGTAAAATTAGACAATTTAATCAAGGCCTAAATAATTTTATGCAGGATGGCGATAGTGGCACGGAAAGAATGTTTAAATCATTTGATCAGATGTCTAGAGGTACAGTTGATTCAAATTATATCGGTGATGCATTAGCTATAGGACCAGGATCAATACGGAATGTGTCAAAAAAGCTTCTCGAACCTAAGGTTGCTGGACTTATCCAAAAAACATCCCAAGCTACAGGAGGAGTACGAATTGATAGAACACAGCTGTCAGGTCTTCAATTATCTAAGTCTAATGAGGAAATTGCAGCATATCAGAATAAAGCAGCTAACTTTAATAATCAGCAAACAAATTCGGGTCAGCAAATCCAACTACAAAGAACAAAAACACCGAAACAAGAACAAAAAGAGCTACATAAAAGTCTTTCTTATCCGCCTTATTCCAAAGCTCCAGAGGAATTTGCAGGTACAAACCAAGGAACAAACATATTAAACCAAACACCAAAGAACGGGAGTATTCATACAGATCCATTAGTAAATTATATCACAGACAAACCAGGTTTAAATTTAGAAGACAAAAATGCTTTTGCTGATTGGACTAATTATAGAAGAGCAGTTGATACAGAAAAAAAGATTGCAGCTGATAAGTTTAGAGACTTAGATGAAGGTGGTCTGAATACATTCTTTGATATCCAAGCAGGAAAGGTATCTAAGCGATTCAATGAGGTAAGAACGTTCCTTGATGATAAATTCAAGATGGCAAAGAAGACAGGAATGGACTTTAACTATCAAAAGGATTATCTACCACAGTTGTGGGATAACTCACCTGAAGAGATCTCACAGGTACTAGGCAAAAGATTAAGTACTAATGCAGGGTTCACAATAGAAAAAATCATTGATGACTATAAAACAGGTATTAAGGCAGGTCTTACTCCTAAGTTTCAAAAGACATCTGACCTATTGGCATGGTACGAAGGAGCGGTTAATAAAGTTGTAGCAGATAGGACTTTCTTAAATCATTTAAAGAAGAATAATCTTATCCTTCCTCTTAATGAAGCTCCAAATGATTGGATCACTATTAATCCAGATAGATTCCCCAAATCTAAACAGACATTTAATCAAGACGCTGGGGCATCTTTCGGTGCGGTTGATGGAATGGATACATTTAATGCTCCGAAGCAATTTGAAATCAATGAGTCATATAAAGCACCAAAAGAACTAGCGGAAATGATAAATAATTATCTGTATAAACCAGGCGTAGACGGGAATCAGGCGTTTAGAGGTTTGAATTCTATTGCTAACTATGTTTCAAGAGTTAAAAATATCACTCTTTCATTTGGTATTCCAGGAACTGCTATTAATTCACATGGTGTAAACATTTTAGCTAGGCATACGATGTTTGGTCAGGGTGGCAATATGATAACCCGCTTCTTAAAGGGTGCAAACTACATGGTTAATCAATACTCCTCAGGGAAGAATATAAATAGGATTATTCCTGAGCTACCAGCAGCTATCAAAAAAGGATTAACAGTAAGTGTTGAAGATCGAAAGAGCATTTTAGAAGGTTCTGGAATTCGAGGGAAGTTCGGGGAAGCATGGAGTCGAGTATTTGAGGTTGCATTATTTGACAAGATGATCCCCTCTCTTAAGTATGATTCATATCAGGCATTAGTAAAAGACTTCTCAAAAAAGATGTCTCCAGACCAGGCTGGCAGAGAAGCAGCAAAGATGGTTAACAATATTTATGGTGGCATCAATATAGATCAAGTAGGACGTTCACGGGATATGCAAAATGTTCTACGAATTATGATATTAGCTCCTGATTGGGCAGAAACCACTCTCAAGTTAGGTGGTAATTTTGCTAAGTCTCTTAAATCTAACTCTCCTGTAGCACGTAAATATCAGAATATGATGGCTGGGTTTATCACTGCTTATATTGGTGCTAATATTGCTAATAAACTTTCCTCAGGTAAATGGATGTATGAGAATGATTCTGGTCATACTTTTGAAATTGAATCAGGATACACAAGTGATGGTCAAAAACGCTACCTGCGTCCATTCGGTACTGGGGCTGATATGTTTAGACTTCCTCTAGATACTGTCATGAGTTTAGCTAAAGGTGACTTAAGTTCTCCAGGAAGAATTGTTAGAAATAGATTATCTATACCAGCAGGGGTTGGATTTGGTTATTTTACTGATACTGACTATAGGAACCAAGCAATAGGATGGAGAAGTAAAGATAAGTATGGGAATGAAATACCAACCTCAACTCGAGCCGTTAATATAGCTGGAGAAGTAGCATCCTTAGTCGGTGTTCCTAGTTTCATTAGAGAGGGAATTAAAACAGCATCAGGACAACAGGGTTTAGAGCAAGGTATAGTACAAGGCTCAGAATTACCATTTAGATATTCTGGAGGTGCACGTTCTAAGTCGCAAAAGACAGTTGAGGGAGTGGCTCAAGCAGAAGGTAAAAAAGGTAAAGATTTATATGAGCTAAATAAAAAGACAAATGGAGTAACACTAAGTAAAAATCAATCAGAACTTATTAGGCAAGGTGGGACATCTATGCTTGATCCAATACTAGAAGTAAAGAGAATTCGAAGTCAAAAGACTAATATAAATAATATCATCACCCAAATGGGAGAAGGTACGCTTTCTCCAGAAGAAGGACAAATACAGATCGAAAAGGTATTGCAAGAATCTCCATCATCTTCCACAACTGAGAGCAAAAGCGGTATCAAAGAAGCAGGTGCAAGTAATTATCCCCCAGAATCAATTGTGGGTACTCCCGAAAATCTGAAAGCTTACGCTAAGACTGGGATGAGTGCACAGGATAAGATGCTTGAAGATTCCAAAATCTCAATGGTAAAATATAAATTAGAGTTTGGACAATCATTGACCAGAGATGAAGCAATGCTTTACACCAAACCACCTAAACTACCAAAGTTATCTGGTGCTGATGAAATAGATGCTGTATTACTTTCTAAGTATGAGGGATCACTCACTTCAAATGTAAATAATATTGTTGAACTTACTCAAAAGGGACAGCTTGATGAACAAACAGCCGTTACAATGATTCAAAGGCTAGGTGAAGAGAAAGTTAAAGTAAATGCAGTACAGAAAGCTATGAAGGCAAGAGGCAAAGGTAGAGGTGTCGGTAGAGCGAGAAAAGGACGTAATCCCACTCTTATTACGAGAAAAATGCCTAATCTTAGGTACACTCCAAAAATAAAGGCCGCCAAAAGAGTAACTGATTATGGAAGAATTACACCACGAAAGATAACTACTCGAAGATTAACAGCAGTTAAACCAATCAAGCGAACTTGACCCAACATTAGGGTCGTGATAGTAAGTAGAGAATAAACCCATTCGTGAAAGACACACGCAAGGTACTCAAGTCAATGAGTGCCTTTTTTAATGGAGTAAAACAGAAATATGAGCAGTCCCAAATTAAAATATGGAATAGGTAACTCAGCAAGTACAACTCTTGCAGCACAAGTAACAGCTTTAGATACTACAGCAACAATAACCGCCACAACTAATTTTGATGATGCACCTGTTCCAGGAGAAGGCATGGTTCTTTTTGATGAAGGACTTGCAACCGAAGAACTAGCATACTCAACAGGTTTAACAGGATCTAACCTTGCTATTCCAATTGCAAACAGAGGACTTGAAGGAGGCTCTGCTCAAACTCATATATCCACATCTTCAGTACGTGGTCCTATTACCGCAGGAATGTGGAATGATCTAATCTTTGCTGTCAAGAATGTATTAGTTCAATCCACAGGTGTATTAGATACGACAAAAGTTATAGATTTAACAACCGCTCAAGTATTAACAAATAAAGATTTAAGTTCAGCAACTAATACCCTTCCTGCAACTGATGGTTGGAATGCAGTAGCAGACACATGGGTATATGCTTCTGCTTCTACTTTTACAATCGCTGGTGTCGACAGAACAGCTATATATACAAAAGGAACAAGGCTTAAGTTTACTAATCCAGCTGTAAAATATGCAGTTGTCGTAAATTCCTCATTTTCAACTAATACTACCGTTACCATATTAGTAAATACAGATCATACAATTGCAAACTCAACAATAAGTAGCCCCTATTATAGCTATGCAGCAAACCCCCCTGGTTATTTAACGTGGTTTACATATGCACCAACAATTACAGCTCAAGTAGCTTTTACTAACGCCCCAACCACAAATTACGCAAAAATAGCAATTATAGGAAAACAAGCAACTGTGAACGTAAAATATACTTATAATGCTACTTCAGGTGGGTCAGGATCTACAAGAATCACACTACCCCTGACACCTTTAGCTGATGGTGCGGGGTTCGGAGCTGATGCAACTAATGCAATTACAGTTGCTAACTTTGTGGATAGTGCTAATACTCGCTTACTCGTTCAGAAATATGACGGTGGAACCATAATTTCAAATAGTCTTCCGGTTATTGTAGGTGGGATTTTTGAGTATTAAAGAAAGGATATAGTTTTAGATAGGAATAGGTTATGGAATACGTCGGACAACTTGCAACACAGGGAGTACTGGGAATTGTTGTAGTTGTCGAGGCGTTGGTTATTAAGTTTTTATACGACAAGAAAGAAGAAAAGGAACGGATTATCAGTGAGTTACAGGATCGAAGAGTCAGTGATGCACAGTCAACAATTAAGGGGATCATTGATCCTCTTAAAGGACTCACAGAAGCTATGGATGAACAAAAAACCATGTTCACTACAGCATTTTCAATGTTCGGGAGAAGAAAATGATACAGATGATTATGAATATATTACATGGCAGATTTTTTATAAGGCGTGAACTTGAAACAAGTCAAGAAATACATGATTTAAAAAATGAACTAGCAAGGGTGTCGGCAAAAACTATCACCTCAGCAAAGGAATATAAGGAAGTTATGAAAAAGATAAAACGGGAGGATATTACCTTCAGAATAGGAGTAGTTACAGGAAATGTCAGACGTTAGTAAAATAATATTTGAGGTGTTACCCATTGAGCTATATTTTGTAGCTTCTCTTTTAATGGCAATTGGAGTTTTGCCAAAAGTATTTCATTTGATGAACACTGAAAAAGAATATAAGGTCGTTGCAATCATTATGGCAATTCTATCCTTTACACAGTTTATTACATCAATAGCAGCATTATTATTTCTTTATTGCTTCATTAATGGGTGTTACCTTGACGAAGAACCGTTTCGTGGAACAGTTCGGTTAATGTTGGCTATTAATATTTTCTGTTCGTCAGCAAGTTTCTTCATGCT
>Ga0163150_10009581_pt1 | contig 10676 bp, 7 predicted proteins | sample OliLakLV19P2IB_FD_148628 | JGI IMG/M metagenome (GOLD analysis project Ga0163150, IMG submission 148628) | Freshwater microbial mat bacterial communities from Lake Vanda, McMurdo Dry Valleys, Antarctica - Oligotrophic Lake LV.19.P2.IB | ecosystem: Environmental > Aquatic > Freshwater > Lake >...
GGCGCGCGGCGCCTGCGGGTTGTGCGCGACGTCGAGGATGACGGCGGGCCGTCCGGGCAGCACCTGGAAACGGGCGGGCGCTGCCGCCGTGAGCAGCCCCGCCCGCACGTCCTGCAGGCTGACCGGGAGGCGCGCGCGCAGGGCGTCCAGTGCCGCGATCGCGCAGGCGGCGTTGCCCCGCTGGAAGTCGCCGCGCAGTACCGGCGGCGGCAGCGCGTGGCGCGTGCCGCCGGGTCCGCGGTAGGCCCACTGCCCATCCATGGCCTGCACGTCGAAATCGCGCCCGAGCACCTGCAGGTCCGCCCCGGTCGCGCGCGCATGTTCGAGCAGCGTCGCCGGCGGGTCGCGGTCCCCGCATACGGCCGGGCGGCCGGCGCGATAGATGTGCGCCTTCTCCCAGCCGATCTTTTCGCGCGTGTCGCCGAGCCAGAACTGGTGGTCGAGATCAACGGTGGTCACGATCGCGCAATCGGCATCGAAGGCATTGACCGCGTCCAGCCGACCGCCCAGCCCCACCTCCAGGATGGCCACATCCACGCCCGCCTCGACGAAAGCCACGACCGCCGCGAGCGTACCGAATTCGAAATAGGTCAGGGCCGTGTCGCCGCGCGCGGCCTCGACCGCGGCGAAGGACTGCAGCAGCACGGCATCGCTGGCGTTGACGCCGTCGATGCGCACGCGCTCGTTGTAGACCAGCAGGTGCGGCGACGTGTAGCAGCCCACGCGGTAGCCGGCCGCGCGCAGGATCGCCTCCAGAAAGGCGCAGGTCGATCCCTTGCCGTTGGTGCCGCCGACCGTAACGACGGGGAACGCGGGAGCAAGCGCCATCCGGGCACGGACGGCCTCGACGCGTTCAAGGCCCAGCGCGATCGCCTGCGGGTGCAGACCCTCGAGGTGGGCCAGCCAGTCCTGCAGGCGTGAGGGATGAGGCGTGAGCGGTGAAGGCAAGCTCAGGCCGCCGCGGGCAGCTTGAGCAGCATCGTCAGCAGATTCGCGAGCTTGTCGCGCATCTCGCGGCGATCGACGATCATGTCGACCGCGCCGTGCTCGAGCAGGAACTCGGCGCGCTGGAAGCCTTCCGGCAGGGTCTCGCGCACCGTCTGCTCGATGACGCGCGGGCCGGCGAAACCGATCAGCGCGCCCGGCTCGGCCACCACGACGTCGCCGATCATGGCGAAGCTCGCCGACACGCCGCCCATGGTCGGGTCGGTCAGCACCGAAATGAAGGGCAGCTGCGCCTCGGCCAGTTCGGTCAGCGCGGCGCAGGTCTTGGCCATCTGCAGGAGCGACAGCAGCCCCTCCTGCATGCGCGCGCCGCCGCTGGCGGTGAAGCAGACGAAAGGCAGCTTCTGTTCGAGGCAGACCTGCACGCCGCGCACGAAGCGCTCGCCGACCACCGAACCCATCGAACCGCCAAGGAAGCGGAATTCAAAGGCCGCCACCACCAGGGGTACGTGCTTCACCGCGCCCTGCATGACGACCAGCGCGTCTTCCTCTTCGGTCTCCTTGCGCGCTTCGACGATGCGGTCGATGTAGCGCCGGCTGTCTTTGAACTTGAGGGTGTCCACCGGCAGCACCTCGGCGCCGATCTCGAAACGGCCCTCGGGATCGAGGAGCTGGTCCAGGCGGTCCCGCGCGCTGATGCGGTTGTGGAATGCGCACTTCGGACAGACGCTGCGGTTGTTTTCGAGGTCGGTGCGGTAGAGCACCGCTTCGCAGGACTCACACTTGACCCACAGGCCCTCCGGCACCGCCTTTCTGGGCGAACCGTCCGCGCGCTTGATACGCGGCGGCAACAGTTTCTGGAGCCAGCTCATTGCGAAAGTCTCCCGGCGACCGTCAGCGATCAGCGCGCATCCAGCGCGCTGCGAATATCTTTGAGCAAACGTCCGAGCTTGTCCAGCACCTGCTCACGCGGACTGGCCTCGATCTCCTGCACGAGACGGCTGCCGATGACGACCGCATCGGCCACATCCGCCACCGCGCGCGCGGTGGCGCCGTCGCGGATGCCAAAACCGACGGCGACCGGAATTTTGGCGTGGCAGCCAATGCGCTGGACGGCCGCTGCCACCTCGCCGACATCGATATTGCTCGCGCCGGTCACCCCGCGCAGCGACACGTAATACAGATAGCCGCGGCCCAGACGCGCCACGATCTGCACGCGGGCGTCCGTGGTCGTCGGCGACAGCAGGAAGATCATGTCCAGACCGCGCGCGTCCAGCACGGCAACCAGCGTCTGCGCCTCCTCCGGCGGGTAATCGACCACCAGCACCCCGTCCACGCCGGCGGCGTGTGCGCGGTCGGCGAAGACCTCGACGCCCATGGCCTCGATCGGATTCGCGTAGCCCATCAGCACGACCGGCGTCACCGCATCGGTCTTGCGGAACTCGGCCACGAAACCCAGCACGTCCTTGAGCCCCACCCCCTGCGCGAGTGCGCGCTCGCTCGAGCGCTGGATCACCGGGCCGTCCGCCATCGGGTCAGAAAACGGCACGCCGAGTTCGAGGATATCGGCCCCGGCCTTCACCAGCGTATGCATCAGCGGAACGGCGAGCGCGGGCGCGGGATCCCCGGCTGTGACAAAGGGAATCAGCGCCTTGCGGCCCTGCTGCTTCAGACGGTCGAAGGTAGCGGCGATACGGGACATGATTGGCGGGGATGAAGGATGAGGGATGAAAGTTAAACCTGAACCTTGGGAAGGGTTATGCCCTCATCCCGCATCCTTCCGCCCTCATCCTTAAAAGTCGAGGCCGGATTTTTCGGCCACGGTATGCATATCCTTGTCGCCGCGGCCGGACAGGTTGACGAGTAGCACCTGGTCTTTCGGCAGCTTCGGTGCAATCTTCGCGGCATAGGCGAGCGCATGGCTCGACTCCAGCGCAGGGATGATGCCCTCCATCTGGCACAGGTCGTGGAAGGCCTGCAATGCCTCGTCATCCGTGATGGACACGTATTCCGCACGGCCGCTGTCCTTCAGCCAGGCGTGTTCGGGACCGACGCCCGGGTAATCGAGCCCCGCCGAGATGGAATGCGTCTCGATGATCTGCCCGTCTTCGTTCTGCATCAGATAGGTGCGGTTGCCGTGCAGCACCCCGGGCCGTCCCGCACAGAGCGCCGCGGAATGTTTCCCGGTCTCCAGACCATGACCTGCAGCCTCAACGCCGATCAGCCGCACCTTCTCGTGGCCGATGTACGGGTAAAAAATGCCCATCGCGTTGGAGCCGCCGCCCACGCACGCCAGCACCGCGTCCGGCTGGCGACCGATCATCTCGGGCATCTGCCACTTGCACTCCTCGCCAATGACCGACTGGAAGTCACGCACCATCATCGGATAGGGGTGCGGGCCGGCCACGGTCCCGATGATGTAGAAGGTGTTGCTGACATTCGTCACCCAGTCGCGCATGGCCTCGTTCAGCGCATCCTTGAGCGTCTTTGAGCCGGATTCCACCGGCACCACCGTCGCGCCGAGCAGCTTCATGCGGTAGACGTTCTGCGCCTGCCGCTTCACGTCCTCGGAGCCCATGTAGACGGTACATTCAAGCCCGAAGCGCGCGGCCATCGTCGCTGTCGCCACGCCATGCTGTCCGGCGCCGGTCTCGGCGATCACGCGCGGTTTGCCCATGCGCCGCGCAAGCAGCGCCTGGCCCATGGTGTTGTTCACCTTGTGCGCCCCGGTGTGGTTCAGGTCCTCGCGCTTGAGGTAGACCTGCGCACCGCCGAAATGCTGCGACCAGCGCTTCGCGTGGTAGATCGGGCTCGGCCGCCCCACGTAGTGCTTCAGTTCGTAGGTGAATTCCGCCTTGAACTCGGGATCGTCCTTGTAGCGGGCGTAGCAGGCCTTGAGCTCGTCGAGGGCCTGGATCAGCGTTTCGGAAACAAATACGCCGCCATACTGACCGAAGTGGCCCGCTGCGTCCGGAAGATCGTAGGGTTTCATGTGTCGGCTCGGCTTTGCTTGATGAAGGCTTCGATTTTCGCGTGATCCTTGATGCCCGGCGCACGCTCGACGCCACTGGAAACATCCACCGCGGCAGGCCGCACTTGGCGAACAGCCTGCGCCACGTTGTCGGGACCCAGTCCTCCCGACAACACCACCGGTAACGCGAGGCTGGACGGAATCACGCTCCAGTTGAAGCTGCGCCCGGTGCCGCCGCGCAAGCCCTCGACGTGGGCATCGAGCAACAGGCCCCGCGCCCCCGCGATCGTCGCGTATTGAGCCGCGTAGTTTACCAAATCGCCGGGCTGCGCCTCCGGCGCCACCCGCATCGCCTTGAGAAAAGGACGTCCGAACTGCCCGCAGAATGCCGGCGGCTCGTCGCCGTGGAACTGGAGCAGGTCCAGTGGCACCGCCGCGAGCGTGGACAAAATGTCTTCGCGCGTCGCGTTGACGAACAGGCCGACGACCGTCACAAAGGGTGGCAGTCCCAGAATGACCCTGGCCGCGTGCGCTGGCGTCACCGCACGCGGGCTGGGCGCGTAAAAGACCAGCCCGATGGCGTCCGCGCCCGCGCGCGCCGCCGACTGCGCATCTTCCAGCCGCGTGATCCCGCAGATCTTGGTGCGCGTTGCCGTCATGGCGCAGCGCTCCCGGCCAGCGGCGTGAGACTTGCCCATTGCGCGTCCGCGCGGTCATGGATCGCGGGCAGCCCCCAGTGATCTTCGTACGTCACGCCCGCCAGGTACAAGCCGGCCGCGTCGAAGGTGGGCGCGCCACGCGCGCGATCGCGGCTCGCGAGCACGTCCGCAAGCCACGCCGACGGCTGACGGCCCTTGCCCACGGTCACCAGTCCGCCCATCAGGTTGCGCACCATGTGGTGCAGAAAGGCATTCGCGCGGAATTCGAACATGATGAGCGCGTCACGACGCTGCACGGTCACGCTGCGCAGTTCGCGCACGGGTGTGGTGGCCTGGCACTCCGCGGAGCGGAAGGCGCTGAAATCGTGCCGCCCCACCAGCGCCTGCGCGGCGCTGCGCATCGCCTCGACATCAAGCGGCTGGTGGAACCAGCCGACCCTTCCGGACGCGAGCGCCGGACGGACCGCATGGTTGAGCAGCAGGTAGCGGTAGCGCCGCTCGCGGGCGCCGTAGCGCGCGTGAAAGTCAGCCGCGACCTCGCGCGACCACAGCACCGCCATCCCGGCGGGCAGCAAGGCGTTCACGCCGCGCACCCAAGCGCTCTCCGGCCGTGGGGCGGGCGCATCGAAGTGCACGATCTGCGCGCTCGCGTGCACGCCCGCATCGGTGCGGCCAGCGCACACGGTCACCACAGACCCGCCGGCGATCTCGGCCAGCGCGCGCTCGAGCGCGTCCTGCAGCGCGCAGCCCGAGGGCTGCGTCTGCCAGCCGCAGAAGCGGCTGCCGTCGTATTCGATGCCGAGCGCAACTCGCATGCAGCGGCCCCAAAAACAGAACTGCCGCCAGGCGGACACCTGGCGGCAGCAACAGTGTAACGAGTTACGGCGGGAGGATTAGGCGAGCGAGTCGAGCAGTTGCTTCGCTTCGGCCTGCTGTGCGGCGTCGCCTTCCTTCATCACTTCCTGCAGGATTTCGCGCGCGCCGTCCTTGTCACCCATTTCCTGGTACGCCTTGGCCAGATCGAACTTGGTCTGCACGTCATACCAATGCGCGTCCTTCGTACCGTCGCCGCCCGCAGGGGCAGCGCCGCCTGCGTCGTCCATGCTGAAGCTCAGGCTGCCGAGATCGAGATCGGGCACCGTTTCGGTCGCGCCCGGCGGCAGACCCGCCGTGGTCTCACCAAGATCGAGCTTGAAGTCGGGCACCAGCGGCGCGTTGGTCTCGGTCGGCGGTTTCGCCCCGATGTCCATGTCGAGCGTGAGTTCCGAGGCCTTCTGGGCATTCTCGGGCGTGAGGATCAGCGTGCCGTCGCGGGTCGCTTCCTTCGCGGGCGAGGCCGTCTCCGGCAGATCGAGCGAGAAGTCGATGATGTTCGGCCCGCTCGAGACATTCGTGACGTTCGCGCTGAGGTTGGTCTGCGTGTCCTCGGGCTTGCCCGACGCAGGCAGGCTGTCGATGGTGATGTCGGGCTGCTTGAGGTTGAGCCCGAGCCCGTGCGCCACATCCAACGTGAAGTCGGGCATCGGGTTTGACGGTTCCGGGCGCGCGCTCGGCGCCGGGGCTGCCGCAGCGGCTGCGCTCCGCTGTGGCACGATCATCGTTTTCGTGGGATCGATCACGTTGGCCGTCTGGCGGTCGCCGGTATCGAGCAGAACGTCCGTCTCCGAGACGCTCTTGTTGTCGAGGTCGAGGTCGAAATCGAGCTCGCCGCCGCTACCGGTGGCGAGCGGCGCCGCTGCGTGCGTGTCCTTGCCCGCCGCATAGAGGGCATTGGACGAATCCAGCGCGTAGCCGAGCGCAGCCGCCCGCATCCAGTTGTCGCCGCTGCCGCCGGTGCTCTGCTGCAGACCCTGGGCAACCTTCTCGAAACCCGCCTTGTCCTTGCGCACCGAGTAGATTTCCAGCAGCTTCAGTTGCGCATCCTGGCGGCCGGGTTCCTTCTCCAGCGCTTCCTTGAGCCGTTCCTCGGCCTGCGCGTCGCGCCCGATCTTCATGAACATGTCGGCTTCGTCGATGTAGACGTCGGCATCGCTCATGGCTGCCGGCTCCGAAGGCTGGGCCGGCATGATGACCGTGGACTGCATGGAGGCCGGCGCCGCGCCCGCGGCAGCGCCCAGTTTGGGAGCGACCTTCCGCACTTCCGGGCCATCCGTACTGCGGCGGCGACGTTTCAGTGCATAGAAACCGCCGCCGAGCAGCGCGAGCAAGGCGCCCACGCCACCGGCCAGATATAGCGGCTCATCCAGCACCTGGTCGACGAGACCCGGCGGGGGGGGCGGAGGCGGCGCCACTGGCTTGGGTTTCGGTTTGGGCGCAGGGGTAGCCTTGGCAGCCTCCGGCGCCACCGGGGCGGCATCGGGCGCAGGTTTGGGCGGCTCGAGCGGCGCGGCGCCTTTGGCGTCCGGGGCCGGCGTCGGCGCAGGTGTGGGGGCTGGCGCAGGGGCCGGCGTTGGCGCAGCCGCAGCTTTGGTGTCGGCCGGAGGCGCCGCCTTGGCGGGCTCGGGCGGCTTGGCCGGCACCGGCGCGGGGACCGGCGCCGCTTTGGCTTCAGGTTTGGGCGGCTCGGCCTTGGCGACCACCGGGGGCGGAGGGGGCGGCGCGGCCGCCTTGGACGCATCGGGTTTGACCGCAGGCGGCACCGGCTGCCCTTTCAACTGCAGCAGCTTTTGCATGTCGCCGATGCTCTTTTCGAGCTGCGCGATCCGCTCGTTGGCGTCGGCCAGCGCTTTTCCCTTCGCGGTCGTTTCTTCCTCGAGCATCCGCAGCCGCTCCCGGCTGGACATTGGCTTGCCGGCGGCGCCGGGCGCCTCGCCTTTCGACAGGCGGACGACGTCTTTGGGCGCTTCGTTGGCGCCCTTGTCCTGGGTCGCGGTGGTGATCTTGCCCGCAGCGGGCTTGGCGTCGGCGGCGGTGGCGTCGGCAGGCGCATCGGCGAGTTTCCTGCGGTACGCATTCCAGTCCGCGGTCTGCACGCGAATTTCCTTGATCGCTTCCGGCTGCGGCGTGGCGGTGGCCGTCGCCGCATCGGGCACTTTCAGAATCCGGCCCGTCTTCAGCCGGTTCATGTTGCCCTGGAAAGCATCCGGGTTGTTGCGATACAGCGCCGCCAGCATCTGCTCCAGCGTGACGCCTTCCGGTTTGGTATTGGCGGCGATCTTGAACAGGGTGTCGCCCTTCTGCACCGCGTACTCGCCGGTACTGGCGGCAGCAGCAGCGGGCGCGGGCGCCTCCGGCCGGGCCGCCATTTTGGGTTGCGGCCGCTCACGCGGCGTGGGCGCCGCCCTGGGCTCGCGTTCCGGCGCGGGCGCGGGGACCGTGACCGGAGCCGGCGCGCCGGTCTGCGGCGCACTCGCGACCACGGGAGGATCAATCAGCACGGTGTATTCCCGAACCAGCCGACCCGACGCCCACGTCAGTTCCACCAGCAGGTCGAGGAAGGGTTCGTTCACGATCCGGGTGGAGGACACCCGGATGTAATGCTGACCGTTCGGCCGGCGCTCGATAGAGAGGCGGGCGCCCACCAGTGCGGGGCTGTAGGTGATATTGGCTGCCCTGAAGGCGTCCGGCGAAGCAAGGCGGGCCGTCAGGCTGGGGATTTCATCCCTATGGACCGAAACCAGCTCGATTTCGGCCGCCAAGGGCTGCCCCAGGGCCGAGAGGATCGTGAGCCTGCCAAGGCCGGCGGCGTGCGCCAGGCCAGTGTTCCACGGCAACACCAGCACCGCAGCCACCACCAGAAACCACGATTTCAACGAGAACAGGCGCACCAAGCCTCCCTACCAATTTTTATAGATAAATAATCTAACATCATATAGTTAGGCTTGCAAGGTGATACTTCCCCTGATGTTCCGCGCCTAAAGCCTAACAAAAAAAGCAATTTAGGTGAGAAATATCAAGGGATAAGGGGCCTAAAACCTCACAGATATGGAGATTTTTGCAACAGTTCGCCCGGGCGCAACCGGCCCCGGGCGACCGTCAGCCCTCCGCCAGGAGTCGCAACATGCGCCGCAGCGGCTCCGCCGCCCCCCACAGGAGCTGATCGCCCACCGTAAAGGCCGACAGGTATTCCCCGCCCATCTGCAGCTTGCGCAGACGCCCGACCGGGATATGCATGCGACCGCTCACTGCGGCCGGCGTCAGTTCCCGCATGGAGCGCTCGCGATCGTTGGGAATCACCCTTGCCCAGGAATTGGCCTTGGCCAGCATGTCGGCGATCTCGTCCAGCGGCACGTCCCTCCGCAATTTGATCGTCAGACCCTGGCTGTGACAACGCAACGCGCCGATGCGGACGCAAAGGCTGTCGACCGGAATCGCGACGGGGGCAAATCCCGGACCGCGGCCGAGGATCTTGTTGGTCTCGGCGCCGCCCTTCCATTCCTCCAGCGACATGCCGTTGCCCAGGTCCTTGTCGATCCACGGGATCAGGTTGCCGGCGAGTGGCACCCCGCCGAAGTGGTCCATCGGCAGGGAACCATCGGTCTGCTTGGCCAGCACCTTGCGGTCGATGTCGAGGATCGCCGACGCAGGGTCCGCCAGCAGGTCTTTCACCTCGGCGTTGACCAGCCCGAACTGCGTGAGCAGCTCGCGCATGTGCTGCGCGCCGCCGCCGGACGCTGCCTGGTACGTCATACAGGTCATCCACTCGACGAGGTCGTGCTGGAACAGGCCGTGCAGGCCCATCAGCATGCAGCTCACCGTGCAGTTGCCGCCGATGTAGTTGCGGATGCCCTTGGCCAGCGCGGCCTTGATCACGTCCATGTTCACCGGATCGAGCACGATGACCGCGTCGTCCTTCATGCGCAGCGTCTTCGCGGCGTCGATCCAGTAGCCCTTCCAGCCGGCCGCGCGCAGGCGCGGATAGACCTCGGCCGTGTAGTCGCTGCCCTGGCAGGTCAGCACCACGTCCATCTGCTTGAGGTCGTCGACGCTGCTGGCGTCGCGCAGCGGCTGCGCTTCCTTGCCGATGAAGGGCCCCATCGCCCCGACCTGGGAAGTCGAGAAGAACACGGGCTCGATCAGCGCAAAGTCCTGCTCCGCATGCATGCGCTGCATGAGCACCGAGCCCACCATCCCGCGCCATCCGACCAGTCCCACTCGCAGCATGCTTGCCATCCTCACAAAACCATTTAACGCCGCAGGCGCCTCCGCGCCGACCGCGTGTTGACCCTATTCTGCCAGCGCCGCCACCACGGCGTCGCCCATGCCCGCCGTGCCGACCTTCGTAGCGCCCGGTTCGTCGATATCCGGGGTGCGGTAGCCCTGCTTCAGCACCCGCTTGACCGCTTCTTCCACCCGCGTCGCGGCATCCGCCAGGCCGAAGGTGTAGCGCAGCATCATCGCGCCCGAGAGAATGGTCGCCAACGGATTGGCGACGCCCTTGCCCGCGATATCCGGTGCGGAGCCGTGGATCGGCTCGTAGAGCCCCTTGTTGTTCACGTCGAGCGAGGCCGACGGCAGCATGCCGATCGAACCAGTCAGCATCGACGCCTCGTCGGACAGAATATCGCCGAACATGTTGCCCGTCACGATGACGTCGAACTGCTTGGGCCGGCGCACGAGCTGCATGGCGGCGTTGTCCACGTACATGTGGCTGAGTTCGACCTGCGGGTAGCGCTTGGCGACATCGAGCACGATCTCGCGCCAGAAACGGCTAGTCTCCAGCACGTTTTCCTTGTCGACCGAGCACAGCCGCTTGCTGCGCTTTAACGCCGCCTGGAAACCGACCTCCGCGATGCGGCGGATCTCCGGTTCCGAATACAGCATGGTGTCGTAGCCTTCGCGCTCGCCGCGCGCGTTGTCGCGCCGGCCGCGCGGCTCGCCGAAATAGATGTCGCCCGTCAGTTCGCGGATGATCAAGAGGTCGAGGCCCGCGACGAGTTCGGGCTTCAGCGACGACGCCCCCGCGAGTTCCTCGAACAGCAGCGCGGGCCGCAGGTTGGCAAACAGTCCGAGTTCCTTGCGGATGCGCAGGATGCCCTGCTCGGGCCGTTGCGGGCGCGGCAGCGCGTCGTACTTCGGGCCGCCAACGGCGCCGGCGATCACGGCATCCGCCGCGCGCGCGAGCTTCAGCGTGACTTCCGGCAGCGGATCACCGTGGGCGT
>Ga0163150_10009582_pt1 | contig 10675 bp, 9 predicted proteins | sample OliLakLV19P2IB_FD_148628 | JGI IMG/M metagenome (GOLD analysis project Ga0163150, IMG submission 148628) | Freshwater microbial mat bacterial communities from Lake Vanda, McMurdo Dry Valleys, Antarctica - Oligotrophic Lake LV.19.P2.IB | ecosystem: Environmental > Aquatic > Freshwater > Lake >...
GCCAGTCAGTGTATTCATTGAGGCAAGGTACATTGATGGGCCGCTGTCCATTTCGAGGAAGCCATTCCTCGGTCAACTTGTGCCAGCGCTCACGGCTGTTCTGGCTCGAAATGATGTCGCGCGAGCAAATGTAGACCCCGGGCCGGATGCAAAGGGGATGGGCACCAGGGGGCATTGGTCGGTCCTCCGGCCAGGTAATCGCCAGGTCGGCACGGAGTCGGTCATGCGGTACTCGTTCGAAATCATCGTGAAAAATCGAGTACCAGCGTGTATTGGCATCACGACAAAGCATCGGTGCGACCTGCGCGAACACCTCATCCCAACGGGTTGCCGTATCGGAGTAGTGGCCGGTGAACCGGTAGGTCGCAAGGCGGATGTGGGGCCGAGCCACCACCTCGACATCAGACCCTCCGGGAGGGCTAAAGGCAACATCTCCGGAGCTCCAGCTGACCTCGGCTCCGGGTCGCAGCCGCCAGTCCGCGCCTTCCAGGCGGCGAAAGGCTGTTGGCGGAAGTCCGTAATGGGTTCGGAACGACCGTGCGAAGGCCTCCCCGTTTGAGAAACCCGCTTCAATGGCAATCCCGACAACCTTCTCTCGCGAATTTTGGAGTCGAAAGGCCGCCTGTTCCAGGCGCAGCCGTCTGATGAACGTGTAGAGCGGTTCGCCCATGACTGCCTCGAAGATCCTCGAAAAGTGAAACGGCGAAATCCCGGCGATCGCAGCCAATTCACTGAGCCGCATCGGCTCAGACTTACTGCGGACAATGTGGCTCACGATCCGGTGGATGCTCACCAAGTGCAAGTGGCGCGTCTGTACTCTCACAGCGCACACCGATAGCATTGGATAAAGAAGAGCGATCCCGCCATAGCCGACCCAAGGTGAGCCTATGAAGTCTCGCCTTGTTTCGGGTTACCAGCCTTCAGGGGTGGAGAGTTCCCAGGCCCAGGCCCAAGAAGGAATCTCGGGTCGATCGGGGCAGGCGACTTTTGGGAAGGTTAGCGCGAAGGTTCGGGAAGGGGGAAGCCACTCCAGGTTTCCCATGGGAGGCAGAATTTGAATGCGGAAAAATCCGAGGTCTTCAAACCCCAGTTCCGAGAGTCCTGCCAGATCCTGACATTTCCACTCGAAGCTACTTACGACCTTCGGGGCTACGGTGGGTTGAAGAGTTCTCCAGCCAGCCCAGGAATCCGGTCCAGCCACGAACGCCGCATGCGCCGTTCCCAGCATCCCGATCATCGCGATTAGAGCAAAGTGCTTGTTCATTCAGACCCTCTCACTCATATAGTAGCCTGAGTTGACCAGAAATTCCTACCCGCGGTTGCGATATTGGGACTTCGAGGGTGAAAAATGCCATGAAAGGTAGTCCACGGATGGTTTGTGCCGTGGCAGGCGGTCAACCGCGATGCCATTGCAGGGGCTTCCCGGCCACGGCACGAACCACCCCCGGACTACCAGTCAGCCCGCCGCGGCTCCGGTCGCGGCGGGTAAAGGTTCGGCTAGTCGTCGCCCAACAGACCGAAGTTGGCGCTGATGATCGCGAAGTCGCCGATGTCGATGTCGCCATCTCCGTTCACGTCTGCAGCGGGATTGCTTCCGCCGAAGTTCGTAGACAGGATGGCGTAGTCGCCAATCGAGATCTCGTTGTCGAGGTCGAGGTCACCGTTCTTGAGGCTCAGGTTGACGCCGGTCATACCCGAGCCGGTGAGCGTTCGGTTGACAGCCACCTTGCGCAGCCAATGCGAGGATTTCACCGCGACGTCGTAGTTACCCGCCGCGACGGTGGTGTTCACGGTGAACGTGCCGCCCGCGCCGAGGGCCGTGTTGAGCGTCTCAAGAGGAGTCGTGCTTCCAACGGCTCGGATTTCCACCGTTATCGGGGCGCCCACTACAGCACCATCCCAGTCCTCCAGAGTGATCGTTCCGCTCACCGGCAGCGCACTCGTGATCGCCTCGCAGGGTTCGCCGGCCATTGAGATGTCATCAATATAGACTCCGTTCTCAACAACGCTTCCGTCGGTTGTCAGGCGGAAGCGAATCCTCGCCATGCTTCCACTCCCCAGAATCGGAGCAGAGAAGGTCGACCAACCGCCGTTTCCTCCGGTGAATGCGGCGCCGCCTGCGTAATTCGCCCCGTTGTCTGAGGAGGAGAATACGCTGAGGTAGTCATAGTTACTCTCCAGGTCGTGATTCATGCTGAAGAAGACCTGCGGGCTCTCGATCGCTGGAATCGGAACTCCCGCGTTTTGGGTGAGTGAAATATCCAGATTGTTGACGTAGGTGCCGCCCGGACTGTCGTGCCAAGAGCGAGTCGGCGAGTTCGACAACTCTGTCGTAATCGCCCACGGCGCCTGGCCCGTGAAGTTCGCGCCACCTTCCACATTGTCAGACCAGAAGGTCGTCAACTGCGTGAGGACGAGGTCGTCGATGTAGACACCATCATAAACGACGCTGGAGTCCGTCGTTAGCCGGAAGCGAATCTGCACGTTCTGGCCCACGTAGCCGCTGAGGTTTACCGAGATCGGCGACCAGTCGAAGCTGGAGTCGCTCCGGTAAAGCTGGGTCCAGGTGGTTCCATTCGTGGAAGCTTCCACATGAAGGTAGTCGTAGTTTCGCTCCAAGGTCTGCTTGCACATAAAGCGCATCATCGTCGGTGCGGTGATCGCGATCGGGTTCGTCAATCGTAGGAAGGTGTTGGAGTTATCCAGATAGTTTCCACCGGGGCTATCCGTCCACGATTGAGTTGGGCTGAAACTCTGAGCGCTCGTTCGCGCCCAGGTCGAGCCAGCTTGGGGAGTGAAGTTCGCTGCGCCTTCCATGTTGTCGAGGTAGAGGGCGTTCAGTGTCGTGTAGGGGCCAGCGGTGACGATGCCGGACTGGTTGCCTACGTTGTCGAGGGCTTTCAGCGCGAAGTAGAAACTGCTACCCGGCGTCAGGCCATTGACTCCCGCATTTTGCAGCGTACCGCTGACGCCAGGTGCCGGCGCGGTGGTCACGCGCCGAGCCGCGTTGAAGTTGCCCGCGTTGATTGGGGAACTGCTGACACGGAGGTCGTACTGACTGGCCGTTCCGACCGAGCCGTCGTCACCGGACGAGGTCCACTGAACGCGAATCGTGCCCGCAGAGCGCTTGATGCCGACGAGTCCGCTCGGGGCACCCGGAGCGACCGTGTCGTTGTCGAACGAGTTGTAGACGTTAAGCCGTCCGGAAATCGCGAGTCCCGCCAGTGCGGGGACTGCTTCCGCACTACCCATCAGCCGAGCTTTGAGTTGCACCGCGGTGTCACCTGGGAACTGGGCCTTGATCAGGGCCGCTGCTCCGGCAACGTGCGGCGTCGCCATCGAGGTGCCGCTGAACGTGTCGTAGCCACCTCCCGCGATCGTGCTGTAGACGTTCTCGCCGGGGGCGAAAATGTGGACTGTCGTCGCGCCGTAGCTCGAGAATCCAGCCTTGGTGTCGTTGTGAGTCGATGCGCCGACGGCCATGCCGTTCGTGACCGTACTGCAATAGCTCGCGGGGTAGAACGTGCTCGTGTCGTTGTTGCTGCCGCTGTTGCCGGCCGCCGCGACGAAGAGGATTCCGGCTGTCTCGGCTCGCTGAATCGCTTCGAGCATCAGCTGGTCGAAACCGCCGCCGCCCCAGCTATTGCTCATGATGTTCGCACCGACGATCCGGGAGTAGTCGATGGCGAGGATGGCGTTGCTCAGCGATCCGCCGCCGCCCGCGCTAAGGAACTTGACGCCAATGATCTTGACGTTCCAGCAAACGCCGGCGACGCCGACACCGTTGTTGCCCACGCCGCCGATCGTGCCCGAACAGTGGCTCCCATGGTTGTCGTCCATCGGGTCGCCATCGTTGTTCACGAAGTCGTAGCCGTGGATATCGTCGATCCGGCCGTTGCCGTCGTCGTCGATTCCGTTCCCTGGGGTCTCGCCCGGATTGGTCCAGACATTGGCTGCGAGATCGGGATGGTTGTAGTCCACGCCGGTGTCAATCACTGCGACCTTGATCGTCGAACTGCCGGTCTGAACCGCCCAAGCCTGAGGAGCGTCGATGTCCGCGTCCACGCTGCCACCGGTTTGCCCCGTGTTATGCATTCCGTAAAGAAGCGGGAAGCTCGGATCGTTGGGGAAGTTCTGCTGGGTCGTGACGTACCAGTCACGCCCTGCTGTTCGCACGCTGGAGTTGACTAGGAGGGCCTTAAGCGACGACTCGACATTGACGCCTCGCTTCCGCGCCGCGTCAGTGATGCGAAGGCGATAGAAGTAGGGGTTGTTAGCGGTCTCGTCGTTTTCCAGGCCAAGTCCGGCGATGATCTCGTGACGCTTGGGCCACGGGGTGTCGGCATGGAAGGCCGCGAGCACGACGTTGGGATCGTGGGCGGGTAGGCCCATCGCGTTCTTGGGCAAATTCTCGTGAGGCATGATGGGTGCCGACGAGGGTTCGTCCGGCCCGAAGCCATAAAGGGCGAAAGCAGCGGTCAGCGCAAGCGCCACCGTGACTCCGCGCCATCGGCGTGAAGATGAAATCATGAGTTCGACTCTCCTAGTAGGTTAAGGCTAGATACCTGTCCATAGTATCACAGTCCTCCGTGAAATCGGAAGAGAGCGTGACCTGTTCCCCGAATTCTGACCCCGTTTGATGTGTTAGATTCGTCTTGAACGAATCGACATGAAACGAAACCGATACAGCGAAGATAAAATCATCAGCATTCTCAGGGAAATCGAGGGCGGCGCGAACGCCAGCCACGTTCTCTCATCGAGTGGCCTTACCGTGAAGCCAGCCCCGCCGCCCATCGTCTTCTTCATGGCTGTTGTCGCTCGCCCGTCGTTTGAGTGTGGCTACGCTCAGTCAGCGTGCGGTAGGTTTGATATCTCCGCCCATTCCGGCCAGGTCAAGACTGGCTTCTTACCGAAGATCTCGCGCTCTCGCTCGCGTTGGAGGGCCTCAACGTTGGAGGACTCCCACGAGGGGTCAATGGCAAGTGTTGCTGCGATCTCTCGCTCGCGTCGGAGGGCCTCACCGATGTAGGCTGAGCTATTGCGAAGTTGGTCACGCTCGGCCAACGCATTCACCATCGCTGAACCTCCTAATACGGAAGCCCCCTGTCGTCCGATCACGCATGGCAGCGAAAGCGGGACACCGAGTTCAGAGACCCAAGTCGCAACTGGCGCGACGAATTGCTCGTCGCGCAATATTGCTTCAACGATCCTTGCCGTGACGATGCCAATTCCATGCTGACTTGCGTCGGTTGCTCTGATGATGTCAATGTTCGCGTCGATCACCTTGGACCTCATGGCGTCCTGAAACTTGGCAAAGGACTCCCATCTTTTCTCAACGAGATGCTCCAGGGGAATGCCCCCGACTCTTGCTGTCGACCACGCGTACACTTGCGTCTTGCCATGCTCGCCGAGAACGTACGCGTCGACGGATCGTGCGGAGCAGCCAAGTGCTTCTGCGATCTGAACTCGGAGCCGAAGAGTGTCAAGAAATGTACCGGTGCTCAGCACAGAGTTCGTAGCACCCAGACGACTTATCTCGTCCAGCGCGATTTGCGCCAAGGTGTCGGGCGGATCGGTAACGACCACAATCGGGCGGCCGGGCATGCTAGAGACGATCTTAGGGATAATTTCCCGATAGACCTTGGCGTTACTGCTCAAGAGTCGCTGGCGACCCCATTGGTCTTTCGGGTCTATAGCTCCACCCTCTTTTTCGTTGATGCCCGCGGTGATGACTACCACCGAAGCGTCGTGCAAATCGTCGTATCCCCCAACAACTAAACGCGTTTCCTGGCAGAGTGGTTCGCCGTGCGACAAGTCGTTTCGCACCCCTCGAGTGTGATTTTCGCGGCTGGGCAAGTCGATGAAAACAATTTCACTGCAAGAGCCGCGCAGGAGCAAGGCCTTGGCACAGGCGGTGCCTACATAGCCCATGCCGACAATTCCTACTCTCACGATCCACCAATGGCACAATGGTCGCGAAGAAAACCGGAGCGCATCGCTTCGAGCCATTCAATCGCAGTGCGTTCGTTTAGAATCAGATGCACCCCGTGGTTCGGATGCAGGCAAACACGCAATAGCACGTTGATGTCCACGTCGTGCGGCTGCGCATGCAAGTGGTCGATAAAAAATACTACGACGTGGCTTAGGCCATTGACGCGCACCGCTGGCTTACGACCATGGGTCAGTTCCTTCAGCGTCTCTAGCGGCTCTGTGATAACTACGCCTTTCTTGAGGCTGGCGTAAAACTCATTTAGTTTTTCTTTTTCTGGAGCCCCTGGCCACTCGGCAAGAATCCTGCTGGCGATGACCACGTCTCCTCCGGTCGGCCCGTGACCTGATGCGGGCGCACCACCCGCCGCAGTGATTTTGGAAATCTCCCAAGGAGGCCTGCCTTGTGCATCAAGGTGCTTCTTGGCATGGTCGCACGTGCCGTACGTGCCGGTCAGTCGGAATCGCGGATTCATAAGGACTTTCCGATAGTGGTAGATCAGGTTTGACATTGCTTGCTTATGGTCGTCGTGTGCAATAAACGCAATCTCTTGATCTTTGGGGCATAGCAAGCCGTTATGTCCCTTGACGAGCCAATCTCCGAAACCCTTCGCAGGTTTGCTTGCCTGGATCTGACTTTCGGCCCTTATCTGACTTTCGGCCCAGAAAGTGGCACCGGCATTGATATGAAGACCAACATTTGAAATGGAGCAATTCCGGATAAGAGCGTACATTTCTGGAAGATGCTGAAGAACGTCGAGAGGATCCTGAAACACCAGGAGCCGCTCCACTTCACCCCGGGCAACCATAGCCGCAAGTTCGACCTGGGCGTCGAAACCCACCCCTATTGGGCTGAACTTGGGCCATCGATTGGGTACCTTCCAGTGAGCCGCGGTGCTGTCGGTGTCCGCCACATCTTGGGCACCAATTATGGCGGCCATCGTCTCATGCGTAGTCAACACCTCGTATTGATTCAGTAAGTCCTTGTACGCTCGGGCGAACCAAGCCACATTGAAATACCCCTTATAGAGGAGCAACTGAGCCTTCACGCAGCACATCGGGCTCGAATACAGCGCAATCTTAGGCTTCTTGTTCGTTCCGGTCGTCTCCTTGGCCACCTTCTCCTCAGTTTCCTTGATTCCAGCGATTCTTAACAATCACGGCACAGTCGTCACGCTGACAGTCGCCGAATAGTTCCCCACCGGCGCGTCGCCGTCCAGGTACCGCACCGGTACCGACGGACCTCCGGCTGGCCCGCGACGAGCGGCCGAATCGTGAAGCCAGCCCCGCCGCCCTTAGTATTCTTCATGATTGTTGTCGCTCGCCCGGCGCGCCGCGGGCACGGAGCGGGAACCGAGGCATGGGAAGTGGGGTGGGAATGCCTTGTCGTTCCCAGCGTTACCACTTCCACCAGAAGCCGCTTCTGTACACTTCTTGCGTTCTCGCCAGGGGATTGCTCGTGATCTGAACCGAAAGCAGATTGTCCCCTTGATCGAATGATCCCCGTGATCGTGCCGCCGCCGCTTTCTCCCCGAATTCTGACCCCGTCGCCTACCCCGGAATCGTAATGCTGCTGGGTTCGGAATAGGGGCCCAAATCGCCCGTCGGATTCACCCACGCGCCGCGAACCCAGAGCGTCTTGCCGATGTCCGCTTCCTCGAAGGTTGCGTTGTTCGGCGTGTTCGTGTCGTCCGCGAGGAAGGTCATGTCGGAGACGGAGGGAGCGCCCGCGCCAACCGCCAGGATCGCATGAATCAGGCGGCAGGATCGTGCGCCGGGGGCCTTGCCTCGGCGTCCCGGAGAAGGATTGCCAGGATCCCAGAAGTGGCAGCGAACCTCCTGCGGCCCAAACGCCATCAGCTCGAGCTCGGGCGCGGTGGTCGGAGCCTCGATGTGGGTGAGAATGTCGTCGATAAGCTGCAAGCCGAGGGCGAGGGCCATGGCGTCGGTGAACCCGGCGTTGGCTCGGAGCAGACCGATCACGGCGCGAAGCTCACGGACCGCGTTGGCCTTCAGAACATCCTTGGCCGCCTTCTTCGATTGGGCCTCGGCCTGGGCGTCCAAATGAGCGTCCAGCCCGGGGCCGTAAGCCGTGTTCGCGGCGTTCAGAGCCGTGTAAAAGGTTGGAGAAAGGAGGAGCGGACCGGTTACTCCCTCGTTCGCCACCAGATTGGCAAGCCAACTTCGAAACTCACTATCACCCTGTGGAAAAGCATCGTCCGGCATTCTAAGGTCGTCCTCCTATCTTGTATCTCGCCGAGAATACCCGCATGCTTCGCCGGACTTCCCGAGCCGTTCGCGACTGTTCCCGAGCCTTTCGCGAGTGTTCCCGCAGACTCCCCGACTGTTCCCTAGACGACCTAGGGAACAGTCGGGACGACCTGTAGAACAGTCGGGACGACCTGTAGAAGACTCTTGACGAGCGCGGGATGAGTGGTGGTGAGCTCGGGAAGTGTCTGGCGGAAGGGGCGGAGGCACGCTCGGTAAGATTCTGTTTTGAAGGAACGAACTGCGCTCAGTTAGGTTTTGTTTTGAGGGAATACGAGAGCGCTGAAATTTGTGGTGAAGTCGCCGGTCACTCCCTAGCTGCTGGGCCCCCGGCCCACCCAAGAGTCCAGCAGCGAGACCAGGTCGAGCGGTGAAACGGCCTCCCAGTGCTTACTAATTCGGATCGGCCCCTCGCCTGACCGGACCGCAAGGCTCACCACGGTGCCGCCTTGCCAATCGGATTCAGCCACCGACGAAAAGTCGTAGAGATCGCGATGATCTGGCCAGCCAAGCTTGACCTCCAGGGGATAGGTCTTTCCTGCCACCGAAATGAGCAGGTCGATTTCGCGACCGTCCCGAGTTCGCAGGAAATGCAGTTTTGCAGGAATCGCGCGATGCCGGAAGTAGCGAATCACCTGGCCGATGACGTGAGATTCGAAGATCGCCCCCGCCTGCGGACCCAGCCTGAGTTGCTCTGAGTCCATCCAACCTCCCAAGTAAGCCGCGAGACCAGCATCCAGAAAGTGCAACTTGGGTGCCCTCGTGAGCCGCTTTGACCGATTGGAGAGCCAGGGCGACAGGTACTCGATCATGAAGGTGCCCTCGACCAACCCAATCCACTCGCGCAGGGCACCCGTACTTACCCCGAGCGGTCCGGCAATCGATGTGAGGTTGAGCTCCTGGCCCGTACGAAGCGCGAGCATTTGCAGCATCGTCTCAAACTGATCTCGCTTTTGCACTCCCGCTAGTGCGGTGATATCGCGCTCCAGATACGTTTGAACATAGGCGCTGAGGTAGGCGGCCCTGGCGGAAGTGTCCGCCTGACCAAAGAGCGATGGAAACGAAGTCTCGACAATGCTGCGGAAGTAATCAGCTGGATCGCCCGACTTGAGTCCCTTTTCCTCATCGCTGAGGCCAAGTAGCTGGAACATGCCTGCCCGTCCAACCAGCGTCTCTCTCACGCCCTGCATCACGGAAAAGTGCTGAGACCCTGTGATCCAAACCATCCCTGGCGTTGCCCGATCCTCGTACTGTGCCTCGTCGACGAGCAGCTTAACCGCGCTCAGGGTCTCGGGCGCATACTGAATCTCGTCAATGAGCAGGGGCGGCTTGAGGCTGCGCTGGAAGCCGATCGGATCTTGGGCGGCACGCGTCCTCGTAAGCAGGTCATCAAAGTTCACATAAACCCGATCCGGCTTCTTGCAGTGCAGCAGCAGAGAACTCTTTCCGACCTGGCGCGGGCCGTGGAGCATCCAGACGGGGAATTGCTCAAGGGCAGGAGGCGGACTCGTTATCAGGCCTTCAAACGTGCGCTCTATCCAAGCCATGATTTTCATTATGGCGCGGCAGATCGGTACTCGCAGTGCCGATCTGCCGCGCTGGCCGCTACCCTCGAACCGATACAGCCCAATCCTTCGCCTTGTTGGTGAGGATGCCGGGCTTGTCTTTACCGCCATCGTCCTTGCCGTCAGGGCCGACCGACCACACCAGTCCCCGGCCGGCATCGTATCGGTAGGGTTTTTCCGAGAACGGGTCGAGAGCGCCTGGCAGGAGGGCCTCGACGTTTGGCGCATTACGACCGCCGTGGCTCATCGCGTACAGGCGGTTCGTGAGCACCATGCGGGTGAGGTCTTCGTTCATCCTCCGCTTGAATTCGGCCACCGGCATGCCAAAGATGGAAAGTGAAAATCCTACCACCAGTTTTCCAAACGGATTCTTCATGCTTTGGAGCGCAATTCGGGCTTTTTCGATGTCGCTGCTGCTAGGAGGCTTATCACCGAACGTATGGGGTGGCCAGTGCGCAAGCAACTTCTCCTGTTCTCCCTCAAGATCAACTTGCTTCGACCAAGGACGCTTGGCATTCGCAATCATCTCAACATTGAATCGGCTCCCCTCCCGAACCGTTGCTTCGCGATCAAAGGGACGAGGATGGCCTTCGAGGGATCTGACAATGGCCGCCACATTCTCAGGAGCCAAACCCAGGCGTGAACTTCAACTCCGCCGGAACAAGGGGCTCAAGGGCGGCCACCGTAGTCGTGGGTTCGACATGGGGTTTGCTGCCGCACCCCGCGATAACGACGGCAAACACCACAACCGCGAGGGTCTTCATGCGATGACCTTACCCATTCAGGGGAGCAAAATCATCAAAAATCGTCGGCTCCCCTGTAATCTGGTCGCTGGTCTGGCTTTGGCGGGAACT
>Ga0163150_10009583_pt1 | contig 10673 bp, 8 predicted proteins | sample OliLakLV19P2IB_FD_148628 | JGI IMG/M metagenome (GOLD analysis project Ga0163150, IMG submission 148628) | Freshwater microbial mat bacterial communities from Lake Vanda, McMurdo Dry Valleys, Antarctica - Oligotrophic Lake LV.19.P2.IB | ecosystem: Environmental > Aquatic > Freshwater > Lake >...
ACGTCTGCTCGATCGCGATCGGCACGAACACGACGACGACCTCGTCCGTCGGAAGTTCACCGTTCTCGTCGCGGAACTCGTCCGCGATCAACGAGCCCGCGTCGGGGCGGTCGATGACCGAGTCGGTCGAGACCGCGAGCGCCTGCGTCTCGACCACTAGCTCGCCGTCTTCCTCGACCCACTTCGGTGCGCGGCCGGCTTGCTCCTCGAACCACGCGTTGGCGACCGCGACTTCGTTGCGGATCGCGGCGACGAGATCCTCGTCCTGGTCGACGTCGGCAGGAATCCCGTACACGACGCGCACTTGGTCGGGGCCCGAGACGTCGACACTGTTGCGGCCCGTGTTCGGGAACGCGACCAGCACGGCCAGGGTGAGTCCGCCCAGGACGATAAACGGGGCGAACTTGCGGAGGCGGGCCTTGCGCCCGACCTTGCGGTCCCGGGTTTTGCGGCGCTTGCTCGCGGCGTGCGCGGCCCGGGCCCATTCGGAGCGTTCGGCCGCGCTGGGCTCGTGGAACTGGGCGCCTTCGACGAAGAGTTCGTCGAGCGGGGACTCGAAGCCCCCCTTGCCGATGTCGCCGTCATGCGGGTCGTCCGCCACGTTGCCTCCCGGCCCGCAGCGTAGGTGTTCAGGTACTCATGTCTTGCCAAGGCCCTCTGAGGTGGGTGATACTGTGACCTCGATGTTTGCGGCGACCCTCCTCGTAGTAATTACGTAGCGCACGGCCGCCCCGACGCGCCCGTGCGCTCTTCCGCCCCTCGCACTGCGAGGGGTTTTTCACGTCCGAACGCAGCCGAAGAGGAAACATGACCCCCACCGGGAAGCTGACCGGGGCCCAGGCCCTCATCAAGAGCCTCGAGATGGAAGGCGTGGAGGTCATGTTCGGCCTCCCGGGCGGGGCGATCCTGCCCGTGTACGACCCGCTCATCGACTCCTCGATCCGGCACATCCTCGTGCGCCACGAACAGGGCGCAGGGCACATGGCGTCGGGCTACGCGCACGCGACCGGACGACCCGGTGTCGCGATGGTGACCAGCGGCCCGGCGGCGACCAACATCGTCACGCCGCTGTGCGACGCGTACATGGACTCGGTCCCGCTCGTCGTCATCACCGGCCAGGTGCCCTACCGCGTGATCGGCACCGACGCGTTCCAGGAGTGCGACACCGTCGGCATCACGATGCCGATCACGAAGCACAACTGGTTGGTCAGCGACCCCGCCGACATCCCGCGCATCGTGCGCGAAGCGTTCCACGTCGCGACCACCGGCCGTCCCGGTCCGGTGCTCATCGACTTCCCGAAAGACATCGCGAACGCGTCGATGGACTGGTACTGGCCGGAGAAGATCGACCTGCCCGGCTACAAACCCATCGTGAAGGGCCACCCGAAGCAGATCAAGGACGCGGCCAAGCTGATCAACCAGGCAACCAAGCCGGTCATCTACGCCGGCGGCGGCATCCTGAAGGCCGGTGCGTCCGCGCAGCTGAAGGAACTCGCCGAACTCGCGAACCTTCCCGTCGTCACCACACTGATGGCGCGCGGCGCGCTGCCCGACGAGCACCCGCTGTGCCTCGGTATGCCGGGCATGCACGGCAACTACACCGCGATCACCTCGATGCAGCAGTGCGACCTGCTGATCGCACTCGGTTCACGCTTCGACGACCGCGTGACCGGCGACCCGAACACGTTCGCGCCGTTCGCGAAGGTGATCCACGTCGACGTCGACCCCGCCGAACTCGGCAAGGTCCGGCGGGCCGAGGTGCCGATCGTCGGCGACTGCAAGAACGTGATCACCGAGTTGATCAAGGCGGTCAAGGCCGAGCACGAGAAGCACGGCAAGCCCGACGTGTCCGAGTGGATCACGACGCTCGACAGCTGGCGGGAGACGTACCCGCTCAAGTACACGCAGCTCGAAGGTGGACCACTCAAGCCGCAGTACGTGATCGAGAAGCTGCGCGAACTGACACCCGACGACACGATCTTGTGTTCCGGTGTCGGGCAGCACCAGATGTGGGCCAGCCAACTGTGGAAGTTCAAGGGCCCGAACACGTGGGTGAACTCCGGTGGGCTCGGCACCATGGGCTACGCGGTGCCCGCGGCGATCGGCGCCAAGGTCGGCCGGCCCGACCGCATGGTGTGGGCCATCGACGGCGACGGCTGCTTCCAGATGACCGCGCAGGAACTCGTCACGGCCGCGGCCGAGGGCATCCCCGTGAAGATCGCGATCCTCAACAACGCGTACCTCGGGATGGTGCGCCAGTGGCAGGAACTCTTCTACGAAGAGCGCTACAGCGAGGTGTACCTCTCGCCCGACCTTCCCGACTACGTGAAGTGGGCGGAAGCGATGGGTGGTGTCGGCCTGCGGGTCGACAATGCGGAAGACGTCGTGCCCGCGATCGAGAAGGCGAACTCGATCACCGACCGCCCGGTCGTCATCGATTTCCGCACCGACTGGCGCGAGAAGGTGTACCCGATGGTTCCCGCAGGGACGAACAACGACAACATCATCCTCGGCCCGGAGTTCGGCGAGGGAGACCTGAGCCATGACTAACGGCGTCGCGCACCACATCCTCACGGTCGTCGTCGAGAACAAAGCCGGTGTGCTGTCACGCGTCGTCGGGTTGTTCTCGCGGCGCGCGTTCAACATCTACTCGCTCGCGGTCAGCCCCACCGAGGACGAACGGTTCAGCCGCATGACGATCGTCGTCGACGCCGAGTCGGCCCCGCTCGAACAGGTCGTGAAGCAGCTCAACAAGCTCATCAACGTCATCAAGATCACCGAGGTGCCGCACGAAGAGGGCGTCGAGCGCGAGCTCATGCTCGTGACCGTGAAGGCCACGTCCGAGTCGCGCAGCCACGTCACCGAACTCACGGCGATCTTCGAATCCAAGATCGTTGACGTCGGCTACGAAGCGATGACGATCATGATCGCGGGGGAGCCCGACAAGCTCGACGCGTTCAGCGACCTGGTGAAGCCGTTCGGCATCCTCGAACTGCAACGCACGGGCCGCATCGCCCTCGCCCGCGTCGCCCGGCAGCCAACCAAACTCCGCGCCGTAAAAACGGCCCGCGGCTAACCGATTTTCCGGGCGACGCCCGATTGACCTGGGAGAACGTTTCGATGCCCGCTTCCGTCTACTACGACAACGACGCCGACACCGCGCTGATCGCCGACAGGAAGGTCGCGATCCTCGGGTACGGGTCGCAGGGGCATGCGCACGCCCTGAACCTCAAGGACAGTGGCATCGACGTGATCGTCGGGTTGCGCGAGGGTTCGAAGTCGAAGGCCAAGGCCGAAGCGGCCGGGCTCAAGGTGCTGCCGACCGGTGAAGCGGTCAAGGCGGCCGACATCGTGATGGTGCTGCTGCCCGACACCGAGCAGAAGAAGGTGTACGAGGCCGACATCGCGCCGAACCTCGTCGACGGCAATTCCCTTGCGTTCGCGCACGGGTTCAACATCCACTTCGATCAGATCGCCCCGCCCGTCGGAGTCGACGTGTGGATGATCGCACCGAAGGGCCCCGGCCACCTCGTGCGGCGCACCTACGAAGAGGGCGGCGGCGTGCCGTGCCTCGTCGCGGTGCACAACGACGCGACCGGCAAGGCGAAGCAGACCGGCCTCGCGTACGCGAAGGCGATCGGGGGCACTCGCGCCGGTGTGCTCGACACGACGTTCGAGGAAGAGACCGAAACCGACCTCTTCGGTGAGCAGGTCGTGCTGTGCGGCGGGCTCGTCGAACTGATCCGCAACGGCTACGAGACACTTGTCGAAGCGGGCTACCAGCCCGAGTCGGCGTACTTCGAGACGTTGCACGAGGTGAAGCTCATTGTCGACCTCATCTACGAGGGCGGCATCGCGGCCATGGACTACTCGATCTCCGACACGGCCGAGTACGGTCAGCTTTCACGGGGGCCGCGCATCGTCACCGCGCAGACGAAGGACGAGATGAAGAAAATCCTCGGCGAGATCCGCAGTGGCGAGTTCGCCAAGGAGTGGATCGCCGAGAACGAGAACGGCCGCCCGAACTTCAACCGCATGCAGGCCGAGTTGCGCAAGCACCCGATCGAAGCGGTCGGCGCCGAACTGCGCGCCATGATGCCGTGGATCGCGGCGGGCAAGGCGAAGCCGCAGGACGTGTCGGGCGGCTGACGGCTACTCGCAGCCGATAGGTGTGTCGAGCGGCCGGTCGTAGGACACCCGGTCGACACCGGGGCCGCAGTCGACGCGTTCGTCGCGGGTTGCGTCGGCTGCGTTGACGATGTCGTTGCCGCCGCCGGCCTTGATGGTGTCGATTCCCGTGCCGGCCGAGATTGTGTTGGCCCCATTGCCTGCTTTCACGAAGTCGTCGCCGCTTCCCGTCGTGATGTTCTCGACGTCGGGGTCGACGCGGTCGCGTTCGCCGGCCTCACCGTCGGCGGCGCGCGCGTCGACCTTCACGGTCACCGCGTTCGTGCGGGCGCCGTAGTCGATGTGGTCGATACCGGCGCCGCCCCGAAAGCGGGTGGGGCCATCGGCCGTTGTCCCCGCCTGGAGGCGATCGTCGCCGTCGCCGCCGTAGATGTCGACGGGCACGGAAACCGACGGTGCCACAACGTCGTTGCCGTCGCCCGCGAACACGTCGATGCGAGTCACTCCCGAACGCGGGCACGACACCGAACGACCCGAAACTCTCGTGCATCCGGTTCCCGGCGCGATCGGGCGCTTGTCGGTGATCGTGATCGTCGTCGCGGTCTGCGTGATATCGATGTTGTTCTTCTCCGCACCGCGTCCGGTGACCTTCAACACCCCGGCGGTGAGCGAGGCGAACCCCGGCTGGGGGAGACCGGCGACTCGGATCTCGGCGGAACCGGCGGTGATGCGTTCGAGGGTGACCGTGACTCCCGCGACCGGATCGGTGAAGGTCCTCCCGGCCGGCATCGTCGCGTCGCCGACCCACTCGGTTTCGGATGTGCCGTCGAGAAGGTAGGTCGTGCGGTTGGTGTTGTCGGCCGACGGAACGACGCGGATCTGGATGCCATCGACGTGCGCGCTCGAGCATTCCGGGAATGTCTCCGACGTCCACTCGATTTGGTAGGCGTCGCCCCATTCGTCGGCGACGCGTGGGAGCCGCAGCGTGTCGGGAGTCCCGTTTGCCGCGAGATCGGTCGCGCGAATGCGGTAGAGGCCGTCGGTGGTCGGCTGGAGCACGTCGACCGGCATACCGATGTACTCACGGTTCCAGGTGCTGTAGCTGCACGGCCCCCAACCCATCGGGTCGTAGGAGTCCTGCTGGTCGAAGCCGCTTTCGGGAAGCGCACATGTACTGCTCATCATGACCTTGGCGCCGTTCGCGGTGCAGCGAAGGTTCATGCCGTGCCACAGTCCGAAGTTGTGGCCGAACTCGTGACGGATGCTGAACGATGCCGGCGTACCGAAGAACCACGACACCTTGCCCACGAGTTCCCGACTTCCCATCGCGCCGAAGCCCGATGCGCCGCAGTTCATTCCGTTGGGTGAGATCAACGTGACGTGGTCGTACGCGCCGTAGTCGAGCTGGGTCTGGAAGAACACGTCCCAGTCGCCGATGTTGCATGTCCGCGAGTTGAAGGCGACAGGTGCGGCGTTGGGGGGAGTCCAACTGGCCGGTAGCGTCTTGAGCAACACGTCGCCGGTGAAACCGCGCGTGTTTTTCGACTCGCGTTGCCAGAACGCGTGCAGCGACGTCGGGCCGTCGAAGAACGCGGCGCGCGCCTGCGTGGTCGTCATGGAACGGGGGACTAGGGGCTCACTGGCGAAGTTGAAGACGACAACCGCGACCCGTCGCGTGCTCGGTGGCACTGCGTCAGCCGGTTCGGCCGCGAGCGAGACGGGCCCAAGCGCGAGTAACGAGGCAAGTCCGAGTCTGACGAAGCGGCGCGCGGCCATCCGTGGTTCGCTTTCCTCGCGCGGAGCTTCCGTGCCCCGACGGCCTCGAAAGCCTACCGAATCGGTTGAAACTCGGTCAACCTGGTCCAAATGACCTAGGTCAGAAGATCTTCACCGCGTCGAGGAACCGGGTCGTGTACTCCTCGTCACCGCTGACCGACACGAAGTCGCGCCACGGGCGCCGACCCGTTCCCCAGGTCACGAAGTCGTGGTCCGACGAGGTCACGGTCGCGACCGCGTCGTGTTCGCCCTCCCGCACGAGCACCCGGCCCTCGTCGCCGACGGGGCCGATCGTCCACGTTCCGCCCCCGGGACCGGTGAGCACGAGCGCGATCGGACGGTCGACGAACGCGAGTTCCTGCTCGCTCATCCACGGCAGGCCCGCGAGCATCCACTCGACCGTCGGCCGCAGGCGCATCTCGTCGCGCGGTGGTTGCGGCCGGTCGATCGGGCCGTTCGGCTTGAGGATGTCGTTGCGCAAGTGACAGTACGCGTCGAACGTGAATGTGCTCGCGAGGATCGACATCGGGTGCGTGCCCAAGTCGCCCATCGGCAACATCGTCTCCGACATCGGCGGCTGTTGCGCCATCGCGGCGACGTTCGCGACCTGCTCGCTGTACGTCTCGTACTCCTCGAGCACCTGCTCGATCGGCCACGAACGCCGTTCCGCGACCGGGATCTCCATCGCGGCTTCGGTGCCGCCGCTCATGTCGACCATGAACGCGGGGTCGGCGACGCCATGGAGAACGGCCGCCATATGCGCGTACACGTCGCGTACAGCCCAGCCGTCGCAATCGGACGGCGCGTTCCACTCGTCGTCGGTCAGGCCCTTCGCAATCGTCAGGATCGCGTCCCGCTCCGCCCTCAGACCGTCTACCGCCATGTCGCTCATGGCGACATCCTGCCCGACGCGCCGTGCTCCGTCGACTTTCCGCGTTCTCAGTTACGCGGCACGTCCGACCAGGGGACATCGCGGTCGTTGCGGGGTTCGCCGGGCAGACCGAGGATGCGTTCGCCGAGGATGTTGCGCATGATCTCCGACGTCCCGCCCTCGATCGAGTTCGCACGCGACCGCAGGAACATCTTGCGCGCCGATCCGAGTGGCGCGTCGAGGCCGGCTTCGTCCGGGCGCCGGAACGCGTAGTCGTAGTCGACCAATCCCGCGGGGCCGAGCAGGTCGATACACAACTCGTACGTCGACTTGTTCAGGTTGGCGAGCGCGAGCTTGGCAATCGAGCCTTCGGGTCCGGGGTTGCCGACGCGCCGGTTCGCGGCCGCACGCGCGTTCGTGATGCGCAAAATCTCGTTCTCGATCCAGTGCCGCGCCAGCCGGTCGCGCATCACCGGGTCCTTGTCGTCGCGCTTCGCCCAGAGGTCGAGCGCTTCGCCCATCGCGCCGACCCGCCGCGACGACGTACCCGTCGCCGCGCCGATGGTCGTCCGCTCGTTCATGAGTGTCGTCATCGACACCCGCCACCCGTCGCCGATGTCGCCGATGCGGTCGGCGTCGGCGATTCGTACGTCGGTGAAATACACCTCGTTGAACTCGGCCTCACCCGTGATCTGGCGCAACGGCCGCACCTCGACACCGGGCGCATGCATGTCGACCATGAAGTACGTCAGGCCCTTGTGCTTCGGCAGGTCGGGGTCGGTGCGGGCAACGAGCATGCCGCGGTCGGCCAGGTGCGCAAGCGTGTTCCAGACTTTCTGGCCGTTCACGATCCACTCGTCGCCGTCGCGCACCGCGCGCGTCGCGAGTCCGGCGAGGTCGCTCCCGGCTCCCGGTTCGGAGAACAGCTGGCACCAGATCTCTTCGCCGGTGAACATCGGACGCAGCGCCCGGCTCCGCAACTCGTCGCTGCCGTGCGTCGCGACCGTCGGTCCCGCGAGTGACATGCCGAAGAACAGCGTGCCGTGCGGCGGCGCCGCGCCCGCTTCGCGCAGGCGTTTGTCGATGTGACGTTGCCCGGGCGGATCGAGGCCGAGACCGCCGAACCCCTCGGGGAAGTTGACCCACCCGAGCCCGCGGTCGTACTGCGCGCCGCGGAACACGTGGTTGTCGGTCGAGCGCGGGTCGTGTTCCGCGAGCAGGTCGTCGATGAGAGCGTCGATCTTGTCGGTCATGACCCGCTGCCTCCAAGCGTTACTTCGTCGTCGCGATGCCGCCGTCGACGGGGAGCACGGCCCCGGTCACGTACGCGCCGGCGCGGCTCGCGAGGAAAATCGCGGCGCCCGCCATGTCGTCGGGCCGGCCGATGCGGCCGAGCGGCGACGACTTGGCGATGGAATCGCCGAAGTTTTTCAGGGTCTCGGCCATCATCTTCGACTCGAACGGCCCCGGCGCGATCGCGTTCACGGTGATGTTGCGACGGCCGAGCGAGCGGGCCAGGTGGCGCGTGAGTTGGTGCACGGCCGCCTTGCTCGCCGAATACGAGTACGTCTCGAGCATCGGCACCTGGATCGCGTCGATCGACCCGATGTTGACGACCCGGGCCGGGTCGTCGGCGGTCGCCGCGTTCTCCAACTGGGGGAGCAGTGCCCGGGTGAGGAAGAACACCGACTTCACGTTCAGGTCGAGCACCTTGTCCCAGCCGCTCGCCGGAAAGTCCTCGATCGGTTCGCCCCACGTCGCGCCCGCGTTGTTCACGAGAATGTTCAGCGCATTCTCATACCCGGCGACCTCGCTCGCGAGCCGGTTGCACTCGGCCTCTGTCGCCAGGTCGGCGGGAATGCTCACGCAGGTCCCGATCTTCGACAGCTCGGCCGCCACTTCGTCGCACACGGCGGCCTTGCGGGACGAGATGTAGACACGGGCGCCGGCTTCGACGAAGCCCCGGGCGATCATGAGCCCGATACCCCGGCTCCCACCGGTGACGAGCGCGGACTTGCCTTCGATCGAGAAGAGGTCGTTCACGCGCCCGACGTTACCTGCGCCGAATCAGCGTCGTGTGAGCCGGGTCAGCCACTTGTACTTGGCGGCCTTCTCGAACGCGACTTCGGCCGCGAGCTGGCCGAACGACGTGGCCAGGGTGGGGTAGATGTGTACGAGGTTCGCGATGTCCGAGACGGTGCAACGCTGCTCGATCGCGAGCACGAGCTCGTGGATGAGGTCGCCGGCGCCGGGCGCGAGGATCTGCGCGCCGACGATCCGCGACCCCGACAACACCATGACGATCGCACCTTCGGTGTTGCCGTCGGCGCGGGCCCGGTCGTTGTGGGCAAGTTCCCATCGCAGCTCGCGCACCTTCTGCGCCCCGAACTTCTGACTCGCCTCGGCCACGGTGAAGCCCGCGTGAGCCAGTTCCGGATCGGTGAACGTCGCCCACGGGATCGTGGGTTCCTTGCGTTGGCGACCCGGGAAGAACATGTTGCGCACCGCGCGCACGCCTTCGGTCGCGGCAGAGTGGGTGAACAGATACCGACCGGCGACGTCGCCCGCCGCGTACACCGATGGCACCGAGGTACGCATACTCGCGTCGACCTCGATGCCGCGCGGTCCGGTGCGAATGCCGACCTGATCGAGGTCAAGTCCCTCGACGTTGGGTGTCCTCCCGGCCGCGACGAGGATCTCGTCGGCGGCGAACGTCCGGACTTCGTCGCCGACGCGCGCGCGTACGACCTTGTCCGCACCCACCCGTTCGACGCGTTCGACGTCGACGTTCAGGCCCACGTCGACGCCGTCGCGGCGCAGCACGTCGGTGAGCGTCGCGACGAGCGCAGGGTCGTCGCGCGGTAGCAGGCGCGGACCCTTCTGCAGCAGGATCGTCGCGATGCCGAGCCGCGCGCACGCTTGCGCCATCTCGACACCGATGGGCCCGCCCCCGACGACGGCGACGCGGGCCGGCGGTTCTTCGAGGTCCCACAGCGTCTCGCTCGTGAGGAAGCCCGCCTCGGCCAGCCCCGGTATCGACGGCACCGCGGGGCGGCTGCCGGTGCACAGGAGCACGAAGCGCGTCTCGAGATCGCGCGTCCCGCCTTCGGCCAACTCGACGTGCACGGTGTGCGGCCCGCGTAGCGACGCGCGGCCGGCCACGATCTCGAGCCCCATCGCGCGGTAGCGATCCGGGTCGTCGTCGGTGGCGGCGATGTCGGCCTGCACGGCCCGGACCCGCTTCCAGACCTCGGCCCGGTCGACCGCGACCGTGGTCGTGAGCCCGAGCTCGGCCGACTCGCGGAGATGGTGGGCGACCTTCGCCGCCGCCAGCAGTGCCTTGCTCGGGACGCACCCGGTCCACAGGCAGTCGCCGCCGACCCGGTCGCGTTCGACCGCGGCGACGCGGAGCCCGATCTTGGTAGCCAGCGCGGCTGCGACCATCCCGCCGGAGCCCATACCGACGATCACCAGGTCGTATCGGGTCTCCATACTTGTGAATCTACGCTGCGGATCGGCGGCCGGAGCAGGTCGACGATTTCTGTGATCCAGATGATCCGGCGGTCACGTGTACGGCCTGGTGGCGCGGGTGACCCGCGACCCACGCGCGGCCGAGGACCTCACCCAAGACGTGTTTCTCGCCACCGGTTGCTTGCGTCGGCGCGCGTTGATCCGGCTTCCCCGCTCGACGCCTTGCTGACCGAGAGCGAAGCCCTCAAGAAAACCTTCTCAAGGTCGCCCACGCGCGTGCCGATAGGTGGGGCGGGATGCGTGTGCAATCTGGGGGACACGGTGAGCGGCTACGGGCGCGCTTGCGCTTTGATCGCGATGGCGCGTCGCAGATTCTCGCGGCCCGGATCGGGTGCGCGGCATTCCTGGTCGGTGGGCTCCTCGCGTA
>Ga0163150_10009585_pt1 | contig 10671 bp, 6 predicted proteins | sample OliLakLV19P2IB_FD_148628 | JGI IMG/M metagenome (GOLD analysis project Ga0163150, IMG submission 148628) | Freshwater microbial mat bacterial communities from Lake Vanda, McMurdo Dry Valleys, Antarctica - Oligotrophic Lake LV.19.P2.IB | ecosystem: Environmental > Aquatic > Freshwater > Lake >...
GGTCAATACCGTGAGCATCGGCATTTGCGCGCAACCAGCGGATCGCCAATTTGCAGTCTTCCACCGCCGCGGGAAATACCGCCTCGCCGGAAAGGCGATACCCAATCGACACGGCCACATAACCTGCATCTGCGAATGCTTGCAGCATTGCGAAAGTTTTTTCGCCGCCCTTGCCACCCGTATACCAACCGCCGCTATGGATGTGAACAATCGCTGGCCGCGGCTGACGAACGTCATCCGGATGGAGAATGTCCAGGCGCTGACGCTCCGATTCCTGGCCATACGCAATATCCTCGATAAAGATGACTGTTTCCGGAGTCGAGCCCGGCCCGGCGTCCTGAGCGGAAGCGAAAATGGATGCTGCAATGAGCGTTAATAGCATGTGCGCAGTTTCCCATAGATGCAGGTGTCGGCGCCAGCACGCTGAGTCTTTCGGAAAACCGACTCAAGGAAAACTCCCGGCGCGGGCTACGACCCTACCCCCGCGTCGTTTCGAGCGGCCAAGGACGAATCAACGCGCTGATCGCGATGTCATTCGGGTGGAAAGTTTCGTCCGCGAAGAGATCGCGCGCACGGACTTTCGCTGCTCGCCGTGTCCCGCGACTCACGCCTCGGCTTCCAATTGGAAACTGATTCCGTGTTCTGGCCGTACTCGCTTGGTGAGAAATTGGAGAGTCTGCGGGAAACGCTTTTGCCGGAGTTCCGCAACAGCCGACCAATCCGTAACGACTGCGAATTGTATCGAGACCATTTTGGGGAGTGCGGAAGCAGAGTCCGCTTCGGACGCCGCTACCGCAGTCCATATGAACAGATAAGCGTTTTCGATATGTATTAATCAATGCGAGTGAAACGTCCATTCTTACGATTGCATTTTTAGGGGTATGCGCATAGCGACTGTCGTGCCTGTGCCGAGCGTGCTTGACAGCGACAACTCGCCACCGTGCGAAGAGAGGATTGCCCGAACCAGCCCTAGTCCGAGGCCGTTCCCTTTGAGAGACCGGGACTTGTCAGCCCGAAAGAAACGTTCGAATACGCGGGGCAAATCTTTTGGCGCAATGCCGCATCCAGTGTCTGTCACGGTAAGTTCGGCCATGTCCGACGAGGAATTTATGACAACCTTGAGCGCGCCGCCGTCATCGGAGTATTTCAGTGCGTTGTCCAACACATTGCAGATTGCCCGGCGAAGCAGTTGTTTGTCGGCTTGAATGGGAACAGCACCGTTGAAATGGCAGGACAGCACTACGCCTCGCTCTGCCAGCGCGGGAGAAAACAATTCGCAGGATTCCTCGACAAGGTGCCGGAAGTCGAGGTCTTCCAGAGTCAGCTTTCGAACACCCGCTTCCATCTCTGAAATATCCAGCATCGTATTTACCGCGGAAAGCAGGTTGTCGCATTCCTGGACCGAGTCAGCGGCAATCTTGCGAGTGCCTTCGGAAGCGTGCGGGTCCAGCAACAAAGTCTCGGAAGCCGCGCGAATCCGTGTAATCGGAGTTCGCAAATCGTGGGCGATGTTGTCGTTCGTTTCGCGTATTTCGCGGAATACTCTAAGCAAATGGTCCACCATGGAGTTGAATGCATTCGCGAGATTGACAAGTTCCCGGCCTTTTCCGACCACCTCGACGCGTTGATCCAACTGGCCAGAAGCAATTCGAGTGGCTGTTTGGGTCACCGCTTCCACGCCACGCATTGTGTGGCGGGCCAGCAGCCACGAACCAAGCAGTATCGGCACTGAAAGCCCGCCCAAAAGCAGGATGAATCGATATCGCACGGCGGCAAGTACTGCGTAGTTGTCTTCCTGGCTATACGCCATTACAACGCCAACGCCAGGCGCTACCAAGCCATGCAGACGGCGAACCCGGACTTGGTTGCGTTGACCCCGCGCATCGTCCAGGACGGGAGAATCAACGTGTAGCCCGCGAATGGGCATAGACGCAACCGCGACCGCTCCCCACGGCGACAAATCGGCGGAGGGAACGTCGAGTCCGTCGTTGTCATACACGCGCATGAAGCCTCCGTTTGGACCAAGCGTGTGTTGTTCGAATCCGAGTTCCTTTTCGAGCGCGCCGATACCTCCATCCCGATAGATGCTTTGAAATTCCCGCCATTCGCCAACCAACGCACTTTCAAGCCGCTGGTCCAATGCTTGCCGCAACTGTGAATAGACGAGAAGAATCACAATCGCGGCAACGATCATCATGACTGCCGCCGAAACGGCGGTTAGCCGCATCCGGACGGTATTCAAAATTTCAATTTTTCTTTTGAAGGACATAGCCTACTCCGCGCATCGTATGAATAAGCGGCGTCTCGAAATCTCGATCTACCTTGGTTCGCAGGACACTTATGCGGGCTTCAACCACGTTGGTTTGGGGATCGAAGTCATAGCCCCAGACGTGCTCCATGATCATTGTCTTGGTGACGATGCGGCCTGCGTTGCGCATTAGATACTCGAGTAGCGCGTACTCCTTTGGCTGCAGATCGATATGCTTTCCATTCCGCGACACATCGCGGGAGAGAACATTCAGAACCAGATCGCCGACCCTGTGAACCATCGGCTCGGGAGTGTTGTGCACCCGCCGGGTTAACGATTCGACCCGCGCCAGCAATTCCGAGAAAGAAAAAGGCTTAACAAGATAATCGTCGCCGCCAACACGCAATCCCGTCACGATGTCGCTTACATCACGCTTTGCGCTCAATATAAGGACAGGGGTGAGTACGCGTTCCTCCCTGAGTTTGCGAATAAGCGTGAGCCCATCCATCAACGGCATCATTATGTCAACGACCGCGACGTCAAACGTCCGGCCCAGCAACTGGTCCCATGCCTGTTGGCCATCATGGACAATCGTCGGCAGATGGCCCTCTTGCTTCAAACCGTTTGCGATGAACGTTGAGACCTTGAGGTCGTCATCCGCAACGAGTACTTGCATGCCCATTCTTTGTTTCCATTGCCTGATTTTGCATGAGTATACCAGTCCTCCAATAGGCCCTTCTCCCTGTTTTTAGAACATTACGAAACGGTAACGTGCCCGTAATGACGTATCAGGGCGTTAAAAAAGAGAATGGTGCTTGACAACATTTAGGTAGTTCGTGAACAACTAAGTATCTTTAAGGGGGTCATTATGAGAAGTGCAAAAGATATATACCGCTTGCCGATCTACGTTCTAGTGGCATCGATAGCAGGGACGGCGTGGGCGATTGACCCGACCGGGTTGCAGACTGCAGCGGGCATGGAAGGGAAAGTCTTCGAGCTTCAACAGAAGCTAACGCTGGAGAAAATCGAAGACGTGGAATGGACGTCCGAGACGAGCATCGAATACGAGTTCAGCGATCGGTGGGCGCTTCGACTGAAAATCCCCGTCGAATTTGCAAGTGAAGATGATAAAGAGATTGATGACGGTTTCGGTGACTTGGAACTACGGCTAAAGCACGTATTTAATCCGGACTCGTCTGGAATCATCATTGCGGGGACGGCCGGCGTTACATTTCCCACGGGCGAAGACAGCGAAGGTGTTGGGGGCGACCTGCGCCTACGACTCAGCAAATGGGACCTTGGAAAGAGCAAAAAACATGGACTACATGCGACCTTGATGGCGAAGTACAAGAGCGATACGGAATCCGGCGAAGACCATTTGTTTCGTGAGGATGAGCCAGGCGAACGCGAGTTTCGGTGGGAGGCAGTGCTCGGCTACACCTATCAAGTGGGCGAGTCAACAAGACTCATTCTGGACGTTGTCCGGGAACAGGCGGAACACGACGATGAGAATGAGAACTTCATTGAAGCCGGCCTTACTCACAATTTCACGGACGCGATTACCGTAGCGGTGGGCGCTGGTGCGGGTATCGGTGAAGAATCGCCCGATTTTGTCGCGCGCGCGGGGGTTCAATTTCGCTTCTAATTCCCAGGAAGCACGAAGTATTCTTTTATGGCCGTGGACGTCCAAACAATAAACAGTTTCACTTTGGGATTAAATCTAGGAATGTTGCGCGAGACGTATGGAATTGGACTCGCACTCGTTGTGAGTGCGCTGACATGCTGCGGGTGCGGCACTGTGCAGCCGAATGCCGATTACACGCGTGCCGGCTTTATGATTTCGGCTCGAACCGCATCAGACTCCGTCTATAACCCCGCGGAAGAAGCCACCATAGAAAATCGTATCCGGGGGTTGCTTGCGGACGGCGTGACGGCGGAAGAAGCGGCGTCTGTGGCACTGCTGAACAATCGCGAATTTCAGGGACTATTTTTTGAGATCGGCGTGTCGCGGGCCGAAGTTGTGCAGGCAGGTCTCCTCACCAATCCGACGCTGTTCTTCAATGTGCTAATACCAGATGGGGGTGGCCGCACAAAACTGACGTACGGTCTCGCGCAGGAACTGGCCGAATTGTGGCAACTTCCGAAGCGAAAGAAGAGTGCCGAAGAAAAGCTGGAGAGCACGATATTAATGATTGTGAATTCAGGAATCGATATTTCCATGAGGGCAAAGGTCGCCTATTACAACGCGGCTGCCGCAACGATGGGAGAGGAAAACGCGCGCAAGAATGAGTCGCTGACTCAAGAAGCTTTAGGCTTGGTCGAGAAGCGTTTCAGCGCGGGGGATGTTTCGGAGTTGGACGTCAACCGCGCGCGCGCCAATGCGCTTTCCGCCAAGACGGACCTAATAACTGCCGCTCACGAGGCAAAATTCACGAAAGCAACATTGGACCGTGAACTGGGCCTGTCATATTGGAAGGCCCCATTCACTCTCGGCGACGCACTTACGGTGACGCCCGCGCCGCTCGAGGAGGACTCTGTGCTAATTGCCTCTGCGGCGGAAAACGTGATTGATATTGATATCGCCAGGCGCGGCATCGCTGCCGCCGAGGCAGATCTCGCGGCGCAATACCGCGCCGTTCTTCCCAGTGTCAAGGCGGGTATCAGCGCGGAACGGACGGCGCAACGCGCGGTACTTGGCCGCGTCGAGCAAGGAGTTGCGGCATGGAAGCCGTCCAGCATAGCAGGGGCCATTCCGGACCTGATCGATCAGAGCCTGAATGGCCAATCCCCACTCGATACGCTCCAGGCGCTGCAAGCGGGCCAGCCCGCGATTCCGACATTGTTGAACCATGGCATCGCGCAGGAAGGCCGATTTAAGTCGCTGAGAGGTACGCTCCCCGACATTCCGACGCAACGCCAGCGGGAACTGAGCGAGAAGCAGCAGATTGATTTCCTTTGGGGACCATCGTTGCAAGTAACGCTTCCGATCTGGGACCAGAACCGCGCACGGATAGCGATGGCCCAATTCCGGCTGCAACAAAAGACAAAAGAATACGAGAACACGCTTGAATTATTGGCTGAGTCGGTAACGCAAAAAGCATCGAAGATGAGGGCAGCCGAAGAGCTCGCCGCGTTTTTTGCGGATGAAGCCATCCCGTTGGCTGAGGAAAATGCACGAGGGGCGCAACGAATTTATGAACTGGGAGAGGAAGGCATTCTCTCGGTGATCGATGCACAACGCGAACTTCATTCAATCCGAAAGGCATATATCGGAGTGCTGCGGGATTACGAAATTGCCAAGGCTGAACTGGAGCAGGCCATGGGCGGCCGCATTGCGGAAAAGCCGCTCGATAAGGAAAGCGGGGTCGCCGATGCGAAGTAGAGGTGCTATCGCGTTAGGTTTTGCATCCATTATAGCGTTTGGCGCGGAAGGAGCCGCCAAAGCATCTGCCGGCGAACCACCTGCCGTGGTGGAAAAGATATCGGTAGAAACGAACCAGACCACCGTTAAGCTTTCGGAGAGCGCTGAAAAGCGGCTTGGCGTCGTCGTGGTCCCAGTCGAGCGCACGGAGGTTTCACGCCAACGCATATACGGAGGAACGATTCTTCCTCCACCCGATCGCGTTGCAACTATTATCGCGCCTGTGAGTGGAACAGTGGTCGGCCTCGGTACGGATGGGTCTGTGGGATTGCCGGTTGGTAGCTCCGTGGCTGAAGCCCAGGAGATCATCCGTTTTCTTCCACTAAACGCTTCCGACGCGTCACCGCTAGGCGCAGTGGAACGAGGCCAACTCGCCGTGTCGCGCATAACGCTCGTGCGCGCGCGCATTGACGCTGATGCGCGCATCCAAAGCGCCGGCGTGCAAAGGGCCGCGGCGAAAACCGCTCTCGATCGCGCCGAACAGCTGCTGAAGGACAAGGTGGGTAGCCAGCGCGGAGTCGATGAAGCGCGTGCCGTATTTGAGCTGGCGGAAGAAGCATTGCGCGCGGCGAAAACGGAACGGAGCGCTTTGGACGGGAAAACGGATAGCGGCCTGGATGATTCGACACCTGTGCCCATTGCAACGCCTATACCTGGTGTCGTACTCGACGTTAACGTCGCTGCCGGGCAAACCGTTACGTCGGGGCACATCTTGGTGGAAGTCGTCGATCGGCGGATTTCATGGGTCCGAGTTCCGGTTACCGCTTCCGAGTTTGACGATGTCTCCAGAGAACGTGGTGCCGTTGTCTCGATTCTCGGGAAACAGAAGCAGTCGCATTCGGTGGAGGGCACTTGGGTACCGGGTCCACTTACTGCCGATGCTCTCACTTCAACAATCGATTTGTACTTTGAAATAGCCGGAGACGCGTTCAGGCCGGGCCAACGCGTGAAAGTGGCTGTCTTCACAAAGGACAGCGGACAGCAGCTCACTGTTCCGTCGAATGCCATCCTCTACGACATCTTTGGCGGCGCCTGGGTATATGTACAGAGCGAAGAACGGACGTACCGCCGCGAACGGGTGGACATTTTGTATACCTCTGACGGAATGGCTGTGCTCACCGAAGGCCCCCAAGAAGGCACTCGCGTCGTCACCGATGGCGCAGCCGAGTTGTTCGGGGCTGAATTCGGAAACGACAAGTAGGCGCCGACCGGCGGGAAACGAATCGCGCAATGGGCTGGATTATTCAGGCGTCGTTGAGAATGCGGGTGCTCGTCGTTGCGCTCGCGCTAACGTTGATGGTCATGGGCGCGTCGTCGATGCGCAGCACGAAGCTTGATGTCTTTCCGGAATTTGCGCCGCCCCACGTAGAAATTCAAACGGAGGCGCCGGGACTATCCACCGAGGAAGTCGAGAGTCTCATTTCCGTGCCGCTCGAGAACGCCCTTAACAGCACGCCACACATTGCGACCATACGCTCGAAGTCGGTACTTGGACTTTCGTCCGTCGTACTGTATTTCGATGAGAGTATCGATTTGGACGCCGCCCGCCAGCAGGTGCAGGAGCGCGTAACGCTTGCCGCGTCGCGGTTGCCGGTCAGCGCGCGCACACCCGTCATCCTTCCCGCGCTGTCTTCGACAAGCAGGGTCCTGAAGATCGGCGTTTCATCCAAAACCTATTCGCAAATGGACCTGTCCGAGATTGCGAAATGGACCATTCGTCCGCGGCTATTGGCGGTGCCAGGCGTGGCAAACGTCGCTATATGGGGACAGCGCGACCGTCAACTTCAGGTTTTGGTCGATTCGCGGCGTCTTGCTGTACATGACGTTCTCCTGGATGAAATCGTTTCGGCTGCGCGCGGCGCTGTCGCTTCCGACAGCGGGGGCTATATCGATACACCGAACCAACGTTTGGCCGTGCGGCACGTTTCCAGTATCCAGGAGCCGGACGACCTTGCACAGGCGATTGTGAAAACGGTCAACGGCACACCATTGAGGATTGGCGATGTCGCGGACGTGCAGGCCGGAAGTCCATTACCCATCGGGGATGCGATCATCAACGGAGGGCCGGGGCTACTGCTGATTGTTGAAATGTATCCATGGGGCAATACGCTTGATGTGACACGGGGCGTGGAGTCGGCGCTGCACGATCTTGCGCCGGGTCTGGAAGGCATCGAAGTGGACTCGACTATCTTTCGTCCGGCCACGTTTATCGAACGTTCGCTTCGCAATTTGATGCACGCACTGCTTGCCGGCTGCGTTCTGGTCATTGTGGTGTTGGTGGCATTTTTAATGGACTGGCGCGCGGCATTCATCAGCCTATTGGCCATACCGCTGTCGCTCATCGCAGCCATTGTTGTAATGCGCGCGATGGGACAGACCGTAAATACGATGGTGATCGCGGGACTGGCCATTGCGCTCGGATCGCTTGTCGATGACGCAATTATTGATGTCGAGAATATTGTGAGGCGGTTGCGGTTGAACCGTGAATCGGCGACTCCCAAATCAACGTTTCGTGTAGTGCTTGATGCGTCGCTGGAAGTGCGAAGTGCGATTGTATACGCGACTATCATCGTGATTCTTGTCTTCCTGCCGGTGTTCTTTTTGGACGGCCTTCCTGGGTCGTTTTTCAGACCGCTTGCGCAAGCGTACGTCCTTTCGACACTGGCATCGCTTGTCGTCGCGATTACGCTCACGCCCGCGCTGGCGTACATGCTCCTGCCGCGGGCCAACTTCAGCAAGCGCGAGCCCGCGTTTGCCATGATGCTAAAAAGGCGCTACCGGAACTGGATGGCGCGCGCCATCAATCGCCCAAAATGGGCCTATGGAATACTTGGCGCATCGCTGGGAATCACGGCGATAATTATTCCCATGTTGGGCCAAGGTTTCCTGCCAAAGTTCCAGGAAACCGATTTCTTGATGCACTGGGTCGAAAAGCCTGGCATCTCGGTCGATGCAATGAGACGCATCACCATCCGCGCGAGCGACGAATTGCTCACCATTCCCGGTGTGCGGAATTTTGGCGCGCACATCGGCCGTGCGGAAGTGGCTGATGAGGTGGTTGGGCCGAATTTCACAGAATTGTGGATCAGCATCGATCCGGACGCGGACTACCAGGGCACCGTCGACAAAGTGCAGGAGGCCGTCAACGGGTATCCGGGCCTCCATCGCGATTTGCTTACGTATCTGAGCGAACGCATCAAGGAAGTATTGACCGGCGCGAGTGCGAGCATTGTAGTGCGTATTTTCGGGCCGGAATTGGACAGACTGCTGAACAGCGCGAAGGACGTGGCCGGGGCCATGCAAGGAATTCCAGGCGTTATGGACCTGAAAGTGGAATCACAGGTCCTCGTGCCGCAAATCACGGTCCGCATGAAGCCGGAGGCCGGGCCGCTGTACGGAGTGACCGAGGAGGACATTCGCAAGGCGGAACGCACATTCGTGAGCGGGCTTAAAGTCGGCGAGATTTATTCGGACCAGCGGATTACCGATGTGCTTGTATGGGGCACAGAAGAATCGAGAGCAGACCTGGCCGCGTTGCGAAGTCTGCTGATCGAAACCAAAGCCGGGGTCCGCGTACCGCTTGAAGAGGTGGCTACCATCGAGATAGTGCCGACGCCGAACATGATTAGACGAGAGGGTGCGTCGCGGCGCATCGATGTCACCTGCAATGTTGAGGGACGCGACCTTGGCAGCGTGGCGCAAGAGATCGAGGAGAAAGTCCGCGGTTTATCATTCGAACAGGGATATTTCCCACAATTCCTTGGTGAATTCGAGGCGCGCCAGTCTGCGCGCAATCGGCTGATTGGCCTCACGCTAGTTTCCCTTCTGGGCATACTGGTGTTGTTGCAATCCGATTTTCAGTCGCTCCGGCTGGTTTTCATGGTGTTTCTCTCTCTCCCATTCGCATTGGTCGGCGGCGTATTCGGATCGTTGGTGGGTGGTGGGGTTCTTTCTCTGGGTTCGCTGGTTGGCTTCGTGGCCGTGTTCGGGATTGCTGCCCGCAACGGCATTATGCTGATCAGTCATTGTCGGCACCTGGAAGTCGAAGAAGGACAGAAATTCGGCAAAAACCTGGTCTTGCGGGGTGCGGAGGAACGCCTCTCACCGATACTCATGACTTCGCTGGCTACCGGATTGGCGTTGCTGCCTATTGCGCTGGGTGGAAACAAACCCGGATACGAAATCGAGTTTCCAATGGCCCTTGTGATACTTGGGGGCTTGTTTTCATCAACCATGCTCAACCTTTTCTTGCTTCCCACGATTTATCTGCACGTTGGAAGAGGGGTCAATCTTGACCATGATAACGCAACGTAAAATGTTCGGTCTCGCACAGTATGGATAGACCATCAGTGATAAACAGCCAAAGCGGCGCCTTGGGGACCGCCGCAGTCCAAATAGGCGTCTGGTTAAGGCGTGGTTTTGGGTGAAGGACCACTTTGGGTAGAGGACTAAGTCGTTTTGGGTGGGGGACTATGCCGTAGAGGGTGGAGGTCTATTTGGACTGCGGTGGCGGAGCGGGTAGCGCAGACACCGCTTTGGCTGTTTATGGGCGACGACTTCAGAGGGACGTCTTACGAATTAAGGACGTTGGGACGGGCCCGTAGGGAAGAAGGTCTCGCCGGCGGCGACTTCGCGAGTCGCCCGGACGATCATGGTGGGGTCATCGGTCTTGCAGACCCAGCCTTGGGCTCCGGCGTCGATTGCCCGTTGGATTATTTCCGCGTCATCCCACGCGCTGAAAATGATTGTCCGCGTCTGGGGAGAGTCCGCGAAAAGTTCACCCATAGCCTCGAACGGGTCCTTCCCAGGCATGGTCGCGTCCAGCAGCACGACGTCTGCTTGCGTGCGGCGGGCCTCATCGACGAGGGTGTCGGCGGACGCGAGGCAACCAACGCATTGCATGTCCTGTTCCGCGTCGATAACCATGCGCAATACGGTCCTGATGTCGCGGTGGTCGTCCACGCATAGCACGCGCGTCTCGCACGAATCAATAGAGGGGATC
>Ga0163150_10009590_pt1 | contig 10663 bp, 5 predicted proteins | sample OliLakLV19P2IB_FD_148628 | JGI IMG/M metagenome (GOLD analysis project Ga0163150, IMG submission 148628) | Freshwater microbial mat bacterial communities from Lake Vanda, McMurdo Dry Valleys, Antarctica - Oligotrophic Lake LV.19.P2.IB | ecosystem: Environmental > Aquatic > Freshwater > Lake >...
CTTGTAAATCCATCCGCCAAACTCATTGCACCATCCAAACCATAGCAATTTTTTGGGTAAGCATTTCCGATCAGAAAGCGAACCTTGGTTTTTGCAATCACTCAGTCCAGTGTTTTCCTTGTATTTCGCGGCTAAAATCGATTGCGGATCACGAAAACCACCCACAGTTTCTACCGGAAGAGCCTTAAATTCATGGTCCGGGTACCTCAATTCCATGTCTATAATAATGAGTATTGCAATGACCGCTGACACCAAGGCCGTATAAGACGCGGCGGTCGATACTCCGTAGTGCTTCAATGGTCTAGTCAGCACCGATAGCAAGCACGTCTTAGAGTGTGTTCCGGCATCGCCTTGCTGTGGTGGGCAGCAGGGGTTTCTCTTCATGTTACGTTAGGGCCTCACTGGCATAGTAGATTGCGCGATTTCAGTCGAGGAACAAGAAGTATGAAGTATACTGCCGTCGGCAAAAAATTTAGGACGTTCTGCCTAATCTGGCAGCTCATCCACGCGATGTCAATCATTTCATTGACGATCGTCAAAACCTGTCCGGATTATGCCGATCGTGGATTTCGAACATCACGCGGAGCGCCTATCCAAAGATCATTTTGGTAGTTGCCTTATAAATTGCAGTTACGCAATCTTTCGTCTTCCTTGAGTACTTGAACCAGCAATTCATTCCCCACCGAATCTGCACGATCGGTAACGAATCGAATCCGGCTGCTGGGAAATTGAGCCGTACGAGCATCGTTTGACAAATCCGGCGGCGGCAACCCGCTTTCGATTACTTGACAACGCCCCAAATTGCTGGCAGGATTTGGGCGATTGAGTATAAAATCCGTAGCAGCGAAGGTAACCGACATGTCAGCTAAGCGATTCTTGGTCGTGGTTAATCCGCGGGGAGGAACACGCCGAGGGGTGGCGATTCTAGAGTCGGTCAAACCTATTTTCGTCGCTGCAGGAGCGGAATTGGATGTTCGTGTGACCACACATGCGGGACATGCAAAAGAGATTGCAGCAGCGGTGAACTTGGAGTCTTACGACGGCTTTTGTGTGGTCGGAGGTGACGGCACAATTCATGAAGCGGTCGGCGGGCTAATGCAGCGGGACGATCCGAGCTCGACTCCGCTTGGAGTCATCCCGGGAGGGACAGGGAATTCAGTTCTGCAGCACCTCCAATGTGTCGAGCCGCTCGAAGCAGTTCGGCGGATCGTTACAGGTGATGTTCAGCCGTTGGATGTGATGCGGGTGTCGACTGCAAACGAAGTTACCTACTGTGTAAATATAGTTGGTTGGGGCGCCGTCGCAGATATCAATGTAACGGCAGAGCGGCTACGAGCAATCGGCGCTTCACGTTACACCCTGGCCGCGTTGTCACACGTCCTGCGCGCCAAGCGATATCACGCAAAACTTGTGCTTGACGATAAACCGGTCGAAGGCGACTTCGTACTCGTCATCGCCTGCAACACCAAGTTCACGGGCAAGGGCATGCAAATGGCTCCTCACGCGGATATTAGTGACGGAAAGATTGACGTGGTCGTCGTGCACCGCGCATCCCGATGGCAAGTAATTAGGATGCTGAACAAGATATACGATGGTTCACACGTGTCGTTGCCCTGCGTCGAGTATCATCAAGTTCGATCATTCAGTATTACGTCGGAAAGCCGCGATTTGCTGAACCTGGACGGTGAAATGAAATGCACCACGCCGGTTTCTACTGATATCATGCCGGGCGCATTGCGGGTCTTCGTGTGAGAAGTGAAGCATATCCAGCTTTCGATACGTTTCGAGAGATCTGCGATAAGTCGGACGCGCACGGAGCCTTTCGCAACGCATGGACCCAGCGATTGCTCAAATCGATCAATAGTCGTTGATCGAATCACGGTTGTGTCCAGGTTTCGAAATTGTAACTCGGAAGAATCCGTCGTGTGCGAGCTTCAATCCTATTTCGAAGTCTCGCTTTTATCGGCGGGCAGTTTCTTGCTACCAAGATTTTTTGAGGGTTCCGTCCTTTGGATTTCGGTTATATGAAAACAGCCGCTGGCAATGGAACGACTTCAAAATAGCCGTTTGGGAGCTGCGATTGGTTTTAAATCGGTCTAAAAATGAACTCGTATTTTCGCCATTTTCGGGAAGATTTAATGCTCAAGCCTTTGGAGGAAACCTGATGCGGACGCTTATAACATTTTTTCTGTTGACAACCATTGCAATCGGGCAAGAGGGGATCCCCGCTAACTTCGGCACTGAAGACCTTCCACCAGGGTTGGAAGGCGAGACCGATCTCAGTGCCATCAAGCGAAAGAGGATTGAAGCATTGCAACTTGCCGTGGAAGTTACAAGAATAAGAATCCAGCAAGGACAGGTTAATATCAGCGTTTTGCTTGCGGCGCAAACTGAGCTGGCGATGGCGAAACTGGATTCTACGATAGTGAATAAGGAACGATTGGATCACTTGGAGATGTCTGCAACCAGCGCGCTGGAGACTTGGCAAAGAGTTAACGAACTGAGAAAAAGGGTATGAGGGGCGGTGAGGCTGTTGTAGAGGCCCAAGCACGAGCAAGCGTATTCAAGTTTCGCGCAATGTGATAAGCGGAGAAGGTCGCTGCCCCAAAGCAACCTACGGCTGTAGTCTCGGGCGTTCCGCAGTCTACGAACATCGTGCCGAGTTATTCTGTAGGTGAACTCAACTCGTGCCCTCTCCTCAACTACACGAGGCCATGCTGCTGGAAAACAGAAACGCGAAGCAACTGCAGCACGACAACATTGTACGCGTCTACGACGTTGGTCAAATCGATGGGCTCGACTATTTCTCGATGGAATTGATCGATGGAACTGACTTGTCGTCGGTCCTGAAATTGCGACAACTATCCTATTTCAAGATTGCCGAAACGATTGTTTCTGTCGCTCAGGCGATCTCGTTTGCTCACGGAAAAGGCATCGTGCATCGCGATTTGAAGCCAAGCAATATCTTGCTCGATTCGCAACATAAACCTTACGTTGCGGACTTTGGTTTGGCCAAGTCTACGAGTAGAAACTCGGACCTGACACAAACTGGCCAGGTATTAGGAACGGCTGGATACATGGCGCCGGAGCAAGCGGCTTGCGACTACAAAAACGTTGGGGTCTTTGCCGACATCTATGGTCTGGGTGGCTTGTTGTACTTTTGCTTAACAGGCCAGGCGCCGTTTGTTTCGGAGAATGTCCTGGATGCTCTCGTTCAAGTACTTGAGAGCGAACCCATTCCGCCTAGGACTCTCAATACGCAGATCCCACGTTCGCTTGACCTAATATGCATGCGATGTCTAGAGAAGAAGCCGGAAGACCGGTACGCGAATGCAAAGGAGGTGGCGGAGGATCTCGAACGGTTTCTGAACGGGCTTCCGACCCATGCCCGGCCACCTACTATTATCGATCGCCTTCGACGAATTGGCCGTAGATCACCAGTGATTTCCTCGCACTTGGGTGCGCTTGGGTTGGCGTTAATCATTGGCCAATTGCAGTTCGCTTTGTCGGCTAACAAGGACCTAAACCACCACATTCAAGTAACTTTCATTACGCTCACATGGATTGCCATCAGCGTTTTGTGTGGTTTTTTTGCGAGAAGCAAGCGGTTTGAGGCAATGGTTGCCACGTTTTGGCTATGCGCAGATTCCTTATTACTGACTGTCTTGATATCGATGATGTCCACTCAAATCCAACCCGCAGGAGCGATTCTCATCGGGTATCCCATGGTGGTAGTAGGAGGAGGAATGTTTTTTCGAGCTCGAATGGTGGTGCTGGTCACTATTGTCACCATGCTTTCCTATCTCGTGCTGTTATTCCTTGAGGATTACATGCTAAACAACTTCTTCCAGCATGCCATTTTTCTCGTTTTACTGGCTTGCATCGGAATTTGCAGCCTGCACCAAGTCCGTCGCTTTCGAATGCTGAGCAATTATATCGAGTCTCGTCGCGAACATTCGCTCTAACGCCCAGTGGCTTCGGATTAAGTACGCTTCGATCCGGAGCGCGAGCTGCAATCCTAATGCGAAAGCTCGTTTTTATCTGTGGGCAGTTTCTTGCCATCAAGAATTCTTGAGGGGACCATCATTTGGATTTCGGTTGTATGGATAGCTCCATTCAATTCCCTACACAAGTCAGGAAAACGGCTCTTCCGCAGAATCTGTGGGGCAAAATTAACTATTTATCGTTACGAATAGAAAACCGAAGTTTCAACGGACACCCGTTTCGCATTGGATTTTTGAGGCATCACTCCGATGTCCAAAGTTGAAGATAAACAACCCACCAGACGATCAGTCCGGCGGGTTGCCGAGCGCCTTTGGCGCATCGGAGAGCGAGATATTCCTCAGCGAGTTGCTTCTCAGCAGAGCCCGCTTCCGCTTCTCCCGGCACAACCATCATGTCCGATCAAAGACTTTGTGGCAATACTTTGGACATCGGAGCCATCCCTTGTAAATCCATCCGCCAAACTCATTGCACCATCCAAACCATAGCAATTTTTTGGGTAGCATTTCCGATCAGAAAGCGAACCTTGGTTTTTGCAATCACTCAGTCCAGTGTTTTCCTTGTATTTCACGGCTAAAATCGATTGCGGATCACGAAAACCACCCACAGTTTCTGCGGAAGAGCCAGGAAAACAAGCATGCTTGACCAACACACTCTAGATGTGTTTGACACAATCTACGAAATGGAAGATGCACACTCTCAAGAACTCACGGCAAGCATGCCTACTTGCTGGACAGCGATGCAGGTTGCTGCCTCTTTGACAACGGCCGATAGCTCTGCCCCGTTTTAACCTGCCCAGTCTGACAGGGCTATTCATTTTATGAGTTGATCGTACGATTGATTGCTAGTTGCAGCGATCGTTAGGAAGTGGTTGGTTCCTGGGGAAGGTTCAATCGAACGATAACTACTAGCAATTAAACCACTTAGCATACGCGATTGATACAATACAATCGTCTTTAAGAGTGACTGTGTATTTTTGAAGCATCTATTTTTACCACCGATTAAAGATTATTTTGTCGATCTACAATGTCTTGGTATACCGCTGTGGTCAACTCGTCGATACGTTCGAGTCAAGTTCTCCCATTGAAGTCGGGCGTCGTGATTTGGGCCGCAATGAACCGGCACCATTTTCTGCTGTTCAACAAGGAAATATTGTAAAACTGGTTCTGGCGGACGCCAACGCTCATGAGGTTGCAAGAAGGTGGTTCAAGATCGCGTCTGATCTTGAAGGTCGGATTGTCATCGAAAATATTCACCAGCAGTTGCATCTATCGATTTCCAATGGTCCGTCGATTTCAAGTGGCGAACGACGCAGTTTTGAGCAAGATGTATTGGTCATGCTCAGTGACGAACTAGCGATTCGCGTAAAGAAAATCGCCTCCGATCAACCTTCAGAGCACGACGAATTTCGTGCACTCGACGGCAACCAATCAGAGGAAGGTGAATTCGGTTTGCACAATCAGACGACGGCAATCCGGAAATTTGCTGCAATTGATGCGAAAGAGATCGCAAAGATGCTTCGCATTGCCCTGAATGTTGTCGAGCAGGCTGCTGGAACAGATGCTTTCTTCAATGCAGCGGCCGCCGCAGCGGCACAGATTGTTGAACTTGACCGCGTCATGATCTTGCTTCGTGATACAGGTAAACAGACGGATGAAAATGCGACTTACGGACTGGGCGTTGATGGATGGAATATTGTTGCGCAATTCTATCGTAGCAACGTGCGAAAAGAATCTTCGTCAAACATGAGTCGAACGATTTTGCAACGTGTCGCGTCGACAGGCAAAACGGTCATCCACGATCCTGATCACCGAAATGTTGCGACTAGTTTAGCAAGCTTTGCGAATGTTCAGTCGCTAATGCGAGTTCGGTGTGCAACGGCTTCGCCAATTCTAGATTCTCAGCGCAATTTAATTGGCATTTTGTACGGCGATCGATGGACCGATGAGAACGCACTGGATCGAAACCGAATCAGCGATATCGAAGCAACGCTTGTTGAGATTTTAGCGAGTGCAGTTGCTGGAGGCATCGCAAGAAAAGCCGAAGAGCGAATGCGAAGTACGTTGTCTGAGTTTTTTTCGCCAAAAGTTGCGAATTTGCTTGCCAGCGATCCAAAATTGATGGACGGACAGGATGCACAAATTAGTGTTCTGTTCTGCGATATAAGGGGATTCAGTTCGGTTACGGAAAAACTTGGTCCCCAAAAGGCGATTGAATGGATCAACGATGTAATGAGCGACTTGAGTCAATGCGTCATCGATAGCGATGGTGTCTTGGTTGACTACGTTGGTGATGAGTTAATGGCAATGTGGGGTGCTCCAGTATGTCAGCTCGATCATGCACAAAGGGCTTTAGACGCTGCACGAGCGATGATGAAAGCGATTGAAAAGCTCAGGCTTCGATGGTCGAGCGTCCTTCCACAGCGTTTTGGGGCCGGCATAGGAATCAACACCGGACCAGCACGGGTTGGCAATGTTGGATCGCGACAGAAATTTAAGTATGGTGCATTGGGCAACACCGTTAACGTTGGTTCGAGATTGCAGTCTGCGACGAAACAATTGGGCATAGACTGTATAGCTAGTGGCGAGACAGTGCATGCTGCCGGTCAAGTTGCAAGTTGTAGACGAATCACAAAACTTTCGGTGGTCGGAATCGATCAAGCCGTGGAAGTATATGAAGTCGTAGGAGAGAAGACCGATTCATGGGAGTTCTTGTCGAAAAGTTATGATCTTGCTCTTGTAGATTTTGAGGCTAAACGTTTCGGAGAAGCGGCTCGACGAATTGGTGAACTCATTCAGACATATCCCAATGATCGCCCAAGTAAAAAGTTGCTTTCAAGGGCTGTCAAAGAACTCGATGAACCGTCGGATAACTTTTCTCCAATGCTTACTCTTACTCAAAAGTAGTCTTGTTTCGATATGATAATTGCGTGTCATTTGAGTCATCGAGGTACCAGTTTCTCGTCCAATCCTTAAAGAAAGTTATAAGCGGATGAGTACAGATCGGCAATTGTTGTTCGGCTTGTTGGCCCTGCAGAACGAATTTATCAGTAAACAACAGCTAGTGGAAGCGTTCGGCGTATGGATGGCGAGGCAGACCGGCGCACTTGAAGACATCCTCGCCCAACAAAGCGCTATTAATGAAGATGATCGCAGATTGCTATCTTCATTAGTGAATCGGCACATTGCGGCTCGAGGTGGAGACGCAAGCATTAGTCTTCAATCGCTTTCAAATGTCGGATCAATTCGAACCGAACTCGAACAATTGGCGGATGCGGATGCAACGTTGAGTATTGCCAAGCTCAGACCGCTCGACCAAAACACCATACTTCCCTCGATGAATAGATCGACAGTTTCAGAACAACGATTTGAAATTCGCAGACCGCTTGACCGAGGGGGACTTGGCGTTGTTTCCATCGCACTCGACAAGGAACTGAATCGTGAGGTCGCGCTCAAGGAAATTCGTAACGACTGCGCAGACGACGAAGCCTATAGGTCCAAATTTTTGCTCGAAGCGGAAGTCACTGGCGGTTTAGAGCATCCAGGAATCGTTCCGGTTTATGCGTTAGGAAAAAGACCGGATGGACGTCCCTATTACGCCATGCGATTGATTAAAGGTGATAATTTTTTAGTCCATATTAAGCGATTTCATGAAATTGTTGTGGATGGTAAAGAACGATTTGATGGTGCAGCGCTTCGACGTTTGCTAAGGCGGTTTCTCGATGTCTGCCAAGCAATGGAATATGCGCATGTACGAGGCGTCTTGCATCGCGATTTAAAGCCTAGCAATATCATGCTTGGAAAATATGGCGAGACACTTGTAATAGATTGGGGGTTAGCGAAGCCGCGAGGTACGCATCTTCGAGCGTCCTCGCAACAAGGAGTTCAGTCTTCTTTCGAAAAAATGTTGGTGCCTAGTGGTTCCAACGATGGCATGACCGCCCAAGGTTCAATGGTCGGAACGATTGCCTATGCGCCACCGGAACAACTATCGGGCGATTTGGACCTGGTAGATGAACGTTCCGATATTTATAGTTTGGGTGCGATTCTTTACGAATTATTGACTTGCCAACCACCAGGCAAGGGTAGGAATCGAGAAAGTGTTATCAAAATGGTTATATCGGGAACGATTCAATCACCGCGAATGATTCAGCCTCAAATACCCAAAGCACTTGAAGCTATTTGCCGCCGCGCAATTGCGACTGAACCAATCAAGCGTTTCGGATCGGCTGCCGAATTAGGATTAGAGGTCGAAAGGTGGTTAGACGATTTGCCCGTAAAAAGCTATGCCGAACCGCTTTTGCTTCGGGCCCGAAGATGGATTCGTCGGCATCAATCGTTGGTCGCGACGATCGGCGTTGTGGTTCTCATGTCAACATTGGGACTCGGGCTGTATTCGTCAATTGTTCGCCAGAATAACATTCGATTGGGAGAGCTAAATTACCAGTTGGATGGACAAAACGCACTGCTTGTTCAGGCTAAAACGGTTGCCCAAGAATATAAAGCTGAAGCGATCAACCGCTACTCGATTGCCAAAGGGGCCATTGATGCAACGGTACTTGGAACTAGCGATTCGTTGAATCGACTTCCTGGAACACAAAGACTGCAAATGCGGCTTCTTCAACAAGCAGCCGACGATTACAAAAAACTTAGTGAAAATCGGAGTGATGATCCTGAACTTGAATTGGAGCGTGTGCGTTCCCTGGTTCGCCTCGCAGATATTTATCACTTGCAAAACAATTTGAAAGCGGCGCATGACAAGTATGATGAGTCGCTAAAGGCGATCGATCGGTTTGCGAATCAGTCAACAACATCGGACGCGAGTTCTTATGATTTGTTGGCCTTAAAAGTTGAGCGTGGCAAAATACATGCAAGAATCGGTTTGGCATTCGATATGGAAAATCGTTTTGACGAATCTTCAAGAGAATTCGATTTAGCGGAAGGTATCTTGCGACCCTTGCTCAGCGAGTTTCCCGATTCAAAACTGTGTCGAAAAAGTCTAGCAACGACGCTTGTAAACAAAGCATCGTTAATCGAACGAAAAGATGGCCCACAAGCTGCGGTGTCGCTTTTCAACGAAAGTCTTGAATTGTTCGATTTATCCGAAGGAGATGCCAGGGCTGAGAATGTAAGGGTCATTTCTCAATGCAAACAGGGTTTAGGCCGTGTATTGCGGCAACTAGGAAGGTATGAAGAGTCTCGACAGGCATTCATCGCTGCACGAAATATCATCGTTGAAACACAGACCGTTGCCATCACCGATCCAGAAATCCTTCAGGACTTAGCGAGTATTCATATTTCGAAAGCCAACCTTGAACGGACTTTAGGCTTCCTGGATGTCGCCATGTTGGATCTCGAAGCGGCCACAACTATCTATAAGTCACTTCGAGCAGAGTATCCCGATGATCTGCTTTTAAAGGAAGTTTGGGCAATTAACGAATCAGATATAGGTGCTGTGTTCATCGATATCGGCAACCCAATCGCAGCCAAGGAGAGAGCTATTCCGGCGGCTCATGCCTTTGACGATCTCGTCAATTCATTCCCTCAAATTGCGAGCTATCGCGAGGGACTTGCCACCGCACTCAGCATCGTTGCTGTTGCGTTAGCAGAATTGGAGCCAGAATCCGAAAGCATTGAATCTGCATTCAAAAAAAGCATTGAGCTTGCGGAAGAATTGGCTCTACATGCGATTCAATCGGAAGGCTTTCATTCGGGCTTCGATCGACTTTTGGCAACCATTAAGATTCAGCATGCACGATCCCTCCAAATGCGGAATCAGTTTCCACAAGCTCGAGAACTTTTTACTCAAGCGACTGATATAGCGGAGAAGCATCTTGAATTAGACGAAGGAACTGACGAATCAAGTCAGCTATTGGCGCACGCTTATTGGCGACTTGGATTGTTAGATCATGACGACCATAAAGCGAACGAGGCGGAAGCGTCTCTTCGGAAGGCTATCGAGCTTTGGAAGAAAATAAGTTCGGTGGTTCCGTCACCGGAGAATCGTTATCAATATGCTCGATGTCTCCTTTTGGCACCGGATTCGAATCTAGTGGATCTGACTATCGGTTTAGAAATAATGAAAGAAGTGAATCAAGGCACTACCTCAAATTTGAAATACAGTAATCTACTAGCAGATGCTTTCATTTCTAACCGCGACGCAAAAGAGAGTCGTCGACTACTCGATGAGATTAAGAATATTCGAGGAGAGTGGAACTCAGATGACTATTGCGTCCTCGCGAAAATACAAAGCGTTGCTGGAATGCACGACGATGCTCACGAATCGGTCAAGCTGGCCAACGAATGGGCAGCGGAGCATCGACCATACAGCGATGATGTCAATCGATTCATCAAACTCACCCAACAAGTACTGGGGCCAAAATAAACGTCCGTCGAGCATCGCGACTAGAACGTATCGGCAATCGATGAGTTCAAATGTTTGGCTCTTCCGCAGAATCTGTGGGTCAAAATTGACTATTGATCGTTACGAATAGAAAACCGAAGTTTCAACGGATGCCCGTTTCGCATTGGATTTTTGAGGGATCACTCCGATGTCCAAAGTTGAAGAAAAACAACCCACCAGACGATCAGTCCGGCGGGTTGCCGAGCGCCTTTGGCGCATCGGAGACCGAGATATTCCTCAGCGAGTTGCTTCCCAGCAG
>Ga0163150_10009597_pt1 | contig 10658 bp, 11 predicted proteins | sample OliLakLV19P2IB_FD_148628 | JGI IMG/M metagenome (GOLD analysis project Ga0163150, IMG submission 148628) | Freshwater microbial mat bacterial communities from Lake Vanda, McMurdo Dry Valleys, Antarctica - Oligotrophic Lake LV.19.P2.IB | ecosystem: Environmental > Aquatic > Freshwater > Lake >...
GCGGTGCGGTGGTGAATGCAGCAGATCCGGCTCTGGCTGTTAAACAACTGGTTCAGGAGCTGAAAAGTTCGTAATGCCCTGCGTCTAACTGCTCGTTTCGCTTTTCTCGACCGGTGGCGCTTCGGCTGCCGGTGGATCGGCTGGCGGCTTTGGCGTTGGTCCTAGCAATGATTCGATAATCGATCTCATTTGCCCATCCGCGCCCTCCGGAAAGCCCTGCCAGACTCCTCGTATGGCGCCCGACTTATCGAGAATGAACGTTGTAGGGTACGCTTGAAAGAGTTTGGCGAGCGAGAGAATTCCGCGCGTCGTACCGTTTGCATCGTAGTAGGTTGGATGGACAATGTTTTGCTCTTGCATGAACCGCTCGGTCAGCGTGCGAAGGTCGTTTATACCTTCTCCGGAATCGTCGCCTCCTGAACAGGACACTGAGAGATACTGAAAATCAGGACGGTCGGCGAATTCTTGATTGATCGCGGCCAGATGCGGAAACTCACGGACACAGGGAGGACACCAGGTTCCCCAGAAGTTGAGCAGGACGACTTTACCTTCAATGCTTTTCAGATCAACGGGCTGAGTGGCCCCGGTCAACGGTTGGAGTTGCAGGGCGGGAAGCTTGGATCCGACACCGAATTCCGTGGTGGGATCTCTTTCTTCTTTGCGGAGGCGAAAAAGTATTACCCACAGCAGAAAGCCACAGATAATCAGTACAATGCCGATCCAGGTTATTTGAGCCCTTTTCGGCCTTGGTGTTACAAATTGGTTCATGGACATGCTGGTCCAAAAAGGATTGAATAGTGATTGTGGAGTAATGATTGAGCGCGCGTTGTTCAATACATCGCTTGCGACCGACGTGCGAGTCAAAGGCAGCCGGCAATTCTATTTTAGCAGATAGTTCTGCCAGCGGCCTCATTCAGCAGCAATTGAATCGAAACTAGATGCCGGGCCAGTTCAGAAAGTCCGTCACAACCGAGGGAAAAAATGCCGATCGAAGTCGAATTGAAATTCCGCGTGGACGAATTGGCGCTGGTTGAGCAGCAGGTGCGACTGCTGGGAGGGACTTTTGGTCCACCGGAGGTGCAAAGCGATTTGTACCTGGCTCATCCGCAGCGAGATTTTGCGCAGACCGACGAGGCCTTTCGGATTCGGCAAGTTGGCGCCGCCAACATGGTTACCTACAAAGGTCCCAAGCTCGACGCCACGACCAAGACGCGTCGCGAGATTGAAGTCCCGTTTGCGTCAGGGGACGCAGCCGCCGATCAACTTCGCAGTTTGCTGGAGGCACTTTCGTTTCGCCCGGTGTTGCAGGTGCGCAAGCAACGCCGCACGGCGAAACTCGAGTACCATGCGATGGAAGTCGAAGTCGTGCTGGATGAAGTCGATCAGCTCGGCACGTATGTTGAACTGGAAGTGCTATGTGAGTCGGACCAAGCGGAACCGGCCAAGGAGGCCGTGCTGGCATTGGCCAGCGAATTAGGGCTGAAGCAGCCCGAGCGGCGGAGTTACTTGGAATTGCTATTAGGGCGACAGGTTCTCGCTGCGGACGATCAGCCATAGGGCCTGCGCAGCCGATGTAATGCTATATCGCATAATGGTTTGATGGATTTTACCGGGGCTGAAATCGGCTACCTTCCAGGTAGAGGTAGCCCCGAAATCCGCTGGTACTTTCTGCTTTTGAACTGGACATGGCCACTGCACAGTGACGATAATCGAGCGGTTAACGCTTTGTTTTAGTGGTCGCAAATTACCATGCGTTAAAACGCGCGGTTTGGATAATGTCGCAATATCTCGCCAAGATGGTCGCTCTGCTGCTGATGCTGGCTCTTGGGCCTGCACCGGTGGTGAATGCGCACTTGGTGGGCTTCTCTGCTGGCTGCTGTTCGTCCACCGGCGCAGTGGAATCCGATACGGTCACTGCTGCAGCGTCGACCGACGACGATGCACCCAAGTCGTGCTGTGCATCTAAAAAGAATGCCAGCTCGAAACCGGCGATTCAGAAGCTTGTTGCCAAGAAGAGTTGCTGTTGTGCTAGTGCCAGCGGTAGTTGCTGTAAGAAAGCCTGCTGTCAGACAAAGCCGGTAGCAGTGGCCAGTTGTTGCCGCAATTCACTGGCCCAGTCCAAATCAGAACGTGACGAGTGTAATAAAGTTTCGCCAGAACTGGCCGAGGTTCCTTGCACTTGTCAGGCAGCACCTGCACTTCCGATTGCTCCGCTCCCCAACGAAGGGCGAGAGCGGACCAATACCAAAGTAGATCTCGTAACATCGTCTCCCATTGGAGCGGTGCTTTCGACTCGCCCAACTGCGACGTGCCATCTTTTGCCGAGTGCGGCAGTGGAAAGTGTCGCTGGCCTTTCTTTGCGACGAATGCTCTGTATTTGGATCGTTTGATTCAATCTGAACAGAGATATTGCGCGCCGAACGAACGTTCTTGGATATTCCAGGATAGTTTACTCGGTGGCTAAGCGGTAAGAAATTCCGTCTGTGTCTAGAAGTCGAAGCGAAATACTTTCCATTGTTTTGAACCAACTATTTCCAATTTTATTTATTGAGGAACCTAAGATGAAAACTCGTTACTTTGCTTTGTTTGCCCTATTGGCTGTTTTGGCCACCGTCGCCACCTTGAGCATCAGTTCTTTCTCAATGGCTGAAGATGCCAAGAAGGAAGAGAAGAAGGAAGCTGCTTTCTGTCCAGTCGGTGGCATTGGCCACGATATTAACAAGGAAGTCTCGGTCGACTTCGCAGGTGGCAAGGTCTACTTCTGCTGCGACAAGTGCCCTGCACCGTTTGAAAAGGACACCGCCAAGTTCACTGCCAATGCTCACCATCAAATGGTGGCGACCAAGCAGTTGAAGCAAACGGCTTGCCCTTTGACCGGCAAGAAGGTCAATCCTGACATGACCGTAGAGGTCGCCGGTGTTGAGGTCGGTCTTTGCTGCGGTGGCTGCAAGGGCAAGATCAATAAGATTGAAAAGGACGAAGAGAAGATCGAAGTCCTGTTCAAGGATACCAGCAAGGGTTTCAAGCTGGCCAAGAAGGAATCGGCTTCCGAAAAGAAGTAGTTCCTAGCGGGGGGTACGCGGGGTCAGTTTGAGAGTTAAACGCAACGGAGACATGCCCAACCGGGTTGTCTCCGTTGTTTTTTTACGCCATAAGTTGCCGGCATCTCGGAAAGTAACCGCTGCTAGCACAAACTGATCTTTGTCGGGAATCGGGCTTTTGCAATACTCTGCCGCGCGGCTCGCTCCCTAAAGATCAGTTGCCCGCATGGGTGCCACTGCTGCCTGCCCTCGCGAAGGCGGGGGGCTTGCCCAGCAGTGCTTTGTACTTCCGGCGAGTGCGACCGCAGGATTTATCGGTTTGACGAAGCATCAAATCCTAAAGCTACGCGGTAATGGTCCTTTTGCTGATTCCATGTCGCAAGGATGCGGCTACTATGCGCTATTCATTTATCGTGCCAGCGTGCGATCCCAATCGAGTAACCGACTCACTATGTGAGGAGTTGCGCCGAGTGATCGCCACACTGCCGGACTCCGGCGAGCTGCTGGCGGATTTTGCCCACTGCGACAGTCTCGAATCGGCAGTCCTCCGCGGAATTGAGATGGCGCAAGGGGACTTGCTGATCTTATTGGACCCGCGCGGCTTGTATGCCCCGGAGGAGGCGCTGCAATTGATTCCACGCCTGGCGCGGGCTGACGTTGTTGTCGGACGCCGCCGTCGGACTGGCCTGGCCAAATTATTTGAACGCGCTGCACGCATTCCGCGCTGGTTGCTGCTCGGCTTGGATTCCCCCGATCCTGGTTGTTTGCTCTGGGTGGCCCGTCGCGAAGTCTTTGAAGGTGTCTCTTTTCGCCCTCGGCACGTGCGTTATCTGGCATCGCTGGTGGCGCGGCGCGGATTTCGTGTCGGCAGTGCCTATGTCCAGTCAAGAGACGCATTAGCCAGCAGCAGCCGAAAGAATCATGCGGCGTGGCCAAGCCCAATCAGTCTGCTGCGCGCCGCGTGGACTGCCTGGCGCTGGCAAGAGCCTGCCTTGCGGCTATCGCGTGGCAGCCTGGAGATCCAGAGCAATCTCACGGAACATGAGCATTCGGAAACAGAAATCACAACGGTTCGCTATCCGGGCACAGCATCAGTCAGACCAGAACTGCAACGAAGGAAGTCGGCATGAAGATCTTTTTCTCGGTCGGTGAACCTAGCGGCGACATTCACGGCGCCAACTTGATCCACGAGCTGCGGCGTCGCCGGCCAGAGATTCAGTGTGTTGGCTACGGTGGTCCCAAAATGGCCGCCGCCGGTTGCGAGTTGCACGAAGACCTGACCGCCTTGGCTGTCATGTGGATCCTGCGCGTGTTGTTGAATATCCACAAGTTTCTCGGTTTGGTGTCCCGTGCCGATCGTTACTTTCAACACGAAAAGCCGGACGCAGTAATTCTGATCGACTATCCGGGCTTCAATTGGTGGATTGCACGCCGTGCCAAGCGGCATGGCATTCCTGTGTTCTACTATTCGCCGCCGCAGATCTGGGCCTGGGCCGGCTGGCGGATCAAAAAAATGCGCCGACTGGTGGATCATGTGCTGTGTGGTTTGCCGTTTGAAGAGCAGTGGTTCGGCGAGCGCGGCTGCAAAGCGACGTTTGTCGGTCATCCTTACTTTGATGAGGTGCGGCAGCAGCATCTCGATAACGAATTCATTTCCAAGTTTGAATTGCAGGCCGGTCCGCTGGTCACGATCTTGCCAGGGTCCAGAACACAAGAAGTCACCGGCAACCTGGAATGGCTGCTCAAGGCGGCCAGTCTGGTGCGGAGTCGCATTCCCCAGGCGCGATTTGCTGTGGCAGCATATAAAACAACGCAGGCCACCTATGCGCGGAAGATGATCGAACGGATGGGACTGGAGATCGAAGTCTATGTTGGGAAGACGCCCGAACTGATTCACCTGGCTCACTGTTGCATGGCCGTATCGGGTTCGGTGTCGTTGGAGTTGTTGTTTCAAAAGAAGCCCACGGTCATTCTGTACTATGTGTCGCGGTTTGCGTATTTCGTGCAAGGCTTCTTTCGCAAAGTCAAATACATCACGCTGGTTAACTTGTTGAACGCGCGGGAACTGTTTCCAGAGAAAATCACACCGTACGATCCTAACGAACCAGGTGCCGAGCGAGTTCTGTTTCCCGAGTACCTGACCTGCGAGGACAAGTCCGCACAAATCGCCGGGCACATCATCCGCTGGCTGGTGGATGTGGAACTGCACGAAGGTGTCGTGGCCGAATTGGCCAAGCTGAAGGCACGCGTCGGTCGCGGTGGAGCCTCCAAGGGAGCCAGCGAGTACATCCTGAACGTGTTGGAGAAGCGGCCCGATGTGGTTCCTCGCCCGCACTTTGTGCCAGGGATGAAAGTCATCAGCAGCGGCGACGCCGACTCTTAACGCCCTCTGCAATTGCTGTGGCAGACCCCTCATGGCTGCACGTTGGCTATAATGAATGCGTCCAGGTCGGCCCAACCTGAACGATCTCATTGCACCTGGCACCGCAGACCTAGAACCGCAGGAAGAGCCTTGTTCCTATTAGAGCCAGCCCGAACTGCTTGGGATGTTCACTTTCGGATTGCCGGGATTCCGGTCCGAGTCCATCCGATGTTCTGGCTGGTTAGTTTGTTTCTGGGGGCTGGGCCAAAAATCCCCCCCAAGGAAACCTTCATTTGGGTCTTCGTGGCCTTTGTTTCGATTCTGATTCACGAACTGGGGCATGCGGTGTTGATTCGCCGGTTTGGCTGGAGCCCGCGCGTTACCTTGTATGGCCTGGGTGGTCTGGCATCTTATGAAACGAGACAAGGTTACCGCGGCAGCTACTCCAGTAGTTATTCGTCGTACGATGAGCCTGAGCCGAGTGCGATGCGCCAGATCTTGATATCGTTGGCTGGTCCTGGTGCAGGGTTCTTGTTTGCGGCGCTGACGGTCGGAGCGATTTATTTGTTCGGCGGCAGTGTGCATTTCTTTTTTGGCGGAGTGCGAGGTGTCGACTGGTTGGTAACTGGTTTTTCCAATCCCATGTTAGTCACACTGTGGTACTTCTTGATCTACATCAATCTGTTCTGGGGTTTGATCAATCTGCTGCCGATTTATCCACTGGACGGAGGCCGGGTGTCGCGGGAACTGTTTTTGATGCAAGGATCGCCGTCTATTCAAATTGAGCGATCATTGATGTTGAGTCTGATCGTGGCGGCGGCTTTCGCACTGTATGCCGCCGTGGCGCTAGGGTCGTTTCTCACGACGCTGATGTTTGGATACTTTGCTGTGATGAATTACCAGGCCATCCAGGCGCTGCGCGGACGAGGTGGTTGGCAAACCGGCAATGGCGGCGGGAATTATGGCGGAGATGATTACGGAGGTGGTTATCGCGGAAACTATGACGACGATGACGACTATTCCGGGCGTGGAGGAGGACGGTGAGCGTGGTGGAGAAGAGTGGTCGTCGTCCAACCAGCGAACCTCAGCAAGTCATTCTGCTAGGGGCCAGCAACCTGACACGCGGGATCTCGACCGTTGTCGGCAGTGCTGAATCTTTGCTCGGTACGCCGCTGCAAATCCTTGTTGCATCAGGACATGGGCGATCCTATGGCAGCGTAAGCAGTGTTCTAGGGAGGCAGTTGCCCGGCATCCGGCAGTGTGGGCTGTGGCAAGCGGCCACAACCGGAAACCACCGCTCGCCTCCTTACGCTTTGGTAACTGACCTTGGTAACGATCTTTTTTATGGAGCATCCGTCGAGCTGCTGACCTCTTGGGTGGATGAGATTCTGCAGCAACTGGTCAAATTGGAATCACGGACGGTGGTTACTCTGCTGCCAATCGATACGGCCGATACGATTTCGCCATGGCGGTTCCGCACTATGCGGCGGATGATGTTTCCTAGTTGCGAACTGGACCTGGGCGAACTGAAATTGAGAATCGGCGAAGTGAATCAAAGGCTGATCGAGTTATGTTTCGCATACCGGTGCACGGCTGTTGAACAGCGCGCTAATTGGTATGGATTCGATCCGATACACATCCGATTCAGTCGTTGGAGTACCGCTTGGACACAAATTTTGCGTCCTTGGGCCACTTCTGAAAAAAATATTTTTCCCGCCTCGCCATCCCTTCGGCGCTGGATTTATTTGCGTTCGCGAAAGCCATTGGAACGTGTCTGGTTGGGTCGTCATCAGGTGACATTTCAACCTGCGGCGCGCTTCAGTAACAGCACCACCGTTGCCTTCTATTGATCGCTCACCGAAGCACACTGCGCGTCAATCGTGGCGGCGAATTCTAATCGCGATTGAATGACTTGTGGTGCTGTGAATTCGATCGCAGAGTTGAAAGTTGCTCGGGAAAATCGCGGTTTTCTCGCGATCACATTGCAATTCGATACGTCGTTATTTCGTTTCGATATGGGGTCGTGAACGGCGCGAATGTAGTCATCGATCAAATAGCGCGAGACGCTTTCGCGCGCGGAAAAATCAGTTCTCATTGTTACGTTATGATGAGACGCGCGCGATGATCAAATGCATCTCAAATGCACTTGGCACGGCAACAAAAAGCAGCGCTCAACAGTGGATGCGATCGGTAAAAAAATCGCCTCCGAACAAAAATTTTTGCAAAATCATGTTGCAGAATTTTTGAGAATGCGTACAAATACTCTCAAGAGCTTGTTGTATGACAAGCACAAGCAGGTTGTTGGTCCAATCGACATGAAGTGAACGGGCCAATGACTTCCTAGGATGGGAACTGTTTTTTTGTTTCGGGGTGCAAGTGCGGTTGGCTCTCAACGTCGAGATCGTCGCCCAACAATTTGCACCGAACTTTTTTTGTACGGAGGATGAACTGTGGCCAAGAAGAAGAAGGCTGCCAAGAAGGCAGCGGGTGTGAAGAAGGCTGCCAAGAAGTCGACTAAGAAGGCTGCCAAGAAGAAGACCGCAAAGAAGAAGTAACTTCGGCGGTATCCACCCTTGCGTGAACCGTTGCCTCGATTCGGCCTAGCGCCGGGTTCTCATCCGCAGAAATGCAGGTGAGCGGTAACGACCAAATTCGCGCCTTGAGACACGACGAGAAAGAGCCGCTCCAGATCACGATGATCTTGAGCGGCTCTAGCGTTTTAATAGGGTCAAATTCTATGACAGCCATGCCCGTTAGAATGGCCGCAGGTTGTTTGTGAGAAACAAGTTGCGATACCCTACAGAATCGACAAGCTAGGCAGCGGCGGGTTGGCACGGTGCTGTTCGGACAGGTTCCTCACCAGGTTCTGACAAATTGCCTCCAGGAACGGCGCTGCGTCGACCTGATCGAAGTTAGCCGCGGTTTTGCCTTCGTCCCCGTGAATGCGAATCTGAATGTTGATCGGAACTTCGCCAAGAAACGGGATCTTCTGCTCGGTCGCACTACGCCGTGCTCCACCGGTGCCAAATATATCGTAACGCTTGCCGTTATCCGGGCAGATGAAGTAGCTCATGTTCTCGACCATGCCGAGCAGCGGAATATTCACCTTGCGAAACATGGTAATGGCCTTCACCGCATCCAAGAGTGCGACATCCTGCGGTGTGCAGACCACTACGGCACCGGTCAATGGTACCGATTGCGAAAGACTGAGCGCCACATCGCCTGTGCCAGGTGGCATATCGACGATTAGGTAGTCCAACTCTCCCCAATGAGTCCCACCCAAAAACTGCTGGATTGCTTTGTGGAGCATTGGCCCGCGCCAGACAACCGCTTCACTGGCCGGTACCAGAAACGCCATCGACATGACCTTCAGGCCGTTGACCTCGGCAGGGACCAGGCGATTGTCGCGCGGCTCGGGCATTTGTTGCAGCCCAAGCAAATGCGGAACACTTGGCCCGTAAACATCGGCGTCCATCAGCCCGACTTTGGCACCGGCTCTGGCCAGTCCCAGTGCGATGCTGGTGGCGATGGTGCTTTTTCCGACACCACCTTTGCCGGAACCAACTGCAATCACGCTCTTGACGCTCAGTCCCATCTCGCCGAGAGGTAGGGGCGGGCGCTGATGGACAGCCAAGCGAACCTGTACTTCGTTCAAGGCCGGCAGACGTGCGCGGAGAAACTGTTCCAGCTCCAACTGCGTTGCGGTCCAGAGCGGTGCGGAGTGCGTGGTGAGGCCCAAGGTCAACGACAGAGTTCGATCTTGCAGTTTCAGATCGCGGACCTGCTCCATTTGCACGATGCTGCGACCAGTTTCAGGGTCCTTAAAGTCGGCCAGGACCGCATAGACTGCCGCTTCGTTGATCGTAGTTTCCGCCATCGTGCTCTCCAATATTGGTACGCTAAGTAGGTGTTTTCATCATCAGTTTGACAAAAACGAGGCTGCAATGATAGTGGTCACAGGCGATGCGGATCTGCCGGCCGTAGAGGTAACCTATTCACGGCGAAACGAACGCCTAGGTCTTAAAGTGCCGCGTCAGCCAGGGGCGCAGAGTGCCGATTTGTCGCGCCGTAGAAAGAACATGGATCGCTCCAGCCTCACGTAACAGCGGTTCGCACCATGCCGTCTGGTGATTGGCCAGGGCAATAACGCGTGTCGTCGGAAAATCCTCTTCCACGCGTCTGGTCCACGCTGCCAAGGCCGCCGCTCGTTCTGATGGCACTTCGACCAACACCAAACAGGCCGGCTGTTCTGCCAATCGCTGCGAGCACTCCTGGAGTGATCTTGTTTCGATCCAGCGGACCTGTCGAGGCCAATCGTACTGCCGTAGGAGAGGAGCCCAGTTGCCAGACTGTTCGCAGACGATGACTGGCAAAGGTTCGGCGACGTTCATTCGGGCTGCTCCTCAAATGGCAGGTCCTCGATGAAGTCTGGCAGCTCATCGCCTGCCGATTCAAATGCAGGGAGCATTGCCTCTGGCAACGCTAAGTCTGGTAATTTGCGGCGCGGTCGGTGGTTCGGTCGCTGCTTTTTGGCAGGGGGTGCCTCGGCTTCTTCCAGACCGAGCTGCACCATGCGGCGGTATAATTTCGGCCTCGTCAGGCCAAGCAACTGCGCCGCACGCGATTTGTTCCCCTTGGCCTGCTTCAATGTCTTCTGGATCAGCTCCGACTCAATCGATTCTAAATGTGCCTCAAGATCGATCGGTTGCTGCACTTTGGCAGGACGACGTGCCTCGTCGGCGGCGTACGACAATCGCTTGGGCAGATCCGATATGGTAATCTCGGCCCCTTCGGCATGCCGATGTGCCTCGCGAACGGTGTTGGCCAACTCGTGCAAATTGCCGGGCCACTGGTAGGCCTGCAATTGATCCAGACAATCGGGGGCCACCCCACGAAGTTGCTTGGAGCTGGCGGCGTTGGCCTCTTCGACCAGCGATTGGCAGAGCAACGGGATGTCGTCGCGACGCTGCGACAAGGGGGGCAGCTCAATGACCAGCGTGCTGAGTTGTGACGCCAGGCCCGGTCGCAGCCGTTGCTGTTGAAGCAGCGTGGCAGGCGTTTGCAGACTCGACGCGATCAGGTGTAGCGAGACCGGACGATTCCCGGCGGTTATCTGTTCCAGTTTCAACTGAGCAGCCTCTGAAAGCTCGTCCAGCCCCTCTAGCACGAGTGTTATTCCGGCAGCACGCGTCCTAGCCGTCATGGAGGCGATTGCAGCGACCAGCGACTCGTCGGTCACAGCGGCACAATCGACG
>Ga0163150_10009598_pt1 | contig 10657 bp, 12 predicted proteins | sample OliLakLV19P2IB_FD_148628 | JGI IMG/M metagenome (GOLD analysis project Ga0163150, IMG submission 148628) | Freshwater microbial mat bacterial communities from Lake Vanda, McMurdo Dry Valleys, Antarctica - Oligotrophic Lake LV.19.P2.IB | ecosystem: Environmental > Aquatic > Freshwater > Lake >...
ATCTTAGCCGTCTGAGCGATCAGGCCTGATCCTTGGAGTGACGGCTCGGTATAGACACTGCTGGGATCAGGCCTGATCCCCGGAGTGACGGCTCGGTATAGACACTGCGGGGATCAGGCCCGATCCCCGGAGTGACGGCCCGGTATAGACACTGCGCGTGGTACTCACACTCCCATCGCGTGTGATTTAGAATGCTCACTTGTCTCATGGTTTCTCCCTGGTGTGGTGCCTGGCGGCTCACATTTGGGCGTTACTATGGGATCCCCGGAACTGTCAAACTCTGGGTGCCTCCCCGGCAGAGTCGGGGGATCTCCCTTTGTACTAGTCATCATCCTCGTCATCGTCGACTGTAGCACTACTGCCACCTTTAAACGCCTGGGCAACATGATCCGGGCAAGACACCAGGTGGGGATTGACACTTTTTACGGCGAGTGTCGCCGCGTCCACAAATGCGGTAAAGCGCTGGGTCTGGCGTAGAAAACGTGTTGAGCTGACGACCGACTGGGCCGTGCTGCGCAGACTCGACAGAAAATAGCGCAAAGCTACCAGGTAGGTCAGCCAGAGACTCCAGTTACCTTGCTGCGCCTTGAGTATCCAGAATCCTAGCGCAACAACCAGCACCATGATACCGACAGTATTGGCGATGTTAATCAGAAATGTCCCGTGGGCTTTGGCTCGCAGACGCCTGAAATATTGCCGGTAACGGGAGTCCGCCTGTCCCAGGGTAGTTTCCCATTCAATGTCCGCAGCGGCCAGCGGCGCGCCCCGCTCCCAGCGATGATCCAGCATTTCGCGCTGCTTCAGAAAAACCGGCGGCGAGCCCATTTCCCGGACGGTGATGGTATCAGCCACTTTCCTGCCCACTGAGTAGAGCCCGATTACCGGGATTCCGACAGCGAACAGTATTACCAGGGAAAACTCGGGGTTGATGTAGAGTAGTGCCACCGCACACAGGACCAGACGAACCGCGGGGATTATCGCCAGCATCAGCACACGGGCCATGCGGCTGCGATGGTGGACATCGATCGACAGGATCTGGCGCAGATGCCTGACGGAAATACTGCGTTCCCCAACACCTGCAAACCAGTGCGGCAGTTTGCTCGACAACGCCATGACCTCCCCCGTCCCCAGATTCTGGTACTGGCGACTGAGGCTGAGAATCTCTGTACTCGAACGATATTCCAATAGCGAGAAGCCAATGAGCAGTACCAGGGTAACACCCGCGACGAGCGCGAAAAGCAGTGGCGACTCTCTTGCCGCAAGGCCCAGCAGCGATGCATTGTTCTCCAACGCGCGCAGGTAGACATAGAGTGCGGCCAGGGCAAAACCCTGGCAGGCCAGGCTGGCGGCTCCGGCCACAAGAATCCTAATGGTAGCGGCCGGAAACCGTTGGAATATATCCCTTCCGAGGCGATAGACCTGAAGCACATAACGTCGGGCTGCCGCGATCATATCAGGTGCCTGCCCCGGAGTGCTTACGCACCCTCCTTCCCGGTAACAGGCGCGGCATCAGCACAACAGGGTGCTGATGCCTTGAGGTTGTCCGCAACCGGCCGACAGAGAGCGGCAGCCGGACCGGACTTCGATGCACCGACGGCGAGCGCTTGTCCTGAATGCCAACTCTGTGAAAAGTCCAGGTGTGAATGCACGATTCCGGGTGTCTTGTAGTCCTCGAGAGTGGAAGCACATCGTTCACCTGCTCTACGCTGCCAGCAACTGGCACACTCAGCACCGGTCCACGCCTTGGCGCCCGGCTCCAGACCCACGGTGAGCAGCTCCGCAGGTTCACACAGGCGTGCTCCTGCAACACTGCAATGAACCTTGGCCTGCGCAAGAGTCAACTCCGATGCCCCGGCCTGCGGCGCTCCAATACAAAACTGACGGCCCCTCGGGCCGGACGCCGCAGCGGTCGTTGGCCACTCTAACTCAGCGCAGGACGCCTGACTAAATCGTTCTTGCGGTGGTAAGCCACTAACGACCAGGTCCCGGTTATACATCACGGTCGTAGTCGCATAAGTCGTGAGATCCAGAAGACGCAGGGCGCGATTATCAATGTCGGTAATAATGAGCTGGGGAGGTTGCCGCTCTGGTCGGGGTGAAAAATAGTGCGGTCGACTAAACTCTATCGACTCCCCTGATGCATCGATCCAACCCGGATCCCGGCCAATTTTTCCCGCTACGCCAATACAGGTTTGCTGCCCCTGAGCATCAACACTCAAGCGCCAGACCACGGCATCATAAGATATCGGATTGGAGGCGAGTATCAGTAGACTGCCTTCATTGAGCGGGTCATCAATGGCAGCCCGCAGATTCGGCCGCAGTTCGCTGGTTCCTGGGCAACCCGCCGTTTTAGTGTCATAAATCGCCAGTACCTTACCATCGACAGTCATTCTCCAGACTTCCCGCTTGTGCATGCTGACCAGCAGGGCGCCGTTGCGGTCCCAATTCACGCCGAAGGGTTGTGCCTTGCGGTCCTTAACAAGTGCTACCGCGTTGGGAGTATTTGAAAAATCCACCCGTGCCAGCACACCGTCCTGCGACGCAGCCACGAATGCTGTTTTTCCATCGTCGCTGACGAGGCATATTCTTCCGTCGGTCAGTTTGCCCTCTGTGGTTCTGATGTCCAATGGCTCGAGTCTCGCGTTATCAAGGCCCAGATTGCCTTTGTTCTGCAGCATAGCTGCGACCGTCCCTTGCAAATGCAACAGCCAAAAGTTCTCCAGGCGACCTGATTCGGTCTTACCACCTGTTATCAGCACAAAATCGCAGTTTGGGCATGACGCGACGCCAACTGGCCTCACCTTGTCCAAAACCAGTCGTTCAGTAGCAGTGCCCGTCTCGAGGTCGACCAACACCAATCCTGGAAGACTTGTGTCTGCCACGAGTGCATAGCGCGCCGACGCGGGCCACACACCAACCGGGCCCTGACCTTTGGCGTATAGAGGATGTGAACTCAGTAGAAACAACAAAATGCCGGAAAATACAAAGGCAGATGCCTTCAAAAACCATCCGTATGCTAACGCCTTCAACATAGAGCAAAGCCCTTTAGCATCTGGATATAAGTAGAAGTAGAAGTCGAACATAACGAAACAAGCCAGCGACCTATACTATCGCCGAAGGCTAATACAGACAAGCGATCGGGCAATTGACTTTTCCACGCTGCCGGGTAATTCTACAGCGGATCCACTTTTTAACCGCTCTGCTAGTCAATAATCCGGAGTCACCTTTATCCTACAGGAATTCAAGCAATTCGCGATGCGCGGCAATGTTGTTGATATGGCAGTCGGTATCATCATCGGCGGCGCATTCGGTACCATCGTCAAGAGCCTCGTGGCCGACGTCATCATGCCACCTATTGGGCTATTGCTGGGTGGTGTGGATTTTTCCAACCTGTTTGTTACGCTCAAGGAAGGCGCTACAGTTGGCCCCTACGCCAACCTGACATCGGCCCAGGAAGCCGGCGCAGTTGTCATCAGTTATGGACTCTTTCTCAACTCGGTCATCAGTTTTCTTATCGTTGCGTTTGCCATTTTTCTGCTCATCAAGAGCTTGAACAAATTACAGATGGAAAAGCCGGCCGTTGCAGAAGTAACGACCAAAGAGTGCCCTTTTTGTATGAGCACTATCGCGCTCAAGGCCACGCGCTGCCCAAACTGCACGTCAGCTCTATAGTTTCAGCAGTCCCGCGCCCTACACACCGTAGAACGCCCTGATCGTCGTCAGTGAGCGTCTCGAATAGTTCGTCCAGTGTACCGGACCCCGCTAAACAGGCTACCAACGCCTTGGCACGCTTCGTGAAGTGCATTTTGCGGATGGCAAAATAGTGGAACTGGAAGCTCAACTCGGGCTTGAGGAACTCTAACTGCAGACGCTCTGAACGAAGCTCATCCCGGAGCAGGAAGTCATGGTCTGCGAAGGCCAGACGATAGGCCGGCGGACAATCCTGGGTCACATCATGAATGGCACCTTGTGAGGGCAGGTTTTGGTGGCTGCTACGTGTTCTCTTTTTCATATTACAGATTCTGAGTTGCTGAATTATTTGCTCGTTGATGTGTCTATTATTGTTGTCCACAAGGTTTTCAACAAGTGCTGCCGATTGGCGCCGCATCAGGTAGAATCCCCCCGGTCACACCATGCAAGTTAATGTGAGCCCAAGTATGAGTAGTATCGCCAGTTTTGACCACGTGGCACTGGAGCGCGGTGACCGAAGTATTTTCAGGGATCTTTCACTTGAAATTCCTGATGGCAAAATTACGGCCATTATGGGACCCAGCGGCTGCGGCAAAACCACCCTATTGCGCCTGCTGGGTCGCCAATTGCAACCCAGCGCTGGACACATTACCTTGTTTGACCAAAACCTGAGAGACCTTTCGCCCGCGCAAATCCTAGCAGTGCGTCGTCGAATCGGCGTCCTGTTCCAGAATGGCGCGCTGTTCAGTGACCTGAATGTATTCGATAACGTGGCGTTTCCGTTGCGCGAACACACCCGGCTTTCGGAGCGCCATATTCGCGACCTGGTACTTATCCGGTTGCACATGGTTGGACTGCGCGGTGCCCGGTCACTGATGCCCAATGAACTCTCCGGCGGGATGGCGCGACGAGTCGCCCTCGCTCGCGCCATCGTGCTGGACCCGGAAATCATCCTGTATGATGAACCCTTTGCCGGCCAGGACCCGATCTCCATGGGAGTACTCTGTGAATTGATCGCGCAGATCAATAAAGTGCTGGGGATCTGCAGTGTGGTAGTCTCCCACGACATCCACGAAACCTCTATGATCTCGGACCACATCTACATCATCTCCGAAGGCAAAATTGTCGCAAACGGAACTCCTGGGGAGTTGCGAAATACTGCCAACCCCCTGGTGCGCCAGTTTGTTGCGGGAGAGGCAGACGGCCCCATACCGTTTCACTACCCGGGGCAGGACTTCTGGCAGGATCTGGATATCAACAGGGGCACACTATGCAGCAAATAGGCAAGCTTGGCCGGACGGGTATTGCGTTTACGCAATCCCTCGGGCAATCGGCCCTGTTGCTGTGGATGGCGCTGACCGCGCCTCCGGATCGACTGTCACGTGAGTTTCGCCGCCTGGTCACGCAGCTCTATTTCATCGGCGTAAACTCCGTTTTGATCGTAATGCTGTCGGGCCTGTTCATTGGGATGGTGCTGGCTTTGCAGGGCCATACCGTGCTCAGCCGGTTTGGCGCGGTGGAAGCACTGGGCCAGCTGGTGTCACTGACTCTACTTAGAGAACTGGGACCGGTGGTCGCGGGCCTGTTGTTCGCCGGGAGGGCAGGATCAGCCATTACGGCAGAGCTCGGCTTTATGAAAGCTACCGAGCAGCTATCGGCGCTGGAAATGATGGGGGTGGATCCCTTGGCCCATGTGCTGCGGCCGCGCTTCCTGGCCGGACTTATATCGATGCCGATACTGGCGCAAATCTTCAATGCCGTTGCCATCTCGTCCGCCTGGCTGGTCAGCACTGAACTGCTGGGGATTGATAGCGGTTCCTTCTGGGCTAATATGCAGCAAGTGGTCGACTTCCGCGAAGATGTGGTAAACGGCATCATCAAGGCGGTAGTGTTTGGTTTTGTCATAACCTGGGTCGCCTTGCATGAAGGCTATACCGCTGCGCCCAATACCGAAGGCATCAATCGCAGCACTACCCGTTCAGTCGTTATCGCGTCACTGTCTGTGCTGGCGCTGGATTTTATACTTACTGCATTGATGTTTGGAGAATGATGGTATGCGACAAAAATTTATCGAAATTTCCGTAGGTTTGCTCATGCTGGCCGGCATGGCGGCGTTGGCGTTCCTCGCATTGCAGGTCAGTGCCCGTGGATTCAGCCAGAATAAAGGCGGATTTGAGGTCGTTGCGTACTTCACCAACACCTCCGGACTGACTGACCAGGCCAAGGTGAGTTTCGCCGGGGTGACCATAGGCCAGGTTCAGAGTATTGAGATTGTGCCCTCCAGCATGAAGGCAAAGGTCGCCATGAAAATCGACAAGAGGGTGGATTACCTGTCCACTGACAGCAGCGCTGTCATCCAGACCGCCGGTGTTCTGGGAGAAAAGTATGTCGCCATCTATCCCGGTTCAGAAGACGACGTCCTCAAGGAGGGTGCAGAAATTTACGACACTCAGTCTTCGATAATCTTCGAGGACGTGATTGGCAAGCTGGTCACCAATTATGCTGCCAAGGATTAAGCATTGCACATTGTTGGCTGCCTGCAGCCACTTACCCATTTCAGGCCTTACCGGCTTAGCACAGCCAGGAGAATAGAGTGAAAGTATCATTGCCTACATTGATTACAGGTTTGCTGCTGTCAGCATGCGCCATGGCTGGCCCCACGGCGAAGGATGCCGAGCAACTGGTTACCAGCACCGCCGACAAAATCAATACCATTGTTGAAGGTGCCTCGACGTATATGGAGACAGATCCCGATCGGTATTACCAGCAGATCGGCGCGACTCTGGATCCTGTCGTTGACTATGACACGTTTGCTCGGGGTGTTATGGGTCATGTGGCCAGCAAGCGCTATGTCATGAGTTTGCCGGAGGGGGAGCGTGAGGCGGCGCGGGCCAACCTGCCCAAATTCAGGGATGTGCTCCAACATACGTTGATCAAGGGTTATGGGAAAATTTTCTACAATTATGCGGGCAGCACGTTCAGCGTAAAATCATCAGAATTACTCGGCAGTGGTGATCGCGCTTCGGTAACACAACAGGTTATCGACAAACAAAAGAAGCGTTATGAACTTCAGTACACGCTCAACTACCAGGCCGAGCAGGGCTGGAAGATACAGAATGTTATTGTCGATGGGATCAATATGGGGCAGAGCTATCGCGCCCAGTTTGAAGAAGCCCTGGACCGCTACAGGGGCAGTGTGAGTGATGTCATCCAGAATTGGCCGCAAATCATGGACGGCCATGAGGATAAATAGGCCAGAGCAATTGTCGCTGACGGTTGTAGACGACCGTCTGTGCGTTAATGGCATTTTGGATTTCACTACGGCTGCCCAGATGTCATTAAAACTGCGCGAGTGTATTGCCAGCTTGCCCGGGTCTTTTACAGTTGAACTATCGGGACTCAGTCAATTCAACAGTGCAGTGCTGGCTTTCATGCTCGATTGCGTACGCCTCTCGCAAGCCGCCAACAAACAGTGTCAGTTCTCTGGCGCCACCCCCGCGCTGGGTAAAATGTTGAAAATGGCATCACTGGGTGACCTGATGCTGCCCGTCTAAGAGCCCACTGCAGGCACGTCAATAGCAGCGCAGATAACTACGCTAAATCGCAGTTCGTGGACAGGTCGGACACGGTTGATCAATCAGGGTGTAGGCGTGCTGGACGGCGCGCATAGTACTGGACTGGCGCACCAGTTGTTCTCGAAAGACCTGCTCGCCGAAGCGGTCAATGATGCCCGTATTTTCGAGGACGTTGTACAGCGCAGGGGTAACCCCACACATCAGCACATGGATATCGTGGTCCTTAATATGATCGACGAAATGTTCGAGCAGCGTCAGCGCCACGGCGTCGGGATTGCGGGCGCGTTTAAGACGCAACACCAGTACCCGTGTGTTTTCGGTGACAGCCGCTTGAATCGTCTCGAAATGCCGCTCCAGCGCGGCGCTCGCGCCAAAGAACATTTCGCCTTCGAGGCCGTATATCAGGATGCGGTCACAGCCGTGATCCTCGGCCAGCCGTTGATGAACATGCCCTTGCGCCGTGCTGACGACGAACTCCGTGAGTGACATGCGACCGGCGCGTGGTACCGACAGCATGAATGACATCAAGACCCCGAGCAGTACACAAAACTCTATTGAGATCGCCAATGCGCAGACCGCAGTGGTTATCACGATTGAGGCATCGAACCGTGTCGCACGCAAGTGGTACCGCAAAGCGTGCCAATCCACCATGCCATACGAGACTACCAGCAGTATACCGGCCAGGGCGGAGCGTGGCAGGTAACGCAAATACGGCGCAACCACGAGCATGATAACCGCCACACCGATGGCGGAAATCACACCAGACCATTGGCTCACCGCACCCGCCTGCAGGTTGATCGCCGAGCGCGTCAGTGAGCCGGAGCCAGGGATGCACTGAAAGAAACTGCCCGCCAGGTTACCGACAGCTTCGCTCATACACTGCTGGTTCATGTCGAGTCTTTGTTTGGTCTGCGCGGCTATTGACTTGGCCATCGAGATGGCTTCCAGTAATCCAAGCAAGGCGATCGCAAGTGCACCGGTCGATAGAGTTCGCATCAGCGATGTATCGAAATGCGGCATACGAAACGAGGGCAGCGCGGCCGGGATGACCCCAACCACTTTTACACCTTTCGCCTCCAGCCCCAGCACAGCGGACAGTGCTGCCATTGCGCACACCACCAAAAACAGTTCCGGTAATAAGGTAATGTCGAGGCACTTCTTGATCCAGCGCAGCAGCAGTATCAGCACAATGGTACCCACACCCACCGACGCCGTTTCAACCTGAATGCCGCCGCCATCAGTCATGCTCAGCCAAAACCGGTAGAGTACGTGGTCGTGCGCATCACCCATGGCCTTCGTGCCCAGCAGATTTTTCATCTGATCGAAGACCAGGAGACTGCCGGCACCGAGCGTGAACCCGATAATGACCGAGTTCGAGATATAGCGGGTGAGGTCGCCCAGTCGAAACAGGGTAATGCCAAGCTGTATCAGGCCGACCATGAAGGTCAACAGAACCACTACTGCGAGCCGATCTTCAGGTGCTGCCAGCACGGCAACGGTACTCAGAACTGCAATGGAAATCGCATTGGTGGGGCCGTTGATCAACTGCCGTGAGGACGCAAACAGCGCGCCCGCAACGGTGAGCCCGGCGAGCAGGTCGGCGCGTGCCGAGACGACCGTATAGCCGCGCAGGGAATAAAACGCCGGTAGCAGACGAAAAAACCAGTTGGGTGGCGCTGCTGGAGGATAGATCAGAGGCATCGCGTTGATGTGTCCTGCTCAATCAAGTGAATGCCCTGGGCTGCTCTGGCCTGCTCCGGACTATGGCAGTTATTAAAATTATGGTCTTATAATGCACGAGGCGATATATACGTGTCTAGCTTCCTGCAACCGGCTTCCTGCAACCGGCTTCCTGCAACCAGCCCCAAAAATTCGCCTTGCAGAAACTGTACTCAAAATGGCACCATGCACGCAGAACGTTGGGATTAAATAAGTAATCACAGGGAGCGATCATGCATGAGTACCGATCTGAAAGAAATCGGTAAGCGCATTACAGACGAAACAGGGCACTATAGTGGTGGCCCGCCCCACTCGTTTGAAATTGTTGGCAGACAGACTCTGCAAATACTTTTAGCCAACGGGTTGCTGCCTTCCCATCGATTGTTGGACTTTGGCTGCGGCTCTTTGCGCAATGGCTACTGGCTAATGCGCTTCCTCGACAGCGGCAATTATTATGGCATTGAGCCTGTAGAAAAAGGTGTGAGAGCCGGCCTAAAGCATCTTATCGGATCAGAACTGGAAGCGTTTAAGCGCCCCACTTTTCTATTCAACACTGAAAGCGATATTTCCGCGTTTGGTGTGCCGTTTGACTATGTTGTAGCGCGTTCGATTGTGACTCATACCTGCCCTGGAATGCTGCGCAAAATGCTCAAAACTTTTGCCAGCTCGTCTCCAGATGGGACCATGCTTGCCTCGTACTGGCGGCTGGATCTCCCAACTTCTATCCTCCCATCGTCACAGAATAGTCGCTACAAGGATATGGCAGTCAGTGCGAAGAGTCTGGGACCAAAACAAGTTTATGTCCACGGAGATGACCTGCCAGATGATGATATGCGATTCGTGGAGATCGTCAGGTACTCGCTGGCACGTGTGCAGAAGATAGCAGGAGAATTTGGTCTGTCCGCGGAGGAAGACTGGACATTCACGCCAATCAATAAACAAATTTGGCTAAAGTTCAAAAAAATTAAATCGTAATTCAAGAGCGTACGTCCAAAGTTACACTTCACTGAATAGGGACCTCATGTAAGGCGGTGAGCTCGCCGAAAGGGCGACCGGGGAAGCTGTTCAGCCCGCTCTCCGGACGTCTGCGAAGATCGACTACAACCTCAGGGTGCTCGACAAAAAAGCTGAACTCCTCATTGGTGTTGGTCTCACGGTCGAAGAGTTGGTCGACCTCAAGGACGGCATGCCGCCCCAGATTAGCCCTGCCGGAACTATACACCTCCTGCCATTACCGCTGCTCAACATGGTGGTCTATATGTGCCCAGGCACACAGGCGATACGGCGGCGCCCGCAGCACATCCATTGCAGTAACTATGATCGCAAAGCATCTCCTCTGTTATCATTTCGTCGGCCACGAATCTGAAATCAGGCAACATGAAAAAAAACCAGCCTCATCAGAAAATAAGAATGAATACACCAGATCGCTACTTTTGAGGTGTTGTTTTATTGGCCATGTCAGCGGCGGCTCGTGTGAAAATCGGCTTGCGTTTCTCCTGCATTGCGTTTATTCCCTCACGGTAATCAGCGGAACGCACGGCAATCCCCTCATAGGCCAATCCTGCGTCCAGGGTTGCTGTCGCGATGCGTTTCAGTTCCAGGTTGATCAGCACCTTGGTCGATCGTATGGCATTCTGGGCGCCAGCGAGAAGCCGATTGCAGAAGGCCTCTAC
>Ga0163150_10009602_pt1 | contig 10655 bp, 10 predicted proteins | sample OliLakLV19P2IB_FD_148628 | JGI IMG/M metagenome (GOLD analysis project Ga0163150, IMG submission 148628) | Freshwater microbial mat bacterial communities from Lake Vanda, McMurdo Dry Valleys, Antarctica - Oligotrophic Lake LV.19.P2.IB | ecosystem: Environmental > Aquatic > Freshwater > Lake >...
ACCCAGAGGCTGCGACGAAACGCAGAGGGCCCCCGATCGGGGGCCCTCTGCGTTAACACCTGCATCCACCGTCAGTGATGTACTTTTACGCCGCCCGCGTGATGTATTTTTGGTCCGGCGTTGACAGGCGTGAGGCTATGTATTGCGTCTAAGGCGTCATCGGCCAGCGAACTATCCGATAGCAAATCACCGACGCGCAGCAGCCCGTACAAGATCGCGCCAAATCCGCTCGCGAGGCCAATTCCGTCTTTCTCATATCTCTGCGTCAACGATGCGCTGTCAGACAACAACATAACCCGCGCACTAGCCACAGCCTCCAGGGCGAGGGCTTTCCACTTCGGTATTCCAGTTACTCGAGCGAGCGCCGCAAGAAACAAGGAAATGCCGATACTGCCTGAGTAAAGATCATACCCAAGCGCCTGGACGCTGGAATGGCGGCCATCGTCGAAAGGAACGACGCCAATCCAAGCAGCGGCGCCTCGGCTTCGAATTGAGGTGCTCTCAAGCGTCGCCGCGATGTCAAGCGCTGCTCGCACGGCTTCGTCCTGGGATAGTGGCGATAAGCCTTCGTTTGCGGCGTCTATCCACTGCACCGGTTGCTCTACGGATCGCGTTTCGATCAGTGCGTCGAACGACTGCCGGATCAAGGCTTCATTTGTGGTGACGTCAAAAGCGCCGAAATGCGCAAGTTTGTTGCGTACAAGCTCCATCGTTGGCTCAATCGGCCAGTCGAGGTCTCGCGCGCCGTCGGACAGAACTTCGACACCGTCCACCCATCGCGTGCAAAAGTAGGGAATGTCATTGCGTATTAAGGCACGCCGCTCGGCGGCGCGGATCTCCTGCCCGGCTACGTCGTCCCAGTAGCGCGTGAGGTAGAAAAACCCAGAGCTCCACATGAGACCGTCGCGGAGCTCATCGGGTCGCTGCGCAAACGACCGCGTCAAATCGTAAAGGGCAGTGGGACGAAAGACAATTCGGCGAGCAGCGCGCACAAAAAATGCTAGCGCCTTGTCTTCAGTCAAGTCGCTAAGCCTAGCATTCGCAGCCAGCGCCAGAGTCGAATATCCACGCACAATCGCGTCGCAAATTTGTGCCTGGGAGAGAAACTCATCTGAGTAGATCGAACTTGTGCGGAGCTCAGTTGGTTGATCCTCGAACGACATCTCTGCCGCGTTGATGGACGTAAATCTTTTGAGATTGACGATGCGCCGCTCTGGTGGGTTCAACGCACCTCCAGGGACTAGTTTGCCGTCGCGTACCGGGGTCCACGCCGGCAGTATCCCCGGGCTAAGACAAGACCGTCGCAGCGCTTGAATCGCTGCGACTTCGGCGCTCTCTCCATCGTTTAGATCCAGTATTCCCAGCGTATGGAACAGCGTCTCAAGATCAACGAGGACCGGGTATTGTCCTTGCTGGATTACATTTTCTGGATGAATGTCGGTGCCGTAGAGAAATTGGACAAGCAAGAGTGTTTTGCCGACGTTCTCGAAATAGAGCTCCGCCTCCTTCTTCGAACCAGGAGAGCGTTGTTCTACAAACTCTACCCAACCATAATCCGCTCGGCACACAGCTTTCGGTGCAAACAACGTGATCGGCCATCCGGCAACGCGTAGCCACTCAATGAATTGTCGCCAGGCATTTTCCTCCGCCACAGGTCGCGGCTTGTAGATGACCTTTGAGCCATTGCGAAAGGTGAGGGCACAAACGGTCTGTCCGCCGCGGTGGGGGTCTGAAAGCCCACACTCAATTGCGTTCGCCGCACCAAGGGGAAGTGGATGTTTGCAGAGTGTTGCGACGGCGTCCGCATCCGTTTGTAGGCGCAAAACCAGCTGAGTGGTGTTCGTTATCCAGTCCGCTACGGCAGCCGCCATAAGCCGCGCGCAGACAGGATACGCGTCCAAAAAGCACGACCATTCTTCGACACCAAATCCATGTGCAAAGGTTGCGTATTCATCAGCGTCTGCAGAAGAGAAGACAGCGCGGCCGTTGGCCTCACGATGCATGTCGCGAAAGGAGCAAAAGACCTCAAAGATCGGAAGCGCGCAGGCGCCGCTGAGGCAGCGCAACAAATATTGGTCCAAATCTTCCAAAGCCGTGCCAGCAAACGTATCCAGAACGCTCTCACGAAGCGCTAGATCTCTTTTTGCTCGCGCGCCGGCAACGATCGGACGGAGAAGCTCCTCAAATGGAATAGGCTCAGCCCTGCGGCTCGTCGGGGCTTTCGCAGCGGGCTGCGATGCGATCGCATCAAGCAGAAAGAGGATCTCCGATTTAACGGGGTGTTCTTCGTCGCTGGACGGTTCTCTTAGCGCTGAGGCAGTGGCGTCCGCAGTGAAACCGTCCTGAGCGAGCTTGGCAAATAACTCCGTCGTGTTTGTGCATTCGAGAATCGCACACGCGGCGTGAACAAAGTTTGCAGCGTAAGGCGATTGTGAAGGGCTAGCGTTCGCGCTTACGCGCTCATCGAAGGCAAAGCACCGCGCACACAGCTTCGCTGCCAGAATTGATGACGCGGCGGTGCACATTGGCATTTGCGATCGCGGCGGGATCGCCACTCACGCGCTCAGCCTACGCAGCAATAGTTCGCTGTGCGCGACGTGCTGCAGCCTGGTGTACACTTCGTAATGAACGTGGCAGGGGGGACAGCATGGCCAAGGCGTCCAGCTGCGAGTTCGAGATCCATTTCAAGCACCGGCGCTAACGAGGTTCTTTTCTCGCTAGGCACGACGGATTGGATTGCTGCTTTGACGGTGACAACCATGGCATCCCTTCCAAAAGTAACAACACTCTAACATCTGCTAACTCGGGCGCCAATACTCGCCTTCCAGTCGGCTGATGGCGCGCTCTCGCCCCCTGATAGTCAGCGCCGGGCGCATGATCATAGGACATGCGAACTACACGGCCATTCGTTTTAATTCGGCGCGAATGCCAGACGCGAACAAATTGTCTGCGGTGCGAGGTGAAAGCTGCGGTGTGATTTTTCGCACATTCAAAAGTGCGGGTGCGTGTTCCGCTAGCGCGCAAATTCAATTCTAAGGTCCACGTGCATTGCGCTTGCGCAATGTTATCGTAAATGCGAGGAGAGCTTTACCAGACGTCACACTTTGCGAGGTGTAGAATGTCCATCAAGTGCACGATGTGCAGCGTTGATAAGCAAAAGAGCGGTCGGATTTTTTGTTTTTGTCCGAACGCCAAATGTAATGCCAATTATTGCAGTCGATGCGCTTCGTCTGGAAACAGCTGCCCGCGCTGTCACTACAAATATCTGAGCCGGGGCTAAGAGTTGCAACTTCATGATCGTCGGTCGGTCAGCTCACGGCGACCAGCAAAACCGACACAGGCGTAAGCGCAAAAAATTCGCCGGCTGTTGTGCGGCGAAGGTTGAGGGCGAGGGGATGCAAACGCTGACGGGGCCGACGATCGGCTACAATGTCTTGCGGGCTTTGTGCTCCGGGATCACGCTAAGCATCGTTTTTGCTATCGCGGCGATCTTCGGAGGTGCGTCGTCGACACTCTCCGGTGGAGAGTTGGTCACCACGATTTTCGGCCTGGCATTTACCCCGCTTATTATCCTGCCTGTCGGACTTCTGTGCGCTTGGATCGCTAGAACTTTTCGCGGTTGGTTCATGTCCGGCAACCCCGTTGCTGGCGTCATCGGCATATTTGTCGGGGGTTATTTCTGGATCACATTGTTGGCGATGATGATCGGGGACCCTGGTGTTCTCCTGTTGAAGAGCATTGCGCCAGGCATCGTTCCAGTTGCAAAGCCGGGACTATGGAATCCGCATCTGCTGGTTCTTGTACAGGACGCGGGGGCGGATGGCGCCGCCGATGAGGAACTGCCATCCTTCGAACGGCAGCGATCTGCAGACTATCGCAGCGATGACCGGTCGACATCTGCAAAACCGGCGGCCGCCGCCGCTACTCAGCGCGTCGCGGCGCAAACCCCGCCAGACTGGATCGAATCGACATCGAACATAGGGAACGATGATATCCGATTGGCGCTTGAGCGCGCCAATGCCGATCTGGATGAAGCAACGGTGCTCATCCATCCTCCGTTGGAAATTGACGCGGCGAAGGCAGACGAAATCGATACAATTCTTGTTCGTGTGTGCGGTTCGCTCGCGGCGGCCCGCTCGGTAAACGATCATGTGAACGAGCTAGGTCTCGCTGATTATCTGGAGCTTCTCGATGCGAGCGCGGAGCAATATGCAGGGATCGCCCAGGCGCTGGGTCGCAAACGGCTGGCAGAAGGCGCCAGATTGATCGAGCGCGCTTTAGACCGGCTGGAAAGACTTGCGAGGAAACAAGGGCAGAAAACAACTCATCACTTGAGCTTATATCTGCTCACGCTCATCCATTTGGATTTGGGCGACAAGAGCGCAGCCCCTCCGTGCCAATGACGATGAGACATCGACCCCCCGGAAGTTTACCCTTGAGGGCGCAGGTGAAACACCGACATGGTTATGCCCCGCACGACAGCCGAAGAGCCCTTTGCCGCCGATGGCGCTGAAAACGAGGAAGGCCGTAGGCCGACGCTGGTTTCAGCGCCATCGGCGGCGTCGCCCGAGCTTGTGGACCGCCCGCGTCGGCGCACGTTCACCGCCGCCGACAAGCTTCGCATTCTTGGCGAGGTTGACCGGGCCGCCCCTGGGGGAGCTGGCGCGATTCTGCGGCGCGAGGGGCTCTATTCGTCGGCCCTGACCGACTGGCGCCGCCAACGTGACGCCGGCGCCTATGAGGCCTTGAAGGCCGTCAAGCGCGGCCCCAAGCGCGTTGGGGTAAACCCGATGGCGGCCGAGCACGCCCAATTGTTGCACGACAACAAACGCCTCACGCTCCAGCTGCGGCGCGCCGAAGCGGTCATCGACATCCAAAAAAAAGTGGCTTTGCTTCTGGGCCTGCCGATCGTCAGCGACGAGGAGTCCTGATGGACGCCGTGGCCGCTCTGGCGCCCGAGCCAGGCGTGATCGCCGCCGCCTGCGCCGCCTTGGGGCTGCCCCGCGCCAGCTTCCATCGCCGTCGGGCCGCGGCGACACGACCTCCCGCGACTGTCCGCCCCCGACCCAAGCCCGCGCGGGCGCTGGCGGCGGACGAACGCCAAGGCGTCATCGACCTGCTACGCGAGCCGCGGTTCGTCGATCAGGCCCCGGCGGAGGTCTACGCCAACCTACTCGACGAGGGCATCTATCATTGCTCGATCCGCACCATGTACCGGATCCTCCATGGGCATGGCGACGTGAAGGAGCGCCGCCGCCAACTGCGTCATCCCGTCTACGCCAAGCCCGAACTCATCGCCGACGGCCCAAACCAGGTGTGGTCTTGGGACATCAGCAAGCTGATGGGCCCCGCCAAATGGACCTACTTCTATCTCTATGTGATCATCGACATCTTCAGTCGCAGGGTCGTCGGCTGGTGCGTCGCCGACACCGAAAGCGCCGCTCTCTTCAAGCCGCTATTCGAGGACGCCGCCGCCAAGCACGACGTCCCGCCCGGCCAACTCACCCTGCACGCCGATCGCGGCCCCTCGATGAAGGCCAAGGCCACAGCCCTGCTACTCGCCGACTTGGGCGTCACCAAATCACACAGCCGGCCCTATACCTCCAACGACAACCCCTTCTCGGAGAGCTGCTTCAAGACCCTGAAATACCAGCCCCAGTTCCCCAAGCGGTTCGGCTGCATCCAGGACGCCAAGACCTTCTGCCGGGCCTTCTTCGACTGGTACAACCAGGACCATCACCATCTCGGCATCGGCCTGATGACGCCTGATCAGGTCCACTACGGACAGGCCGACGAGGTCCACGCCGCCCGCCAGAAAATCCTCGACCAAGCCTTCCGCGCCAACCCGAACCGCTTCGTCAACAAGCCGCCCGAACCGCCGACAAAACCCACCGCTACCTGGATCAACCCGCCAAACCAAAAGCTCGCGATCCAAGCCTAATCTTCAAGACCGTCTGTCTCACTGTCGTTGACACGTTCCGAAGGCCTACAACGCGACGCTCATTGCAAATGCCACCGCACTGATATTTTCCATTGCGGTCCTGAACATCATCGGCGGCATCGCCCTGCACGTGCGCTGCGTATAAAGCCCTCGTTGTCGAACAATCGGAGCGTGCCATCGTTCGCTATGCGGTAGTGTTGACCGAAGCTCTCGCCGATCGCGTAATAGGTGCCGTTACTCACCCTTAGGCGATGTGCGACCACGCCGCCTTCCGCGAATTGGTTGGTGACACGGTGTGCGCCAGCGTCGTTACGCGTGATCGTGATTTGGGCACCGCCGTCCGGCCATGCGGTGTCGCACCATTGGCCGATGGTAATGTCGGCTGCCGCATTGCCCGCCGTCGCAAATGTTAAAGCTAGAGCTAGTATCCAAACTCTCATCATTTCCAATGGTTCTTCGGGATCGCCAACACGTCAACGGGAATCTCCGAGCTTCCCGTTATCGCGAGTAATCCCGATCACCCCAAAGATCAGCCGGACAACTCAAGCCCCACAGTCCTCGGCGCCCTGCCCGAGCCGCCGCTTCCTCATCGGCGTACGCGCCGTTGCTGTAACGCGGCCAATCACGGCCCCACCCTTGCGATACAACATAGTCACCAAGGTCAGTGCCGCCGACGCTGCATGTCGCTGTCACGCGATCGTACTGGTCGGTCCCAGTTGGTGTGCAGGTGACCGAGCGGTTGGCAATGAAATCCGACAACGCTAGCGACGCCGACTGATAAACGTTCGTGTCGCCGCAGCGTTTGCCACTCTCGGGCGTGTCGAACCCAGATAGTCGGATGCGCTGCCCGTGAATCTCGATGGTGTCGCCATCGACCACAGAAGCCACGCCGACGATCTGATTAGGGTCCGGTGCTGAAGCCGTTTGATCCGCAGCCCGCTCAGTGGCCGCTTCGATCGAGCAGTTCGCAAGTGCAAACGAAACGCCGATCACGGCGACTATTGAAACGGCGGTGCCGATCCATCCGCTGCGCCCACCGTATTCGGGCGACTTTTCCCAGCCACTCGGCATTAGCCCCCTCACTTCGCTTCGATTCCAACTCGGGCTTTGACTTCGCAATAAGAGCACCACAACTTACGCGGCATCCGAGCGGGACTGCAAGGTCAGGCTCCCCGGATGATGTAACGCCCACGATTTCCAGAGGAAGAAGCGATGAACAATCAGGAATGGGCACAACGTCTTCGGGGCGCCTATCGCACCTTTGCTACGGAGCAAGGCTTTGCAAAACCCGATCGTTCGATTTCACTACCAAGCGGAATTCATTTTGATGGAGATGAGCGACGCGCTTCTTTGTCGATCGGCGCCGCCGGTGTCGTATCCAATATGCAAAGCGACGCGTCTGCATTCGAAGCTTGGTGTATGGCGCTTCGTCTATGGCTAAACGTGCAAGCAATCGAGCTTCGGTGGGAAGCCCCCAGCTTCGACATCCGCGATCCCGATGCTAAAAAGAAGCTAAGGCACTTCAGGCGTTTTTTATACCGGGCTGAGCGGTTTTCTTCGCTCATGTCTTGGATGTCGATAGCTGAGGAATGCCCCCGGGAGCCATTGCCTGACGCATTGATCTTAAACGTTGCCGGGACGAGAAACGCATCACCCCGGGTTCTTAGCGAGGATGCAAAAAGACAGTCAGTCGAGTTCGAGTTAGAAGAACGATTGCGTTCATCATCGCAATTTCGTGCCCATTACGGACTCGATCGTGTTTCTTATCAGATGCCGGTGGGAGTCTTTGAAGGCTCGGTATCTAAGGCAACGCGACTTTTTCCTTCGGGGAAGAGCGCAATCGACTTGATCGGTCTTGGAAACAAACGCCTCGTCGTGTTCGAATTGAAAGCCCAAAGCTACATCCCAGCCGGAGGACTATCTGAGCTTTTGTTTTACACTGCGGTCATGAGAGACGTCACGCGGAGGCCACCCCGTATGATGTTCGACTCAAAAGAGTCCATGTCTGGCGAAATTTCTCCGCAGGACATTATTGAGGCAGAAGCAATCGCCGGCGTATTTTTGGTAGATGAGCTACATCCACTGCTTCAACATCCGGCGCTCGCTGCAAGCTTGAATGCGGCAGCCGAAAACACTTGGAATTTGGAGCCAGGGTCTAAGCCAACAACGTTCGAAGTAACTACACTCCAGGATGCCGGGCTATAACCCAATGCTCACCCTCACCGTCCACCGAGCTACCACGCAGATCGGCGGCAACTGCATCGAGCTTCGAAGCGGCGATGAACGGCTCATCCTTGATGTTGGTCGTCCACTCGATGCACCGAACGACGCCAAGGGTCTGATCCCTTCGACCCTAGACGTGGAAAGCCCAGCGACGATCCTGATCTCGCATCCGCACCAGGATCATTACGGACTTCTTGAAGAGGCGCCGACGCACTGGCCCGTTCGATGTGGTGAACCCACGCGCCGGCTAATGTCGATCACCGCGAACGTCACTGGGCGGACGATCCCGCAGCAAATTCATCCATGGAATACGGGTGCCGCGTTCAACATCGGACCATTCCAGATCACGCCCCTACTGACCGATCACTCTGCGTTCGACGCACATATGCTTCTCATCGAAGCTCATGGCCGACGAGTTTTGTACTCTGGCGACTTCCGCCGGCACGGACGAAAGTCCGTTCTAGTGGAACGTCTGATGAAATCCCCGCCCCCAGGCATCGACGTGTTGCTGATGGAAGGCACGAACCTCGGATCGGACAAACCTTGCGTCACCGAGACCGACCTGGAAGACCGCTTCGTCGAACTCTTCGCGAAAACGAAGGGCCGGGTGTTCGTTGCTTGGTCAGCGCAGAACGTCGATCGCACGGTCACCCTCTATCGAGCATGCCTGAAGACCGGGCGGACACTCGTTGTCGATCTCTACACCGCTGAGGTCATGGAAATGTTGGCCGAGTTCAATCAGCTTCCGGCCCCTGGATGGAAACAGATCAAGGTTGTGATGACCGCTGGCCTCAGACGGCGTTACGGCGGCGCTGAAGGCGATGCATTCGCGGATCGCATGGCGAAAGTCGGAATGTCGGCGGCGGCGCTGGAGCAGTCCCGAGAGCCGCTAGCGATCATGACCCGTCCATCGTTGATCCGTGACTTCGCGAAGAAGGGCGTGGCGCCGACGGCGGACGATGCGTGGTGCTGGTCGCAATGGCGGGGCTACCTTGAGAACGCCGACGGTGCAGCCGTGAAGCAGTGGTTCGACGCCGCTGGAGCAACGGCAGACCACATCCACACAAGCGGCCATGCGTCGTCATCCGATCTCCGCGAATTTTCGATGGCGATGAAGCCGAAGACTATGGTCCCGATCCACGGCGTGAAATGGGATGAAGATCAGGCGGGATTTCCGCCGATCACGCGGTTGAAGGATGGGGAGCCGATGTTGATCGCCTAGGACCGAGGTTTCTTTTTGGGCTCTGAAGTCTTCCTTAGCCACTGAACTAGTTCGTCACCTGTCTCAAAAAGCCTGCCGCCGAGATCACTTCGAAATCTCAGCGCAGTGCTTGCATCCGCCGCTTCAATTTCCTTCTGCGAAGGCAATGGGATCAACACCGCACGCTTCACCCCCGCCCAATCCGAGTTTGCCAGGACGTTGTCCTCGAAGCCGTGATCCATTCGGCGCCCATACACCCATAACTTATTCTTCGGTTGGTAGAATTCGAAGAAAAAGCGTGGCCATCTTTTGACCTCTCGCTCTTTCCAACCTGCAAACGTACCGCTTTTGTAACGCTGCACAATTTTTGGCGGGATACCTTGCCTCTGGGCTGAGCGGCGCACGTCGGCCCGTTCTTCTTCTGTGATTGGTATAGAGGTGAACACAAAGCCGATAGATCGGAAAGAACTAGGATCGGCAATTACCATTTCCAGCAGAGATTTGGTTGATGGCTTGACCGACATGGGTCCCGTTAACGGGGGCCGATAGCGTCGTCTGGCTATAGCGAACTCTCGTTCGCCAACGTCCCGCCCCTCTTCGAAATGAGTTGCGAACAACTTAGCTCCGGCCTTGTAAGCTGCGCTATCGACCGACGAAAATGTACCCACCTCCAACCGACTGCCGGGTCTGCCATTTGAGGTCATAGCGACCTTAGACGCGTTAGCTGACGCAACCACGGCACCCGCCGAGGACATATAGACTTTCGCGTGCATCTCGGGCGCGTGCTTAAGCCCCTCCCCCAGAGCACCGCTCAGTTTACGAAGAGCGTCCTCTGATGTCCCGCCCATCAAAATATCGCACAGCACTTTGGCATCGGACGGAATGCCAGACGGAAAGACCTCAGCGATGCCGTCCACACTCCAAAAGGCCACGGCGCATCTCACTTTTCGGCCTGCTGTCACGCGCTGAATTGCGTGAGTCAACGCCGGTCCCGCGAGCAAAGCCCCATTGCTAAGCGTAGCCATTGCCCCTCCTATGCCTCATCAATGACGATATCGGATCGAGCCGGGTAGATGCTGAAACCAACGACAGCGCGAGAACGGTAGGTTTGCAATGCCCTTCGTCTTTTACGACACAGAGACCACCGGCACCTCAACTGCGTTGGTCGTGCCCCGAGGCGTGGTGTACGAGCTGAAGGGGGCGAATGCCTCTGAGGCGTCATCGGGGAATCGCCGGTAGGGTTGGGTTGCAACACCAGCAACCTGACCGAGGACACCCCGATGACAGACG
>Ga0163150_10009603_pt1 | contig 10654 bp, 7 predicted proteins | sample OliLakLV19P2IB_FD_148628 | JGI IMG/M metagenome (GOLD analysis project Ga0163150, IMG submission 148628) | Freshwater microbial mat bacterial communities from Lake Vanda, McMurdo Dry Valleys, Antarctica - Oligotrophic Lake LV.19.P2.IB | ecosystem: Environmental > Aquatic > Freshwater > Lake >...
ACCGTCGACGCGAAGAAGCAGGCCATCGACCCCGATAACAAGCTGTACTGGCGCATGAACCGCCGCCGCCTCGAAGGCGAGGCCATCCGCGACAGCGTCCTCGCCGCCAGCGGCCGCCTCAACCTCAAGCCCTTCGGCCCGCCGGTCCGCACCCCCATCGAGCCCGAAATATACGACATCATTTTCACCGAAGCCGAGCCCGATAATCTCTGGCCGCTCCCCAAAGACCGCACGGAAATGAATCGACGGTCGATATATTTGCTCAATAAACGCACCGTGCGACTCCCAATGTTCGCGAATTTCGACCAGCCCGACACAATGAGTTCCTGCGCCTTCCGCCCCGTTTCGACCCATGCGCTCCAGGCACTAACGATGATGAACAGTGACTTCATGGCACAACAGTCCGTGGCCTTCGCCGAACGTCTCATGCGCGAGGCCGAACCCACAGCCACCAACCGCACCCAGGCCCTCATCGAAAGCGCCCACCGCCTCGCACTGGGCCGAGCCCCGAACGCAGCCGACGTCCAGTTGGGCCGAACATTTCTCGACAAGGGAGGCCGCCTCCCCGAATACTGCCTCGCACTCCTCAACCGCAGCGAGTTCCTCTACATCCCATGACCCGACGAAATGTACTTCGCGACGCCGCGCACGGCTTCGGAGCCCTCGCACTACAGAGCATGCTCGTCAGGGACGGCCTCGCCGCCGGGCGCATCAACCCGCTCACCGCGAAACCCAGTCATTTCCCCGCAAAAGCCAAATCCGTAATCTTCCTTTTCATGGTAGGCGCGCCCAGCCAGATCGACACGTTCGACCCCAAGCCCCTCCTGAAGAAGTACGATGGACAGAAATTACCTGAGAGTTTTGGCAAAATATCCAGTCAGTTCACCGACGGCAACACGCCAATTCTTTCCAGCCCCTGGGAATTTAAACAGCACGGAAAAAGCGGAGCCTGGGTCTCCTCCCTTTTCCCGAACCTCGCGAAGACCGCCGACGACATTTGCTTCGTCCGCAGCTTCTTCACGGAGAGCGTGGTGCACGCGCCCGCCATGTATCAGGTGCAGAGCGGCCGCATCCTCATGGGCTATCCGTCCATGGGCTCATGGGTGACGTACGGCCTCGGCAGCACCTCGGAAAACCTGCCCGCTTACGTAGTGATGCCGCAGGCCGAGGGCACTCCCGAAGGCGGCCCGCCCATGTGGGGCTCGGGTTTCCTGCCGGCCGTCTGCCAGGGAACCCTGTTCCGCCCCGGCCCGACTCCCATCCTCCATCTCAAACCGCAGGACGGCGACGCCGTCCGCCAGCGCCGCACCCTCGACCTCCTTCAGAAAATGAATGAGTTCGATGCGGCAGACGGCGACTCCGAGCTTGCGGCCCGCATCTCGTCCTATGAGCTCGCCTTCCGCATGCAGTCCCACGCGCCCGAAGCAGTCGACCTCAACAAAGAGCCCGAGTCCGTCCGCAAGCTCTACGGCCTCGACCAGAAGCACACGTACGACTTCGGTTCCCGATGCCTCCTCGCCCGCCGCTTAGTTGAGCGCGGAGTACGATTCGTGCAGCTCTTCCACGGCGGCGGACCCGTCTCCATGCAGTGGGACGCCCACAAGGACCTGAAACAGAATCACGAGAAAATGTGCGGTCACACCGACCAGCCCATAGCCGCCCTTCTCACCGACCTCAAACAGAAAGGTCTCCTCGATTCCACCCTCGTAATCTGGGGCTCCGAGTTCGGTCGCCTGCCAATGTCACAGTCGGGAAATGGACGCGACCACAACCCCCACGGCTTCACCATGTGGTTCGCCGGAGGCGGTGTGAACGCCGGAAGGACCATCGGGCAGACCGACGAATTCGGAGTAAAAGGCGTTGGCGACCGCTACCATATGCGCGATTTCCACGCAACCCTCCTGCACCTGCTCGGCCTCGACCAGAACCAGCTCTGGTATCTCCACAACGGCCGCCACGAAAAGCTCACTGATTTCGGTGGAAATGTAATAAAAGAAGTAATCTCCTGAGAAAACTGACCCGCTAAACCTTGTCGTCAACCATCTTCATAGGCGGCCGCTTCAAGTGCCATTCCGTCGACAGCTGGTATGCCAGAGCCACTCGAAGCGGTGCCCCCTCGTCATACAGCCGCCCCACAAACGACAGGCCTCGCGGCATCCCGTCCACAAATCCGCAGGGCAGCACCACCTGCGGATGACCCGTCAGATTCGTCGTAGTCAGCATCGAAAACGGAGGCGTAACAATCACATCCCAATTCTCGAAAAAGCACTCCATTTTCTGAAGCAATAACGTACGGGCCCGCTGTGCCCGAATATACTCCACCGCCGGAATCAGCCGGGCCTGGCGAAAACTATTCGGCCAGTCGTTCGGCGCCTGACCCTTCAAAGTCCGCACCCTGCCATCCCGCGTAATATCGTCAAACGCCGCGGCGGCCTCCGCCGACAACAGAAACCGTATCCGAGCCCCGTCCTCATCGGAAAAATCCACCGGCTTCATCTCCACCCCGGCCTTCTTCAAATCCGTCAAAGCCTGGTCATACACCGGCTTGTCCGTTTTCATCTCATCGAACGCCTTCTGCAACACCCCAATCCGTAGCCCCGTAAGAGCCTTCTTCGGTTCCCAGTCGAACGGATCGGCCGTCACCGTGCGGTCCAGTCCGTCCGGTCCGTGGATCGCGTGCAGCACCAGCGCACAGTCCTCCACACTCCGGCAAATCGGGCCGATCTTATCCATCGTCCAGCTCAGCCCCATAGCGCCATAGCGACTCACGCGGCCATACGTAGGCCGCAGCCCCGTAACCCCGCACCGGATACTCGGGCTCACAATCGACCCCAGCGTCTCGGTCCCAATCGCAAAGCCAACCAGCCCCGCGCCAGTCGCCGAAGCCGACCCGGCAGACGACCCGCTCGACGTCTGATCCAGATTCCACGGCGTCTTCGTCATCCCGCCAAACCACAGCCCACCCTGCGCCAGCGCACCCATCGACAACTTCGCCACCAGCACCGAACCCGCCGCACGAAGCCGTTCCACCACCGTCGCATCCACGTCGATCGTCTGCTCCTGATACGGCTCCGCACCCCACGTCGTGCGAATCCCCTTAGTCGCAAATAAATCCTTGGCGCCCCACGGAATTCCCTGCAGTGGACCACGATATTTCCCTCGTCGAATCTCCGCATCGGCAGCGGCAGCCTGCGACAGCGCCAGTTCGTCCGTCAGCGTGATCACGCAGTTCAGCCTCGGGCCAAACTCCCGCAGCCGCTCCAGATACATCTTCGTCAGCTCAGTCGATGTGAGTCGCTTCTTCCGCAGCAGTGGTGCAAGCTGTGTCACCGGCCAGAAGGCAACTTCATGAATATCCCGGAACGGCAGAGCCTTTGCCGACTTCGTAACGGTAGGCCGAAACTTCGGCGCCCGCGTCGACGCCTTCCGCCCGGTCAGCCCTGGGTGAAATGCAAACGCCGGTTCCGTGTCCAGTGGAATATCCACAGCCCGTAACGATGCATACCCGGTTACCGCGCGGTTGATACCCGGGAGCATCATCCCAATCTCGTCTGGCCGAAAGTCCAGCTTCAATAACTGCAAAGCAGCAGTTAACTGTTCGACGGATACTCCCTCAATGGCAGGAGCAGAATGCTGCGCAGTGCCGGTTCCGCGTACGGCCGTGAGTACGGTTACGAGTTGAAGCCAGCTTCGTCGGTCCATTGTTGTAACCGTCTATGATACCGTTGCCTCCCTGGTCTCTTTCCATTCAGGAACCAGGTATTCAGAGACATTCCCATTTCACGTGGATTGCGCTATAAATAGTTATCACTGGACCAGATATGTTGGCCCAATTCGTTCCCTGAAACAAATGTCCGATTATCCCGACAAAGGCGCACACACTCGCTTCGAGCTGCTGTTTGAGAATGCCCCTGTAGCGATCTGGCTGGAGGATTTTTCAACAGTTCACGAGTATCTCCTCAACCTCACACATGACCGGCGCCTCAGCCTCGCCACCGTTTTCGAAGCCCGGCCCGACACCGTCGCCGAGTGCGTTCGACGCGTCCGCATCATCCACGTCAACAGGCAAGCCCGCGCCTTCTATCAGGCTGAGACTGTTCGCCAGATCGCCGACCAGTTCACCCAGCTCTTCGACGCCCAGACGCTCCAGACATTTCGACAGGAACTGCTCGCCTTCTGGGATAATCACTCGTCGTTTGAGGCCGACATCCTGACCCCAACGCTGCCCGGTGTACAGCGGCTCGTAAAAATGAGTTGCGCGATTCTGCCGGATCAGTCCGCCCCCTGGTCATTCGTAATCGTAACGTTCACTGACCTGACGGAGCGCCATGAGTTTGAAGAGTCGCTCCGTCAAAGCGAACGCCGCGCTACCTCAGCCGCCGAGGAACTCCGGCGAACCAATACTATCCTCGCCCGCCTCAACACAGACCTCGAGCGGTTCGCCTACTCCGCCGCGCACGACCTCCGCGAGCCCCTTCGCACCATCTCGCTCTACACCCAGCTGCTGATGCAGTTCGACGGCCCCAAACTCACCAGCCACGGCGAAACCGCGGTGCGCTTCATCCTCGAAGGAACCCGTAGAATGGAGCGCCTGATCAAGGACCTCCTCGGCTTCGCACATGCCACCGAGCCAAAACCCGGTGACACCAAAGCTGTCTCCGATTTCACCGCTGTGCTCAGTGAAACCCTGCAAACCCTCGACGCAGCCATCCGGGAATCGAACACCTCACTTCACCTCGAGCGCCTTCCCCCGCTTGCCGTCGACCCCGGACATCTTCGGCAGTTGCTGCAAAACCTGATTAGTAACGCAATCAAATACCGCGGTACGTCCCGCCGCCTCGAAATAACAATCACTGGACAGGTCGAAACAAATCGGGTGACTCTCTGCGTGGCCGACAATGGCACCGGAATTAAGCCCGAATATCAGCACCGGATCTTCGAAATATTCCAGAGACTCCACGGCCAGGAGATCCAGGGTAGCGGCATAGGACTCGCCCTCTGCCGCCGAATCGCCGGAATATATGGTGGCCGGATCTGGGTCGAATCGGACGGAGCCAGCGGCTCGGCATTCTATGTCGAACTTCCGCGTCTTCGCGAGAGCTGACCATCGCCCCACGCTCCGCGCTTTCGGTACACCAGCCACGCCGACCCGGTCACCAGCAGCGTACCCACCAGCAGCTTCGCCTCAAACAGCCACACATTCGTCACTTCAGCCGTTGGAATTACGCAACAAATCAGTGCCAGTAAAGTAATAGAAATCCCCGACATCGCCGCCAGCCGCTGCCCCGCCTTCCACGTGCTCGCAAAAATATACAAATAGGGTGCGAACCCGGCAATCACCATCAGCGAAATAAGCGCCTGATACGCCGCCCGCATCGTGTCGCCGATCTGCATCAATACCAGCAGCCCCGACGCAATCCCGCCCAGCCACAAAATCGAGACATACGGAGTCGCCCATCGCGGATGCACACGCGCAAACGCCGGAGGCAGAAGATGGTCCACACCCGCGGCCAGCGGCAGTCGCGACACGCCTGTCCCCAGCCCGCCAAACTGCCCGATCGCACTCAACAGAATCAGCACGGAAATCAGCGGCCGGATCCACGCCGAGCCGAACACTTCGCCGATCGCAACGCCCGCATGCGCCAGCCCCGACATCTCGCTCACAGCCTCCGGCCGCATCAGCACCAGCACCGCCAGCGTGCTGAGCGAATAAAATCCCGCTGTCAAAAAGGCAGCCATCCCCGCCGCCCGCCGAATCGTCCGGGCCGGGTCCCGAACCTCGGCACCCATCATTCCCAGCAGCTCCATCCCACTCAGCGCATAAGCAATCGTGGCCCACATACCTACCGTGTCCCACTGCGCCGAAGGCGTCAGTTGCAGCTCCGTAGCCGAGCCCCTGCGCATCCACACCAGCCCCGCACTCACAATCAGGACCGCGGTCAGCACCCACGATGCGATGCCGCCAACGTTCTGCGTCCACTTACCCACGCGGAGCCCCACCAGGTTCGTCCCCAGCGCGATCCACACCGCCACCAGCGACGCGCCGATCACAAACGTCCGGCTCTCCGCCAGCCACGAATACCGCGCATCCAGGCCATACGCACCCGAGCTCATATAGAACATCGCGGCGCCCGGAAACCAGCACGCAATCCCCATCCAGTAAATCCAGAATGCGAGGAATCCATGCCACGGTCCAAAGTCGTTGCGAGTCCACAAATACAACCCGCCCGCGCCCGGATACTTCGCCGTCAACGTGCCCACGGCAATCGCGGCAGGCAGCGCGAAGAACAGCGCAGCACCGATCCAAAGCGTGATCGATCCCGGCCCCGCATGGGCCGCCGAAGCAATCCAGCGCGTGCCGAATATCGACGTCACCGCGAACAGCGTTAAGTCGCGAAGCCCCAGTTCCCGACGGAGTTCCGCCATCTGTCAGACCCGCACGTACCAGCCGCGCCGGTGCATCACCCACGCGAGTCCAAACATCAGCAGCACGTACGACAACGCAAACGCCAGCGAGGCGTTCTTCGGATCCAGCACACTCGCGTATGCCGTCGAATACAGCCAGTCCCGGGCCCCGCTCATTGCCAGCAGCGTCTCCCCGATCTCCGCCGCCATATAAACTGCAATCGCATTCCGCCCCAGAATCGCAAACGGCCGAACCCAGCCCGAATACCCGTTGCCGTCCACAATCCACAGCATCGAAGCAAATGCCGTGTAATCGAGTCCCGCCAGCACCAGCGCAAACGATACGCTCCAGAGCTTCTTGTTGATCGGCATCGTCATGCTAACCGCCAGGCCAGCAACAGTCAGGCAAGCCCCGATCAGATACATCCATGTGGTGCGCTCGGACAGTACGCGCTTCGATCGCACCAGCTGCGCCGCCAGCACGCCAAACAGAGCCGTGGCAATCGAAGGCAGAGTGCTTACGATGCCCTCCGGATCCCACGTCTTCGTATGTGCATAATTGTGATTTCCCAGCACAATACTGTCAATATAATGCGAGAAATTCCCTGCCTCATCCAGCCGTCCGGCGCCAAACCCCGGCACCGCCATCATCGTCATCAGCACCCAGTACGACACCAGCAGCCCAACAATCCACAAAATCTGCACGCGAACGCCCGTGTACATGTAAATCAAACTCGCGGCGACATAACAGATCGCAATCCGCTGCAGCACGCCCAGTAATCGAGCCGTCGGCAAATCAAAATGCGGGAATATGTAAATGAACAGCCCCAGCAGATAAAGGATCAACCCGCGTCGAAGCACCGGCATTAAAGCCCGCTTGCGCGACAACGTCAGGCTCAGACCCACCATCCACAGGAACGAGGGGAACACGCAGTCAGTCAGCGTCAGGCCGTCCCACTCCGCGTGCAGTAATGGACTATATGCCTCGGGCAGTCCACCCGCGGTATTCACCAGAATCATCAGCGCGATTGTGAGGCCACGAAATGCATCCAGTGACAGAAGCCGCCCCGTGACCGGCGTCGATTCCGGCACTGCGACAGAAGGCTGAGCCATAAGTGCCCCCGATGATAGCATCGGAGACGTGAACCTCGGAGCATTGACGAAGGAACTCGCGAAGCAGGCCATCGGCGACCACGTGAAAGACGTAGTCGATTCAGTAACCGATTCCGGAACGCCCGCGCCCAAACCCGCGCCGCCCCCAGAACCCGCCCTCGGCACCGTCATTCTCGGCCAGCTTCAGGCCATGCAAAGCCCGCTCAAGGAGGACCTGGAGCTCGTAGTGCTCTGCAATACCGGAGTGGAAGTGCTGCGAATCAAAGAGATCTTCATGCCGACATGGAAGCTCGCCGTGCTCATCGGCACCGATGCCGGCGACATCCTCACCCGCGTCATCATGCCAGTCGAATCGCTGAACCTGACCTGCAAACCGATGCCCGTGCAGACACCCGGCAAGCCCGTCAGACTTCGCTTCGTCGGACCGAAGGCCTGAGCCGCAGAGACACCCAGTCCCGTATCCGCTTGCTCGCCGGTTCTTCCACACGCTCGCAAACCCAGCCCGACACCGCGATCACGCCCCCGATGTAAATCAGCGCCATCACGTTCGGTGCGCCAATGCCCGTGAAGAAACGCTTAAACCACCAAAGCATCGGAATGTGCAGGATGTACATCGAGTAGCTCGCGCGACCCAGAAACCCCGCGACACTCGTCGACAGCGCCGTCACAGGAAATCCCCCGCCCAGAGCGAGCCCCGTCAGCAGCAGCGCATTGAACGGACGCAGTGCGCTGTTCAGCATAATATGATGTGGCACCAGTGTCGGCGTCGACACAATCAAAAACCCAGCAACCGCAGCGGGAATATAAAGCCAGTACCCGAGCCCATGGAATCGACCCCGCAGCACCTCGCAATACAAACGGGCCGCCACAATCCCAATCAAAAAATCACCAACATGGTACAGCGGCTTAAAGGCATGCGAGACATGCAGAGCTGACAGCAAATTCGGCAGAGCCAGCGCCAGCAGCGTCAGCAACCCCAGCCGCAGCCACCCCGCTCCGCGCAGCAAAAATGCCGCCACAGGGAAACAAAGGTAAAAGAAAAACTCGCAGGAGAGCGACCACGCCGGAGTATTCCAGTGCACCGGAAGGTTCAGGAACCAGCCCTGCAGTACCAGCCCGTAGTTCGCCAGAAGCCCGGCCTTCTGCGACAATTCCACACCGGTACGCACCGGATCCATCAACTCCGACGCAATAAACGGAATCATCACCAGCAAACTCAGCGCATACACCGGATACACCCGCGCGCACCGGGCCGCACAATATCGCAGCAAACTCCGCCGGTCCCACGACGCGCTGGAATAGCTCTGTCCCAGCACGAACCCCGAAAGCACAAAGAACGTCCCGACCGCCAGATACCCGCCATGCACCACGTTCTGCCACATCGGAGAGAGCGACAGAGTCCACGGCTCCAGCATCATCTTAGGCCCGGTCAGGTGATGCACAATCACCCAAAGCGCCAGCAGAAAACGAAGTCCCGTCAGGGCAGGCAGATGCTGCTTCGGCGACGCCGCCCGAACACCAAGGGGCGCCTCAAGTGGCTGAATAAGAGTTGCGATACATACAGTGTAACGTTACGCCCGCCAGCATCCCCAACTCTGCCAATCATAAGCCCTACTGCCTCTACCAAACTGGCTCTGCAAACCCACAGCCCTACCCCTCTGCCAACCACAGATCCTGCCAGCCCCACAGCAGCTTAAAGGGGGGCAGCTCCCCAGAGCTGCGGCGGACGCCCACGTCCGCCAAATCCACCCTAAACCCGACCCGCCCGAATCTCCTCCGCCATAAAATCCGAAGACCGCCAGGCCAAAGCCAAAATCGTCAACGTAGGATTCTTCTCACTAGCCGTGGTGAACGCCGACCCATCCGCCACAAACACATTCTTAACCTCATGCATCTGGTTAAACCGGTTCAGCGCCGACCGCTTCGGATCCTCACCCATCCGGCAAGTCCCATGCTCATGAATCGCACTCCCCAGCGTGTCGTGCCACCCGCGCTTATACGGCAGCACCTCGGCCTTCGCCGCCTTAAAAATCGACTCCGCCGTATCATACATATCGTCGAGCATCTTACGCTCGTTATCCCCGATCGCATACTCGAGCCTCGCCACCGGCACCCCATACCGGTCCAGCGGAGTCCCGTCGACGCGCACCCGATTCTCCCGGCGCGGCAGCACCTCCCCGTAAGGATGCATCGAAATCAGAGCCGGAAAACGCTTCTTCACAGCCGACTTGAAATCCGCCCCAAAACCCGGCAAAGTCTTAGCCCATCCACCCGCACCAGGCTGAGCCCCCGTATTCCAGAACTGACTCCCGAACCCGCGCAAATAATCCCGCTTACGTCCATCCCGATGATTGAACCGCGGCATATACACATGCTCGCCGCCGATTCCGTCATCATTCAACACCTTACTCCCGATCAAATCTGGCGCAAATCCCTGAAAATGGAACCGCACCTGCTCCGTCAGATACCGCCCAATCACATCGCTGGAATTGCCCAGTCCATTGGGAAATTTGTCCGACTTCGAGTTCAGCAGCAGCCGGGTCGAATCGATGCACGACGCCGCCACCACAACGCGCTTCCCGTAAACCTTGTGCTCTTCCCTGGTAAATCGGTCGAAATACTGCACGCCGCTCGCCAGTCCGTCATCCCCCACCAGCACCCGGGCCGCCACGGCATTATCGATAATCCGAAGCTTTCCCGTCTTAAACGCCGGCTCCAGCAAATAATCCGACGAATTAAAGAACGCCGCCACATCGCAGCCCTTGCCGCAGGCCCCGCAGTAATGACAGGCGTTGTGGCCATTGTGATTCCGCGTCAGCACCGCGCGACGCCCCGCCACAACGGAAATTCCCACCGACTTCGCGGCCTTTTGCATAAGCCGCTCACCGCACCGTGGCGACGGCGCAGGCAAATGGAACTTACTCCCAGGCAGCGAGTCCTGATCGTCCTTGCCACCGCAAACACCAATCAACTGGTCGACACGGTCGTAATACGGAGCGATGTCCTTATACCGAATCGGCCACGGAATCTCCCAGCCATCCTTCGCCGGACCCTCAAAATCGACATCGGAATACCGTAGCGACACCCGCCCCCAGACATTCGTCTTGCCACCCCGGCCCCACACCCGAATCAACTC
>Ga0163150_10009605_pt1 | contig 10652 bp, 6 predicted proteins | sample OliLakLV19P2IB_FD_148628 | JGI IMG/M metagenome (GOLD analysis project Ga0163150, IMG submission 148628) | Freshwater microbial mat bacterial communities from Lake Vanda, McMurdo Dry Valleys, Antarctica - Oligotrophic Lake LV.19.P2.IB | ecosystem: Environmental > Aquatic > Freshwater > Lake >...
GCGCGAGCTTGTCGAGGCGCAGAGGCCCGATGGCAACGCGAATCAGCCGCAGCGTCGGGAACCCGACAGCCGCTGTCATGTGGCGAACCTGGCGGTTTCGACCCTCTGTCAGAGAAAGCTCGATCCACGATGTCGGGATCGCCTTGCGGAATCGCACAGGTGGATCGCGAGGCGCCACCTCCGGCTCCGCGTCGAGGGCCCGGACCTCAGCCGGCCGCGTCCGATAGTCTTGCACCATTACACCCAGGCGTAACTGCGCCAGCACCGCCGGGGTCGGGATGCCCTCCACCTGCGCCCAGTATGTCTTCGAATGCTCGTATCGAGGATCCGTGAGCCGGTGCTGCAGCGGACCATCGCTGGTCAGCAAAAGCAACCCCTCGCTGTCCCGGTCGAGCCGTCCCACCGGATACACCCCCGCCACCGGTACAAAGTCCTTCAGCGTCGCCCGGCCCGTCTCATCGCGGTCGCTGAACTGGCAGACCACGTCGAAAGGCTTGTGGAGCAGGATGTACCGCTGCTTCATTTCGCCGGCAGGGCGAAGGCATAGTAGTTGCCGCCCGACTTCGCGCCCGACTTGCCGCCTCCGGCCGCGATCACCACATACTGCCGCCCCTTCCACTCATAGACCACCGGCGTCGCATTCCCCGCGGCGTCCATGGTGTACTCCCAGAGCAGCTTGCCCGTGCGCTTGTCGAATGCGTGCATCTTCGCATCGTGGTTCGTGGCGCCGATGAACAGGACTCCGCCCGCGGTCACGATTCCGCCGCCATAGTTCTCAGAGCCCGTATTCTTCAGCCCCGACGAAGGAATCTCTCCAAACGGGATCTTCCAGGCGTACTCGCCCGTGTTGAGATTGATTGCGTTCAGCGTCCCCCAGGGCGGCGCCACCGCCGGGTACCCGTCTGGATCCAGGAACTTGTTGTACCCGTCGGTCGAATACTTCTGATCGATCGGCGACGCTGTAGCCGGGCCCTTTGCAGCCCTGGCCGCCACTGCGACATTCTCCCCCAGCATCAGGAAGCGCATCAGCGCATTCAGCTCATAATCCGGAAGGCGCCGGAACCCCGGCATACGTCCCGCGCCCTTTAGCACCACATCCCGAACCTCAGCCTCCGAGTGCTTCTTCGCCAGATCGCGCAGGGCAGGAAATTCCGGCGGACTCCCGGCCAGATCCTCGTGATGGCAGGCCGCGCAGTTGCGGTTGTAGATGCTGCGCCCGCTCGCCGGTCCTCGCGCGGCGGCCTTCGGCACCAGCCGCAGCACCCACGGCATCTCATTCGAGTTCACGTACAGCAGACTCGTCTCCGGATCGAACGCAGGGCCGCCCCACTCGCCACCCCCGTCGAAACCCGGAAACACAATAGTTCCCTCCAGACTCGGCGGCGTGAACTGCGGACCATTCTTCAGCTTCCGCAGCCGCTCCAGCACCGCCCGGTGTGCCTCGGGCGTGCGATTCGTCACCATGTCCTCGGTGATCTCCTGCCGTGCAAAAGGCGCCGGTTTCAGCGGCAGCACCTGCTTCCTCGCCAGCACCTCGCCGTCCACCGGGGACTGCGGGACATCGAACTCCCGCAGCGGGAACAGAGACGCGCCCGTGACCCGGTCGAACACATAGACATAGCCCTGCTTGGTGATCTGAGCCACTGCGTCGATCGTCTTGCCATCGCGATTGACCGTGACCAGTGCGGGCACCGACGGCAGGTCCCGGTCCCAAACGTCGTGCCGGACAAACTGGAAATGCCACAGCCGTTCGCCCGTGTCTGCCTTAAGTGCGATCAGGCTGTTCGCAAACAGGTTGTCGCCCGGCCGGTTCGCTCCGTAGAAGTCGTAAGATGCCGAGCCGGTCGGAGCAAACACGATCCCGCGCTCCTCGTCCAGCGCCAGCCCAGCCCACGAATTCGCCCCGCCCAGGTATTTCCAGCCATCCTTCGGCCACGTGTCGTAGCCAAACTCGCCTGGCTGCGGAATGGTATGAAAGGACCACTTCAGCTTCCCGGAGTGCACGTCATACGCCCGCACATCGCCCGGGCCTGCCGGCAGACCCTCCGGGACGATGCTGCCCGTAATCAACATGTCCTTCCACACCACACCCGGGCTATTCGAGCCTACCGTCAGGTCCTTCGGATCGCGCCCGAGCCCCTCGCGCAAATCGATCCACCCGTCGTTCCCGAAGCCCGGGACCGCTTTTCCGGTGGCCGCGTCGATGGCCCAGAGCTTCTCGCTCACGCCAAAGAACAGACGCCGCTGTTTGCCATTGCTCCACATCGTCAGCCCGCGATTCCGATACTTCGTCGTCGGGACTTTCCCGCCGTGCGGGTTGAATGACCAGATCAGCTTCCCAGTAGCCGCGTCGAGCGCGATCACGTGCATCCGCGACGTTGTCGCATACACCACTCCGTCGACAAACAGAGGCCGGCACTGGATTTCAGAGCCCTTCGATTCGTGGCCGGTGGCGTAAGTCCACGCCAGTTCCAGCTTCGCTGCGTTGGCAGGCGTAACCTGCTTTGCCGGCGAATGCTGCAGAAAGTCGGCGGCCATCAACGCCGCGCCATAACTTAGAGACACAAGTGCGATTCGGAGCATGAAAAACCGAGGCTATCACGACACGCCGGATAAACTGGTTTGATCGACATGGCGGACAAACTATTGCGAGGCGGCATTATAGGCTGCGGGTTCTTCGCGCAGTTCCACATCGACGCGTGGCGCAGAATGCACGGCGTCGCACTGGTTACGGCCTGCGACCCCGACCTCAGCCGTGCGGTTTCGGCTGCCCCCCGTGCCTACCAGACGGCCGAGGAGATGCTGGACCGCGAATCGCTGGATTTCGTGGACATCGCCACGCGGCCCGAGACACACTTCGAACTCGTCCGGCTGGCCACCTCGCGAGGCATCCCGGTCATTTGTCAGAAACCCCTCGCACCGACGGCGTCAGAATCAGCGGCAGTCGCCAGACTGGCAAGCGAATCGGGTGTGCGCGTCATGGTACACGAAAACTGGCGCTGGCAGCCGTGGTATCGCGCTGTGAAGAGACTCATCGCCGACGGCGCGGTCGGCCGGCCGCTGACGTACCGAATTCGCACCGTCAAACCCGACGGCTACGGCCCTGACGCCTATCCCACGCAGCCCTATTTCCGCGACTACCGGCGGCTGATCCTGTTTGAGACGATGATCCACCACCTCGACACCGCCCGCTTTCTGTTCGGCGATGTCGCGTGGCTGTACGCGCAGGCGCGCCGCAACAACCCGCTGATCCAGGGCGAGGATGAAGCGCACGTCATGCTGACCCACACCTCAGGCCTGATCGGGGCTGCCGACGGACACCGCTTCCTCGACACCGACGAAACGGGACCCGCGATGGGAGAAGCGTGGTTTGAAGGCGAGGGCGGAGTGCTGCACGTTGCCGGATCGGGCCACGTTCGCCGAGCCGGCCACATGCTGTGGGAGAACACGATTCCGGAGGGCTATCGGGGAGACAGCGTGAAAGCTACCCAGGAGCACTTCATTCACTGCCTGCGAACGGGCGAGGAATTTGAGAGCGAGGTTCGCGAGTATCTGAAGACCATTGCGCTGGTGGAAGCCGCCTACACCAGTATCGACTCCCGGGCTGCGGTCGAGCCGCGAGTTCCGGATTAACGCACTGCCTGAGCGGACGGACGGCGGCTTTTCCAGATTTCCAGCAACACGGGCAGTACGGATACCAGCACGATTCCGATTACCACCTTCTCGAAATGCCGCCGGATCAACGGCACATTACCGAGGTAATATCCCGCCATCGTCATCAGGACCACCCAGCCGATTCCACCGAAGATGTTAAATGCCACGAATCGACTGTAAGGCATGTTCGCCACGCCGGCCACAAAGGGAGCGAAGGTGCGGATAATCGGCACGAAACGGGCGTAGATGATGGTCTTGCCGCCGTGCTTCTCGTAGAACGCCTTCGTCTTCAAAAGGTGTTCCTGTTTGAAGAATCGAGAGTCTTTTCGGTTGAAAATGGCAGGCCCGGCAGCGCGGCCAAGATGGAAACCCACCGCATCGCCGACAATCGCCGAAATGGATAACACCACCAGAATCAGACCAATATTAATGTCACCCGCGCCTGCGACCACACCCACTGTAAACAGCAGCGAGTCGCCGGGGAGGAAGAAACCGATCAGCAGACCGGTTTCGGCGAACACAATAGCCGACAGCATCAGGTAGGACCACCAGCCCGACAGGACAGTGGTAAGTAGCGCGCGCAGCTTCTCCGGATCGGTGAGGCTGCGAAGCAGCTCGATAAGTTCGTTCATGCGATGGCGCTGCCGCTAGCTGCGGTAATTGGCAAGCAGACGGGTGATCGAGTCGTTGTACTTCTTGACCTTACCCTCTTTAATGAGCTGGGTCATGATCCCGTCTTCGAACAGTTCTTTGCGCATTCCCGCGCGCTTCCGCTTGAGTGCCACAACCAGCTCTTCGCGCTCAGCCGAGAGCTTGCTGACATCGGCAGTCTGCTTGTCGATGGTCTTGGCAAGGACTACGTCGCCGCCGATCGAGAACGGACCCATTACCGTGCCAGTGGCCTTGTTGAAGCCTTCGGCCATGTAGCTTCCAGGACCAATGCCCTCAGCCGCGGTATCCAGCGTGAAGAAATCCGCCTCCTTCACGGTGGTGCCCAGTTGCTTCGCCGCGGCCGCAAGGTCTCCGCCGGCGGCCTTCAGTTTGTCGGTGGCTTCCTTCAGCTTCTGCTCGCCCAGCTTCGCAGCCTTGTCAGCGATGAGACGGTCACGAACCTGCGATTCCACCTCGGCGAACTCCGCGGGATGCGCCGGAAAAACCTGCCTTACCACGGCGATTCCCAGCTTGTTCTGGCCCGACTGGAAGATCTGCGAGACCTGCCCTGCCTTCGCGCCAGCGACCGCCGTTTCGATTTCCGGAGCCGAACCGAGTTCCGGAATCGAATCGCTCTGGCCGACCTTCTCGGCGTGAATATACGACAGTCCCAGGCGTCCGGCTACTTCCTGCGCTTTGTCCGGAGTCCGGGCCAGTTCCGCCCGAGCCTGATCAATCGACTGCTGCATGCGGTTCTGAATCGCTTCCCGCTGCCGCTCTGCCGCCAGTTGCCCCCGAACTTCCTCAAACGGTCGCACGCGGGCCTCTTCCTTCTCCAGCACCTGAAGAATGTGGAACCCGTACTCCGTCTTGATGATGTTGCTGATTTCCTTCGGCTTCAGAGAGAAGGCCGCTGTTTCAAACGCGGGCACGGTCTGCCCCTTGACGATCCAGTTCAGGTCTCCACCCTGTGCGCCTGAACCAGGGTCGTCGGAATTCTTCTTCGCCAGGTCCGCGAAATCCGCACCGCCCCTGATCTGCTTCAAGAGATCGTTGGCTTTCGCTTCCAGCTTCGGCAGTTCCTCCTTCGGCTTCTCCGTGGTCTTCACCAGGATGTGGCGAACGTGTGCCCGCTCGCCCGTGCGGAACTTGTCGATCTGCGAACTGTAGAGCGCGCGCAACTCCTGCTCAGGAACCTGGAAAGACGCGGCGATCTTCGCTTCGTCAGCCAGGAGAATGTCGAGCGTCCGCTTCTCAGGGGTATTAAAACTCGACTTCTGCGACTGGTAGTAGCCCTGCACTTCGGCCGGAGTTACGGTCACGGAGTCGCGCAGATTGGCCGGAGGTGTGTACTTCACGTACTGCACCTTGATCTTGTCGTTCTTGCGGTGGAACTCTTTCTCCACTTCGTCCGGCGTCACGATGGCGCCTTCCATGGCGAGATTCGACAGGCGCAGCATCAGCAGGTTCATCCGAACGTTCTTCTCAAACCGGTCCACGTCCTGCCCCTGCTGCTGCAGAAACTGACGGTAGGCCGTGTCCGGGATCTCGCCGGTCGGGAAGTACTGCATCAGCATCGACCGGATCGCGTTACCCACCTCTTCGTCGGTGATCTTGAACCCCATGCGTTTGGCCTGATAAGCCACCGCGCGCTCCGTAATCATGTTGTCGACCACCTGCGGCAGGTAGAACGACATCATTTCCTGCGGAACCTGGCGATTGCGCAGAGCCATCTGCAGCGTCGCCTGGACCTCGCGGACGGTGAGTGGCTCGCCACCGATTTCCGCGACAATCTGTTCGTTTCCGGCCTGGGCACTGCCAAAGCCAGGGATGAGGGTAATAACCATCGACAGGGCGACCAGGCCCAGTAGACCGCCAATCAGATAACGGACGGCCTTGTCGCGGCTGCGGAACAGATCGAACATGATGCGAAAAACTCCTTCGGGACTTACCTGGAAGTTGTGAGGTCGAAACCTCAAGTATATCAAAGACCTGCGTTCGTGCCCGGCGTCACAAGGGCGAACAGGTATAAATTAGAGCTGAACATGAAAACAGCTTCCGCAGTTCTGCTCCTGGCCGCTGTGCCCGCTCTGCTGTTCGGCGCCGGCAAGGTGCGCACCGAATCCGGTGTGGTCGAAACCGGCAAGACGGCGTCGGGCGTGCGCGCGTTCCTTGGAATCCCGTTCGCCGCTCCACCCACGGGCGATCTCCGCTGGAGAGCGCCCCAGCCCGTAAAGCCATGGAAGGGCGTGCGCAAAGCGAACGAGTTCGGCGCACGCTGCATGCAGCGCCAGGTCTTCGCCGACATGATTTTCCGCGACCCTGGCCCCAGCGAAGACTGCCTCACCCTCAATGTCTGGACCGCGGCAAAAGACGCCAAAGCGAAGCTTCCCGTGATGGTCTGGATCTTCGGTGGCGGCTTCCAGGCAGGAGCGGTCTCCGAGCCTCGTCAGGACGGAACCATGCTGGCGCGGAAGGGCGTGGTGGTGGTGAGCATGAACTACCGCCTCGGCGTGTTCGGCTTCTTCTCGCACCCGGAACTCACCGCCGAATCGGAGCACAAGGCCTCCGGCAATCAGGGGCTGCTGGATCAGACAGCCGCTTTGCAGTGGGTGAAGCGGAACATCGCGGCTTTCGGTGGCGACCCCGCCAACGTGACCATATTCGGCGAATCCGCCGGCTCTTTCTCGGTTTCCGCGCAGGTAGCCTCGCCGCTCGCCAAAGGCCTGTTCCACAAAGCGATCGGTGAGAGCGGTGCCGCCATCGGTGGCGGGCTCTCCGCCGGAGCGCTCACTGAAAGTGAAGCGGCCGGAAAGAAGTTCGGTGAGTCGCAGAATGCGCCTACGCTCGCAGCCCTGCGTGCGATTCCGGGAACGGAGCTGCTGGAGAAGACCGCAAAGGGACCGCGCTTCGGCATCAACATCGACGGGTACTTCCTGCCAGCCTCGGCGAACGAGATCTATCGGCAGGGCAGGCAGTCCCCGGTGCCATTGCTCGCCGGCTGGAATGCGGACGAAAGTAACGCCCGCGGCATTTTCGGGCAGGGACCACAGACAGCGGCCGCGCTGGCCGACGTCATCCGCAAGCGCTTCCCCGACCACGCCGAGAAGCTGATTGCCGTCTACAGCGCCACCACTGACGACGAAGCAAAGCGCGCCGCGGCCGATCTGGCAGGCGACCAGTTCATCGCCCTCGGAACGTGGAGATGGCTGGAAGCTCAGACCGCGCTGCCCAATGCACCCGGCGTCTGGCGCTATCAGTTTGACCAGGCTCCGCCGCCCGAAAAAGCCGGAGCGGCGTCGCGAGGCGCCTACCACTCGGCTGAAATCGAGTTCGTGTTTGGAGTGCTGGATTCGAAGAAGCTGCCGTGGCGCGAGGAGGACCGCAAGGTGTCGGCGATGATGGTGGACTACTGGTCGAACTTCGCGAAGAAGGGGGATCCGAACGGCCCCGGTTTGCCGCCGTGGCCTGCTTACAACGGCTCGGCAAAGCGGCCCGTGATGCACATCAAAGTCACGCCAGAGGTGACGGAAGACGACGGAAGGGCTCGATATGAAGCTCTGCAGGCGGCGTCGGACGCAGCATCGCGTTCCTCCGCCGCCCGCTAAGCTTTCGGTTGCCTTAGCCCAAAACTTTGAACGCCGTCTCGCTCGACGCCCGAACAGACGGCGTCATCCCAGTCGGGAACATCAGTTCCGGCATCGGTGCGGCCTGGAACAGCAAACGGAGAGGCTTTGCGATCATACGGGCCATCTTGCTCGCGCGGTTACGCCGCGCGCTGTCCGTCGCGATGCCTGTGCTGGCGTACATCTGTCGGTACAGTTTGGAGATGAAAATAAACGCCAGCCGTGACTTCCAGCCCGGAGTGCAACGCGACCGTTTCCAGATGTTGGTCCAGTTGTAGAACCGGTCCCAGACACCCTGCGTGCGGGCGCGCATTTCCTCCGACGTCATGGACGGATGCGGCATGAACATCTTCGGACGGTCCTCAGCCGGAATCAGCCAATAGCGCGTCAGCGGAATGCCCTTCACCATCGGAACGTTGTCGCCGAACGACTTCTCCCATTTCTCAAAGTCGACAGTGCCGCAGAACGGAGTCAGCATCACGAACTGCGCGAACGTCAAACCAGCCTTTTCGGCCAGATCGCACGTCGCGTCGAACGTTTCCGGCTTGTCTGTCGGCAGGCCGAAGATGAAGGACCCAAGCACGTGCACGCCGTGATCGGTAAAGGTCTTCAGCCGCGTCACCAACTCATCGCCGACGCAGTTGAAGTCCTTGAAGACGGCTTTCAGACCTTCCGGCGTCACAGCCTCAATACCCACCAGCGCGCCCTTGATGCGAGCCATCCTCATCGCGTCGAGGAACGCCGTATCCTCGGCTGCTTCCATCGTGATCTGCGTAAAGAAAATCAGATCTTTCGGAAGATCGGCAAGCCGCTGCATCAACTCAAACCGCTCGGCGCGAATCGACTTCAGCTGCTCCACCTTCGCCGTGTTGTTCTGGCGCTCAGCGTTCTTGATGTCGGTCAGCGAAACAGGGTAGAAGTTATCGTCGGCCAGCGCGATAAAGCGGAACCCGAGCCGCCGCAGTTCGACGACTTCCTGGATCACGCCATCCCACGGACGCTGCCGCGGCTTCTGGCCGTCGGTACGCCATACCGAGCAGAACGAGCAGTGCTTGGCGCAGCCACGGACCGTCTGCACCGACGCCCACATGTAGCTGTCTTTGGGAAGTAAATCCCAGCGAGCCGCGCGGAACTGATCCGCGTCCACACGTCCGCCGTCGTAGATCCGCTGTGCTTTGCCCGCGGCGATGTCAAACAACGCGCGGCCCCAGGCGATGTCGCCGTCGCCCTTCACTACGTGATGAGCTCCGCCGAGTTCGAACGATTCTTCCGGATAGAGCGAAGGGTGTATGCCGCCGAATACAACCGTTGCTCCGCGTTCCCGCGCAGCTCGTCCAGTTGCATAACCACGCAAGGCATTACCGGTATGAATGCCGATGCCAACTATATCGCCCGGCCGAATGGCCGCGATGTCCAGCGGCTCCAGCGTCTCGTCCCATATGGACGGGTCGCCAAACTCTTCAGGCGTCGATGCTGCAAGTACATACAGCCATCGCGGTGTAATAACCGCTGTTCCGAACGCTGTGTCGCTCGGATTGATGAGGTGAATCTGCGGGAAAGTAATTGTCGGCCTCCGGATTTACGGTTTCCAGTGCGGTACCGAGGCAACGAGTTGGCGACGAATGGCTGTACCCGGGGTCGGTTTCCCCAGTCTACCATTTTTCAGAGTGTCCACCACCCCAATAATCGCCGTACGTTACCTCTTAATCAACTACGGTGCTCCAGCCTCGTCGCGTAAGGTCCATATAGATGGCCACACCCGCGACTAACCCGGCCGCGATCATCCCAAGCCCGAGAGCCATTTCGCCAAGCAACACTTTGCCGACGCCGAAAAGCACGCCGTAAATCAAAATGCAGCCACAAATCCAGTCCATCAGATTCGAAAGCCCATCCTGACGCGGCTTTACCTCCGGAGCCAGTGCAGCAATCGGTGCCCAGCCAAACCTTCCCGGTGAGGTCCTGCGGTAGAAGTTCACCAGTGTTTCATTAGACTCCGGCGAGGTGGCGAACGTTACTGCCAGCCACACCACAGTTGTAATGCCCACCGTGATTAACATGATCATTGCTTCATCTACAGGCCGTGCACTGTCATAACCGAACCACGATTGCAGTACCACTGAAACGACAAATGCCGAAATCATCGCCGACACCTCGCTCCACGCATTAATCCGCCACCAGTACCACCGCAGCAGCAACACCAGACCCGTCCCGGCGCCCGTCATGATCAGCAGTTTCCAGGCCCCGGAGATCGAGTCCATGTAGAACGTCACAATCGCCGAGACAATCGTGATCAGGATGGTGGCCACCTGCGATGCCCGTACAAAGTGCGACTCGCTGGCATCCGGCTTTATGAAGCGCCGATAGAAATCATTAATCAGATAACTGGCGCCCCAGTTGAGCTGCGTCGCAATCGTCGACATATAGGCGGCTGCGAAACCCGCCAGCATCAGTCCCCGCAGGTAAGGAGGCAGATAGTCGATCATCACCTTCACGTACCCCGATTCCTTGTCCTGCAGATCGGGATACAGAATGATTGAGCACAGGCCCACCAGGATCCACGGCCACGGCCGGATGGCATAGTGCGCGATGTTGAACCACAGCGTTGCCAGCAGCGAGTGCCGCTCATCTTTCGCGCAGAACATTCGCTGTGCCACATAACCGCCGCCGCCCGGTTCGGCGCCCGGATACCACGTCGCCCACCACTGCACGGATATGTATACG
>Ga0163150_10009607_pt1 | contig 10650 bp, 9 predicted proteins | sample OliLakLV19P2IB_FD_148628 | JGI IMG/M metagenome (GOLD analysis project Ga0163150, IMG submission 148628) | Freshwater microbial mat bacterial communities from Lake Vanda, McMurdo Dry Valleys, Antarctica - Oligotrophic Lake LV.19.P2.IB | ecosystem: Environmental > Aquatic > Freshwater > Lake >...
TCGTTGTACTTGCCGTATTTCCAGGCAGCGGGATTGCCGCCTTGCAGCTTGGCGCCGGCTTCAACACCGTCGGCTAGCGCTTTCACGAGCGCCTGATCCCAATCGGCGAACCAGCCCTTCGGACGTTGCTGAAGCAGGCGTTCGAGAATGGACGGAGCCATCTGGGCTGTGTACTGAGCGCCCTTCTTGGGCGAGGCGACATCGGCGACAGCGCCGCGGAGCTGCTGAAACGCCATGGTGACGATCAGCGGCGCCGCTGAATCCTTATCCATCTGGCCGTCCCACTTGCGAAGCTCTTCAATGGCGCGCGTCAATTCGGGATTGCCGGCCTTGCGGCGGTCGCAGGCGGCGAGGATGTGACGCGCGAGCGAGTGCGAGAAGGCGGAGTAAACGTCCTTCTGTATAGCCAGCATCTCCTCCGGCTTCCAGCCGCCGCGCTTGGTGAGGAGGCTCTGGATTTGGCGCGCGCGATATGCCGGAGCAAAGTCGCCACTGATGCGGTGAGGATAATCGGCTGGAAAGGGATTATGATTCGCGGTGACGATGAAGCCGGAAGCGGGGTTGAAGGCGCTCGGCAATTCGTCGTAGGGAATGAAGCCATCCCACTCGAACTTGCCCGAGGCTCCGTCGACAGGAACGTCGCCGCTGAAGTCGCGCCGGATGGGGAGCATACCAACGGCGTGATAGCCGATGTTGCCATCCACATCGGCGTAGACGAGGTTGGAGCCGGGGCCGGGCATGCGCTTCAGGGCGGCGTTGAACTCGTCCCAGTTGCGGGCGCGGTTCAGCTCGGCGAATGGAAACTGGAAGCCGCCTGGCTCGGCGGCGGTCCAGCGCAGGGAGTAGTAGCGACCGGCCTCACTGATGAAGATCGGGCCATGGCGCGTCACCCAGGTAGTGAACTGCATCGGCTTGTCATTCTTGATGAGGATGATGTCCCGCTCGGGCCGGGCCTGCTCCAGGCGGCCTTGAAAAGCGTACTGACCCGTGGCGGGATTAAACTGCTCGACAAACAGATCCTGGACATCATAGTGGAGGTTGGTGATGCCCCATGCGATGCGATCGTTGTGTCCGATGATCACGCTCGGAAGGCCCGGCAGCGAGACCCCGGTGGCGTTGAGCCCAGGCGCGCTCAGATGAACCTGATACCAGGCTGAAGGGAGCGAGAAGTCGAGATGCGGATCGTTTGCGAGGATGGGCTTGCCGGACGCTGTATGCTTGCCTGAAATCGCCCAGGCGTTGGAGCCCGGTGTGAACTCGAGGCCCGACCGCGAGGGAAACAGCAAGTCGACTTTGGCGGGATCGCCACCTTCGCGCAGCGTTTGTTTCTGAACGTCGAGCTTCCAGCTATTGGTAAGAGTGCGGAACATCTGCAGCCCAACGAGGATGCTATCGACGACGCTCCAGGGTTTGGGCTCATAGCGCAGCAGCGCGAACTCGAGGCCGTAGCGTCCGCGATTGGTTTCGAGGTAGTGGTTGACGCCTCGCGTGTAGGCCGCGAGCACCGCACGATCGGCCGCCGGCAGCGTGCGATAGTGATCCTCCGCGATGCGGCGCATGCGGAGGCGGCGAGCCTCGCGGTCTGATTCGAGCGCGGGTTTGCCGACAATCTCGGACAGTTCGCCGGCGGCGAGGCGGCGGAGCGCGTCCATCTGCCACATGCGGTCTTGAGCGGTGACAAAGCCTTGAAGGAAGAGCGCATCTTCCACGGATGCCGCTTTGATGTGGGGCACGCCGAGCGAATCGCGTGTGACGGTAGCCGGTTTCGAGACGGGAGCGGAGAGCGTTCCGGAGGTGGCCGGCAAAGGCCGCCAGGCGAACCAGTACGCCGCAACAAGGCCGGCCACCAATAAAACAGCTATGCTCAGATTGATGAACTTGAGGATGCGCTGAGTGGGCACTGCCTCAAGTCTATCCCACGGTCTTCGCTAGCCCCCGCATGGCCTATCGCCTCATTCTGTTGCTCGCTATCCTGTTTCTGAACGCGTTCTTTGCGGCGTCGGAAGTGGCGCTGGTCTCAGTGCGGCCTTCGCGATTACGCGCGCTGGCGGCACGGAAGGTCTCGGGCGCGCAAGCGGCATTGAACCTGCTGGAGCATCCTGAACGGCTGCTGTCGGTGACGCAGTTCGGCGTGACACTCGCGAGCCTGGGGTTAGGATGGGCAGGCGAAGAGACGGTGTTTGGGCTGGTGATGATGGCGTTCAAACCGATCCTGTCGCCGCCTACAGAGGCCCTGTTCAGAGGCGTCGCGTTCGCGATCTCGTTCCTCATCATCAGCTATGCGCACGTGGTGATCGGCGAGGTGGTGCCGAAGAACCTCGCGCTTGAGAAGGCCGATCGGCTGGCGCTGCTGGTCTCGCCGGTTCTGCTGATCTTCAACCGGATCTCAGCGCCTTTCGTGTCGGTGATCGAGCGCTCGGCCACCGGGCTCTCACATGTACTTGGATTGAGGGGCGATCACAGCGGCGGCGGGCATTCCGCTGAAGAGCTGAAGTTCATCATCCGCTCAAGCCGCAGTGAGGGTCACCTCGAGAGCTTTGAAGAAGCCGCTATTCAGAAACTGCTGGAACTGCCCAACTACTCGGCTCGCGAGATCATGGTGCCGCGCCATGACATGGTGTCGCTGCCCGCAACGGCCAACCTCGATGAGGTGCTGCGGGCGTTTGACGAGCACAAAGTTTCCCGCATCCCGATCTACGAGAATTCGCCGGAGAAGATCATCGGCATACTGCACTTCAAGGATCTCACCCGGCTGTGGCTCGAGCGCAAGTGGGCTTATGAGCGGCGACGGCCGGAGCGCCCGTTTCGGATTAAGCGCTACCTTCGCAAGCCGCTGGTGGTTCCGGAAACGAAGGCGCTGCCGAACCTGCTCGCCGACTTCCGCGAAGAGCATACGCACCTGGCGCTCGTAGTGGACGAGTACGGCACCATCGCCGGGTTGGTAACGCTCGAGGACGTGTTGGAGCAGGTGTTCGGAGAAATCGCCGATGAGCACGACGTCGCGCGGCCGCTGCAATCGAGCGTCACCGGACAACTGGAAGTGGAAGGCACGATTCCCATCCGCGATCTGGAGACGGTGTTCGGCGTGGCGCTGCCTCCCGAGGCGGGATTTGAAACGCTCGCCGGCTTCATTCTGTTCCAACTCGGCTATATTCCCAAGGAGGGCGAAGCGATCGTCCGCGACGGGCGCCGGTTCACGGTAGCGAGCATGGAGCGGAACCGCATTTCACGCGTGGTGATCGAGAAATTGCCGCAAGAGGTGGATGGTCTGAATGAAATAGAACCGGCCGGCTGACTGCGATGTGCAGTTGCCGGCCGGGTTTGCGAAACGTCGATCGTGTGGAGCGCGCGGTTACGGCATCACGACGGTATCGATGACATGCACGACGCCGTTGCCGGCGCTCAGATCCACGGCGGTGATCGTCGCGACGTTGCCCTTTGCGTCCTTCAACATCACCTTGCCGCCCTTCATCATGGCAGTGAGGTTCTCACCCTGAACGGTCTTTACCGTCGCGGCGCCTTTGCCGTCCTTGATCATCTTCTTGACATCGGCGGCCATCACTCTTCCAGCGACGACGTGATAGGTGAGAACCGCGCTCAGTTTCTCTTTGCTCTCCGGCTTGAGCAGGGTATCGACAGTGCCGGCGGGCAGTTTAGAGAATGCCGCGTTGGTGGGCGCGAACACTGTGAATGGACCGCTGCTCATGAGCGTATCCACAAGGCCGGCAGCTTTCACGGCGGCTACCAGCGTGGTGTGATCCTTGGAGGCGATCGCGACGTCGACCACCGTCTTCGGACCCTCCATGGCAACGGAGCTAGCGGCAGAAATCGCCAGCGCAAATGCGGCGACAGGAACGAAATATTTCAGGTTCATTTGATCTCCCAATCTTGTTCTTCGACTGACACGCTTGAGATGCCGATGCGCGGCGGAATGGTTTAAAGCGGGTTCATGGTTGCTCAAAAAGGGGGCCCGTTATTCGATGGGGTTGAAACCAGGTGGCTGAACGCGGTTAGCTGGAGAGGATGAAGCACGCGCTATTCGTTCTGTTTGGGATGCCTGCGCTGTTTGGGATACTCGCGTTTGCCGCGGAGCCTGACCCGGCGCCCGCGCGCAAGGTGGCTGAGGCGTGGATGCCGCTCGTCGATTCAGCGCAGTATGCCGAGAGTTGGGAGAAGGCGGCACGCTCGTTCCGCGACGCCGTGACGAAGGATCAGTGGACCGATTCGGCCTCGCAAGCCCGCAAGCCGCTCGGGAAGTTCAAGCTTCGGAGGTGGGTGCTCGCGCAGTATATGAAGGATCCGCCGAATGCTCCTCCCGGGGACTACCTGCTGCTCCAGTACAACTCGGACTTCGAGAATAAGCTGGGCGCCACGGAAACGGTGGTCATGGTGAATGAGGAGGGAAAAGTCTGGAAACCGGCCGGCTACTTTATCCGGTAAGGGCAATAATATAGCTGACAACTCATTCGGTTCCGGTTACTATTGATCATGGCAACCGAACCAACCACCCTGCAAGAGGCGGTCCTCTACTTCGCAAACCCCGAAAACTCCCGAGAGTACTTGGTTGCCCGCCGCTGGCCGAACGGCGTAATCTGCCCGCGCTGCGGTAGTGCGAACGTCCTGTTCCAGGCGAAGTACAACCGCTGGCAGTGCGGTAGCAAGCACGACCGTCGCCAGTTCACGTCGAAGACCGGAACCATCTTTGAAGACTCGCCCTTGGGCCTGGACAAGTGGCTCGTGACGATGTGGCAGGTAGTGAATTGCAAGAACGGCGTATCCTCCTACGAAGTCCACCGCGCCATCGGCGTCACTCAGAAGACCGCGTGGTTCATGGATCACCGAATCCGCTTCGCTCTCGGCATGACCTCTGGCAACAAACTCTCCGGCCAGATCGAAGCTGACGAAACTTTCATCGGCGGCAAAGCGCGAAGCATGCACGCATCGAAACGCGCCCGCGCGATCACCGGCGCTGGAGGCAAGGACAAGACCGCAGTGATGGGAATCTTGGAGCGCGGCGGAAAGGTCCGCACCAAGGTTGTCGACAACACCAAGAGGAAGACCCTTCAGGCTGAAATTCGTAATCACGTGCTGGCCGGTTCCGCGATCTTCACCGATGCGTTGAAATCGTATGAAGGGCTTGACGAGTTCCAGCATGAAGTGGTTGACCAGCCGGTTGAGTACGTGCGCGGCGAAGTCCACACGAACGGGATGGAGAATTTCTGGAGTCTCCTGAAGCGCGGACTGAAGGGCGCCTACATTTCAGTTGAGCCTTTCCACCTGTTCCGCTACCTCGATGAACGGATGTTCCGCTACAACAACCGCATCAACGATGCCGAGCGATTCGATTTATCTGTCCGTCAGGTCGTCGGCGAGCGGCTTACGTTCGATCAGTTGACCGGCAAACAACGGGAGAATTTCTCCGCGCTGCTTAACTGAAAACGAGCGAAACGCCAAAGGCGCGGCGGTAAACCTAAGGAACCTAAAGAGCCATCATGATACATATCATGATAATTTATCATGATGCTATCATGATCCCGATTGGGGCAAGCATGACAATTGCCGAGGTCCAGGAGCACATCGCAGCATTACAGCGATTCAACGCCGACTTCACCCACCTGGAGGCAAAGGAGGCAAAAGCAGATCTGCCGCACCACATATGGCAGACGGTTTCCGCCTTCTCGAACACTCAAAGGGGGGGCACTCTAATTCTCGGCATAGCTGAACGGCAACGATTTCAAGTCATTGGCGTTCGCAACGGCGGGAAACTTCAGCACGATTTGGCTAGTCTCTGTTCCGATGAAATGGAGCCGCCTATTCGTCCTGCAATTCAGCTTCACAACATTGATGGCAAGCATGTTCTTACCGCTGCCATTGCAGAACTCCCAAGTCAGCAGAAGCCATGCTACTTCAAGGCCGCCGGGTACACGAACGGTGCGTACATACGTGTAGCTGACGGCAACCGCAAACTCACCTCGTACGAAGTACAAATGATGCTTTCGGCGAGGATGCAGCCGAAGGACGATCAGGAACTTGTGACAGAAGCAACCCTAGACGATTTGCAGCCACGTCTCGTGAAGGGATTGCTCGCGAGAGTTCGCAATCGCCCCGACGATCCGTTGGCGCGGGTTTCAGACTCGGCCCTTCTTAAAAAACTGGCGGTGCTGGCACCACATCGGGGTTCCTTGGTTTGCACGTTGGGTGGACTGCTGGCATTGGGCAAGTATCCACAGGAATTCTTTCCGGCGCTTGGCATGACCTTCGTCGTTTACCCAGGCGAAGGCGTGGGCGAGCCGGGCGCCAACGACGAGCGATTTCTCGACAATCAGCGCATCGAAGGACCAATACCGGCCATGTTGGCCCCGGCGCTCGCTGTGCTAGGGCGCAACACGAAACGTCGGGCGGTGGTGCGAGGCTTGTACAGAGAGGATGTCGGCGATTATCCCGTTACTGCGATCCGCGAGGCGATCGTCAACGCGCTTGTGCACCGTGATTTGAGCACTTCGTCCAGGGGCACCCCAGTTCAGATCAACATGTTCAAGAATCGGCTAGTGGTCCACAACCCCGGCGGGTTATACGGCCCGGTTACCGTCGATTCGCTTGGGGAGGGGATTTCCGCACCTCGCAATATCAGACTACTCCGCATTCTTGAGGATGTTACGCCCGTAGGAGAACGCCGCGCCGTTTGCGAGAATCGCGGGTCCGGCGTAGGTGCGATGCAAGAAGCCTTGCGGCGATCTGGGCTGCCAGAAGCGCTGCTCGAAGATCGGATTGCGACCTTTCGAGTCACGTTTTCAAACGCAGCGCTCCCACGCAGACGAGATCGACGTGATGACATAAAAGCCCTTCTCGGGGAACACGGCACTATGTCACGCGCCGAGATCAGCCAAGCACTTGGGCTCAGTGAAATATCCATCCGCAAATGGTTGGCCGCGCTGCGTGAGCAAGGCACGATCACAACCACCGAGACCAAGACGAGATCCAAGAACGTCCGATACCGATTGGCCGGAGGCGGACACGAGCTAGAGTAAAACGATGTCTACTCACTCCAGCGGCCTAATCTCATGAAGCCGCTACCACCGCCGCCTGTCCCCGGCAACACCGACGCGGAACGAATGGACAACGCCCTCCGCATGGTCCTTGCAGTACCAAAGGAAGCGGTCCTACGAGAGGAAGCAAAACTGAAAGGCATCCGCGAACGGAAGCGCGCGGCGAAGCACAAAAAGGAGGTCAAAGACATTCCCGCTCCCTGTCGGCCCTGAGTTGTCAACTATATTATTGCCCAAGTAAGCGCCATATGGTAGCCTCAGCCAATGCGCCGTCTCGTCTTTGGACTCTGTGTGTCCTCGCTCGTTTTCGCTGCTGGTCCGGACGGCGAAGCGCTCTACAAGCTTCGCTGCGCCAAGTGTCACGACAAACCTGAAGATCGGATTCCGTCGAAGGAAACACTTACCAAACGTTCGCCGGAGGATGTGCTGCGGGCGATGACCGGCGGTTCAATGAAGGGGTTCGCCGAAGGTTGGGACGCGGCTGAAATCGGAGCCGTGGCCACACATCTCACGGGCAAAGTGGCCACCGGCGGCATTCAACCCGCTGAAGCCAACGCATGCACGGGAACGCCGCCCCGCTTCACTCTCGACGGTCCTCTATGGATGGGATGGGGCCGCGATCTGGACAACTCGCGCTACCAGCCGAAGCCGGGAATCAAACCTGAGGACGTTCCGAAGCTGAAGGTGAAGTGGGCCTTCGGCTACAAAGCCACCGCTACCTTCGGGCAGCCCACCATCGCGGGAGGGCGCGTGTTTGTCACCTCCACCAGCGGCAAAGTATTCTCTCTCGATGCGAACAGCGGCTGCACTTACTGGAGCCTTGAGGCAGGATCGGGCGTGCGCACGGCCATCAGCATCGGGCCGTTGCCGCGTGGGTCGGCGGCGCGCTTTGCCGCCTACTTCGGAGACGAAAAGGCGTACGTTCATGCGGTGGACGCGGAGACCGGAAAGCCGTTGTGGAAGACGCGCCTCGATGAGCATCCACTAGCGCGGGTAACGGGCGCGCCCATCCTGCACAAAGACCGGATCTTCGTGCCGCTGTCGTCGATTGAAGAAGTGCCCGGGAAGGACCTGAAGTACGAGTGCTGCAAATTTCAAGGAGCCGTGGCGTCACTCGACAGCGGCACCGGAAAACTCATGTGGATGACTCGCACAATGAGCGACCCGGCGCGGCCAATCAGGAAGAATTCGGCGGGAACACAGTTGTACGGCCCGGCGGGCGCGGCCGTCTGGTCAGCCCCCACCGTGGATCTGAAGCGCAAGGCTATCTACGCCGGCACCGGTAATTCATACACCGACGTTGAACAGCATGGCGCCAACGCGATCATCGCCTTCGATATGGAGACGGGGAGCACGCGTTGGGTGAACCAGGTGACCGCCCAGGATAACTTCCTCGTGGGGTGCATGACTCCGGGCGCGGGAAACTGCCCGACCACGCCGGGTCCGGATGTGGATTTCGGATCGTCGCCCATCGTTCGAAAGCTCAAGAACGGCAAGCACGTAATCCTCGCCGGCCAGAAATCGGGTGTCATGTGGGCCATGGATCCCGATCAGCGCGGCAAGGTGCTGTGGCAGCAGAAAGTGGGCGAAGGCAGTGCGCTCGGCGGGATCGAGTGGGGTCCGGCGGCCGATGAGGAACTCGTGTATGTGGCGATCTCGGACGTGCTGCCGAAAGCCGGCAAGTCGCCAGGCGGCATCACGGCGCTGAGGATCGAGACCGGCGAGCGCGTGTGGTACACGCCGGCTCCCGCGCCGATTTGTTCCTGGGGCAAGGCGGGGTGCAACGCGGCGCAATCCGCTGCGGTGACGGTGATACCGGGCGTGGTTTTCTCGGGCTCGCTCGACGGTCACCTGCGAGGCTATTCGACTAAGGACGGGTCTATCGTCTGGGATTTCGATAGCGGGATCGAGTTTGCCACCGTCAACGGCGTGAAGGCGAAGGGCGGCTCCATCGACGCTGCCGGGCCCACCATCGCGGGCGGCATGTTGTTTTTGAACTCAGGGTACGGTCGCATTGTGGGCCGGGGCGGCAATGTGCTCCTCATGATGACGGTGGGCGGTCAGTAGGGTGACCGAATCGGCAAGGAGCGCACGAACGTCAGGAACTTTTTGCGCTCCCTAGCCCGGCAAATTGCTGGAAACAGGCGCAAAGCACATTGGCTCGTCCATTGCATGGAGTAGTGCGGTTAGGAATTTCGATAAGAGAGGAATTCGATATGAGTATTCGCGCGAGTCTGTTTGCACTGCCCCTCACGGCGGGCCTGATGCTGGCTCAGCCGTCGGCGCCACAGTCCTGGCAAGGAATCCTGGTGGATTCCAAGTGCGTGACCAAGAATGTGCAGTCCGCCAAAGCGAGTGCCACGGATCAGAGCGTCATGAAGCCTGGGGACCCCGAGATGAATCGCGGCACGCGCGTCAGTTCAGATACTAAAAAAACAGCAGACCGTGTCGCCGACATGAATCGCGACCGGGCTCGTGATGTCAATCAAGGCACCGGCACGGACGCCCAACTAGAGCGGACCCGTACGATGGAGCAGACTGGCGGCGTTACCGATCGGCGCGCTACTCCAAACGCCGAGGATTACAAACCGGGTAAATTAGTCGAGACGTCGACCTGGGATAAGAGATGCTTCATCGGCGCGGCTACAAGCGAGTTCATCTTCTACACGAGCGATGGGCGGTTGATGAAGTTTGACGGCGCCGGCAACTCACAGATAAAATCGCAGATCAATGGGCGCGTCGCGACACACGCCAAGATCTTCCGCGTGAAAGTGGACGGTTCAGTGGCAGGCGAGACGATCCATCTGAAGAAAATCAAGATGTAGTTTGCCTAGGGTTTCCTAGGGTTGCCTAGGGCGGGCTGCAAGGAATTGCCCGCCGGCCCTGCTAGGATGAAAACAGTGCGCACCGCGCTTCCCCTACTTTGTCTGGTGACGTTCGCCTGCCTCGGCGCCGAATCCGGCTCAGTGCCGCTCAGAGGCAAGCTTTCGATGCAGGCCGGCCAGTCTCCTACGATCGTCCGCAATGGAGAATCCATAAAACTCGAAGGCGACGAGCCGACGCTGAAAGTCCTGAATGACGAGCGACTCGGCGGCGCTGACCTCGAAGTGATGGGCCGCTTCATTTCTAAAGACCGGTTCGCCGTGGATCACACCCACACGAAGCCCGTGTTCACGTACCGTGACGGCAAGCGGCTGCAAGTCACCTACTGGTGCGATGTATGCTATATCCGTACATACTCGCCGGGGAAATGCTGGTGCTGTCAAAAAAATGTAGATCTCGACCCGATCGAGCCCGAGGCTTAGCACTTACCGCTATCATCGCGCTCACGCCTCTCATGCTCACTGCTCAAAACTATTCCGCGGCGCCCACCGCCGTGGATGGCATTGATGTCGTCAGGCTCATTGACCGAGCCCGGGGCATTGAAGTGTCAGTGGTCCCGTCCATCGGGAACAATGCTTACGAGATGAAGGTCCACGGCAAGTCTGTGCTCTGGTCACCTTATCAGAGCGTGAAGGAGTTTCATGCGAAGCCGGCGTTTCTGGGCAATCCGTTTCTCGCGCCATGGGCCAACCGGCTGGATAGCGACGGGTTCTGGGCAAAC